>Ga0272441_10003859_pt1 | contig 27928 bp, 15 predicted proteins | sample SSMProp6N_FD_193582 | JGI IMG/M metagenome (GOLD analysis project Ga0272441, IMG submission 193582) | Marine sediment archaeal communities from Little Sippewissett salt marsh, Falmouth, MA, United States - SSM-Prop-6N | ecosystem: Environmental > Aquatic > Marine > Wetlands > Sediment ... | reverse complement strand
CCACGCGCGAGAAGTGCCTCTCTCGATGAGAAAGAAACGCAACATCCTGATCCGCATGTTCGTGGCCACGGGACACGGGCTGCGTTTCGCCTGGATCCATCGCAGGGACTGGGTCAAGCCACTGCTCTACACGCTGGTTGTCACGGCCACCGTGGCGGCGGTGTTTGTCATCGCGGGGCCGCATCGGTTCCGGTACTGGACCGACGGGCTCGTGGTCCGGCGAGCGGCGACAGAGGCGGCGCCTCGATTTATTCTGTGGGAAGAGCCCGTGCTCGTGCAGGGCGCTTTGAACGAAGAAGCCGGCGCGATCGAACCGACACTCAGCGGCGACGGCCAGACGATGGTTTTCGCGCGCAGCCGGCCCGGTCGCGACGCGGACCTGTACATGGCACGACGCAGCAACGGCGGCTGGGGCGAGGCCACGCCGCTGAGCAGCCTGAACACGGAAGCCGACGAACTGGGCCCGCAACTCACGCACGACGGGCGCTATCTGTACTTCTACTCGAACCGCCCGGGCGGGCGGGGCGGCTACGACATCTGGGTCGCGAAATGGGACAGCGCCAAGTGGACAGGCACGGTGAACCTGGGCGAGAACGTCAACTCCGCATTCAACGATTGTGACCCGGCGCTGACGCCCCGCGCCGACCGTCTCTATTTCGTCTCCGACAGGCCGATGCCGGCCAAGCGGCGCCGGTCCGAAGCCGCGGAAGCCGCGCGGCGCACTGCGCGATGCTACGACATCTTCGTCTGCGCGGCGAAGCTCAAGGAGAAGGAGGCGCCCGGCCAGATACTGCCGGTGACACCGCGATTCTGGCTCGCCGAACGGCTGCTGATCGTCAGTTCGCCGGACAACGAACGGCACGTGACCCTGGCGCCGCGCGGCGATCTGCTCTATTTCAGTTCCGACCGCGACGGCGGCTACGGCGCCTACGACCTGTACAGGGCAAGACTGATCCAGGGCCGGCTCATGCCGCCCGTGAACCTGGGCGCGCAGGTCAACACCGCCGCCGCCGAACGGGACCCCGCGTTGTATATGGAGGGATTCGGCCTGCTGTTCCGCTCTGACCGCCACACCGAGCAAGGGCGCGGCCCGTTCCTGTACCGGACCGTGTCTCGCGAGGTCGTCATGCGCACCGACCTGACGCTGCTGCACGAGCTGCTCGGGCCGTTACTGCTGCTCGCCGCCGCGCTGGGCGCGATCCTCTATCTGCTGCGCTTGTTGTTCAATGCGGAGTTGCGCAAGGAACGCAGCCTGATGCACAAGTGCTTTCTCGCCTCGCTGCTTCTGCATCTGCTCCTGATCCTGCTGCTCGGGTTCTGGATGATCTCTTCGAAAATCCAGGAGGTCATGGAAGGCCGGCCCATGGAAATCGCGGTCAATATCAATGCGCTCGCGCGCGAAAGCGTTGCGCTCGCCATTCGCGAACAGGTCGCCGCGCTGCCGAAAGTCAAGGAAGCCCGGCCCATGAAACAACAAATCGAGCGCCTCACGATCCCGGCGATGCGACCGGTGGAAGAGACGACTGCGCCGCCCGCACCCGACCAGGCTGTCGAAACGTACGCAATCCGCGTCGAAGAAGTCATGCAGGAAGCGGTGGCCCGAGACGAACTGCCCACGCTCGAGCGCATCGTCAAACTTGCCGCGTTGCCCGCGGAGGCGCCCTCGGTCGTCATGGAAATGCTGCAGAGCCCCGCCGAGCAGGGACCGGACCGGCGCCGGCCGATATCGAAACAGAAACCGAGCCTCAAGCCGCTGGAACAAGAGCCCGAACAGGTGAAACGCGAACATGTCCCGAAACGCGTGAGCCTTGCGAAACTCGCCACACCCGGCCCGCTGCAGGACCAGCCGCTGGAATTCACGCACCAGCCGCATCTGACGGCGGCGACCAACGCCCTCGCCGATATCGCCGAGCAAGACAATGTCGCCGCGCTCGAAGGCGAATTCCCGGTCTCCGAGGCGCAGAGCTTCGCACGAATCGGTCCCAGCCGAAAAGAATTCGGCGAGAGCTCGGGCACGCTCGTGCTGCCGATCGCCGTCGTGATGGAAACCCGGCCCAACCGCAAACCGCGCAAACCCGACGCCTCGCTCGGCCCGATCAGCCGGGACAAGACGGTCGCCACAATGTCTTCACTGCCGCTCAGCCACAGCTCGCACGCGCTGCACGATTCCGGACTGGCCGTTGCCGAGCCCACCTTGCCGCGCGGCGTCGCGTTGGCGCCGGCACAGCCGCGCGTGAGCCAGGCGCGTGCCCGCTCGCTCGGCCGCGTCGGCGACGCAATCACCGGCCGGATCCCGCTGCTCACGATCCCGGCCGAGGAGGAACTGGAGGTCCCGTAGAAAACCTTCGGAGTGCGGCAGTTCGACTGCCGCCTTCAACCACGCCCGGCTGCGCAAGCACGCGTACGCAGCCCCGGCACAGCTGAGTTGGCAAAATGATTGAGGCAGAATGATCGGCATGCGATGAAGAAACAGTACAACGTCGGCATCATCGGGTTCGGATTCATCGGCCGTGTGCACGCGTACGGGTACGTGAACCTGCCGCTGTTCTATGATCCGCCGCCGTGCAGCGCGCGGATCACACACATCTGTACTGGTCATGAAGAAACGGCGCGCAAGGGCTGTGCGCAGGTCGGGGCGGACCACGCGACCACGGATTTCCGGCAAATCACGGAGAACCCGGACGTGGACATTGTGCACATCTGCACGCCGAACCATCTGCACAAGGATGCGCTGCTCTCGGCTATGGCGCACGACAAGCACATCTACTGCGACAAGCCGCTCGTGGTCGACATGGTACAAGCCCGCGAAATCGAGCAAGCCCGCGCCGCCTACAAGGGCACAGCCCAGATGACACTGCAGAACCGGTTCTTCCCCGCAACCCTGCGCGCAAAACAACTCATGGACGCCGGGTTCGTCGGCGACGTGCTCGAATTCCGTGCCGGCTACCTGCATGCGGGCAGCGCAAACCCGGACGCGCCGCTGAAATGGAAACTCGCCGCCGAAGCCGGCGGCGGTGTGATCGCCGATCTCGCCTCGCATATCCTCGACCTCATGCAACATCTGCTGGGCGACTACGCCGCACTGCACGCGGCCACACACACCGCGTACCCCGAACGCCCCTCGCCCGACAAACCGGGCGTAAGACTCAAGAGCCAGACAGAGGATTGTGTCATGCTGCTCGCGCGCATGGCGTCCGGCGCGCTCGGCTCGATCGAAGCCACGAAAATCGCGACGGGCACCGAAGACGAATTGCGGTTCGAGATCCACGGTTCGCGCGGCGCGCTGCGGTTCAACGGGATGCAGCCGCACCGGCTCGAAATCTTCGACGCCGGCGCGCCGGACCAGCCGATCGGCGGAAACCGGGGCTGGACCCGGGTCCAAACCGGCCAGCGCTTTCCCGCGCCCGCCGCCTTCCCGCCCGGCAAGCTCGCGATCGGTTGGATCCGGTCGCATGCCGCCTGCCTCGCGAACTTCCTCGAGGATGTCGTCGCCGGCCGGGCCGGCCAGCCCGGACTGGACCAGGGCATCCGGATCCAGCACTGGATCGAGTGCGCGCGGGAATCGGCGCGCACGCGGGCATGGGTCGAGGTGTGAGCCGGCGCGCGCGCCGGTCACTGGTCACTGGTCACTGGTCACTGGTCACTGGTCACTGGTCACTGGTCACTGGTCACTGGTCACTGGTCACTGGTCACTGGAGGAAAGCAGCTGCACGTGGCGCGCATGGCCAATGACTAATGACTAATGACCAATGACTAATGACCAATGACTAATGACCAATGACCAACGAGACACGCACCATCTGGCAAGACATCGAGATCCGGCTCCCCGCCGACTGGGAGATGACCCGGTTCGGACGGCGCTATGAGCAGGGCGCCTGCACGTTCTCCGATGCGCTGCACGAACGGCTCCAGCTCGCCTGGCAACGTACGGCTTCCTGTCCGGATCTCGCAAGGCTACTCTCGGATCTGAAGGCAAAGGAGAGTGCCGCAGCCGGGAAAGCCGGCTCGGTGCACATGACGGAGCTCGCAGGGCCGGACGGCTGGATCGGGTTCGCGCTGCGCCGGGACCGGACCACGACCACGCGCGCGGCCCGGTACTTCGAGGACGCGGCCACGCTGATCGAGGTTACCTTGTCCTGGCAAGGACGCCGCGACAAGACGCTCGAAGAAGAGCTGCTCGGGCACGTTCGGGTTCTGTGCCCATCCGACTGGCGTGCGTGGCGGGCGTTCGGGATCGACGCCGAGGTGCCGACCGCGCTGCACCTGGCCGAATGCCGGTGCCTGCCCGGCAACGCCGAGCTCGTCTTCCGCAGTGCACGCCCCCACCCTTCAGTCACGATCCGCAGGCTCGGGTTCCCTTCCGCATGGCTCAAACAAAAGCTGTCCGATTGGCTCAAGACGCGCATTCCCGAACCGTTCACGGCCACGGCCCGCCGCGCCGAGACCGTGCAGCCCGGTCATGAACTCGTTCACATCACAAGCGTCCGGCCGAAAGGACACCTGGGCAAGATCACCCGTAAGCAGACGTGGCGGCATGACTGGGCCTCGCTCTGTCCACGCGAGGAACGTGTGTATCACGTGAGCGCGGAGACGGACACTGCGAACGAAAGGCCCGCCAGGCTACGATGTGCCTGCGGAGCGCTTCTGCCGGGTCATGCGGGCGGCCGAAGAATCGACCAGGGCAGGCCAAGACGCCGTTGAGATGTTGAACGACAGCGCACATAGTGTCCAGACAGGTCTTGAAGAAGAACTCAGCCGCGCAGCTGCGGCGGGCGAACGGCTCCGAGCAACGATCCTCGCTGTCGTCTTCGGCGCAGGCTTCCTTCTTGTCGTGTGCCTTCCTCTTCTGATCTCGCACATGCCACACGAAGGATTGGTCGGCCAATTCCAGAAACGGCAAGCGCTTCAGGTCAGAGTCGCGATCATGTTGGGTCTCTCGTGTCTCTACGAAGTGGCGGCACGGCGCGTGTGGGAGCAGATCGGAAAGAGCATCGAGGGCGCGCAGCAGCTCGATTCGGTTCAACTCAAGGGACGCAGCAAACTCGTGCGAGTCTTCCGATTGGCCTGAGGGCGGTGCTCCGTAACGCCGCCGCGAGGAAAAGGGAAACGCTGCATACCAATGCGACGGCTGCCCCGAGTCTCTCCCCTTCGCATCACGATCACCCCGTGAACTCCTTCGCCAAGGCAAGCGCCGTTCCCACGCCCAGAAGAAGGTCAAACACCATGCCCGATAACGCGTTGAGGGAACGCGGGGACACGCACGCTCTGCGCCCGGGCAGGGCGGCCGTTAAGCGAAAGTCCAGCACAATCGCCAAATACGGCGGAACAGCAAGAACGGCAATCCAGGGCAGTTCGAAAAGCAAAGCCAATCCGACGGCCAGTAGAGCCTCTCCGACTACACGTTGTCCGGGCTTGCCTCTTCGGGCGATTGCCGAGAAAGTGAGTAACGCGAGTCCGGGTGGAAAAACCGCCCATTCCGCTTCAACTTCAAAGCCCGTCACGCAGTACCCGACAGCCACCGTAACCGCAAGGATCGCAAAGCGTGAGGGATAGGAAAGGACCCACGAGGGCAAGATTGGCTGACGCCGCTTGAAATGCTTCCGCAACTCCTGCCTGACAGCCCAAAGTGCGACACATCCGGTCACAAGCAGAACGTCAAAGACAGTTGGATGGAACAGCAACGCAAGTCCATCGGAGCGGAGCCGGTGCGAAATGGCAAAGATCAATGGGTACGATACGAAACGGAAAGCCCGCGGCCATTCGGTCCTCGGCAGATTCGGGTTCTGCCAAGAGAATCCCAGCGGCTGCGGCGAAAGAGGCCGGCGGTACGGGACCAGCAACGGCACCCTTTCGCGATACTCCGTGTACGCGACGCCGAAGAGCCTTGTCAAGGTGCCCTCTTCTCTGCGCATCGTGGGGAGGTACACGGCGAGCCACCAGAGAGGCAACGTCAGCTGAAGAATCCACCATCCGCTCATCACGGCGATGCCGAGGTCCAAGAAAGCGTTGCCTACGTAGAACGGATGGCGCACAAAGCGATAGGGGCCTGCGGTCGTGACCTCTGCGTCCTGATGCAGGCAACCCTTTGCCCACAGGTGTATCGCCACGCCAATCAGCAACAACGGCGTTCCGGAAGCAATCCACCGGGGCGTAGCGTGGCCGGCCAGCAAGCCAATAAGCATCAGGTAAGTGCGAAGCCCGCCTCGGTTCCACGGCACACGCATAGTCCACGCTCCTTCACGACCACCGATTTCGTGCGCCGTCCCCGGCCACCGGGAAGGTGGTGTCGACGCCTGGGCCTCTTGCGGGACGCCTCATACCGAAAAGCGTATCTCAGGAAGCATGTGCGGGCTATGTCGCAAACCTGAAGAAATGTTCAGGTTCCGACGTCTTTTCGACGGTCGTGCCTGTGTGTTATGGTATTGGTGAATCATGAACCGGATCCTGATCGTCGAGGACGACAGACACCTTGGGCCATCGCTTGGGAAGGGGCTTGGCGAGCAGGGCTTGAGCGTATCCCTGGCACAGGACGGGCAATCGGCGTTGGACCGGTTGAAGGCGTCCACGCCCGACATGCTGATTCTCGACCTCGGCCTGCCGGATTGCGACGGGATCGAGCTCCTGCAACGCATGCGTTCGCAAGGATACGATCGGCCCGTTCTGATCCTGACGGCCCGGGACGAATTGAGCGACAAGATCAAAGGTTTCGACGCGACCGCCGACGACTACCTCGTGAAACCCTTCGCGTTTGCCGAGCTGCTCGCTCGGATTCAGGCGCTGTTGCGCAGGGCATCCGGCACGGCCAAAACGCTCACGGTCGGCGACATTACCATCGATCTGGTAGCACGCCGCGTCATGCGGGCCGGTCGAGAGATCGCGCTGACCCCGCGGGAATTCGATCTGTTGGCCTATCTCGCGGATCATGCCGACCGGATCGTGCCGCGGCAGATGCTTGCCGAGCACGTGTGGCGCGAACCGTCCCGCTTCACGCCGCTGGACAACGTCATTGACGTTCATGTGTCGCGTCTGCGACGGAAACTCAGTGCGGATTCCGGCGGTTGCCCGCTCCAGGTCGTGCGCGGCTACGGAATCCTGCTGAAAGGCTCGTCATGAGACTGTCGCTTTCTACGAAGTGGTTCCTTTGGTTGTCCGGCGCGATCGCCGTGTTCTGCTTCGGCCAAGTGCTCGCAATGGTCTGGATCGAGGTCGTGGAACTGATGCAGGGCGAGGGCTCGCTGGCCGAAGAACTCGCGGAAATCGCCGTCCTGCTCAGCATCAGCGGCTGCGTGTTTGTGCTCATGCTCGGTGCGCTCTGGTTCATCTCCCGACGAATGATACGGCCCATTCACTCCATAGCGGAAACCGCCAGCCGGATCACGGAGGGGGAACTGACGGAACGCATCGAAGGCGAGTTCGCGAACGATGAAGTGGGGATGCTTGTCTCGACGATCAACAGTGCCTTCGATCGCTACCGCGAGGCCATCGATCGGCTCGACAGATTCTCGGGCAACGCCGCGCACCAACTGCGCACACCGCTGGCTTCGATCCGGAGTCTCGGCGAGGTGTGCCTGCTGAAAGAGCGCGGCGGCGCCGAATACCGCGAGTGTATCGAGAATGTGCTTGAGATTGTGCAGGAACTGACGTGTATCGTCGACAAGTTGCTCATGATTGCGCGGCTTCAGCCGTCGCGCGTGCGTCAAGGCTTTGCACGTGTGGATCTGGCGGGCCTCGTCACCGACGTGGTGGACAGCCGCAGCTCGGCGCATCAGCAGGAAGATGTCCGGTTCACGCCACAGATCGAAGAGCACGTCGCAATCATGGGGGACGCTACGCTCCTGCGGCACGCCTTGACGAACATCCTGGACAACGCGGTGCGCTTCTCTCCTGTCGGCGGAAAGATCAGCGTAACACTGCGAAGAGAGGCCGAAGAGGTTGTGCTGAGCATTTCGGACACGGGGCCGGGGCTTCCCGATCGTGTGCGGTTGTTTCTCGTGCAGCACGACGGCGACGCGCTGCGCGGCGGGGAACTGCCGGCCGGCCGGCTGGGGCTTGCCATCGTCGCGGAAATTGTCCGCACGCACAAGGGCAGGATCGAAAGCCCGGCCGCGCAGGGCCAGGGCGCTTGCATCGCGATACGGTTTCCGTGTGCGCCTCGCGCGTGAGTGTGCACGTAGGCAGACGATGACGTCGGGCGGGCAGCCCAAGCAATCGTCTTGCGGGAAGGGGATCACGGGGCCGGAAGGGAGGAATCACCATGAGAGCGACACTCATTGCTATCCTGGTTGCGGCATGGGGCGGAACCCTGAGCGCATGGGCCAACCCAAGGCGTTCGCATCAGAGGCGGTGGTGGCCTGACGCAAGCCGGTGGAAACGCGCGGCTCGGGCCGCTCTCGGACAGCCGGAAACCTGGGTTCCGCTCGTTGGCGCGGCCTTCATTGCCGCCGGAGGTTGGGACGAGGACATCGTCGAACATGCATCGGATTCGAACCCGCTGTTCGGCTCCCAGGACGAGGCCGACACGACCGGCGACATGTTGCTTGTCGCTCTGGAGGTCGGAATGTACGCGTCGGCCGTCGCGGTGTCGGACGAGTCCGCCTACGTTCCAGCCATGCTCAAGCGTACAGCGGTCGAATTCCTCGGCACCGCCGGGGCAGCATCCGCTGGAAACGAGTTCAAACACCTCGCCGGCCGGGAACGACCGAACGGCGGCAAGTACAGTTTCCCGTCGGATCACAGCACGCGAGCCTTCGCCTTCGCCGGTATGACGCGCCGAAACATCGACGCGCTTCAACTCAATCCGTTTTGCAGGAAATCCCTCAAGCTTGCATCGACTTCCGCCGCAGCCGCCACAGCCTGGGCAAGAGTCGAGGCAAACGCGCATTACCCGACAGACGTGCTCGCGGGCGCCGGGCTCGGAAACCTCGTTTCCGTGTTCCTTCACGATGCCTTCCTCGGCGAGGATTGCGCGGCCTCCGTTCAAACGACCGCCGACGGACATGTCATGCTCGTGATGAGCTTTCCCTTCTAGCGTAACTCACTGCATCTCGCGCGCTGCGTTGTTTTTCCTTGCGTTTTGCGCGAAATCGGGAATCATGACGCGAAGCTGATCACGACTGACTACCGCACTTGACTCGGGGATCTTGCCGACCGGAGAACACGAACCGATGACCCTTCGCGCGCTCATTATCGCCGCGCTGCTCGCAGCGCTCGTGGCGTTGGGCGGGCATTTCAACGACGCGTACATGCGGCAGACCTACATGGTGGGGAACCTGTTCCCCGTCTCGGTGGTCGGCATGCTGGTCGTGCTCGTGGTGCTGGTGAACCCGTTGCTGCGCAGGCTGCGCCGGGCCTGGGAGCTGCGCGCGGCGGAGCTGGCGTTGATCGTGATCGTACCGTTCGCAGTCTGCGCGGTGCCGGGCGGCGGTTTTCTGCGCACGTTCACGCAAGGTCTGGTGATGCCGATCCACTACGAGAAGAGCACGCCGGCGTGGCAGAAGAACGAGGTGCTCAGCTATGTACCGGACCGTCTGCTGCCGGGCGGCGGCGCGGACAGCGAGGCGGTGGTCGGCAACTACATACAGGGCATGCGCACGCAGGACTCGCACATCGGGCTGAGCGGCGTGCCCTGGCGCGCGTGGCGCGGCCCGCTGCTGTTCTGGATCCCGCTGTTCGGGGCGGTGATGCTGGGGCTGATCGGGCTCTCGCTCGTGCTGCACCGGCAATGGGTGACGCACGAGCACCTGGTCTATCCGGTCGCGCAGTTCGTCGGCGCGTTGTCGCCGGGCGGCCCCGCGGCCGCCGGCAATACGCCGGCCGCGGGTCCGGCACACGCGCCGGGGCAGGACGGCGCTCGCTCGATCGTATCGCAGCGGCTGTTCTGGTACGGGCTTGTGCCCGTGTTCGTCCTGCATGTGATCAACGGCCTGAGCGCGTGGCACCCGACATTCATCCGGATCCCGCACGAGCTCGATCTGACGCCGCTGCAGGAGCTGCTGCCCAAGCTGTCCGGCACGCCGGGCAGCGGGCACCTGTTCCGGTCGACGATCTATTTCACGGTCGTTGCGTTCGCCTATTTCCTGCCCTCGGACATTACGTTGAGCCTCGGGCTCACGACGTTCCTGAGCGTGATGTTCGCGGCCGCGCTGATGACGTTCGGGATCACGATCCAGCGCGCGACCTTCGCGGCAAGCAACGAATCGGGCCTGGTCTTCGGCGCCTATCTCGGGTTCGCGGGCATGCTCCTGTTCTCGGGCCGTGCCTACTACCGGCGCGTGGTGCGCGCCGCCTTTCGCGGCCGGGCAGCCGGCGGGCCGGTCGAGCCGTCCGCGGTCTGGGGCATGCGCGTGTTCCTGGCCATGATGGTGCTGGGCGCGCTGCTCATGATCTCGGCCGGGCTCGCCTGGCCGTTCGCGCTGCTGGTGCTGCTGCTCATCGTATTGATGAGCGTAACGATCAGCCGGATCTGCGCGGAGACCGGGCTGTTCTTCATCCAGACCGGCTGGCACGCCTCGAGCGTGCTGCTCGGGCTGTTCGGCGCGGTCACGCTCGGACCCGCGATGCTGATCACGGCCACGCTCATCTGCTTCATCCTCACGCTCGATTCGCGCGAGGCGATGATGCCGTTCATCGTCAACGGCCTGCGCGTGGGCGAGAACGCCGGCCTGCGCAAGGGCCGGCTCGCGCTGTTGATGGGCGGCGCCTTCGTGATCGCGCTGCTCACGGCCACCGTGCTGGTGTTCTGGCTGCAGTATGACCGCGGCGTGAGCTTCAATGACAAGTGGGCGGCCACCATGATTCCGAAATCGCCGTTCAAGCTGCTGAACACGCAGATCCAGGAACTGCAGGCGAACGGCACGCTCGAACGCGCAACCGAGCTGGGGCTGCTCGGCCGGCTCGCCGCGATCCGGCCGAACAGCAAGTACCTGGGCTTCATGCTGACCGGCCTCGTGCTCTGCCTCGGCTGCGCGCTGCTGCGGATCCGATTTGCGAAATGGCCGCTGCATCCCGTGCTGTTCCTGTGCTGGATGGCCTGGGCCGTGCGCAAGTTCGCGCTCAGTTTCTTTATCGGCTGGATCGTGAAGGGACTGATCGTCAAGTTCGGGGGCGGCGCAACCTACCAGAAATGCAAGCCGGTCATGATCGGCATCATTGCCGGCGACCTGCTGGGCGGGCTGCTCTGGATGATTGTCGGCGCCATCTACTACTTCATCACCGGGTACACGCCCAGCGCCTACGCGATCTTTCCGGGATAGGAGGCCGTGCCGTGACTGTTCGTTCCGTGCTGATCGGGTTCGTGCTCGCGATGTTCATCGTGCTGGCCGGCTACTTCAACGACATCTACATGAAGCAGACGCTGCTGGTCAGCAACCATTTCCCGATCTCGGTGATGGGCACGCTCGTGCTGATCGCGCTGTTCGTCAACCCGCTCCTGAACCGGGTAAACCCACGCTGGCGGCTGCGCAGGGCGGAGTTGGCCGTGATCGTGGCGTTGCCGCTCGCCGTCTGCGTGGTGCCCGGGCTCGGGTTCCTCAGGACGTTTTCCCAGTCGCTGCTGCTGCCGCACCACTACGAAAAGACGATCCCATCCTGGCAGCGAAACGAGGTACTCTCGTTCGTGCCCGACCGTCTGCTCGTCGATCTGGACGAGCACGACAGCGAGACGGTGCTCGGCAGCTATCTCGAGGGCATGGGCACACAGGACGCGCACATTGGGCTCGGCGATATTCCCTGGGCGGCCTGGCGCGCGCCGATCCTGACGTGGATCCCGTTGTTCCTGGTTCTGATGTTCGGCCTGATCGGGCTCTCGCTGGTGCTGCACCGGCAATGGACGGTGCACGAGCATCTCGTCTATCCGGTCGCGCACTTCGTGCATCTGCTGACCGGCGGCGCCGACCGGCCGGCGGGCGGTCGGCAGACGGGGCAGGAACCCGAGTCGCACACATCGATTGTCCGGAACCGGCTGTTCCTGTACGGGTTCGCGCCGATCCTGATCCTGCACCTCGTCAACGGGGTGCACGCCTGGTGGCCGAGCTTCATCCAGATCCCGCGCGAGATGAACATCACGCCGCTCGCGGAAGTTTTCCCGGGCATCTCCAGCGCTGGCGGCTACCGCCTGTTCCGGGCCACGATCTTTTTCAGCGTCGTCGCGTTCGCCTATTTTCTGCCCTCGGATGTGACGTTGAGTCTCGGACTCTGCTACTACTTCCGCGTGCTGTTCGTCCTGGCTCTGACCCGAGTCGGGATCACCATGCGTGGCTCCTGGATGGGCGACAGCGACGGGTCCGGGCTCGCGCTCGGGGCCTACCTCGCGCTGACCAGCTTCATTGTCTACAACGGGCGCGCTTACTATCGCAAAACCATCGCCGCCGCATTCCGGCGCGGCGCGCCGCCGACGGACATCGAACAGGCGAGCGTCTGGGGCATGCGCGTGTTCCTGCTCATGATGCTGCTCGGGTTCGGGCTCATGGTCAGCATTGGCCTCGCATGGCCGTTCGCGTTGCTCGCGCTCGCTCTGATCGCCATGATGTTCACTGCGGTCAGTCGGATCTGCGCGGAGACCGGCCTGTTCTTCATCCAGTCCGGCTGGCAGACCTCGGGCGTGCTGCTCGGGCTGTTCGGTGCCACCGCGCTGGGTCCGACCATGCTCATCGTCGTTGCGCTCGTGTGCGTGATCATCGCGCTGGATCCGCGCGCGGCGATGATGCCCTATATCGTGAACGGCCTGCGCATGGGCGAAAACGCCGGCGTGCGCAAGGGCCGGCTCGCGCTGCTGATGGGCGGCACGCTCGGGATCGGCGTCTTGGCCGGGCTCGTCATGATGCTCTGGCTCCAGTACGATCGCGGGTTCACGGCCGAGCATCCGTGGGACAGGACGGGCGTGCCGCAGGCCGCGTTCAAGCTGTTGGACGAACAGATCCAGGAAATGAAGGCCGGCGGGACCTTCGAGCAGGCTTGCGAGATGGGGCTCGCACGGCGGTTCCTCGCGATCCGGCCGAACAGGCGGTACCTCGGATTCGCGCTCACGGGGTTGCTGCTGTTCTTCGGCTGTTCGATCCTGAGGCTGCGGTTCCCACGATGGCCGTTCCACCCGATCCTTTTTCTCGTCTGGACCACGTGGCCACTCATCAACTTCTGGCTCAGTTTCCTGATCGGGTGGATCATCAAATCGCTCGTGGTCCGGTTCGGCGGCGGCAGTGTCTACCAGCGCGGCAAGCCGGTCATGATCGGGATGATCGCCGGCGAGCTGACCGGCGGGCTGGTCTTCATGATCGTCGGCGCCGTCTACTACTTCGTCTCCGGCTATGCGCCGACGCAGTATATGATCTTTCCGTAGGAACCGCACATGACGATTCGCTCAGTACTTGTCGGGTTCGCGCTCGCGATGTTCATCGTGCTGACCGCGTACTTCAACGACATCTACATGAAGCAGACGTTGCTGGTCAGCAACCATTTCCCGATCTCGGTGATGGGCACGCTCGTGCTGATCGCGCTGTTCGTCAACCCGCTCCTGACCCGGCTGAACCCGCGCTGGCGCCTGCGCAGGGCGGAACTGGCCGTGATCGTGGCATTGCCGCTCGCCGTCTGCGTGCTGCCCGGGCTCGGGTTCCTCAGGACCTTCTCGCAGACACTGCTGCTGCCGCATCATTTCGAGAAGAGCATCCCGTCCTGGCAACGCAACGAAGTGCTCTCCTATGTGCCGAACCGGTTGCTCGTCGATCTGGAGACGCACGACAGCGAGACAGTGCTGGGCAGTTATCTCGAGGGCATGGGCACACAGGACGAACACATTGGGCTCGGCGACATACCCTGGGCCGCGTGGCGTACGCCGCTGTTGATCTGGATCCCGCTTTTCCTGATCCTGATGTTCGGGCTGATCGGCCTGTCGCTCGTGCTGCACCGGCAATGGACGGTACACGAGCATCTCGTCTATCCGGTCGCGCACTTCGTGCATCTGCTGACCGGCGGGCCCGACCGGCCGGCCGGCGGACAAGACAAGACCGAGAACGGCCGGACCCAGCCCGAATCGATCATTCGGAACCGGCTGTTCTGGTACGGGTTCACGCCGATCCTGGTTCTGCATGTTGTGAACGGATTGCATGCCTGGTTCCCCAACTTCATCGAGATCCCGCGCGTGATGAACATCACGCCGCTGACCGAGCTGTTTCCCGGCATGGTCGGGGCGGGCGGGTGGGGCTTGTTCAAGGCAACAATCTTCTTCACGGTCGTCGCGTTCGCCTATTTCCTGCCGTCCGATGTGACGTTGAGCCTCGGGTGCTGCTATTTCTTCCGGGTCTTGTTCATACTGGCTTTGACCCGGGCCGGCATCACGATGCGCCGGTTCCATATGGGCGACGGCGACGATTCCGGGCTGGTCTTCGGCGCGTATGTCGCGCTGGCCGGCTTCATCATTTACAACGGCCGCGCGTACTATCGCAAGACCTTGGCCGCCGCGTTCCGGCGCGGCGCGCCGCCCGCGGACATCGAGCAGGACAGCGTCTGGGGTATGCGTGTGTTCCTGGCCATGATGCTGGTCGGGTTCACGGCCATGGTCGGGATCGGGCTCGCCTGGCCGTTCGCACTGCTGGCGCTGGTCTCGGTCGTCATGATGTTCACCGTCATCAGCAGGGTCTGTGCGGAGACCGGCCTGTTCTTTATCCAGCCCGGCTGGCACACGTCGGGCGCGCTGCTCGGCATCTTCGGCGCGAGCGCGCTGGGCCCGACCATGCTTGTGGTCGTGACGCTGTTCTGCGTGATCATCGCGATGGACCCACGCGCGGCGATGATGCCCTACGTGGTCAACGCCCTGCGGATCGGGGAGAATGCGGATGTGCGCAAGGGCAGACTTGCGTGGCTGATGGGCGGCACGCTCGCGATCGGCGCCGTGGCGGGGCTCGTCGTAATGCTGTGGCTCCAGTACGACCGAGGCTTCACCGCCGAGCACGGATGGGATCGGAAGAATGTCCCGCAGGCCGCCTTCAAACTGCTCGACGCGCAGATCCAGCAGATGAAATCCGCCGGCACGCTGGAGCAGGCCCGCAAAATGGGCCTGGCACGCCGGTTCCTCGCGATCAGCCCGAACAAGAAATTCCTCGGCTTCGCTCTGACGGGCTTCGTGCTGCTGATCGGCTGCTCGTTCCTGCGGTTGCGGTTCCCGCGTTGGCCGTTCCACCCCGTGTTGTTCCTGGTCTGGACTACATGGCCGCTGCTCAAGTTCTGGCTCAGCTTCCTGCTTGGCTGGCTCGTCAAATCGCTCGTGGTCCGGTTCGGCGGCGGCAACGTCTACCAGCGTGGCAAGCCGGTCATGATCGGCGTGATCGCCGGCGAGCTGACCGGCGGCCTGATCTTCATGGTCGTCGGCGCCGTGTACTATTTCGTGACCGGGTTCGCACCGACCAAGTACATGATCTTCCCGTAACAGGGTCGCCTTCTCTCATTTGGACACTGATCATTCCTTGCCGGCTGTTGGATATTCAATACCCCATCCCACCGCGCATCGGGCCGCGACAGGCAAGCGGGTTGCGTGCGCGGGTCCTGACCAGGTCGAAGTCGGGGGGCGCCGCCTGCAGCGCGCCGCCCGCAACGAGCTCGCTGTTGCTCCCGGTCAGATACGCAACCAGCGCGCTGCGTAGCCGCGCGACGACCTCCGCGCAGTCCGGATCGGCAATCAGGTCGACGGTGTCGTCGGGATCCTGCTTCGTGAGGAAAGAAACGCCAAAGATGTGGATTATTCTGCTATGCACGACCACAGAACGAAGATCAAAAGCAAAGGAAGAGTGACGGGCTAGCCCGTTACTGTTCAGAGGCGGGACTACTCACGCGCGCTGCTCTCCACGAGCGCCTTCGCGATCTCCGCCGCGATTTTTTTGGCGAGATGCTCGGAACCCGAGGCGGTGAAGTGGATGTTGCGTTTGCCCTGGTGCATCTCGAGGTCGGGCAAGACGTAGGCGTGCAGATCGTTGATCGGGATGTTGTGCCTGGTCATGATTTCCTGGGCGATCTGGTTGAGCGGCAGCTCGTCACCGGGCATATTCCCGCCCGCGCCCTCGGGGATCGGCGTGGTATGCGCCCAGATCAGTTTTGCGCCGGTCTGTTCGAGCCGCGCGACGACCTTCTCGAGGTTCTCGCGGTACTGCAGGTCGGTGTAGGCGCGTTTACCGGTCTTGACGTCCCATTTCTGGTACCGGCAGTCGTGCAGGCCGAAGTTGAAGTGGATCACGTCCCATTTCTCGTTCCCCAGCCATTTTTCGCATTGGCCCAGGAACCGGCTTGTGGGTCCGCCGTTGGCCGGGATCCGGAACAGGTTCGCCTTGCCCTCGAGCAGGCGCCGGACCGGTATTGTGTAGCCCATCGAGATGGAGTCGCCGACCAAGAGCACGTTCGGCAGGTTCGGATCAACTTTCGGATAGACCATCGAGGGATGGTTTCGCAGCTTCCGGCGCAGGCTCTCCCAGCGGCGCTGCTTCCTGGTCTTCTCCTGCGCGGCCACGACGAGCGTCGACAGGTGTTGATCCAGCACGGTCTCGGCACCGACATTGGGCGTCTGCGGGATCAGGAGCAGTCCGTAATTCCCGACATCGTTCCAGCCGACCGTACCCCAGCCGGACCGCTCCTTGCTTTTCCCGTTCGCGTGATACGTGGTCCGCGTCGCATTGAATACGACGGCGTCCTGGCGGCTGCCCAGCATCTGACCGAGCGGCAGCTCGGCTTCGAACTCCCAGCGATCGTCGCGGATTGCCGCCGCGACATGCACAATCGTGCTCTCGGTCGCGACGGCCGAGCGGTCGTTCAAGTAGAAGAGGCCCTTCGCAGTCAAGATAATCTGCACGATGCGTCTGGAATGAACGTCGGGGCGGAAGAAGAGTTCAACACACTCGTCCTTCCACAGCGCGTCGCTCGGTTCCGTGAACGTGGCACGGATATCCTTGACGTCCGCCTTGTAGCAGCGGCCCGCGATGTAGAGTCTGTCCTGACCGCCCTGCACGAGCAGCCTGGTTGGTTGCTTGGGAGCACGTTTCCCGGTCTTCTTGCTCCGGGCTTTTGCCGGCAGATACAATGCGAGCTCGCCGGCGTCCGCCCATTCCTTTTCGGCCAACACGCCGTCCACGCGGATCGGCGCCTGCGTCGTGCGCGGGACCGTGCAATGCCGTTTTGTTTTGGCACGCTGCAGCCTTTCTTCGAGCCGCGCCACAGCCTGGACAATGAAGAACGGCTGCATCGGCCGGTCGGCCGACGGCATGAATTCGAGCGATACCCGGCCCTTCGCGAAGCGCCGGCCCGTCAGCACAAGCGTCCGCCGTTCGTCCTTCAGCGAGGTGAGCCCGATCTCGACATGCGTCCCGTGCGGCGGCTGCGCCCGCCACGCACCGCGCTGGCCGTCCGGCACCGCGTAGACCACGACATCCTCGGTGACGTCGAACGCGAGCGGGATCGGTTTACCGACGGGCCGGTCCCCGTCGGCGCGCAGCAGCACACCGCCTTTGAGCGGGCCGGCGCGCAGCTCGATGCAGTACAGGTCGGCGAGTCGCGTATCGACGTCAACCGCGCGCAGTCCCCATTTCTTGTCCGACACGTTCGTGACAAGCGGCGGCTCCTTCTTCTTCGCCTGCTTCTGCGCTTGCACGACCGGGCACAAGAAAAGGACGCACACGAGCAAACGAACCGCTGTCGACCGTACGAGATGACCGTTCCTGCCCATCATAAGGCTCCCTTGAAAGACTCGTCGTAAACCTTGTCGCAAACCTCGTCGACCCCGCGGATGCGGCTCATGCCAGGATGTGCACCGCCATGTCGTCCGTGTAGGCCGGCAGCCCGAAATTGGTCTTGCCCGCGCTCAGCTTGATCGCGCGGGAGCCGGCCGGCCCGGTTTCCGGGTCGAAAAACCGCGCGGTGTAGCTGCCGTCCGGCAGCGCGAGCCCGCGCAGTTTGATACCGCGCGGCTCGTAGTGCCGCTTCTCGACGCTGGTCGGCGAGCTCACGTAGACAAGCGCCTCCACGGCGGAGGACAACACAAGATGATGGCCGGCCGGCCCGATATGCACGTTCCCCCGGAAATCGAGCGCGGCGTAGTCGACGATCTCGTCGAAGAACTCGGCAAGTTTCAACCGATCGTCCTCGATCTTGTTCCAGCCGGCGGGATCGTAGTTGTGGGGATAGGCGTCTGCCGTGTCTTCTTCGACGCCGACCCGGCCTTTCATGTACAGATCCATCTGCTGGCACTTGACCATCATGAATTTCCAGAAATATTTTCGGGTATGAACGCGCATACTCTTGTGGCGGTAGCTCCATTTCTCGGTCGTGTCATCAAAAGATTCCTGGCCGATGTAGGGCTTCCTGTATTTCTTGCGCCATTCCCGCGCGTTGCTCGTATAGTGCGCGTTGCCCCAGATCATCACGTTGAAGTACGGACGCGAGAAGACCCAATCGACTTCCGAGCCCTGCTCCGGGAAGCCGCCCTCCTGGCTGAACGGAAACCCCTCCAGATGACCGGCGTCGGTGCCCAGGATCATCTCACGGTCCGGCTCGAGGCTCTCCCATTTCGCGCGTACGGCCAAGGCGATGGCCTCGAGCCACCGGTGCGTCTTCGACCAGTCCGCATAGTTCATGGCCAGCTCGTGGATGAGCTCGTAGTAGATGTTCCCGAGATCGTGCGTGGTCTCGATGATCTTCTCGTAGTAAGCCTTCTGCGCCTCGAACAGTTCGGTCCGGCCGTCGGCGACGCCGTGGTAGAACTGGAGCCGGTTCGCGTCCTTGGGGCCGCCCGCCAGATGTTCGGTGAACGCGTTGCAGTTGTTCGCCGGGTTGAAGAAATGGCCGCCCCAGTTCTGCTCGCGGACCGTCGGGTTGTAGACCCAGAACTGCCAGCCGTTCAGCATCAGCAGGTCGATGATGATGTCCCGCGACGCCAGATACTCGCACTGCGCGCGGAACCGGGCCCAGTAGCGTTCGTCGAACCGGGTCAGGTCAAACTTGCGCGAGCCCGGCTCGGTCTGCTCGTAAGGGAAGAGAACGTTCTCGAGAGAGCCGCCGTTCTGCTTCGTGTAGCTCTCGACCATGGTCCAGCTTCCGGGCAGGTACGCGCGGCAATGGTTCATGGCATGCGCGGCCGCCCAGTCCGCCCAACGCTTGTAGTCGTAGGCGTCCTGCGCCATGTAGAAAACGAAATCGCTGAAGGTGCCCGCCGACAGAAGGGGCTTGCCCTTGTATTGGAAATAAGCCAACGCCGTGCCGGCTTGTTCGATGGAGAGATGCTGCTTCGAGCCGGACTTGCCGCCCATATCCCTGCTCCCTCGGCTAAACGCCTGCCTTTCTCAGCGCCGCGCGGGCACCGCGAACCCAGCCAGTGTACCCGCTCGGCCGGCCGCGACAAGCATATCTTGCCCGCCCGCACCGGCAGGCACGGCGCGCAGTGCGGAAACGCCGCCCTGCAGATCCGCTGTGCGGACCGGATACCCAAGCGCCGACAGCAGGCTGACGCGGCCGGCCCGCTCGCCCACCGCAAGCCATGGCCCGACCGCCGCGAGCGCGGCAACGGGACTGTCGAACTTGCGTTGCCAGAGCGGCGCGCCGTCGGCGCCGAACGCGCAGACCCAGCCGTTCTCCATGCTCACGATCACTTCCTTCGTGCCTTCGCCGTCCAGGTCCGTGACGAGCAGCGCCCTCATGAACCTGGACTTCGGGGCGGCCGGCCCAAAGTACTTCATCCATCGGCAGTTCCCGCGCCGGTCGTACACGTTCAACTCGTTCCAGTGCCCGCTCCGCAGGATCACGACCTCGTCGGACCCGTCACCGTCCAGGTCCTCGGCCGCCATATGGCTTGTGCCCTGCTGCATCCAGGCGGTCATGCGCACGACTCCGCGCGGCATGTCCCAGCGGTACCCCTCGTGTGAGGCCGCTTCTCGATCCTTGTTGATCACCGTGATGTCCGGCAGCCCGGTCCAGAATTGGCCGGCCAGCAGCAGCGGCTCTTGCGACTCCTTCCGCACGGGCAGATGCGCGAGCGTCGTGTTCTCGCCCCAGAGCACTTCCTGGCGCTTGAGCAACTTGCCGGCCAGATCACGCAGCTCCACGGTGCCCGCGCGGCCCAACGCGATCTCCTCGGCGCCGGTCCCCCACAGATCGCCGACGAGCAGGCTCTTGATCCCGTGGTTGTTCTTCGGGTCGTGCCACCATCGACCTTTGTAGCCGTTGTCCTTGATCCAGAACTTGCTCAGTTCCGCCGTGACCGTCCACTGCGGCATGCCGTCGGCGTCGATCGCGTGCAGTTGGTCGTCGTCGCAGCCGACCAGCACGCCGAACGCGTTGGCCTGGGCCGGACTCGACGCAGCCCATAAGGACAGGGCCGGCGAAGACAGCTCCTGGCGATGCTTCAGGTCGCCGGCGGGATCCACGGCGACCAGGCTCTTCTTGCCGGCCGCCCATACGGTGCCGCCCCCCGCGTACGGCGAGAACGCCACGTGCGACAGGGCACCCGTCACGTTGAGCGTCCATGCGGGATTCCACACCGAACCCGCCTGGCTGTCCGGCCGGCCGGTCTCGGCGGCGGCCGGCTCCGTCTTCTCAGCCGGTCTCAGTTCCGCAAGCGCAGCCGTCAGCCGACGCACCGCCTCCTCGGACGGCCGACAGTTCGCCAACTCGTGACGGCCCGCGGGAAGATCCAGTTTCACGCTGAGCGAGCCGGCAACGGCCAGCCACTCCCCATTCGCGATCGTGACGGCCTTTGGTTCCTGCACTGCCAGTCGGATCCTGACCGGTCGCGAGGCATCCACCTCGACAGTGCCCGCCCCGAGATCCCACGAGAGCGTCGCCGGTTCGCTCGCCTCGATCAGAACGGTCTCGTCACAGGCAAACCGTCGTGCATCGGCGACAAACAAACGGCTACCCGAACAATACGCAGCCTCGGCCGCGATATCGAAGGTGCCCTTGTCGCATGCGCCCACACTGACCAGCGCGTCATGCTTGCCCGTCACGAAGTACGTGCGCTCGTCAAGCTGCTCGAGCCGATAGTCGAGCGTGCCGCGCCGCTCGGCCGGGTAGATCAGGTTGCCCATCGCGCAGGTCTCTTCCGCCTCGAGCGCGCGGGTCCACGTCTGACGGACGCTGCCCCAGCCCGCGGAAATATCGGCCGGCGCGCTGCACGCAATCGTGGTCGCCGGCTTCTTGCGGGCCTGCACGCAGCGCGGAGCGCCGTCCACCACCTTCGGGTCGCCGCTCGGTTTCCACTGGCAGAACATGTCGAACGTGCCCGGCGAACGCGCACGCAGCTCGTCGACCACCAGCGTGTACAGACCGTTCAGATACAGGATGTGCCGGCTCCAATCGGAGAACGGCATGTTCGGCACGCGTGAGCGGACATAGAACGCGTTGCCCGAACAGGCGCTCGCTTCCAGCGCCGCCGCCTTGGCCGGGCGCAGCTCGACCATGCCCTGGCGCCGCACAAAGAGCTGGTTCTCATAGCCGCTCAGCAAGGTCTTGCCGCCCATACGCAGCCTATGCAGCGCGCTCACGTGATACGGCGAGTTGCGCGTGGCGCCGTAATAGCCGTCGACCAGCACGAAATCGTCCTTGGTCGTCAACCCGGAACGATAGGACAGGAACTGGTAGCCCTGCCCTTCCGGAATGTACTTCTTGACCCCGCGCCACCGCGAGCTTTGCAGCCGAAACACGGAGACGCGCCCTATGCGGTCGGTCGGCGGCACCGGCTTCAACGAGGGCGGCGGCGCAAAAGACTGGCCGATCCTGAACCCACTGGTATCGTAGCGCGCCTTGTCCGCCAACCACAGGTAGCGGCCGTCCTTGGTCAGGTACGCGGCCTTGCGCAACAGGCCCAGCGACTGGCACCGGTTCGATTCCTCATAGGGACTGCCGGTCCAGAGCATCTCGAGTGCGCCCATCATCTCGCGCACGGTCCCGCTCGTCACGAGCTCGTCGAGCCCGGCCAGCACACAAAAATTGATCGGTATCTCCGTGGACGTGTTGATCCACCGCTTGTTGTCGCCCTCGCCCCAGGTCGGATTCCCGATGAATGCCCGCCAGGACCTCTGCGCATTGGCGATCCGCTTCTGCCAGCGCGGGTGTGGGTAGTATTTGTCGAAGTAACGGCTGCCCGTGTAGATGCACATCATGTGCCACTGCCCGTGGCGCGTGCCGTTCGCCGCCTGGTACGTGTCGTTCGGGTCAAAAATGTTCTGATGTTCGAGCAGGTGGTTGGTGAACCGCAGCCGCTCCGCGTCCGTCAGGAGCGGGCTTTCTTCGATCAGGTCCCACCACAGCGTTGTGAGGTGCGTCGTGTAGTGGCTGGCCGAGGCCAGCGGGTTGCGTGCGCTCTTCTCGCCGTACTGCGATGCCCGCTTCTTCTTGTCTGCTTCCGAGCCCTCCTCCGGTTCCGGCAGGGCACGGCTCCGAAACTTGTCCAGCCATTCCTTACGGCCGGTCATGTAGTACAGCGCGGCGGCAACGCTGATCCCGTTCCAGCCGAAGGTGGATGCCGACCCGTAGCCGGTCCCCTTCTTCCCGCCGCCCGGCCGCCAGCTGTCGCTCCAGGCGTGGATCCTGTCTTTCACTCCCGGCGGCTCGAGCCCCTCGCCCAGTTTGATCTCCATGAGCCAGCCGACCTTCAACGGGTCGCCGGGCTCGAGCAACGCCGCGAACACGCGCGCCGCTTCCTGTACACCGGCCTCGTCGGAGCCACCCAGGAAGATCACGTTGTGCCCGGTCCCGTACGGATCGTGCAGGGACCGCACCTCGTAGCCGCCCTTGCCCGGGTACCACAGGTCCGTCATCGTGTAGTACTCGCAATAGAGCTTCTCGACGAACTCGCTCGAATGCATGTTGCCCAGTACGATCGCGTGGCTCGTCCCGAGCAGCTCGCGGGTCGTCAGATCGCCGTCGGCCCGGACCGGCAACGTGATGCCCACGCAGCGTTTGACCGCCGCCTGTACGGTCTCGACGGCCTTCGCGTAAGCTTCGCCCGCAGGCACAACAAGCACGGCCTGCGGCTTGCCCCCTTGCGCGAGCGTCGTGTCGAGCCGCAGATCCTTGAGCTGCGTGAGCTGTTCCGGCCGGCTCTCGGCGGTCGCCTCGAGCAGCCGCACGTTGTCGATGTGGAAGCGGACCGTGACCGGGTCCGTCTCCGCCAGCCGCTTGAGCTGGATCTTGCAGCGGTGCTGGTCCAGCCCGAAATCCCAGGTCGCCCTGAATTTGCCGGCCACCGTGACCGGGCTCCACTCGCCGGGCTTCAATTCCTCGACCTTGCCCCGAGCCGCCGTTCGGCCGCCGGCATAGATGCGGACCGAGAGCGCGCCGGACGGAAGCGCGCCCTCCGGCCGGACCCAGAACCGGACCGCCTTGACGGGCTGCCAGTTCAGTGTGAGCGGAAAATCGAACTCCAACGCCGCGTCACGATCGGCGCCCGGCAGGTCGGTCAGCTCCACCAGCACCGGCGCGCCACCTTCGGGATGACTCACCGTGCCCTTCGACAGCGTCACCTGCGAGCCCGCCGGGTCGCAGCTCTCCCACCGGACCGGGACCGGCCCGTCCGGTGTGTGCAATGTTGTTGCCACCTGCGCGCGTGCCGTGGCGCACGCGAATGCGGCCGCCGCCGCGGCTATCTTGAGAACACACGTCTTGTGCATGCTTGGTCTCCTCTGTCGTCGCGCCTCATGGTCCACGCCCGTGGTCGCGCAAGATCGACTGCAATCGATTGCTGCCGATTGCTGTCGATTGCTGTCGACACGCGGAGCCTACCACCCCGACACCCTATCGGGGCCGGGGTCTCGCTGTGCTCGACCTGCCACCTAACACCCAAGGCTGCCGTCGGCCACAGCCAAACACGATTGAATATCCAATATCCAACAAGGAATATCCAACCTCCAAGGAAGATGTGTGCCTGCCTTTCCCACTTGAGCATTGGATATTCCTTGTTGGCTGTTGGATATTCAGTCCCCTTCCCGCAGAACACCTTCCGTCACCGCCGGGAGGCGGTGACGGGCACCGGGAACACAGCCACCTCGCCCGCATGCGTGCCGGCGACCACCGCGTGATTCTCGGAACGCACGACCTCGACGCCTTTCGCGAGCTTGCCGGTGCGCAGCGTCGTGCCGTCCCTGCCCAGCAGATAGAGCATGCCGTTGCCGCAGCCGACCGCAAGCGTGCCGGGCTCGCCCGTCGCGCAGACGCTCAATACGCCGCCCCGAAACTTCTTCTGCCATACGGGCTCGCCCTTGTGATCGAGCACGCAGAGCCAGCCGTTGTCAAGCCCCGCGACGATCTCCTTGTTGCCGTCGCCCGTGACGTCCAGCGCGAGCACGGCCCGGAGCGTGCGGCTCATCGGATAGCCCGGCCCGAAATACCGGCGCCACAGCCATTTCTTCCAGCCCCTCACCTCACTGGAGTACACGTCGATCTCGTTCCAGTGCCCGCTCTGGCCGATGATCACCTCGTCGATCCCGTTGTTGTCCAGATCCGCCACGACCAGATGACTGAGCTCGGCCTGCAGCCATGCACCCATCTTGATCCGTGCGGCGCAGTACCAGCCGGACCCGTTCAGCTTCCGGTAGTTCGGGTCGAACGCGGAGACCGCGCCGTAGCCGGCCAGGAACCAGGGCGGGCGGGGCTTGCCGTTCTCTTCGCCCCGCTTCATGCACGGTGCGAACGCGCCGACCCGCCCATACTTGACCGGCCAGCGTTTGAGCAGCTTCCCGGAAAGATCGCGGAACGCGACCGTGCTCGGCCGGCCCACCGCGATCACCGGCTTGCCATCACCCCAAAAGTCGCCGGCCTGCAGGCCTCCGGGACGTTTGACCACCCGCGGATCCGAGAACCAGGGCGCCTTGTACTTCTTGCCGTCCCGCCAACTCTCATGGACCTCCGACTTCTGCCGCCACAGCTCGCGGCCGTTGGCGGCGTAGGCCCGGATCGTCTCGTCGCCGTAGCCGGCAACGACCAGCGCGGAAAACGACGCCGCCTGCGTGCCGTCGGCCGCCGCCCACAACTGCAGGGTCGGCGTGTCGTATTCGTGCGTGCCGAGGACGGTGCCGTCCGTCGCGAGCAGGGCGAGTCTGCAGACGTCCTGGTCCTTGCCGCCCTTGGGACCGGGCTTCGTGCCCTTTGTGATCACCCACACACGCCGCGGACTCGAGTGCATTGCCAGCCGGATATCCGTGACGCTTCCCTCGACCTTCGCGGTCCAGCGCGGCTGCCAGTCCACCGTGGGCGCGCGCTCGTCCGCGCTTGCGGCATCGGGCTTCACCGCGTTCGCCAGGCCCGTCAACGCACGCGCGATCGTGCTGCGCAGCCCCGCGACGGGCGGGATAGCGCCAAGCGCCTGCTTGCCGGGCCCGACCGCCAAGCGCTTCCCCTGTGCCGCGGCCAACGTGATGCGCGTCGGCTCGTGTGCCTGCACGGTGAGCTGCCCGCCGTCCAGCCGCCACCGCACGGAGACCGGCTTGTCGCTCTGGAACACCGTGCGCCCGCCACAGGCCAGCCGCGTGGCATCCACCAGGAAGATGTCGTTCGACGACACGTTCGCGATCGCAGCGTCGACCGTCAATTGCCCGGACGAAAACAAACCGATCCCGACAAACGCTGTGCGTGCACCGCGCACCAGGTTCGCGCGCTTGCCGAGCGGGTCAATGCTCAGCAAGCCCTGCCGGTCCCCGCCCGTCGTGTGCAGCAGATTGTTCAGCGCAAAGGACTCGCCCTCCCGCAGATCGCCGGTCCAGGCCTGCCGCCCGCTTGAGCCCATGTACACGTTCTGCGCGCAGCACACGGTCGCGCCCTCTTTCATGCTGATGCGCCGCTTTCGCCTCAAGCCCGGGTCCGGCGTTCCGCGCAGGTACCACCCGGATTTGATGTCGAAGGTCCCGTCGGCACGCGCGGTAACCTCGTCGAGCACGAACAGGTAGGCGCCGTCCACGTAGAGCAGATGCCGGGCCCACGCCGAGAAGGGCATGTTCGGCACATGCGTCGCGACGTAGGCCACGCCGTCCAACGCAACAGCCTTCTTCAGCGCGGTTCCGCGTGCGGCGTCGTCCTCCACGATCCCGTTGCAGCGCACATTCACGTGGTTGCCGAACCCCCTGCTCAGCAACGTCGCGCCCGACATGCGCAGCGCGTACAGCGCGTTTACGTGGTAGGGATGTCGGCCTTTGCCGTAGAACCCGTCGAGCAGAAAGAAGTCGTCAGCGCCGCCCAGCCCGGTCCGATACGAAAGGAACCGGAACCCTTCGTCCGGGTCGAACGCCTTGTGCGCGGCGTGCCAGTCGTATTGCGGCAGCGGCCGCACCGAGATACGGCCGACCAGATCTGTGGGCGGCCGAACAGCCAGGTCGGGCGGCGGCCAGAACGACTGGCCGATCCGGAACACGTCCGTGTCGAATTCCAGCTTGCGCCGGAGCCAAATGTAGCGGCCGTCCTTGAGCAGGTAAGCGGCCTCGTTGAGCAAGCTGAGCGAAACGTTGCTCGTCGACCACTCGTCCCGCTTGCCCGACCACATCGCCTCCAGCCCGTCCATCAGCAAGCGCGCCGTGCCGTTGCTCACGAACTCGTCCGGGCCGTCGAGCATGAAGAACTCGAACACCGGCTCGAGATACGTGGCGATGAAGTAGACCGTGTCGCTGCCGTGCCCGACGCTCTTGAACGCGGCCCGGTATCCGGCACGGACGTTCGCCATGCGTTTCTGCCAGCGCGGGGCCGGGTAGTACTTGGCGAAATAGCGGCTGCCCGTGTAGATGCAGATGCCGTGCCATCGGCCGTGCCGGCCGCTCCCGCCCTTGTTGGTGTCGTCCGGGTCGTAGTGGTTCTGTTGCTGGACCAGCTTGTTCGTGATGAACAGCCGCTCCCTGTCCGAGAACAGAGGGCTTTCTTCGATCAGGTCCCAGACGAGATTCATGATGTGCGTGTGGTAGTGGCTGGTCTTCACGAGCGGATCCATCGGGTCCTTGAAGATGCCGTGCCTGCGCAGCGCACCCGGCACGTTGTCCGGGTCCGGCATGGCCAGCCGTTTGTAATACTCGAGGTGGCTCGGCTCGCCGGTCATGTAGTAGAGTACGCCGGCCACGCTGATCGGGTTCCAGCCGAACACGCTCGCCGGCCCGTAGCCCAACTCCCTGCTGCCAAGCTTGCGCCAGCTGTCGCGCCAAGTATGGGTGTAGCTGTCCCAGCCCGTGCCCTCGGCATTGATCCGCGGCGGCGTGAGCCCCTCGCCCAACCGGATCTTCATAAGCCAGCCGACCTTGAGCGGCTCGCCGGGCGTGAGCAGCCCGGCAAACGTCTTCGCCGCTTGATCGACCCCCGCGTCGTCCGAGCCGCCGAGCCAGATCACGTTGTGCCCGGTCCCGTACGGGTTGTGACAGGACCGCACGACATGCCCGCCCTTGCCCGGGTATTTCAGGTCGAGCAGCACGTACCACTGCCGGTACATGTGTTCGATGAACGGGTTCGTGGCCATGTTCCCGAGCGCGATCACGTTCGTGCGCTCGAGCAGCTGCTCGGGACGCCGCGCAGCGCGGTTGACCGGCAGCGTCAGGCCGGTATGCCGGCGGATCGCCGCCTGGACGGTCGCGACCGCGGCCGCGTATCGGTCGCCGGGCGGGGCCACGATCACCGCGCGCGGCTTGCCGCGCGCGACGAGCACGGTGTCGATGTGCAGGTCCTTGAGCTGTGCGATGCCGTCTGTCTGCTCCGCGGCGGGCGCGCCCGCCGCGAGCAGGAACAACACCGCGGTCAAACACGCACCCCCCACCGCAATGTGTTTCGCCTGCATCGCGAAGCTCCTCTCTATCGATCCGTCAGATCAGTCCGATCTGTCTGATCCGACGGATCGGACGGATCGGAGAGACCGTCCCGGACAAGCGAGTTCGAGGCGGCCGCATCGAACCGCGCAAGCTGCCCGTCGCGCGTCGCGGCGAACAGCACGGGCCCTCGCCCGGCC
>Ga0272441_10003858_pt1 | contig 27928 bp, 33 predicted proteins | sample SSMProp6N_FD_193582 | JGI IMG/M metagenome (GOLD analysis project Ga0272441, IMG submission 193582) | Marine sediment archaeal communities from Little Sippewissett salt marsh, Falmouth, MA, United States - SSM-Prop-6N | ecosystem: Environmental > Aquatic > Marine > Wetlands > Sediment ... | reverse complement strand
GAGCATGTAGCCGACATTTCCCATAACCGCCGTGTTCTCCGGATCCTCCTCGAGGGCCCGGGTGTAGGCCTGGAGCGCCTCTTCGTCCCTGCCCATGTCGGAGAGCACGTTGCCCATGTTGTTGAGGGCCATGGTGTTGCCGGGCTCCTTCTCGATCGCCTGCACAAATGTATCGAGCGCCTCCTCGTAGCGCCCCAGGCGGCGGAGGAGGTTGGTCTTGTTGTTGAGGGCGATATCGGCGAGCAGGGGGTCTTCGGGCCCGATCTCCAGCACACGGCCGAAGGCCTGCAGCGCCTCCTCCACGCGGTCCAGTTCGGCCAGCGCCGTCCCCTTCTTGTTGGTTGCCGCCAGGTACTCGGGATCCGTCGCCCGCACCTTCTCGTAGGCGAGGACCGCCTGCGGGTAGTCCCCCCGCTCCATAAACATGTCCCCCCGTTCGTCCCAGAACTTCGAGGGGGACTCCTCCTTGCCGCTGTTCTGCTGTCTGGCCATAGGATACCTCAGCACCACTCACCGCTTCTACCTACTTAAAGGGCTCGCCGGCTGCTGAATGACAGAAACGGATATATAGCTCATCCACTCCTCCCTTGGAGTGTGTAGAGTTCCTGGAGGGAGCAAGGAATGTGGGTCGTGGTTAGAAAACTGGACGGTAAGGTGGGCGAGGTGGAGCTGCCGGCAAGCCACTATGTGGAGATCGGGGATGTGTTGAGCGACGGTTCGGTGGTCATCGACCTCCCCTACACCGATGAATCCAACGAGGACTTCATGTCTATGGACACCTACGACGAGGATGAGCTCGACTGAGGGACCATGCCTCCAGCCAGCGCGGGAAGCGGGGGACATGGCCACCGGTGCGAGCTCGGGGAGGAGGAGGGCGGGCCTTCAGAGGTGCTCGAGACTTTCTCCCGCGCCGTGGAGGCAGTGGTGGCCGAAGTTTCACCGGCAGTGGTGAGCCTGGTTACCCGGAAACGGACACCGAGGCGGATGCGCGGGGTGGAGGTCGGCCTGGGTTCGGGGGTGGTGGTGGCTCCCGATGGCTATATTCTCACCAACAGCCACGTCATCGCCGGGGCGACATCGGTCGAGGTGCGGTTCATGGACGACCGGGCCTACACCGCCGCGCTGGTGGGAGCAGATCCGGCCACCGATATCGCCGCCGTCCGCATCGATACCGCCGACCTGCCCTACGCCGTGCTGGGCGGATCGGAAACCCTGCGTACGGGCCAGCTCGTCGTGGCCATCGGCAACCCCCTGGGCTTCGACTCCACCGTCTCCACCGGCGTGGTGAGCTCCCACGGGCGGGTGCTGCGCAGCCAGGAAGGGAGGCTCGTGGAAAACATCATCCAGCATACCGCTCCCCTCAACCCGGGGAGTTCGGGAGGGCCGCTGGTCAATGCCCGTGGGCACGTGGTGGGCATCAACACCGCCATTATTGTCCAGGCCCAGGGGATTGGGTTTGCCATCCCTGCCGATACCGCTTCCTGGGTGCTCTCCCAGCTGCTGGCGCACGGAAGGGTGAAACGGGGATATTTGGGAATCGTGGGCGGATCGCGCCCGCTCAATGAGCGGTTCCGGCGCATGACCGGGCTTTCCGTGGCGCGGGCCATCGAGGTGATGTCCGTCGACCGGGGCGGCCCTGCGGCGCAGGCGGGGATACGGGAGGGGGACCTCATCGTGGGGATCGGGGATGCGCCGGTGGAGAGCGTCGACGACCTCCACCGGTTTCTCACAAGCTGGCCGCTGGGCAAACCGGTCACGGTCACCCTCCTCCGCAGGGGCGAGCGAGCGACCGTCGAAATCGTGCCGATGGAGGCGAAAACCGGATAACGGGAGGTTATTTTTCCTTCTTCTTCTCTCCCTCTTTACCGTAGGGGATGGGGATGTAGGCCACCGAGGGGCGGCGCTGCATGGCCTGGGGGAAGAGATCCATCAGCTGGTAGACCTCGACGGGCATCCCGGTGGCCACCGGCAGCCCCATCTCCTTCGCCTGCTCGAAGGTGATGGGAAAGTCGTGGGTCCATCGCCCCTCGGTGAGCGCCGTGGCGATCGCGGCGGCCCGGTGTTCATCGACCTTCCCCGCAAGCATGCTGGTGACGAAGTCGTGAACCTGCACCTGTGCCTTGCGGGCGATGTCGGCGAGAATGAACGTTTTGTCGTCGATGTCCTTGGGCTCTTTCGCATCGAGGACGCTGAGGATGGAGACGGCGGGGTACTCCCCCAGCTGGGGGTCGACCGGGCCCAGCACGGCGTTTTCGTCCATGACCACCTCGTCGGCGGTCAGGCAGAGGAGGGTGCCGCCGGACATCGCGTAGTGGGGGACAAAGACGGTCACCCGCGCGGTGTGCCGTTTCAGGGCCATGGCGATCTGTTCGGCGGAGAGCACCAGCCCGCCGGGGGTGTGGACGATGATATCGATGGGCATGGTATCGGGAGTCATCCGCACCGCCCGCAATACGTCCTCGGAGTCGTTGATGTCGATATAGCGTAAAATGGGGATGCCCAGCAGGCTCATGATCTCCTGGCGGTGGATGAGGGTGATCACCCGTGAGCTCCGTTTCGCCTCGATCGCCCCGATCTTCTGCAGGCGCTGCGCCTCGATCCGCCGCTGCTGGACGATGGGAGCGACGAAGAGCAGCACCAGGAGGAGTATAAATGCGACAATCCAGAGATCCACCATCACACGACCCCGCTTCTCTGGAGGTGTGGTTACGTGTGGAGGGTAAAGAAGGTTGTCCCGCCGGTGGCGCACCCCTCCTCATCGCTCCTTGCCGGAGAGATCGAGCTGTAGCGAGCCCACGTGAACGCTGGCGACCGCGGACGGGTCGAGGGGGGGTGCGTGGAGGTGGAAGACGCGGTGGACGAGGTCCACCTCGTCGACGATGGCCAGGGCGATCACCATCTGGTCGGTGTCGCAGAGGGCCACCAGACGGTTGCGCCATGAGCCCGCCTGACAGGGTTCGGGAATGCTGCCGTGGACGCCCAGCCCCCGGTAGGCAATTTCATGGTGGAGGGCGCCGGCAAAATAGTCCCCAAAGCGCGCTTCCCGGTAGCGCTGCCGTTCGATGCGGGAGCGCACCCGCACCGTCGGCGGGACGGCGAAGCGGTGGATGCACAGTCCCTGCCGGCGGCGGAAGGTTGCCAGGATTGATTCCATCTCGAAGCTCCGCTGGAATGCCACCAGGTGGTCGGGACGCAGGCAGTCGATGAGCTGGATATGGAACTCGGCGGCCGGGGCGCCCAGCACATAGCCGGGCGAGTCGATGACCGTGGCAGGGAGGCCCTCCTCATCCGCCTTCCTCCGCAGACAGCAGGCCCCGGCGAGAATCTGGATGAAGTGGCCCCGGGGGGAGGTCGAACCGGCGAAGCGGAGGTGGACCTCGTCCGCCGAAACAGCTGCTCCCCTGAAGATGCCCAGCCCCAGCGTGGCGGGGGGGCCGATGGTCGACTGGCCGCAATCGAGGTCGAGGTAGCCTGCGCTCTCCTGTGCGGCTACTTCACCGATCATGTGGCGGCAGAAGGTGCTCTTGCCCCGGTCGGTCATTCCCAGCACGTAGACCGAGCCGCCCTCGCTCTGCAAACGTTCGTGCAACGATTGCCACTCCTTCTGTACCCGGATCATGCCTCTCCGGGAGCATGGTGCGGCGGTCATGCTTTTAGCAGTTATGGCACGTTGAAAAGAGATGTGCCCCGAAGATTGGGACATCTGATGCCCGTTCGGCACTATCATTTGCCATGGTTCTCGCTTCCGGATCATCAGCCGTTTTGATCCGGTTGCTTGGCAGATGACAGCAACATGATTAAGGAACAATGGCGCGGTCCCATGCACATCACGTCTTTTTCGTCCACAGGACTATCCCGCATTGATGAGGATGAGATCAGCGATCATCATCTTCTGTGGACTCGTGATTTCATGGATGCTGTTCCTTAACCATGCATTCGGCCCTATACTTGCAGTGTGGGAGCGCCCGTGAATCGTCAGCCGTTTTGATCCGCAGACTCGCTGCAGTACAGCGGTTGCATCTCCTGTCACCTCTCTCCGAGGCTATAACGAATAGATCATAATAATATATATACATTATTATAAAATTCAATTGAGGCCCCCCTCACCATCCATTCGTTGAATATGGCATGGAGATGGGACCGGGGGAGACGGAGGAATGTCCGATGCACCAGAGCCTGACCTGGACGCCGATCGGCATCGAGAAGATGCTGCATACCCTGCATAAAGGCCTGCGGGAACACCGCGCCCGGCTTGCCCCCGGCGACCTGCACGATACGCGGAAGATGGATGCGTGGATCGAAAAGGTGGACGAAATCCTGCAGATCATCGAGGGCATCAGAGCAACCGTCAGGCCGCGGGTGGAGGCCGACCTCGGCTTCTCCCCCGGCACCGAAGAGCAGCTCATCCTGTCCATGTTCCAGCCCAGCACCCGGAACCTCTTTGCCGAGATCGAGGTCCACTTCCGTGACCACGCGGGCTGCGCCCTCTCCTCCGAAGAGCTGCTGCAGATGGCCGCCCTCCCGCAGGCTGCGGAGACCCTGGCGTGGATCGGGGATGCCGCCTTGAAGATCGGGGTGCTGCCCGAGATCTGGACACCGCAGGTCGCAGAGGCGGGTGTCCTGACCGAACGCCGAAAAGCCTACGAGAGCAACGCCAACCAGGCGATCCTCTGCGACCGCTGGCAGCTCTACGATCACCGCATCCACTTTGATCCCGAGGGCCCCCGGGCCGATGAGACCCATGTCAAGGGGACACTGGTGGAGTCGATCCTTGGGATGATTTTTCTCGACGGCGGACTGCGGGCGGTCGCCAGGGCGGCCCGGCTGTTGCGGCCGGCTCACAACGCAGAGGGTTTATAAGGGATAATCCACCCACCTGCGTACAGGAGGCGGCGATGTTTCATAAGGTGCTCTATCCGACAGATTTCTCGGTGTGTGCGCACAAGGCGCTCGGTGCGCTGACCATGCTCAGGGCGGCAGGGTGCGAGGAGGTGGTGCTCCTGCACGTCCTCGACGAGGGGCAGATCGATCTCGTGAAGTGGGGGCTCGGCGAGCTCGGCGAGCCAGTGGAGGAGAACCTCTCCTCCATTCTCGAGCAGCGGCGGAAGCTCGCCGGCGATCGGCTCGCCGAGGTGCAGGCCGAGATCGAGGCTGCCGGAATAAAGGTCACCCCCCTGCTGCGGCGCGGGGTGCCGTTTCGGGAGATCATCGGCGCGGCCGACGAGGAACAAGTCTCTCTGGTGGTCATAGGGTCCCACGGCAGGAGCAATGTCACGGAGATGCTGCTGGGATCGATCTGTGATCAGGTGGTGAACAATGCCCGGCAGTCGGTGCTCGTCGTAAAACGAGACCCTCCCTGCACATGACGGCCGATGCGGGAAGGGATCGGGGGCGGCACCTGGTGCCGGATTCTGCTGGCGAGATCATCCGGGCGATCAGGGAGTGCGAGTATGCACGGCTCTGCGGGATGGACACCCTGGAGATCAGCCACGAGTGCGTGCGGGTGGCCATGGATATCGGGGGCAAGCGCAACGGGTTCGGGTCGCCGCACGGGGGGGCCATCTTCGCACTCGCCGACCAGGCCTTTGGCCTCGCTGCCAACCTCGACGGGCTGGCGGAGGTTGCGCTCTCCGCGCAGATCAGCTACCTTGCGGTCGCCAGGGGAGGGCGGCTGGAAGCGGTGGCCCGCCGGGTGGACGAGACCGGGCTTCTCTCCGTCTATGAGGTCTCGGTCTTCGACGGTGACCGCTGCATCGCCCTCTTCCGGGGTATCGGGCACAAGCTGGGGGATGTCCCTCCCTCCCGCGGGGACGGCGGCTGCCGGAAGTGATTTCGCGACCTTTTTTACCCGGGTGGCAGAAGGATGTAGTACGGCTGCCCGGCACCCGGGGATGGGGGACGTGCCGGACAGGAGCAGGGGGGCGGTAGCCCTGATCGGGGGCATCCGCCGCCCCCTTCCCTCGCACACACCGCGCATGGCGAACGCCGGATTACACCACCGGAGGAGACGAGAGCATGGAAGAGGCGCCACACCCGCAGGAGATTGCCCGCGAGCATGCGCTCCGCCCGGAGGGTGACGTCACCGGCAGTGTCGCCGATCTGAAGCGGCTGATTGAACACGCCATCAGCATGGAGCATGCGGACAGGTCTTCCCGGGAAAACGAGGAGCGCCTCAACCTCATGCTGGAGGCGACCAACGACGGCCTGTGGGACCGCGACATCCAGACAGGCAGGGTCTATTTCAGCCCCCGCTGGTACACCATGCTCGGCTACGAGCCCTACGAGTTGCCACCCTGCTACGGTACGTGGTCATCTCTCATCCACGAGGCGGACCGATACCGGGCGGAGACGCGGGTGCGGGAGCACACCGAGCGCAAGCGCGACTCCTACGAGATCGAGTTCAGGATGAAGACAAAATCAGGCGGCTGGAAATGGATCCTCTCCCGCGGCAGGGTGGTGGCGTGGGACGGGCAGGGCAGACCCGCCCGCATCATCGGCACCCACATCGACATCACCGAGCGGCGGTGGATGGAGGACCGCCTGCACACCTCGGAACTGCAGAAAAAGGCAATTCTCGACAATATTCCCGATATCGCCTGGCAGAAGGACATCCAGCTGCGCTTTGTGGCGGTCAACGAACCCTTTGCGCAGGCATGCGGCAGGAGCCCGGAGGATGTCGCGGGCCTGACCGATCTCGAGGTCTGGCCGCACGAGCTCGCCCGGCGATATATGGCCGATGACCAGGAGGTCGTGAGCTCGGGCAGGCAGAAGCGGATCATCGAGCCCCTCGTCGACCGCGATGAGAGCCTGGCATGGATGGAGACCATCAAGACCCCCATCTTCGACAGCCGAGGGGCCGTCATCGGCCTGACCGGCATTTCGCGGGACATCACCGAGCGTAAACGTGCATCCGACGCCCTCAGGCAGGCCAACAAACGGCTCAACCTGCTCAACCGCGTCACCCGGCACGATATTCTCAACCAGCTGACCATCCTGCTGGGGTACCTGCGCCTCGACCGCGACGAGGTGGCGGACCCCGAACAGCTGCGGATCATCGAAAAAGAGATCGCCGCCGCAGAAATGATCTGGCACCTGATCGAGTTCACCCGTGACTACCAGGATATCGGGCTCTCTTCGCCCTGCTGGCAGGAAGTGCGGGAGACCGCCGCACGAGCTGCCGCCTCACTGGACACCGCGCCGGTGCAGGTGGTCAATGACCTGGACGCACTGGAGATCTTTGCCGACCCCCTGCTGGAAAAGGTCTTTTACAACCTGGTGGACAATGCCCTTCGCTACGGGACGACGGCGACCACCATCCGCTTCCGGTCGTTGCGGGCGGATCGGGGGATGGTGATCGTCTGCGAGGATGACGGGGTGGGTGTTGCCGGGGAGGAAAAAGAGCGCATCTTCTCCCGGGGGTACGGGAAAAACACCGGCTATGGCCTCTTTTTAATCCGGGAGATCCTCGCCATCACCGGTCTCGGCATACGTGAGTGCGGGTTCCCCGGCGGGGGCGCCTGCTTCGAGATCACCGTGCCACCGGGCATGTACCGCTCCGGCGAGCGGTCCAAAAGCGCCTGACCGGGACGGGCGGATCGCCCCATGGTGAGGTTTATTGCGTCCTGCACCGATGGTATCGTATACCAGGTCAGCGTGCGTGAGGTGGATCGATGGACGACGAGCTTTCAGCATATATCGAGCGGATCAGATCGGTGGGCGAGGCGACGGGGGGGCGTGTGGGGCACAGGATCTCCTCGGCGCTCCTCTCCTTTGCCATGGGGATGTACGACCGGGCGGTAAGGCGGTGCGACCAGTCGATCGAGGCTCTCGAGGAGCGTGAACCAACGCGCACAGTGGCCACCGCCCTCAAGATCCTGCGAGAAGAGGCCCGTTCCCTGGTGGCAACCCAGGTGAGCATCAGGTCGGAGTTCACCTTTGAAGGGGCCGCAAAGGGAGGCTCCTTGCATGACGAAGGGGAGAAAGCACCGCAGGAGTTCGCCTTCAGCGAGGACGACCGGGCACTTCTCGCTCTTCCGGAGCCGGACGAGGCGTCCGCTCCCCCCGAAGTGGTTGCCCGGGACAACGCCCTCATTCTTCTCTACGCCGTGGCGTATACTGCGTCGGCCGGTGATGTGCAGGCGCTCGAGGAGCAGGTCTCCCCCCTGGTCATCGCCAGGCTTGAGCATTACCGGGAAGAACACTGAGGGGAGCCCGACGCGCGGCGATACGGAGGGAATCCTGATGATCGATCCTGCGCCGCCCGCTGCCGCCCTCGCTGTTGCCCACCTGGCAAAATCCTTCGATGGCGAGGCGATTCTCAGGGACGTCTCCTTTTCCGTCGGCAGGGGCGAGCTGCTCGTGTTGCGGGGCGAGTCGGGGGTGGAGCTGATCAGCGCCTTCGTGGCCACCCTCCTCGCCCAGCATACCGTCTCCCTCTACTGATTCCTCTCCGGCAGGGCCACCTCGACCTCCCGGTTGAAGGGGACATTCTCGAAGGTGGTGATGCCGAAATCGACCGTCGCCGCCCCGCTCACCCTGAGGGTGACTGCCCCGTCCCGCAGGAGGGCCAGCACGGTCTGCACCAGGCGCAGGTTGTTCACGCGTACCGGGATGGTGACGGTGGTGTCGCCCTCGGGCCTGATGTCAAAGCCGGTCCGCTCTCCGTGGGCGAGGAACTTCTGCTCGCCCCCGTCGAGGAAGTAGAGGTCGAAGGAGACATTCTCCATGGTGGCGCCCACCGGGTTCGGGTTGCTGACGGTGAGCCTGACCGAGAGATCGATTGCAGAGAGGCTGACATTCTCCAGGGCAATCCCGTCGACGGCGATGGTAGGGCGGGCCAGCTGGGGTGCGGTACAGCCTGCAAAGAGCGCCGCCGCGGCGATGACAAGGACGATGCCGCCCGAGATGAGGGCGGCGGGCAGGCGGATCGATCGCATGGTGATCAGGGGGGAAGTGCGTCCTGCAGGTATAAATGTTGCCGGCCCCCGCGTTTTTTGTGGTCTGCGGTGCAAATTCTCTTCACATGTCGGTAGGAGAAGACGACATCCGAACGTGTCATCCGGAGGAGTATGCTTACATCGAGGAGCTCGCCGGCCGGCTGCGGGGGGTGTCGTCGAAGGGGGATCTGGCGGCGATGCTGGCCCTTGAGGTGGAGGACTTCTCCATGTTCGAGCTCGCCGTGATCGGGGGCAGGATGCGGGCGGAGGTCGATCACCTGCCCATGCCCTACCGGGAGAAGGTGCGCCCCTACTTCGACCGGCAGGTCTTCGGGATGCACCACCGCCTGCTCTCCCTGCACCGCAAGGGGGCCTTCGCCGCCATGCATGAGCCCGTCGCCGACCGGGAGACCTTCGAAGCTTTCTGCGAAATGCTGCCTTCGGGCTGCTTTCGCTGGGATGAGGGGCGGGAGGACTATCCCCACCTGGCAGGCCCGAGGAACACTCTCTTTTACTACCTCATCGCCGCCTTCACCATGTTCGTGCTGGAGGAGCCCGGCCACCCGGTGGGCACCCCCTTCCCGGGCGGTTTTGCGGTGGAGGCGCAGGAAGGGGAGTACCTCTGCCCCATCAGGGACCGGGAGGAGGAGGTGGCCTACTCCATCTGCAACTTCTGCCCGGCACGACAGGCCGAGATGCCGTGAGGCGGGCAGCATTCGCTGCCGGGGCGTTTCGCAACATTGAAACGCCCCCCGGTGAGGTATTTTGTAATGATGCGGGGTGTTCGATGGGAGCTCCTGGGGGTGCTCGTGCTGTTCTGCGGGGTGCTCTGCAGCGGCTGCTTTTCTCCTGCGACTGCAGCGGAGTTCGAGTTCAGCGACAGTGACTGCCCTCCCTGCGGCGGGTGGGGAGAGCCGTTCTACGTCGAGAACTACTATGACGAATACAACGGGCGATACCTCTTCGGGGGGAATTATGAGGGCGGGATCTTCCGTATCAATGCCTATGACAATGCCGCGGATGCACGGGCCGAATTTGACGAAAACAGAAACCGCGTGCTCGGGTACGCATCAGGCAACCCCTCGTACGAGGTGGTCGAGAACAGCGGAACGAGGCTCCTCTACCTCAAAGAGGGCACGGATCCGTACGGGCAGCACTATTACTGGGGCCAGGTGTACCGCCTCTACGGAGATACGGCGCTGATCGAGGCGCACAACAATTACCCTGTCATCGATCCCGACAACATCGTGTACGCGAGCAGCCGCGCGGTGGCCCTCAGGAACACCGAAGCCCTGGAATCCTGTGCGGTGAGCCTGCTGGACGGCAAAATCGGAGCGGTCTCCTTCTCGACATCCGGGCCCTGACCTTCCGGCGAACAGGCGGTGGTTATCGCAGGGGGCAACGGGGCGCTGATCTTCATCTGGCTGCTCTCCAACGGTGCCGGGCTGGCGCTGGGGGCGTTCCGCGGCAAAAAGACCGACGTATGGGAGGAAAAGGGCGTGTACAGGGCGAAGAACTCGATGTGGTTTCTGGCGGTGTTCGGGGCCTGCTACGCCTGTTCCCAGCTTCCCGTCAGCCTGGGCCAGGCATTGAGCCTCAATGCAGGGATTGCCGCCATGTGCCTGGGGGCCGGAGTGGCAATCGGTGCCCAGGGCACCCTCTGCCGCCGGATCGGTGGGGGGTGAGAAGCCCGAATCTCGTAGCAAAGCAGCCCCGGTAACGAAGCGCCCCGACACACCGGCGAAACCACGGCGCTGCAACACCTGCGGGGCTGCGCTTTCCGGTGAGGAGGCGTTCTGCAGGAAGTGCGGGGCGAAGGCAAAATAGAACTGCGGGTGATGGCCCCCCTCTGTTCAGTCGATGCCGATGTCGGCGAAGGCGAGGAGGCCGATCAGGAAGAAGGCGAGCACGATGATCAGGACGCCGAGGCCGAGGAGGGTTTTGCCGTGGAATTTTGCGGTGGCGTTCTTCCGGGTCACTAGGTAGAGGCCGGGCAGCAGGGCCGCCAGCCATCCCAGCGGCTGAACATACCACATCACCGGCAGCAGAAGCCAGGCAATCTCCTCCGGCAGCTGCCGAACGGCACCTCCGCGCCGCCCACGATCAGCATGAGGGCGCCCATGCCCAAGATGCCGAAACCGTTGTGGACGTAGCCGAATAGGGTGACCCGCGGGTGGGTGCTGGGATCGTCCGGTTTCGGGGCGGGTTTTGTCTCCGGGGCAGGGGGTGTTTTGCTGCTCACATCAGCACCGCAACTGCCGCAGAACCCGTCGTCGTCCGCCACCGTCGCTCCGCAGGAGGGGCAGCGGCGCTCTCCCGATCCCGCCGCAGGCTCCCCGGCCACCACCTCCGCCCCGCAGGCATAACAGAATTTGTCCTCCACAGCGATCTCGGCACCGCAGTTCCGGCACTTCATTTCCCCAATCACCCTCTTGCGAGCTAAAGGTGGAAAGCGGCGTTCTATAAGCGTGCCGAAGTGTGTCCGGCAGGACGGGATGGGCTTATCCCCTCCCCGGCACACCTCTCCCGCAGATGCATGCGGGAATAGAGGTGCTCATCACCCGGGACCGGATCGCCGTGGTGCGGGGCGACATCACTGCGATGGCGGTGGACGCCGTGGTGAACGCCGCCAACTCCACGCTGCTCGGCGGCGGGGGCGTCGACGGGGCCATCCACCAGGCTGCGGGACCGGAGTTGCTCGAGGAGTGCCGGACACTCGGCGGCTGCGCCACCGGAGAGGCGAAGGTCACCGGCGGCTACCACCTCCCCGCCCGGTTCGTGATCCACACCGTGGGACCCATCTGGCAGGGGGGCGGGGCGGGCGAAGACGCCCTGCTCGCCCGCTGCTATGCGGAATCACTGCGGCTGGCGGTGGAATACGGGGTGCGGACTATCGCGTTTCCGGCCATCAGCACGGGTGCATACCGTTTTCCGGCGGACCGTGCGGCGGGGATCGCCGTGGCAGCGGTACGGCGTTTCCTGGCTCAGGATGCCACCCTCACCCGGGTGCTGCTCGTCTGCCGCGGGCAGGGGAGCTGCCGGGCCTTGCAGGCGGCGCTCGCTGCCGGGGAAGAGGAATCCGGCGGATGAGTGGCATCACCCCGGTATTCCAACAGACCATTGTTTTAAACAAACTCCGAATCCGGGATAAACCTTATTCAACCCCGAAATGGCTGCGCAGCCGGTCGGTGATGCAGTTCTCGAACACCTCCTCCACCCGCCCGTGGGCGGCCTCAATCCAGTCCATCACCCCTTCCGTCCCGATACTGCCCTCACGAGCGAGGAAATAATCGATGTTCAGGAGAAATGCGCTCGATTCCGGCGTCTCGGGCACGGCATCGGTGAGCTCCACGCGGCAGGCGTCCCGTCCGCCCTCGAAGGAGCCCTCGCAGCCCACGATGAACCCGTCCACCTCAAACCCCGTGCTCCCGCCGGAGAAAGGGACGATGGGGTAGAATGCGAAGAGATCCTCCGGGGGGATGCCCGCTTCCGGGATCTCGATGGTGTTGACATAGCGCAGCGTCATGGTGCGGATCCCCTCCACCTCGATCACCGACTGCAGGTTCCCGAAGGCGTCCTCGATCCAGGGCGAGAACTCATCCCAGCTCGCATAGGGGGGCAGGCAGTTGACCGTCATCAGCCGGGGGCCCACCTGGATGCTGCAGCCCCCGTCGGCCGTGGAAAACTGGGCGCGCTCGGTGATCAGGAGCTCCTCGCGCAACCCCTCGGGAGCGAGCATCACCTCTACCTCCCGCACCCGACGCTGTTCCCGCCGTGGATAGTCCTCCCTGACCCTTCCGTAGAGCATCCCGGCGACCGTCAGGTCCCACGGATGCTCGAGGGGAAACCGGAATTCGCAGATCGCTTCCCGCAGTGGTGGATTGCTATAGACCGCTCCCATATGACCCTCCGTTTGATCGGATGGTGTGTGATGGGCAGGGCACCCTATATAGATGCCGCTGGACGGGTTCGGTGGAGCGATGAATGGTTGCGGCGGGGCGGCCGAGACATGGAAGGGTTGAGTGACTGAAATGGTCCTATCACACAAGAGTCCGCACCATGGCCCCGAGCACAACCTTTTTCGTTAACAATGTTAACTATCTTCCAATGGATAGGATGGATTGCGAGAGGATCGTGTGCCTCCCCCCCTCAGCACGTGCCGTATTCACCCTGCTCGATGACGGGTCGCCCAAGACCTTCAAGGATATGACCCGTGAAGCCGAAATCGCGCCGAGGACCGTGCGGTATGCGCTCAAGCGCCTCAAAGAATCCGACCTCATTGTCGAGAAGTTCAATTTCCGCGATGCACGGCAGGTGCTCTACCAGCGCAAGGACGCGGTGTTCACCGAAGAGGAGCGAAGTGCGGTGGTCTGAGATGGATCCGTGCTGCGATATCATGACCTGCGAGCTGATCGCCCGGCAGTACCTCCCCTCGATGCGTGCCGAACTCGTCTACCGACTCGTCAGGGAACGGGGGGTGCCCCAGAGCCGGGTGGCGGAATGGATGGGCATCACGCGCGCCGCCGTCTCCCAGTACCTGAACAAAAAACGGGGCAGCGGTCTCGGCGAGCTCTCCGATGACCTCGATGCCATGCTCGAAACCTGGGCGGAGGGTGTCATCAGCGGTGACGGGGGCATCACCATCTGCGACGTCTGCCAGTGTGTGCGGGTAGGCGGCGATCACCTGCATTGTTCCTGTCATTTCAGGTAGGCTCGCTCTTCTCCGGCGGGAACCTCCGCTCGATCCTGCGGGGGAGCATTATCTCCCGAAACCGCATCTCGAAGTAGCGATCGGTCATGCCGGCGATGAAGTCCCTCGCCAGCTCCTCCGGCATGGCGGACTCGACGTACGTATCGCTGATCCAGGGCGTATCGATAAAATCACGGAATATCGGTGCAGAAACCCGCCCGGCACAGACGTCCTCGACGCAGGCGGAAAAGATCGTCCCGTACATCCTCCTGATCTTCTCTTTTTCCGAAGTGAGCAGGCGGTTTTCATAGATCCGGCGGTAGTTGAAGTCTTTGAGTGATTTGAGGGCGGCGGCGTGCTCGTCGTCGTAGGCAATGCAGCCCTCCCCGGACGAATCGCTGCTGGCGACCACGTTCATGATCAGGGCATGCACGATCTCCCTGTTGCTCGGCCCCAGCACCTCCGCCGCATTCGGCGGGAGCGGTTCTCCCTCCCCGATAAGATTGACCTCCCGTGCGTCCTGGATGTCGCGGCCGATGTAGGCGATGGTGTCGGCGAACCGCACCACGCATCCCTCCAGGGTCATCGGGGTGGGATCGTCGCCGCGTTCCTGCACCGCCGCAACCCTTGCATCGAAGGCCGCCCAGTCGCGGTAGTGTGCGGGCGTCAGCCGGCGGTCGTAGCCCTCCCCGTTGTGGCAGAGGATGCCATCGAGTACCTGCAGGGTAAGGTCGCAGTCCTCGATACGGTCGAGGAAGCGGATGCTCTGGACGTTGTGCCTGAACGGCCCGATCCCCTCCTCCTCGCAGATCGCCGAGAGGCAGGCTTCGCCCGTGTGCCCGTAGGGAATGTGCCCGATATCGTGCCCGAGAGCGATCGCCTCGATGAGGTCTTCATTGAGGCGCAGCGACCGGCCGATGGTCCTGGCGATCTTGGAGACCAGCTGCACGTGGAGCACCCGGTGGGTGATGTGGTCATTGTCCACCAGGTAGAAGACCTGGGTCTTGTCGATGTAGCGGGCGTAAGCGCGGGAATGAATGATCCGGTCGGCGTCGCGGGAAAAGCGGGTGCGGATATCGTCAGGGGTGCGGTTATGGCGGCGGACGGCATCCTCGTTACGTGCTGCACGCGGGGAAAGAAGGGCCTCTTTTTGCCTGATATAGGTAGCAATCTGTTCTTCGGTGGCCATGGTCGCTCACGCTCGGAAGAGGGGGAGATGGGAGTGATCAGTCCTCGAAAAGGCGCCGGTGCGCCCGGTAGGTTTCGTTGCCGGGGTCGAGGTCGACGGCCTGCTCGAAGCATTCCCGCGCCTCGTCGGGGCGGTCCAGCTCGAGAAGGGCCGTGCCCTTGTTGAACCAGGCGATGGCGAAGTGGGGATCGATATTGACGGCTCGATCGAAGGAGGACGCCGCCTCCCGGTAGTTTTCGAGCTCCATCAGCGTCGTGCCCCGGTTGTTCCAGCTCTCCATGTCGCGGGGGTCGATGGCGAGTGCATGGTTGTAGGCATCCAGGGCTTCCTCATGGCGGCCCATGCTGTCCAGCGCGACCGCCTTATTGTACCATGCATCGCCATTCTCGGGGGCGACCTCCAGCACCCGGTCATAGAGGGTGATGGCCTTCTCGTAGTCGCCCAGTTCGCTGTGGTGCAGGCCGGTGCGGTACCACTCCTGGACGGTCTCCTCGGAGACGGCGGGCTCTGTCTCCTGCGGCTCCTCTTCCGTTTCGGACTCTTCCGCAACGCTCGGCGGCTCCTCCCGGATCCCGGTGAGGAGATCATCGGGCAGATCGGTGCGGGAATCGGATTTCCGTTTGCTGGCCATCATGAAGGTGCCCGCCGCCCCGATCAGGATGATCGCGGCGGCGATGTAGATAGCGGTGGGGTCATAGCCGAAATCTCCTCCCGCGTTGTCCGGCTGGGCGGTGGCATTGATCCCCGCTGGTTCGGCAACGGTCGTGGGCGTCGCACTCTCAACGGCGATCGAAGTCGCGGCCTGCTCGGGGGTGAGTGCGGCGATCAGCCCGAAGTAGCGCGCACTGGTATCGGCACTCCCCGCGAGCAGGCATGCGCCGTCGCCTGCAATGCTCACGGCCAGGTACTCCCTGTCGTCCTGCCGCTGCAGGAGCAGGTTCCCGGTGCTGTCGAAGGCGCAGACCTCGCCTGCATCGGTGACTCCCGCGGCAACGCTTCCGTCTTCGGCGACATCAACGGCGACCACGTTTCCTGCGGTGGTGTACTTCCAGAGAATGGCCTTGCCGCGGCTGATGGAATAGATGTTGTTGTTGCTGCTCCCCGCACAGATGGTATCCCCGCTCCCGGTGATAGCGACCGCATTGACGTCCTCCCCGGTGTTATAGATCCAGACAGGGTTCCCCGTCCCCCTGCCGTCGAAGAGATAGATGCTGTTATCCATGCTTCCGGCGACCACGAAACTGCCGTCGTGCGAGATAGCGGTGGAGACCACGTCGTCTCGGGCCTCAGAGGTCCAGAGTCGCAGGCTGTTGCGGTTGAATGCCGCAATTTCATGGTCATCTGTACCTACCACAATGATCGCGGCATCTTCCGCCACTGCGATGGTAAGGATGTCCCCGGTGAATCCCTTTTCCCAGAGCCACCCGCCGGTGGTGTCGTAGAGGGTGAGGGTATTGTCGAGGGTTCCTGTGGCGAGGTACTGGCCGTCAGGGGAAAACGCCAGGGCGAGGACATCGCTGCCTACGGTATCGCTCCAGGCGAGCGATCCGTCCCTGTTGAGAAGGTAGACGGTGTTATCAAGGCTTCCTGCGGCGATGTACCGACCATCCGCGGTAATATCTACCGAGGTGACATCCTCGGCGAATTCGTGCTTCCACAACACTTTTCCGTCAGCGGAGAGGAGGGTGATGCTATTGTCAAGGCTCCCGATCACCGCGTAGTCCCCGTGTTCCGAGAGCGCGGTGGCCACGACATTATGTCCTGTCTTATAGCTCCACACCGGCGCCTGGCCGGCGTCGGCCGCTGCGCCGGGCACGCTGAGTGCCGCACATACCATGAAAATAGCGAAAAAAACTCCCTTCGAATGCGAATATGTCATCCCTTGTGATCCCCCGGGGCGGCGAACCGTACATTCCCCTATTATGTTCGTTTTCTGGAACAGTATAAATACACATGATTTAATATCCGGCAGATCCGGGAAGAATCCGATAGCTATTGCAAAAAAGCGGTTGCATACGATAGTACCCTTCCCCGCGCCCTCAGCGGGTGTACATGGCGACGGTGGTCCCGAACTGCACCACGTGCCCTCTGAGTGCGGCGGTGAATTCGTGCTTGGATGCACCTGGTTCGAGGTCGAGGTGCCCGTCGAGGCCGTACACCTTGAACATCAGGCGGTGGCTCTCCCCCGGTGAGGGGCAGGGCCCCCGGTAGCCGATCTCGCCGAAATCATTCGTTCCCTGGATCGCGTGGAGGGGCCGGTCCACCACGGGTTTCTTCGGGATCCCTTTCGGGATGAGGGGGGAGGGATCGAGGTTCCATACGATCCAGGTGGTAAACGAGCAGCCCGGCTCAAAGGGGTTCAGGGCCACTACTGCGACCGATCCGGCACGGAGCCCATGCAGTTCGAGGGGAGGGGACACATCCCCCCCGTCGCAGGTATACTCGGGAGGGAACTCGACAAAGGGCAGCAGCACGGTCAGTTTCTCCATGGTTCCTCATCTCTGCCGGACGGCATAAAGATATAGGGCTGCATGCCAAACTGGTTACGAAATCCGGGAGAGTGTGCCGTTGCAGGAGCAGAGCATCGAGATCTATACCGACGGAGCAGCGAGGGGAAACCCGGGCAACGCGGCCTGGGCTTTTGTCTTCATGGAGGAGGGGGAGGTGATCGCCCGGGAGACGGGGTTTCTGGGCATCGCCACCAACAACGTGGCCGAGTACCAGGCGATCATCCATGCATTGTCAGCGGCTCGGGCACGGGAATATCGTGCGGCTGCCCTTTCTTCTGACAGTGAACTCGTGGTGCGCCAGGTACGGGGGGAGTACCAGGTGCGAACGCCACATCTTCGCCCCCTCTACGAGCAGGTGATGAAACTGGCAGGGGAGTTTTCCGCCCTGACCTTCCGTGCGGTGCCCCGCTCCCACCCCTGCATCGCCCTCGCCGACCGGCTCTGCAACGATACCCTCGATGCGCACGAAAAAAAGAAGGGAAAGATCTAAAGCGTGCCGGGAACCGATGGTTGATCAGATACCATGACCATGGAACTGACACCGATCGGGGTTATCCATTCGCCCTACCGGGTAGCCGGCGATGCCCCCCGGCAGGGGAGGCTCCGCGACACCACCGCAACAATCGAGATCTTCGAGCACTACGCCGCAGGGCTGCGTGAGGTGGAGAACTGCACCCACCTCTTCGTGCTCTACTGGCTGGATCGCGCTGACCGCACCCTGCTCTCCGCCACCCCGCCGGGCACCACCGGATCCCGGGGCGTCTTTGCCACCCGCTCGCCCCACCGGCCCAATCCCATCGGCCTGGGGATCGTCAACCTGCTTGGGGTGAAAGGCCCCACCCTCACCGTGCAGGGCCTCGACGCCCTCGACGGCACCCCGGTGCTGGACCTCAAACCCTATGTCTCCAGCCTCGACTGCATCCCCGATGCGGTGACGGGATCGGTGGCACACTCCTCAGCGGAGCTGCAAAGCCGCATCTGAGTTCGGGCGGGGCGCAGGTTCCCGGGTGCACTTTTTTATAATGTGTGGTGAATATCTCGCTGGTGAATGCTATGGATGCCTATGCCGGACATATCCTCTACGCGGATCTCAGTACCGGAACCCTGAATTCCCGGCCCCTTCCCGAGGAGCTGGAACGCCTCTACCTCGGGGGGCGGGGGTTCGGCGCACGGATCGTGACCGATATGGTGGACCCGAAGATCGACCCCCTGAGCCCCGAAAACGTGCTGGTGTTTGCCACCGGCCCGCTCACGGGAACCGGCGTTCCCATGGGAAGCCGCTACGAGGTCTCTGCCAAGTCCCCCCTTACCTGGACGCTCTCCTCTGCAAACAGCGGCGGTGAATTCGGCTGGAAACTAAAACGAGCAGGATTCGATGCCCTGGTGGTGACCGGAAAGGCTGCAACACCGGTCTACCTGCTGCTCAACAACGGCGAGGTCGAGCTGCGGGACGCGGAGCCCTACTGGGGGATGGAGTCGCAGGAGATCAGTGAGGCCCTGCCCTCCGATCTCGGCGACAAAAAGATGAAGGTCGCCTGCATCGGCCCGGCCGGGGAGAAGCTCAGCCGGATGGCCTGTATCATCAACGAGAAAGCTCGTGCCGCCGGCCGGGGCGGCCTCGGTGCGGTGATGGGGTCCAAGAACTTAAAAGCGATCGCCGCCACCGGAGAGCAGCCCATCAGCGAGGCGGACGATGAAACGCTCAACCAGATCAAAGAGCGGATCCGGACCAAGATCTCGGAAAACTCCGTCGAGGAGGCACTCGATACCTACGGCACCTCGGTGCTGGTCAACATCATCAATGAAAACTACATCCTGCCCACCCGAAACTTCCAGAGCGCCCACTTCCCCGAAGCGGAGAAGGTCTCCGGCGAGACCATCAAGGACACCATCTTAAAGAAGACCCGGGGTTGCTACGCCTGTATCGTCAAGTGCGGCAGGGTGACCGAGGTGGAGGGCAAGGTCGGCGAGGGGCCCGAGTACGAGACCGACTGGGCGTTCGGCCCCGACTGCGGGATCGACGACCTCAACGCCGTCACCAAAGCCAACTTCCGCTGCAACGAGCTGGGGCTCGACACCATCTCCACCGGCTCCACCATCGCCTGCCTGATGGAGATGGCCGAACGCGGGTACGTCGACTACGACATCCGCTTCGGCGATGCGGAGAAGATGCTTGCGCTCGTGGATATGATCGGCGAGCGCCGGGGCATCGGTGACGAGCTGGCGGAGGGCTCCTATCGGTTCGCGGACCGTTACGGGCACCCTGAGCTCTCCATGAGTGTGAAGATGCAGGAACTTCCCGCCTACGATCCCCGCGGACTGCAGGGCCACGGCCTGCAGTACGCCACCTCGGTGCGGGGCGGCGACCACGTCTACGGCTACATGATCTCGCTGGAGGTGCTGGGATCGCCGGAGAAGCTCGATCCCTACACCAACGAGGGCAAGGCCATGTGGACGCGGGCGCTCCAGGACCTCACTGCGGCCATCGACGCATCGGGAATGTGTCTTTTCACCTCGTTTGCTCTGGATGCAGCGGATTATGCGGACCTGGTGGCGGCCTCCACGGGGATGGACATCGACGCCCAGGGGATGATGCGGCTCGGCGAACGCATCTGGAATCTCCAGAAACTCTTCAACATGAAGGTCGGGTATACGAAAAAGGACGATACGCTCCCCCAGCGGCTGCTCAACGAGCCTTTGCGCGAGGGGGCGCCCGAGGGGCGTGTATGGGAGCGGGAGCCGCTCCTGGATGAGTACTACGCGGTGCGCGGCTGGGACGAAGAAGGCGTGCCCACCCCGGAGAAGCTGGAGGAGCTGGGTCTCTCCCGCGAGCATGTACCCCGCATCACGCCGTGAACGCTACGCCCGCCAGGTGGCGGTGATCGGCGAGGAAGGCCAGGAACGGCTCGCGTCGGCAACCGTACTGATCGCCGGGGCCGGCGGCCTCGGCTCCGTGATCGCGGCCTTCCTGGCCGCTTCCGGCGTCGGGCGGATCCGCCTGGTCGACCGCGATGTCGTGGTGCGGTCGAACCTCAACCGGCAGTTCCTCTATTCTGAACAGTCTCTGGGGCAGAACAAGGCGGAAGCGGCGCAGGAGGCCGTCACGGTCATCAATCCCGAGACTGTGGTGGAGGCGGTGGCAGGCGCGATCACCTCGGAGACCGTGGGCGTCCTTGCGGAAGGGGTCGCACTGATCCTGGACGGGATGGACAACTACGCTACCCGCTACCTGCTTAACCGTGCGGCGGGGGATGCCGGCATTCCGTTTGTCCACGGGGCGGTGACCGGCCTCTACGGGCAGGTGACCACGATCATCCCCGGAGAAACACCCTGCCTGCGGTGCATCTTCCCCGCCCAGCCGGAGTTGCCCGATGCCCCCATCCTCGGCTCGACCTGCGGGATCATCGGCTGCATTCAGGCCACCGAAGCGATCAAGTACCTCACCGGAACCGGATCGATGCTGGCAGGAAGGCTGCTCGTCTGGGACGGCATGCGCGGCGAGGCCGATACCGTGGAGGTGGAAGCGGTGCCGGGCTGCACCGATTGCGGCGAAGAGGGGCGGTATGGCCGGGCGGGTTGAGGTACGGGTCAGGTCGTTTGCCACCCTGCGGGAGATCATGGACCGGGAGACGGTCGTCGTTATGAGGGGTGAAGCGACCGTCGGGCGGCTGCTGGGCGAGCTCGTTCGGCGCTACCCCGGACTCGAGGAAGCCCTCTTTGCATCACCCGGGGTGCTCCACGATGCGGTGAACGTCCTGAAAAACGGCAGAAACACCTTCTTTCTCGAGGGTCTGGAGACTCCGCTCGCACACGGTGACACAGTGGCCCTGTTTCCCCCTGTCGGCGGGGGTAGCTCCCCGGGCGCAACGCCAGGCGAATGTCAACAGTGCCGGTGGTGCATTCCGGCTGGCGCTGGCATGCGAGAGGGTGACATGTACAGGGAATTGAGGTACGGCGCGATGCGATAGCACGTATCTTCCGGCTCCGGTGTCGAATCACCTGCACGCAGCGATGAGAGTCCTGGAAGCTGATCATGGACGTTTCTCACATGCTCCTCGAGGGCTGACCCGGTGCGTACGTGATCCCCCAAACCTGCTTGGTCCGCAAGAACGCCCCCGTCGCGGGCGAAACGCTAAAAGACGAGCAGTTGAGGCAGAAAGCCGGGAAAGGTGCCTATTCTACCATCGGGTGCCACCGGCATGAAGATGAAAAATGAGGCAACGATGGCTTGAACAACAATGCCAGTATTGCCAGTACAATGAAGAGAATGATCAGCCACTTGGCAATGGACATGGATATCCCTGCAATGCCACGCGCCCCGAGCAGCGCGGAGACCAGTGCCAGGATAAAGAACAGGATTGCAAGCCCGACAAGACCATTCACCATATCATACACCCCCATACCGGCGAAACGCCGGATTTTTGTGGGGGATTCCATTCAGGAATATTTATAATTTACCAAAGATGACGCATGCTCCCCGATCTCTTCTTACGGATTGCCTGCCCGCCGGCGCGCCCCCGGATCGAGAGGGGGGCCGTGCGTCGCGTGAGCGCCGCTTTGGATCTTCGGCCATCCGGCACATCACCGCAGGATCGAATTCCTGTAGCAGCCCGCGACCCCCGGGGGAATGCTCTCCTAAAACCGCGTCGCCCGCTCGAAACGGTTGGCGTTTGCATTATCTGTAACCTTTAATGAGATCCGGATGCAATATTTTCAGGCTGATTACGAACATTTCACAATGGAGTAAGTAGATGGCTGAACCAACATCCCAACAATGCGATGGCAACTGTGCGAACTGTGCTTCCGCAAGCAGCTGCGATGACCCTCAGAACACCCAGATAAAGACCGGCCCGCCCGAGAAGGTGGATATGGATGTCAAGCACGTGATCCTCGTCCTCTCCGGCAAGGGCGGGGTGGGGAAGACCACGGTGGCGGCAAACCTCGCCATGATGCTCTCCAACCACGGCTACAATACCGGGCTCGCCGATCTCGACATCACCGGCCCCAATATCCCCAAGATGATGGGCATCGAGGAGAAGCGGCTGACCTCCTACGACGGAAAGAAGATCGAACCGGTCCGCATTACCGGGACGCTCGGTGTGGTCTCCATGGCCTTCCTCCTGCCCGAGAAATCCACCCCGGTGATCTGGCGCGGCCCCATGAAGATGACGGCCATCCGCCAGTTCCTCGAGGATGTAAACTGGGGATCCCTCGACTACCTTGTCGTCGACCTGCCGCCCGGCACCGGCGACGAGGCGCTGACCATCGCCCAGCTCGCCCCCAACATCGACGGTGCGATCATCGTTACCACACCTCAGGAGGTCGCGATCCTCGATTCGAGCAAGGCGGTACGCTTTGTGCAGAAGATCGGCCTGAAGGTGCTGGGCATCATCGAGAACATGAGCGGCATGCTCTGCCCCCACTGCGGCGAGGAGATCGACCTCTTCGGCACCGGCGGCGGGGAGAAGGCAGCCGAGGAGCTCGAGGTACCCTATCTCGGCCGCATCCCCATAGACCCTGCGATGCGCAAAGCCGGTGACGAGGGACGCCCCTTCATCATCCGCAACCCCGATGCCGACCCGGACAGCCTCACCTGGAAGGCAGTGGACGAAGTCCTGGCGCACCTCCTCACCCAGATCAAAGAGCAGTAACGATGAACTATATGGATATTCTCAGGGGGTACGGGGAAACGCTTCCCGTGTACGCGGATATCGTCAAATGCATCGAAAACCTTGAGCTTTTCCCCTACCTCGTCGAGAAGATCTATACCGATTCCCTTGCCCTTGGCGATGACGCGCCCGACCGGCTCCGTTTCGCCCTGGTGCGCCTGCAGATCTACGCGGACATCCACCGCTACCAGGACATGGAAGAGACGCAGAAGATCAAGTACATCGCCGGTGTCCTGGAGAAGATCATCTTCGGAAACCTCCTCCTCGAACACGAGGAGACCATCGCCGTCGACTGAAAGCGCGGCCCCTCCCTTTTTTCCCCCTCCCCAAACCGGGTTTTCCATGCCTGGACATCGAAACCTTTTTGAAAGGTGGAAGGAAGCGTGTGTAAATCCTTAATATCCCACGGAGAGTACATTGTAGTGTGTGGAACTGATGCCGGTTTCGAGAAGGTTGTGCGTGTTCTCGACCACCCGATCATCCCCTCGCGTCATGAATGCCGTTCTCCACACGGTTGCATCGCCTTTAATATGCCCGGGCGAGATGCTATTTCAACGATAACCCAAGAGGAGAGAACAATGAATCTCAGAACACCGAATGCAAATGAAGCCGTGGGAACCTCAAACCGTTCCCGCAATGTGGTGCCCGTTTCAGGTATCTGCACACGCTGTGTGGACGGGTGCAAAGGCAACTGTGAAATCTGGCTTTCGTCGTTCCGTGGCCGTGAAGTGCTCTATCCCGGTCCGTTCGGCGAGATCACCGCCGGTGCGGACAAGAACTATCCTGTCGACTACTCCCACCTCAATATCCACGGGTATGCCGAGGGAGCACGCGGGCTTCCCGAGGGCGTGGAGATCGGCCCCGACACCGCCGTCTTTGATGATGTCTTTACCGAGACGAGTTACGGCTGGGACCTCAAGGTGCCAATGCGCGTCCCCATCTTCACCGGTGCACTCGGCTCCACCGAGATCGCTCGCGTGAACTGGGAGCACTTCGCCATCGGTGCCGCCATCGCCGGGATCACCCTGGTCTGCGGTGAGAACGTCTGCGGTGTCGACCCCGCGCTGAAGTTCGGCAGCGACGGCAAGGTTGCCAGTTCGCCGGAGATGGACCGCCGTATCGAGACCTACCGGCGGTTCAACGAGGGCTACGGGGAGATCCTCGTCCAGATGAACGTTGAGGACACCCGCCTCGGCACCGCCGAGTACGTCTCCCACAAGCACGAGCTCAACACCATCGAGCTCAAGTGGGGGCAGGGTGCCAAGTGTATCGGCGGCGAGATCAAGGTCGGCTCCCTCTCCCGCGCCACCGAGCTGAAGAACCGCGGCTACATCGTCCTGCCCGACCCCACCCGTACCGATATCCAGAAGGCATTCGAGGACGGCGCCATCAAGGAGTTCGAGCGCCACTCCCGCCTCGGCTTCATCGACAAGGTGGGCTTCCTCGCAGAGTGCGACCGCCTCCGCGACATCGGCTTCAAGCGCATCACCCTCAAGACCGGCGCCTACTCGGCAAAAGAGCTGGCAATGGCCCTCCGCTGGTCGTCCGAAGCACAGATCGACCTTCTCACCATCGACGGCGCACCCGGCGGCACCGGCATGAGCCCCTGGCCGATGATGAACGAGTGGGGTGTGCCCACCTTCTACCTCCAGTCCATGGCCTACGAGTTCGCCGAGATCCTGACCAAGAAGGGCATGCGTGTGCCTGATCTTGCCATCGCAGGCGGGTTTGCCGACGAGGCAAATGTCTTCAAGGCCCTCGCCATGGGTGCTCCCTACGTCAAGGCCGTCTGCATGGGCCGCGGGCTCATGATCCCGGGCATGGTCGGCAAGAACATCGCCAAGTGGATCGAGAACGGCGAGCTGCCTAAGACCGTCTCCAAGTACGGCACCGTCCCTTCGGAGATCTTCGTCACCTACGAGGAGCTGAAAGAGAAGTACCAGGGCCGCTTCGACGAGATCCCGCTGGGCGCAATGGGCATCTACACCTACGCGCAGCGCTTCAGGACCGGCCTGCAGCAGATCATGGCAGGCAGCAGGAACTTCAGCCTCTCGAGCGTCTCCCGCAAAGACCTGATGGCGCTCACCGAGGAAGCCGCAAAAATCTCCGGCATCCCCTACGTGATGGACTCTTACCGCAACGAGGCGCTGGAGATCCTGGACGGCTGAATCGCCCGCAACCCACTCTTTTTTTGCGCATCCGACATACGTAGTTTGGCATGATCCGGGAAGAGCGGGAGCGCTCCACGGCGGCACCGGCGTTTCTGCCCACCACGCCTGCCGAGATGGCGGCGCGGGGGTGGGAGGCCTGCGATGTAGTCATTGCCACGCCCGACGCCTACGTGGACCACCCCTCCTTTGCCATGGCCCTTCTGGGGCGTTTCCTCGAGCACCACGGCTACCGGGTGGGCATCCTCACCCAGCCCCGGTGGCGGGACCCGCAGTCGTTTCTCGTCCTTGGCCTCCCGGAGATCGCCTTCGTGGTCTCGGGCGGCAACGTGGACTCCATGGTGCTCAACTACACCGCCTCCGGAAAGCCCCGAAAGGAGGACCAGTACTGCGAGGGCGGCAACCCGTTCTTCTCCCGGCCCGGGGAGGGCAAAAAGTACCGCATCCGCCCGGACCGCGTGGTCACCGTCTATGCCAGCCAGATAGGTTCGGTCTGCCGTGGCCGCCCCCTGATCATCGGGGGGATCGAAGCGTCGCTGCGGCGCATCGCCCACTACGACGTGTGGAGCGATGCGGTGCGACGGTCCGTTCTCTTCGACGCCAAGGCCGACCTGCTCGTCTACGGGATGGGGGAGTACCCCCTGCTGGAGGTGGTCCGCGGCCTGGAAGAGGGGTTCTCTCCCGGAGAGATGGCCGTCCCCTCCACGGCGGTGGCCGGACGCAGCCTGGAGAGGCTCGACGACCCGGTGGTGCTGCCCTCGTTTGCGGAGGTGAAGGCGGACAAACGAGCGTTCGCGGAAGCATTCTGCACGTTTTACCGCAACGGCGACCGGCGCGTGCTCGCCCAGCAGCAGGATTCACGTTATCTGGTCCAGTTCCCCCGCCGGATGCTCTCGCAAAAGGAGCTCGATGCCGTGTACGACCTGCCGTTCGCCCGGGCGCCGCACCCCCGTTTTCGGGATATCCCTGCGTTTCTTATGATCCGGGACTCGATCACCGCCCACCGCGGATGCTTCGGCAACTGCTCCTTCTGCGCCATCGCCGCTCACCAGGGCACCGAGATCGTCTCCCGGAGCGAGGGTTCGGTGCTTCGGGAGGTGGCCCGCGTGGCGGCCGCACCTGGATTCCGGGGCACCATAACCGATATCGGGGGGCCCTCGGCCAACATGTACGCCGCCTTCTGCCGTACGGGTGGGTGTGATGCGCCCGACTGCCTGGGGAGGGGCGGTGCCTGCCCGAACCTGGTGCCGGGGACGGCGGCGTATCTCCGCCTTCTCGACGAGGCTTCGGCAGTGGAGGGAGGAGTGCGCAGGGTCTTCGTCACCTCGGGGCTGCGCTTTGACCCTGCGCTCATGGACGATGCTTTTCTCGCGGCGATGGTGGAGCGGCACATCTCCGGGCAGCTGAAGGTGGCCCCCGAGTCGGGGAGCGACCGGGTGCTGCGGTTGATGCATAAGCCGCCGGTGGCGGTCTTCGATGCGTTCCGCCGGCGGTTCGAGGAGTGCACCAGGCGGCGGGGGCAGAAGACCTATCTCGTGCCCTACATCATCGTCGGCCACCCGGGTGAGGGGGAAGAGGAGCTCGAGGAGACCAGGCGGTTTCTGGATGCGCAGGGGCTCGCAGGAAGGCAGTTCCAGATCTTCACCCCCTCCCCTCTCACCCGGGCGACGGCGATGTACTACCTGGGCTACGACCCCTGCACCGGCAAGGAGGTGGCGGTGGAAAAGAGGATGAAGGTGCTTGAAGCCCGGAAACGGCGTCTTATAGAAAGGGACTCAATGCCGTCGAACCCGCGCAGCCCGGCTCCCTCCCGATCAGCCCGGGGAGGTCGGCGACCGAATCGATGATCGCATAGGGGGCCACCCCTGCGTCCACGACCTGATCGTTTCGGTATTTCCCGGTCCTGACCAGGACCCCCCTGATGCCCGCCGCCTGCGCCCCGCCGATATCGGTGTGGATGTCGTCGCCCACCATCAGGGTTCGTTCGGGTGCGGTTCCCAGTGCTTCGAGTGCCCGGGCGAAAAAGGCTGTGGAGGGTTTTCCCACCAGCTCCGCATCCGTCCCTGTCGCGTATTCGAGGGCGGTTACGAAAGGGCCGGCCGAGAGGGAGAGACCGTCGCTATCCTTCCAGTAGCGGTCCTTCTCCAGCGCGATGAGGGGGGCGCCACCGAGGATGCACCGGAATGCCCGGTTCATCGCATGGTAGGTCATCCGTCCGCCGGCGTCACCGACCACCACCGCATCGACGTTGCCAATCGCAGACTCAATGCCCGCCGCCTCGAAGTCCTGCAAGGTGTCGTCCCACACAAGGAGCATACAGCGGGTGAGGGTGCGTCCGGCGAGCAGTGCCGCTGCCGCTACTGCGGGGGTGAAGATATGCGCCTCGGGGATGGCCAGGCCCATCGCCCCGAGCCGGTCGGCGATTGCCCTCCGCGACTGCCGCGTCGTGTTGGAGATGCAGCGGAACGGTATCTTTTTGTCCTGGAGAAAGGCGAGCGCTTCCCCCGCACCCTCGACGGGACGTCCTCCCACCGAGAGGACGCCGTCGATGTCCAGCAGAACCGCATCCGTATGCTGCATCAGATCACTTCCATGCATCAATCATCCCTCGTTCTCCATATACCATCGCCCTCTCACCGTGGCCGGTGCTTCTGCGGCACGGAGCGTGACCTGCCCGGGCAGGTTCCGGCGGCTATGAGGAATGACCGTTCATCCTTCCTTTATGTCGCCGGAACAGGACCCTGGTGTGGTGCATGCTGCATGCAC
>Ga0272441_10003857_pt1 | contig 27930 bp, 28 predicted proteins | sample SSMProp6N_FD_193582 | JGI IMG/M metagenome (GOLD analysis project Ga0272441, IMG submission 193582) | Marine sediment archaeal communities from Little Sippewissett salt marsh, Falmouth, MA, United States - SSM-Prop-6N | ecosystem: Environmental > Aquatic > Marine > Wetlands > Sediment ... | reverse complement strand
TCTTTCTTCGAACTCGCCGCGATACTTCGCGCCCGCAACAAGCGCACCCATATCCAGCGCATAAACAGTCTTATCTTTAAGACCGTCAGGTACGTCTCCGCGTACGATACGTTGCGCAAGCCCCTCGACTATGGCGGTTTTGCCAACACCGGGCTCTCCAATGAGCACCGGATTATTCTTCGTACGGCGGGAAAGGATTCGAATAACACGCCGGATTTCGTCGTCGCGCCCGATAATAGGATCGAGTTTGCCCTTTCGAGCCTCCTCCACCAGATCTCTCCCGAACTTCTTCAGCGCTTCATACGTCGATTCGGGATCGGGGCTGGTTATACGCTGTTTGCCCCTGATCTCACTCAAAGCTGATAGAAATCGATTAGTTTCTATCTGGTGCGTATCAAGAATTCGACCAAACGGAGTCGATGTATTTTCTTCCAGTCCCGCGGCTACCAGATGCTCCACCGACGTATATTCGTCTTTCATTTTTTTGGCCCATTCCTGAGCGCGCACCAGCAATGATCCAAGTCTCTGGGTGATATTGACCTGACCCGGTGAAAATCCTGGTCCGCTAACGCGCGGGATCTTCTCCATTTCAAGCATCAAGTCATTCCTGATTGCGTCGGGATCACGATCCATCTTCCGAAGAAGCCGTGAAAGAAGACCTTCTTCCTGTGAGATCAACGCCGCGAATAGATGTTCCACATCCACCTGCTGATGTCCGAATTCGATTGATATCTTCTGCGCATTCGATAGCGCCTCTTGACTTTTCTGCGTAAATCTACTGAGATCCATCATTACCCCCTGTTTATATATGAAATGTAATCGTTTGATTTCTATTGGTCCGGTGTTACCTTATGCAACGTTCATACCGAATCCGGCACGTATCCGGACTGGATTTCTCTACACTTCGCTATGTATTTACAGCCAACCTGACGCGACGCCTGCCATATTGGCTCATAATCCGGGATCGTTTTTGACCCGATAGACGATAAACAGATTTTAGAGGCTGGAGACGTGGATGATTGGATGGCTGAATAGAGATTAAAGGAAACACGTTCCGTATTTTTTCCTCGAATCACCATTCCCGATTAGCATTCATTCCTCATCAATTCCTAATCACCTCACTCCTCACTCCTATCTCCTCACTTCTTGAATTCATCATTCAGCATTCAGCAATCATCAATTCCTAATCACCTCACTCCTCACTCCTATCTCCTCACTTCTTAAATTCATCATTCAGCATTCAGCAATCATCAATTCCTAATCACCTCACTCCTCACTCCCATCTCCTCACTTCCTAAATTCATCATTCAGCATTCAGCAATGGTCAATTCCCCCAACTCCTTTACCTCTTCGCATTAACATCCATATTTATCCCTGAAACCGTATCCAAGGAAAGGAGAGCTCAATGCGAATACGTGTCAGTGCGTTAGCATTCGAATCGGACACGCTTTTAACCGTGAGGTTCTCATATTCGGGGAAGTATGTATATGCTCTGCCTGGTGGCGGCGTAGAACGAGGCGAACCTATAATGGAGAGCTTGAAGCGTGAATGGGAGGATGAACTGGGACTACATATCGAACCGGGGAAGCTTCTTGTTGTGGGCGACGCTCCCGGAGATAAACGTCATCCGCGGACCCTGCACCTCGTATTCGAAGCGCGGGAGGTCAGCGGGAAGCCCCGCCTGATAAAAGGTGCAACAGGAGGTCAGGATATATGTTGGATTCCCAAAGAAGAAATTCCTGATTCTGCATTGTATCCTGATATCGGGCACCAATTGATGGATATACTCACCGGTTCATCAACGCCTCTGTTTATTCCGAACTGTATGGTTCGCGGTTTCTGGTAGAAGCCATATTTCAGGGCCGGTAGAGAAGGAATTCGCGATTCGTACTGATATCCTCGCAAGATGGGATATCACGGTATTCGAATCGTTTCAGATTTCGCTCAAATAGATACGTATTCCCGCCTTCATCATAATTCTTGATATGATTTCGTCGAACCTTCCCAATGGGAGTATCAAGACACACGTCAAATGAAGACATCCATGAAGGAAGAGCGTCCTTCAGTGAATCCGTCATTCGGTAAACGCGTTCAAGACTGACCCGATATCCGAACGCCTTCCCCACCGGTTCGGGGACATACATACTTGATGTGTAAACCCCCATGCCAGCCAGTGTACGCAGGAGCAGTTCCAAAACATCATGATGATCATTGATGCCCCGCAATACGGGAAACTGGTTGAACACCGATAGACCCGCCCGTTTGAATTGAAGAATGACATCCTCTGTTTCAGGCGAAATTTCGTATGGATGAACAATATGTAATACGACACGAACATCATACCGGGCTAAAATACGGTTGAGTCGCGCTGTTACGCGTCGTGGTTGATATACCGGTCCCCGTGTATGTAATCTGAAAAACCGAATATCCGATTCATTCGAAAAGCGCTCGAGCGCATGTTCGAGTATATCATCTGAACAGGTCAACGGGTCGCCGCCTGATAGAATGAGTTCTTGAATCTCTCGGTGGCTCTGTACATATGATACGATTCGATCTATCTTCTCATCACTGATATCTGTGGAATCAGTTGCCGGTCTGATTGAGGGACGGCAGCAGTAGGCACAACGTTGAAAACACAAATGTGTTGCAAATACAAGTAACCGATCCGGATACCGGTGAACCGCGATTCCCTCAAGTCCCAAGGGCATATCACGCCAATCCTCGGTGAAATCCTCCCTCGTCACCAGGTCTTCATTGGATAAAGAGGTTCGCAGCGGTGAATGTAACACGCGAAAGAGAGGTCCCCCCGCTTTTCCAAGGATACAAACCTCCTCCTCAATCAATCGTTCGTAATGCGGATCAGAATAATTCATTACCTACCTTACTATGTTTCAAACACCACATATGAAATACAGTACAATCCGGTTACCCATGGTACATACATTCATCGATTTTCGCATTAAACACGAGATACGGGGAGAATGTCTGTACCCGACTGTACGTATGCAATGACACCGTAAATCAGTTGCCGTTTCGCTATTGCGGTTGACCGGAATGGTCTGAGAAACATTATTATAGGTAACTGGGGTCAAGAGCATGTCGCTCCCCCATTGTGAAAGGAGGAATCCATGCGTCACTGGGCGCCAAGAGGGCCATGTCAATTCATTGTCATGGTCCTTTTTTTGTCATCGTTTCACATTGCCATCTCCGCTCAGACGATCGAAATGACCGCTGACGCGGTGTCTTCCGGAGGTTCTCCCGGTTCAGGGGGCTCTTTCAAACTGAATGGAACAGTTGGTCAGGGATCCGGGATCGGGCGGCTATCTGGCGGATCGTTCAACAAGAATGTCGGATTCTGGTACGCAAAGCTTTCAGAGATAATACCGGGTGGTATCGATACGCTGCTCATTACACAAACGGCAAGCGATAGCGCTCTTCTGACCTGGACCAGTGATCCGTATGCGGATACGTACCGTGTCTATCGAAGCAGCATTCCGTATCTCGATGCATCGGGAACGCCGTGGACAAGCGTCACCCCACCCGACACAACGCTGATCATTGATAGTGGAATCGGTGATACATCACTGAACTATGCATATCGCGTGGCTGCCTGGAGTACCGGTGGACTGGGTAACGGTTCCAACACGGTGGGGGATTTTGATTTTTCCAGTACGGGTACGCTTCTAAAAGAACAAACTGATACCGATAAGAACGACACATGGAAAAGAGAGCGGGGTGAACGATGAGATTCTTGTGTACCACGTGCATAGTACTCCTCCTAACCGGATGGGCATTCGCTTCCGGCAATCAGGAGATCAACTATCAGGCACAACTCACATACAGCAATGGTGATCCCATTGACTCGACCGTTGCCGTAACATTCGATATCTATACGACGAGTACCGGGGGAACGAGTCTGTGGACCGAAACCCACAGCAGCGTAACCGTGACCGACGGAATATTCGATGTCATCCTCGGACAAAGTACAACATTGCCGGATACTCTATTCGGTAACAACCCGGATCTCTGGATTGAGAGTACCCTGGGAACAACAACGATAACTCCGCGAACTCAACTCACCGGCGTTCCATGGGCATTCGACGCCGGCCTTTTAGACGGTATTGACGGAAGCGGATATGCCCGTGATCCCCATGATCACCTCAATGAGATATGGGATAATACCGGAGGAGCAACGGCTCTTTCAATAAACAATGGTGCCCATGGATTCTGGGTATCCGTTGATTCTATAGCTGTAAATGCGCGCGGGATCACTGATGGCATTCCCGTTATCTCGGCACAAAACATGGGCAGTGCCACAATAGGACTGATCTGTGGCCGCGATGGAGCGGGTTTGACACGGCCGCCTTCACGGGTCGGTGCAACCGGGAGATATGTACCCGGTGGATGGGGTTCCCTTGGAACAGAGCGCGAGGGAGTATTCGGTATCTCATCAGCGGCAGGAGTAGAAGGTGCCATAGGCTGCATGATTGATCCGCAATTGAATCTCTATCCCGTGGGAGTCTATGGATACGCATCTTTACCGCAGACCGTAGGCGGTATGTTCTACAATGATGCGGGCCAATCCGCACCGGGTATGGGCGACGACTGGGCTCTCATCATCGGGCAGGGTCATCTTTCCGCCGCTGGATGGAATCCCGGTTTAAATCCCACGACACCGAGTCCGCCCATGGGACCCGCGAATGTGGCATCCATCCTTCTGGGAGGACCGGCACCCTGGATGGCGGGAGCAAGCCCCGTATCAGGGTTGGGAGCGTCATATGTTTTTATTCCTGATCTGAATGTTACCATAACGAGTCTTATCTGGATCATGCCCACGATCAATCCTTATCCGGGAGCATTTCCCGGACCGCCTCCTGCAGGGATATGGTGTCTCGACACGGTCGGAAATTGCGGACCTCTCGGACAGGGCTTCATAGTCACAAGTACCGCATTAGAAGGTCCGGTGGATTTCGTATATCTCGTAATAAATTAATCCCGTTCGTGGGGGCCGGAATGAGGCCCCCACACCCTTCCTTTCATTTCCACTCTTGAATCCCGTCTCCAATAGACCTATCATGGCCCTTCTTTCGATTCCTTTTGTATCCTTTTCAGAAAGACCAATGAAGAAAATATACACAGTAGAACACATATTCCGGATCATAACTCCGCACAGTATACTTTTGATACTGACCATCCTGGCGTTTTTTGCCTCATGCTCAAATCCGCCTGTGGTCTCCATCAGCCTCCTCGACCATAGTCCGGATTCAACCTTCATTGTACCATGGGAGATCCTGTCATTCGAAGATATCGAAAAACGGATAGCAAAATTCGGCGAAGGTATTGAGAGAAACGACCGCCTGATTCGCCAAATCGGAAAGCAAAGTAAAACACCGATTCCGATTACCGTATCTGACGGCAATCATATCGGACTCGGTATCGGTTTTAAAAGACCGCCTTCCGGACCGGGAATGATAGTCGCCAGACTCTACTTGGATGGTCAGTTCGTTGCCGCGGATTCTTCCGGTTTCCGAAACCGTACCGTTGCGCTTGATCTTCCAGGTTTGGGACCCGGGGAATATATTCTTGAACTCATTATCAAAGCGACACCCGGTTCAGCGATTTCCCACGGTAGAATGATCATTTCAACACTGAGTTCCGAGAAAATTTCCGTTGATACAATTTCTCGTATGAAGCAGTTCCTGCGATGGCTCTCCCTCGCCGGCCTGGATGCGGGCAGACCGTATCCGTCTGACCGGCGCGTTACATTATCCATGAAAAACCATACAAAAAGCTGTTTCTATCTCTTTGCGGATGATTCATTTGAATTCAACAATCTCCCGGAACCGGGAAACCATGAACTCAGGTTCTCGTACTCGGTGCTATCAGGTGGAGATAGAAAGCCATTGATACTTGCCGTCAGAACGAGCGAAGACGGAGAAACATGGCACACCGTGAAACAGATCGAATTATCACCGCGTCGTCACTGGCACGATGTTTCCATCGCCCCTGAATCATCAGGTTCCTGGCAAGATCATATCAAGTTCGAGACAATGGGCGAGAATGCGCTTATTGCCGTTTCGGATCCGGTTCTGGTTCCATACTCTGGAAAGAGTTCAAAACCGAATGTCATCATCATTGATCTTGACACCGCACGGGCCGATCGGTTCGGCGTATACGGGTATACAAAGCGACCGACATCCGCTCGACTCGATTCCATGATCAAGGAGAAGGGATTCGTGGTTTTCGAGAAAGCATATGCTCCATCCAGCTGGACATTGTCGTCAACCTCCAAGTTTCTCAGCTCACGCTATATCCATCGAAATCTCAGACCTGACTACCTTATCTCTTCCCGTACTCCCATGCTGGCGGAAATCATGCGTCAATTCGGGTATTACTGCGCCGGGTACACAGCGGGTGGATTGTTGTGTACCGCTGGTTTCGACCGGGGTTTTCATGATTATTACTGGGGTACCGGCAACGGTGGCATCGAGACGAGTTTTCCCCAGGCAACACGGTGGCTACGTGAAACTAGAGAACCGTTCTTCTTATTCCTGCATACCTATGAACCGCATCAACCTTATTTCCGCTCGATATTCACCCGTGATTTGCCGCGGGGAAGGCTGGGTGATGTGGGACGCGGAGAGGATCTCCTCCCGCGTCGCCTCTCACTCGAGAGCCATTTTACGGAGATTGAGAAAGAGTATATTCATGCAGTTTATGATGGCGGTATACGAGTTTCCGCGGATGCGGTGGCGGACCTGTTCGAATTCATGGATAGCCGATCGCTCTGGGATAACACCATTGTTATCATTCTAAGCGATCACGGAGAAGAGTTCTGGGAACACTTTCGTATATTCGGAAAACATTGCCATACCATGTACGAAGAGCTTCTCCATGTACCATTCCTTGTGTACTCACCCGATATGGCATCCTATAAACGAGTACAAAGCCGTGTTTCCCTTGTAGACATGGTACCTACGGTTCTCGAACTGGCGGGTTTAGAGTGGAGTGGGGCTACAGACGGTGTTAGTCTTGTCCCGCTTCTGAAACGACCATCGTCCAGGCGAAATGAACCGGTGATTGCCAATATCGATCATCCGATTCAAGGTAAAGGTTACTGTATAGTCCAGGATGACAGGAAATATATTGAATTCCAATACAAAGAATTTTCGAAATTACGACTCGATAAGGTGAGCCCACTGAATATAGCCGGTCAAGAGCTTTACTTCCTTGATGAGGATCCACATGAACGGAATAATGTATCCGCTGATTCACTCACCTTGGTGTCCCTTCAGGCCAAGCTGTATGACACTATTCGGAATACGGCTGACCCGATCGTAAGCCAGCCAAAACAATACAGCCATACAATCCGTGGAGACCTGGAGAATCAGCTTCGGGCTTTGGGGTATATCGAATAATTCGAAGAATAGCCTCTATACGGCACTATTCCAGCATTAGTCGTCATGATTCGCTTACGAGACACTAGGAGAAGATGGAACCAGCAGCCTGCGACGAACATGGACGCGTGGTGCAATTCTTCTGTCATGACGACTAAGCTGTCAGCCGTCAGCTTTCAGTTCAGGATCTTTTTGGGGAAGAGAGGAATCTGTTGACGGGCTGAACTACAATCATTCGATGCGAAAGTGCGCACTATTCTAATATTAGAATAGTGTCCGGATTACCTATTCATGAGTTCAAATAGTGCCATACAGTATCAATCCCCTTCAACTTCGAACCTTCTTACTTCCTTACTTCCTCACTTTCTCACTTCCTCACTTCCATTGTTTCAGCAGAAAGTTGATGAGAAATGCGGGTTCGTATGCTTTATTCGAGATATCCAAGACGTTTTAATTGATTCTTCAACTCTTCGGATAACTCACTCTTATCGGCCTTGGCGTGCTTCATCGGTTGGGCAGATTTCTTCTGTACACGATCAAGTGTTGAAAGAAGTGACTTTCTCCACTGGGGATGTTTGTCACTGAGATCGAACTTCTCATCCGGATCTTCATTCAGGTCATATACTTCAATTCTTTCCGGATACAATCTGCATTCTTCTATGACATGTCTTCCGTGGCCAAAGGGTTTTATCAGTTTTTTACCGTTTTCCACTATGCAAATCTTCGGGAGACCGGGGCTTTTCACCGCCGCCAGCATGGGTCGTTCAGGTATCAATGCGGGATCAGATAAATACGGAGCGAGGGATAAACCGTCTATTGGTCCGGTCTCCCCACCAACGGATAATCCGAGGAGATCATATATGGTTGGAACCACATCCACCGTACTCACACTTCCCTCGATATGAGATAATCCCCTTTTCGAGTGTGTTGGGCTGTAGATCATGAGAGGAACATGAAGAAGCTCATTGTACAGGGAATGCGCATGAGATGCAAAGACGGGAAAATGATCCCAGAACTCCTCGCCATGATCACTGAGAATGATAACTACCGTATCCTTCCAGAGGTTATTCCGATTCAGATGTCCAAGAAATTCAACGACCGCGTCACTGGCGTGACGGATTCCGCTGTCATAGGCGGCTTGAACGTAAAGGCTTTCCTCACGAGTTAGTTCCGTACAGATATCTATACCTTTCGGGAACGGCCTGCCATCGACGCCAAGATTCCTCAATCGTCCTCTGGGAAGATCTCCGCAGAAATGTTCCCGTATATACGGCCAGTGGGGTTCATACGTGTGCAGGAAAAGGAAAAATGAGCCGTTCTCCCAGGATTCCAACCATCTGCTTGCCTGGGGAAAGGAATCCTCGACTTTACCGAGTTCTTTGCTGTAATGGTACTCATGAAAACCTTGTTCAAATCCCGGGAGCGCCAGTTGACCTCCACCGGTGAATCCCGCGCAGTAATACCCTTGGGATCGAAGAACTTCGGCAAGTAACGTGTAATGCTCAGGTACCGAGGAGCCCGTATGGAAATCGAGATAGCGAGATGCGAAGATCTTCGCTGTTGCCGGAAGCGTCCAGGGCGACGGCGAGTATGCACGATCGAATATGAAAAAACCGCGCTCAGCCATCAGATTATCCAATCGCTCTGTCGTGGGGCGCTCGGAATACCCGTATGATCCCATCCTGTCCGCACGAACCGTATCAAGGTCTATAAGAATTATATTCAGAGGATTGGTTCTTGGTCGGCCCCGCGTCAGAATCGCCACGGGTTCGGTGATGAAAACGCCGGATGCGTGCTTCTTGAGTTCAATTCGAAGTGAATCGGAACCTGTCGGGATATCATCGTGATCAATTGTACTTATGAATCGACTCTTCTCCGCGGTCTTGTCAGAGAATCTCCGTTCAATCGATTCCCATTGTTCACCCGTTTTAAACGAGATTCTTACCACCCCATCGCCTACTGTTTCCCCTTGAAGAGGAAGTATATGAAATCGCAATTCCCGTTGGTTCATGTCTTCGGGAATCGCGAATACAACAGGGGAATCCCGATTCAACCGAACACAATCCCGAATCTCACCGTTTCGCGTAATCCCGCTCCTTGGACTATCGTCAGTGATCACCGCATTTATCGCATGCGGTCCTGAATATCGATCGAAAAATGCCCGAATCCTGTACATGTCACTCCTCCCCACAGGAGAATCCATTCCCAGGAGCATTATTGATGTCAGATCGAAGACACGACCTGGTTCGATTGTGTGACGTATTATGATCCCGTCTGCTCCCTGGGGTGGTGCGTCGAGGATCGCCTCCACATGATTCCCGGTTCTGGTCAGAGAAATAGGCGGTGTTTTTCGGGAACCACCGATAAACTCCAATGATGCGCTTGATACTCCCGTCCGGGGTTTTCGATATTGAAGACGGAGGATGACCTGTTCCAGGGCACGTATGCCGCCATCCATACGAATTATCGATACGGGAGCATCCTGGGTCATCAATCCGGAAGTGATTTTTTTATCAATGATTTTACGTAGAGCACTGCTGTCGGATCCCGAAGAAAATTCACTATCTCCCACCCGCATGGTTAGACCTGATCCGTTGAGCAGAAATGCCGCCGGTCTGCTTTCCGCGATTATGATACGGAATGATTCCGAGTCATTGCTTGCATCGATTTGATCGACAAGGCTTATAACCGAAGGAGCAGGCACGGGTGCTTCGCAACATGAAAAGCAGAGAAACGCTATGAAACACAGGAAAATATACAGGCCGGACTCAATGCGACGACAGGTCACATCCGATATATATATAAATAAGACCCGGAGCATGCCGGGAGAAGCGAGAGGATTCACTCAGATCCCATATCAACACCTGCCACCGGCGTACCGCAGTTCGGACACGAACCTTCAGATGTGATGCTGTTTCGCGAAACTCGAAATCCCTGTCTGCGAATAAGATCCTCTCCGCACTCATGACATCGTGTATCCAGATCAACAGCCAGGTTTCCCAGATAAACATATCTGATGCCTGCATCCGTACCGATTCTCGCAGCTGCTTGCATGGTCTCAACGGGAGTCGCGCCCCGATCCAGGTATCGGTAGGATGGATGGTACCTGCTCAGGTGCCACGGTGTCTCCGGACCGAGTTCATTCGCTATAAATTGCGCGGCATCACGGATCTCATCCATGTCATCGTTCATTCCGGGAACGATTAATGTTGTGACTTCAACCCATATCCCGAGTTCTTTCATTGATTTCATACTCTCGAGAACCGGTTCAAGCCTCGCACCCGTACCGCGTCTATAGGTTTCATCCCGGAATGACTTGAGATCAACATTGGCAGCATCCAGGTACGGTGCGATCATCTCCAACGCCTCTCGCGTCATATACCCGTTGGTGACAAACACATTTAAGAGTCCCTTAGCGTGTGCTGCCTTCGCCGTATCAAAGGCGTATTCAAAGAAAATGGTGGGCTCCGTATAGGTATATGCAATACTGGCACATCCGGCGGTAATGGCTTTCCTGACGGTCTCCTCCGGGCTCTGATCACGCCCCGCAATTGTCCCGTTTTCAAGAGGCATCTGAGATATCTCCCAGTTTTGACACCACCGGCAGCGGAAATTACATCCCACCGTGGCGACGGAATAGGAAAAGCTCCCCGGTTTCACGTGATACAGAGGCTTCTTTTCTATGGGATCCGCATTCGAGGCGATGAGCTTTCCGTATACCTGAGAATACAGCGTACCGGCTCTATTCATCCGGACGAGGCATGCACCGGACTTCCCCTCGGCGATTGAACATCCATGTGCACACAGCTTACATGAAACGATATTGTCGTCTGACGTTGAATAGAGAAGAGCCTCTTTCACAACACATCCCCGTCAATGTATAACTTCAGGACGTTGGGAGGATCGGTTTCCTTGCTTCCCTTGCCGAAACTGATTCCCCGGGGATTCGATGGTAACCCATTTTCATCTATGAAGCGGGGATTGAGAGCGGCAAGAATCGCCGCACCCGTGGGAGTCAGCTGTTCGAACTGCCCGGGACCTCCTTCCCATGGAATATCGTAGTCCTCAAGAATTGCCGTGGTAGCGGGTGCGGGAACCGGAAGAGTCCCATGTGAAAATGTTATCATTCCTCCGCCTGTGCGAACAGGTTGCACGCAACGTACCGTATTGAGATCCACCGATAGTTCCTGAAGGGCCCATGACGTTCCCACGACATCCATAACGATATCCTGCGCTTCATGAAGATGAACATGATGATGACTCGAATGAGTATGTCCATCCAGAACGAGGTGTGCCTTCTCCTCCGCAGTTCCAAGGATATTCAGTGCACGGAACGCGAAATCATCATAGGGCGAATGAATCCTTTCCGTCTTCAATGCGGTTTCCAATGCGGTACGAGCAGTTTCCAGCCCCATTCCCGGCCGTTCTTCCTGGAGAGATATGACAAGACCGATGGCGGGAATATTGTCGAATAGAATGCCCGTTTCGGCCCGAACTGTGGCGCCTCCAAGTGAAACGGCCGCCCGTTCCATTATGCCCGTAAGGGTATTAATGGGTAATCCGAAACCCGCGAGACCCGCAATGAACATGTCCCCGGCCATTCCCATATCCGGTTTGATATAGAGATTTCGTTTCAACAGTCGCTCCCGTCAACGCCTCGTCTGTTCACAAAGGCAACCTGCATGTTACGAGTCCGTAGAATCTTTATCGACCGTTTCCAGACGAGCGAGTATCTCACTCCGTACTCTCTTCGGATCAATTGTACCGGAAAGTTTCTTCAGAACATGACCTATGAGGAAATCAATACCTCCCGGCTTATCGCCCGAGGTAATCGCATCCACCACAGATGTATATTCTCGTATCGCACTGTCGACGGCGTCGCGGATATCCTCCTGAGAAGAACACTCCCCGTTGTCGTATCCGGCCTTCATTTCGTCGATGGAAACATCATTCACGAACGCTGTATAAATGATATCCACAATAGTCGCCCCGGTCAATCGCTCCTCCTGTTCCGCGATAAGCAGATCGGCCAGAGTCTCCGGAGGAACGATATCAGAAAGGTACGCCGCATTCGCTTGTTTTTGGAGATGTCGTAACTCCCCGGTCATCCACCGAATAACCTCGTGTACATTCGCACCGTGGTTCACCGCGGTATCAAGATACGAAACCGTTTCAGGCGATTTCACCATCCTATCTGCATGCTCCACTGAAATCCCGTATTCTTTCACTAAACGCTCTCGAGCCTGCCACGGCAGTTCGGGCAACGAATCCTCAACCTCCCGTACTTCATGATCGTGTATTCGTAAAACGGGGAGATCAGGATCGGGAATATATCTATAGTCCGAGAGAGTTTCTTTGGAACGCATGGTCCGTGTCTCGCGGCGGGATTCGTCCCATAGAACTGTTTCCGCGGTATCCGTACTTCCGGATTCATACCTTTTGATTTTTCTTCGGATTTCGAATTCCAGACTTTTTCGCAGACTCGAAAAAGAGTTGAGATTCTTGATCTCCGTAATCACCGGATCTTCGTCATTGTGAAATCGTACGGAGACATTAGCATCGAATCTCAGTTGTCCCTTCTCGGGAAGTGCGTCGCTGATATCAAGCCACCGGAGGAGGATCTGTAATCGTCGAACGAATTGAACAGCCTCCTCCCCTGTTCGCAGATCGGGTTCAGTCACTACTTCGATTAGAGGAATACCACATCGATTGAAATCTACGTAACTCCGCCCTTCACGAATCCATGGTTCATCATGGATCAGCTTTGCGGCATCCTCTTCAACGTGGATTCGTCGGAGACGGATCGTGTTTTTCTCTCCAGCAGAAAGGATGGTAAGGCCCCCGCCAAAAGCAAGCGGTTCGTCAAACTGAGTTATCTGATACCCTTTAGGGAGATCGGGGTATAGATAGTGTTTACGGGCAAACCGTGAAATGTGATTCGTCTCCGAGTTCAATGCGCGGGCAAGTTTTACCGCCCCGGAAATCATTTCGCGGTTCGGCGCCGGGAGCGCGCCCGGTTGCCCCAGACAGGTTGGACAGATAGCGGTATTGGGCTCAAAGGCGTCAACCGGACATCCACAAAAAGCCTTGGTTCGCGTGTTTACCTGTATGTGGACTTCGAGGCCGATGGCTACCATGGGGTCATCGCTCATGATAATTCCCCGAAACCGGAAGGTAGAGGCAACGGACCGCGCAGTTTCTCGAATATTTTCCCCACATCAAAAAGTAATTCTTCCCAGAGGTGCGGCGCCATGAACTGGATGCCTACCGGCATTCCTTTACTGGACAAACCTCCGGGTACGCTCAGAGCGGGGATTCCCGCGAGATTGGCAGGCACCGTGAAACGATCACTTCTATAAAGCTCGAGAGGATCGTCAATCATGGAACCGAGCGAAAACGCCGTTGTGGGAGTTGTCGGGGTCATAATCATATCACATGATTTCCATGTTTCGGCAAAATCCCGCGCGATAAGACGTTGTATCTTTTTCGCCCGGATATAGTATGCATTCCGATATCCTTCGCTCAGTGCAAACGTTCCGAGAATGATTCGTCGCTTCACTTCGGCTCCGAATCCGATCGATCGTGTGGTGCTGACTGAAGTACCTAAAGATCCCTCCATGGAATGATATCCAAAGCGTAAGCCGTCAAAACGGGAAAGATTACTCGCGGCTTCAGCGCATGCTACGAGATAGTAGGCGGCAATAGCAGATGATAGATGAGGAAGTGAAACCTCGACTATCTGCGCTCCATTATTCGATAGATGGTCTATGCTTCTTTTATATATCATCGCAACGTCTGAATCCATGTCACTATCGGACAGCTCACGAACAATACCCAGGCGAAGACCGGTAAGTTCGGCCAACCTGTGAACATGAATAGCGGGCATGGCGAAGGATGTTGAGTCCAGCGGATCGTACCCGACCATGGCACGAAAAAGGATCCTGCAATCATCAACGGTTCGTGCCATGGGACCGATCTGATCCAATGACGACGCGAATGCAATGAGCCCCCTGCGCGAAACACGACCGTATGTTGGTTTTAATCCGACGATCCCGCAGAATGCCGCGGGTTGTCTAATCGATCCGCCGGTATCGCTCCCGAGGGCTAGACCAACCATACCCGATGCCACTGCGGCGGCGGACCCGCCACTGGAGCCACCCGCGACTTTGTTGTTATCATAAGGATTACACGTGGGCCCGAAGTAAGAAAATTCAGTGGTGGATCCCATACCGAACTCATCGGTATTGGTTTTCCCCAGTATTACCGCGCCTGCATTCTTAAGACGGGTAATCACCTCCGCCTCGAAGGGGGATTGGTATCCTTTAAGCATGCGTGATCCACATGTCGTGGGCATATCACTGGTACAAATAGTATCCTTCACTGCTACAGGTATGCCGTATAAGGGCGTTCGGATTGATGGTTGAGTTCCGGAAATCACTGTCTCGTCCATCTGTGACACATCGTTCAGCGCATGAAGAAAAGCATGAATATTCATATCATGAGCGGAGATGCGGCGAAGAGATTCCGAAACAAGATCATACCCGGAGATTTTCTCATTGAAAAACCCGCTCAACTGATCTTTTGCTGAAACGTCGAGATAGGATTGGATTACCATTGTATTCTCTAACAAAAAAGCTCCGACCGGATGTGATAAAAACGGTGGTCGGAGCTTTTCTATTTAAATGATTCGGGGAACGACAAAATAGCCGCGATGTGATTCCCGCGCAGCTGATAACGCGTCTTCACGATCAAGCTGTCGTCCGGGTATATCCTCCCGAAGACGAACGCCTTCCTGCATACACGTATCCATCATCGCGACACCCGATAGATCCACCGAATCGATTTGTTGCATATAATCAACGACATGCTGAAGCTGCGTCCGATACTGCTCAACCTCTTCAGGAGTCAGATCAAGCGATGCGAGTTCAGCGAGCCGTTGAACATCCATAGTTATTGAAGACTATTCTTCAGTGCCGGCCTGAAGTTGGGTAGACTTCTCGAAAAACTCCTGTGCTTCCTTGGTTTTGTCCTGATTGAGGCAGGCAACAGCCAGATTGTTCCATGCCGCGGCATCAGCTGGATCCAGCTCAACAACCTTTCGAAACGCAGTTTCCGCCAGCGCCCAATTCTCCATTTTGATAGCCATTATACCCAGATTGTGTTGCGCATCCTTATCATCCGGGGCACATGTAACCGCCGTGAGAAACGCTTCTTCCGCACCGGGAGTATCGTCGAGTTTCTCTTTCAGAATTCCGATATTGAACCATGCGTCAACATTGCAGCTGTCATGCATTGTAATCTTCTCATATACACCGAGGGCTTCAGCATGCTCTTCGAGGGCATCGTGACAACCGCCTTTGAATGCCAGTAATTCGATGTTTTCTGGATCTTCTGCCAGAAGTGCGTCGGTATGCCCGATTGCCTCGGTATAGTTGCTGTCCTGCAAGGCGATTTTTGCGAGAAGATTATGAGCCTGAGTCCATTCCTTACTCCCGGTTTCCGAGTGGGTCAAAACCTCGGTCCATGCGACCTTGCCATCTTCGTAGTTACCGGCCTGGATGAGTGCAATAGCCAGATTGTGTTTTGCCGCGAGATACTCGGGATATACCTGCGTAGCGATTTTATATTCATCCGCGGCCTTTTCGAAATCTTTCGCTTCGAAGAATGAATTACCCCGCTTGATGTGAGTTCCCGCCATTGCGAGTTGCATATCCTCGATTTCCTGACGTTTCTTCTCTTTGACCGTCAGTTCCTTGGCTTTAGCGAAACTCTCCCCCGCCTTCACGTATTCACCATCTTTTTCCTGGGCTTGCGCTAGAAATGCATATGCTTCGCCGTTTTGAGGATTGTTTTCTATTTCAAGCATCAGCTGTTTCTTTGCCTCTGCCCAGTTTCCTTGCTGGATATACACTTTGGCGCTTGTGAAATACTTCGATTGACACGAAGTCAAAACCAACGCAACAACCAGAAACATGGTAATCGTACGAAGTGTCCTCATACATACCTCCATGGGGGATGAGTGGAAACGACACGTTCTTCCCGTTCAAGGAAGAAAAGATCGGCTGATTTAATAGATGAAATCATTGGCATGTCAAGGGAAATTCCTGCTACCATGATATACTGAAACCCAATTCCAATTCCGCGTTTTGCCCTTCATCCAGGATATCATCACCGATGGACTCAATACTCTCCATTTCCTCATCAAAACCTGCCAGGTATCCGTCTACATAGGCGTCACCGAGGTTGTAAAGCCAGAATAGTATCGACCATCGATTCAATTCTCTGCGTTTGGTTGACGAGTAATTCGTTGACGTTGTATGGGCATAGGCCAATGCTACTGTCGTTGCGAGAAAGAGAATACCCTTAATTTCAGAACCTGCGTGTAACTGCCCCCAACCCGGTACCAATGCCGAACGCCAGAGGCAGGCGCCCGCTTTTGATGATGATCCTGCGTATTCTTCTTTGGAAATATCCAGTGCGGGAACTGACTTAGTCATGCTGGAAATCAGTACGAGCAAAATAACTGCAAAATACAAAAACGATTCCGATATGGTCGTGGAGAAATCCTGAAGCGTGCGAAATCGTTTTCCTGTCACCGATCTCGCACGCTTCCTGTATAAAAAAGAATTAAAATCGTGATGCAACCGCTTCTATTTCCACACACGCACCCGCGGGTAGTGCATCTACCCCAACGGTCGTTCGTGCCGGCTTGATACCATCGAGAAATGTCTCATATACCTCGTTAAAAGCAGCAAAATCCGATAGATCTGTAAGAAAAACCGATACCTTGACGAGTGAATGAACACCAGTTCCGGCCGCTTCGAGTATATTCGAGATATTATTGAGGATCTGTTTGGTCTCGTTCCGTAGTCCTCCGGATACTAATGCACCCGTGTCCGGATCGATTCCCAGCTGCCCGGCGGTAAATATCAGGTCTCCACACTGAACCGCTTGGCTGTACGGTCCCAATGCTGCTGGAGCTTTATCGGTTTGTATGATCCGATTCAACATGCACTCCGCATTATTCCGCCCATCCCTTTGGACGTCCTTGTAACAGCTGGGATTCTTCCACTCCTCAAGGGTATCACAAAACATACCCTTTCCGCTCGGCGAGTTCTTCTCTCGTTTTCCGGAATAGAATATCCCATTCTTCGCTGTTTTCCTCGATCGGTCTGCTGTAGGATCGAAGGATTTTACGCACCTCCCTGTCGATTTCATCTTCCATTTTCAAGTCATCGATAATCCAACCCGCTATTTGTTGGACGAGAAGATTCTCGTTTTCCGGCTCGGAAATGACTTCGTTTTCCAGCATTTTCTTAACCATTAGCTCGGCAACAACGAAGACTCTATCCTCACTCAATCTCATGTATAATCTCTCCCCTCGATAATTCGTATGCGAGTTACAATACGAATCCTTTTCTCTTCGCAAGCTCCGCTTTTACTTTAATGAACGCCGTACGCTGATCAACACCCTCCCGGATCATGACCGCGGAATGTTTTAGAAGCAGATCTCTAACTTCCGCATCGAGAGCAGATTCTTCTTCGAGATTCTGATTAATGGCCCGTATCAGTGCCGATTCCAATTGATCATCATCCACGAGAATTTCCACTGGCGCATCATTGCGGAGTTTGGTTCCCACCAAACGCGCCAAACGCTCTACCTTGTGCCTCGACAACCTCATCATATCCTCCGCAGTGCGACCAAAGGTCACGAATACGTATTTCTAAAATGCTTTACTCTGTATCCTGTTTTTCAGGCGGATTACCCGCCCTGTAACGCTGATTTTTTATCATTCGAATCGATTCCAGTAACTCGTCCGGTTTGATAAGCTTTTTTTTCACCAGCAACGCAACGAGCGCTTCCATACTCATGGTATTACTCAGGCAGAGTTCTTCGAAACTCACCTGCTTCTTTTCCCCGTCTTTTACGAGTATGACACCATGAAAGTCATTCTGTTCCACCGTTCCTCCATTCTTTCGCACCTTTATATTCCTTCTTCCGTGAAATAATGTTACCCGGAGGAGTACTTACTGTCAATGAATCATATAATGAAACCCTGACTTGACTTATACAACGATGTACCTACCATTCCACGTAGTGACATTGTCCTTGTCTCCCACGGTTATTCACGCCTATCGTGCAGGTGAATCACGACAGAAATGAAAAAGCCTAATCCGAATCCGAAACGAAGCAGGAAGATCAGAGCATTGCACAGGGAACAACACGGATGCGATCCCGCATGTGTCGCTGTTGTACCGGGACGCCTTGTTCTCCTTGGAAACGGAGAATACGTTGATGACGGGCTGTCTCTGGCCTGTGCCATTGGGAAGTATACCTGGGTTTCGGCATCACATCGAGCCGACAGGAGACTGGTCATACATTCTGAATGGGCCGGACAGACAATTCATATCTCACCACGAGCTCCAAATCCGGCCGGACATGGATTCTGGGCGGACTATGTCGTCGGAGTTTGGGGGTATCTCGCCGGGAAGAGCTCTCCGCAACAGGGTGTATCCCTGACCATCGCGGGAAATCTACCTCCAGGTATCGGTTTGGGGAGTTCAGCGTCACTCCAGATGGGGGTATCATTGGTACTGCGTTCTCTTTGGGATCTTCGAATGGACGATCGTGATCTGGCTCTCTGCGCGCACAGATCGGAAAATTACTTCGTTGGAGTCCGTACAGGACTCGTCGACCATTTAGTCGTCATCGAAGCCAAACAGGATCGCATTCTACATCTTGATTGCAGTACGCTCGATTCCGAACAGATCGACATGCCGTGCGATTGCAAATATGTGGTCTGCGATTCCGGACTTCACAGGGCGCTTGCGCGCGCACCGTTCAATAAACGCAGAAAAGAACTCGATGAAGCCTTGGTGTTTTACAGAAACCAGTATCCCGGTTTGACCGGTTTCCGTCAGGTAAACGCGGAGATGCTTGTCCGGAGTGCCCAGGACCTTTCACCAGTCGCATTGAAGAGAGCACGCCACGTAGTGACTGAAAACGACCGAGTTCGACGGGCAGCCATCGCCATTCGATGGGGTGATTTCGAAACCCTCGGAGGACTCATGTTGAGTTCATACAGATCATCTAAGGACGCATTTGAAACGTCTACAACCGAGCTCGATGAAATAATCCGGATCGGTCGGAGAAACAAAGGGCTGTTGGGAGCTGGTATTTGTGGTCCCGGATTCGGTGGATGTACTATGCACCTGATAAAGGAAGATCAATCATCGGCACTCATCAGAGATATCAAGCGAAACTATAAAACACCCGGTAATCGCCCACCCCGCATTTACTCGTTCACCCCTGTTTCCGGAGCATCAGTAGCAATCCTTAAACACTGACGTATCCTTCTTGTGATCCCAATCCGTCCAACCAGTTCACCGTTTCAGAAAAATCATCAGGCACCGGTGCCTCTATCTCCCGTCTATCGCCATGGCGGGGGTGTCTGAACACAAGCGTTTCCGCGTGAAGTAGTGGCCTCTCGGTCCGTGCTAACAGTTCACGACCGAGCTTTCGATAACCGGGCACTATATGCCGCAAAGCCCTGCTTCTCCCTCCATATGTGGGATCACCGACGACTGGATGTTTAAAAAAGGACAGGTGGACACGTATCTGGTGCGTTCTGCCGGTATGTAGTTGCAGTCTTAACTCCGATGCAAATCGAAACGTTCGCAGTATGGAGTATGTGGTTTTCGCTTCCTTTCCATTCATTGACACGGCCATCTTCTGCCTGTGTCGTTGATGACGCCCGATTGGTTCATCAACCGTTCCCGTTTCCAGGGGCGGGATTCCCCATGCGATCGCTCGGTAATATTTCAGAATACTCCGCTCCTGAAACTGGCGAATCAGATCCTGATAGGCATTCTCATTTCGTGCAACAATGATCAGACCCGTAGTGCCCTTATCAAGTCGATGTACGATACCCGGGCGATCCGGTCCTCCGGGAGCAGGCAGGGAACCCCATCTGAAAAGAAGTGCATTGACCAGTGTTTCAGATCGACGGGGGCCTGCGGGGTGAACGATTATCCCTGCGTGTTTATTGATAATGGCGATATCATCATCCTCGTACAGTACCGATATGGGAATATCTTCAGGTTCGAGATGTGACTCACGGGGCTCGGAATGAACAACTTCGATGACCTGACCCTCCCTAAGCCGCGTTGATGCCTTTCTAGTAGTACCGTCAATCAGTACGTCACCACGATCGATCATTGAACGTGCTGAATTGCGACTTATACCGCATGCACCACCAACAAAAACATCAAGACGGATACCTTCGTATTCGGCTTTGATTAAGATTTCTTCGTTTTCCGTACTCATTGCTGCTCCGGTCACCGGACATAAACGATTTGTATCGGTTAAATATAATACTTCAGAAAGGATATGACCCGGGATTGACTGGAATCCCGATCCATCTGACATTATACCCGTGCCAGTTACAATTCCCGGTTTACTATCATTGATACCGAATGGAACATGATGTACCGGAAATTCGGCTTGTTACTGCAAATCAACCGATCATGTATGCATATGACAGATATTACGATTCGAATACATCCCATTGAACAACGTATCATTCGGTTTTTTCTTTATGTCGGATGCATAATGGGGTGTTTTCTATGCCTTTTCATGACGCTGTTGGTAATAAAAGTAGCCCCCCTTTATCAGTTGCTCCATATGGCTGAGGGTATAACCATCCTCGCTTTACTCGGCGTGATGTATGTTGTGACCGGTATCTTTTTCCTGTTCAGTCGCTACTATTCAAAACGTCTCGATATAATCGGAATCGACGTCAGGGATAATCTCATGTATTGCAGTAATCTGGTTCGTTCCATTTCAGGTCCGGTGGGTTCTCTCTCTGAAGTACGTATTACTCGAAGAAGACATGTGAACATAATCCGATTCTATTGGCACTACCAGAGTATAGGAATAGGAGGAATGCTTTGCGAAAAGGATCAGATAATTCCCTATAAAACCCTGCGTCATTCTAATCAGATGGGTTTAGAACGCCTGGTAGCCGAACTGCGAATACACGCGATTCCCATTACGGAAAGATAGAACAACGAAAATCAACATACATGGAACATCGAATGGAAAAATCCCGAGGATACGGGAAATGGAATGATAGCTCATAACAACTGCGATTCCGCTGATATGAAATCCTCACTTTTCGACTTCGGGCTTTTACCTGCGACAAGTATGAGAAGTAATCCGGCGACTACAGACGCATCGGCCACATTGAATATCGGCCACCGATACGAGTTGTTTATGCCTACATCGATGAAATCAATCACGTCGCCGTGGAAGAGACGATCGATGAGATTCCCCACGGCGCCGCCGAGAATCATACCGAGAGCTGCTGACCGAACCTTACTTATCCGACTCTCCATCACGAGGATATACGCGATAAATATCGAGCCAAGAAGCGTGATGAACAGAAGAGGAAGGCCGGTCAGCGGTCCCGAAGATATACCAAAAGCGATTCCAGGATTTCTTGTATAGGTAATTCTGAGGGTATTCCCGAAAATCGGAATACTTTCGTGATAAAACAGATTTGTACTCACCCAGATCTTGGTACTCTGATCCATTAAAATCGATAGCGCCGCGAGTCCGCAGCCCAGCAGTAGTCTCATGCCCATATCAATATCGAACCCACCCATTGATTCACTCTGCTGCATGCAGAAAGATGAGAGAGAATCGACGTCATTTTCACAAACAGAATGACGTACTTAAATCTGATTATTCCGGATTCAAAACCGGCAAAACGGGAAGTCCATACGTCAGTAATACGACTATCTGTGTTGCGGGTGATCGGATTCTTCGTAGAACGCCAGAAGACTGAGTTGCCTTTCGGCCAGGCTCCTGAGTTTGCTGATATAATCTAATCGGCGTTGTTCAAGATCTTCCACTTCTCGAGTGATCTTCGAAAGCACTCCCTGAAGACTCATCACTTTTTTCTTCGCTTCCTCTTCGGCTCGCTCCAGAATCAATTCAGCTTCCTTTTCAGCCGCTTTCCGGATCATATCCGCGTTCTTTCTCGTCTCCACCAGGGTTTCATGGAGCGCATTCTCAACGGTCTGATATTTCTTCAACTCAAGTTGAGAAACCTCATTCTCCCGTTTGAGTTCATCGACTTTTTTCTGGAGATTCAACATCTTTTGTCCAACAAGTTCCAGATAGCTGTCTACTTCATCTGTATTGTATCCCCGAAAAACCCGGGAAAACTCGTGTTCTGTTATTTCGAGCGGGGAGTCCACCTGCTCATCCTCCTTGATTATTTGTATCTTGGGCCGAAAAGAGCCGTTCCCACACGAACAATAGTCGCACCTTCTTCAACTGCTACATTATAATCAGCGGTCATCCCCATGGATAGTTCTCTCACCATCGGAAATTGTGGCGCGATCTGATCTCGTAGTTCTCGTAACTTTCGAAAAATCAGTCTGCTGTCCTGTGGATCGTCGAAGAAAGGTCCAATAGTCATGAGACCGATAACTCGTATGCCGTTTTCGGATTGGAGTTCCTGAATGATGTGGAAAGCATCTTCGGCTCTCACCCCATGTTTCGCATCATCTTCGCCTATATTCACCTGAACCAAAGCATCTACAGTTCGTTCTGTCTCCGCCGCGATGGTTCCAATTGCCCTGCCGAGACTGATGCTATCCACTGAGTGGATTATGTCAAACAGCTGTAAGGCTTTCCGTACCTTGTTTCGTTGCAGGTGCCCCACGAGATGATACCGAACACCTTCCGGTGCATGCGATAACTTGGTCAAAGCCTCTTGTACCCTGTTTTCGCCGATATCCATGATTCCGGCTTCCGCCGCCATCTGTACAACTTCACGTGGCCAGGTTTTTGTTATCGCAACAAGCCTGACATCCTCCGGATTACGTCCACTCTTTATGGCGGCATCGGATATGATGCTTCTTATACCCGAATAGCGTTTTTTCAACTCATCGAGTGTTATCATTGAAAGCCTCACGTCATTCTGACATGCACCGAAATCCGGCCTTTTGCAGCGACTGATATAGAACGTCCAGGTAATATACGCAGGTGAACCACCCACTCAAGGCCGATTGGCGAAAACGGGCAGATAATTCTACTCGGGGAAGCCGACTATATATACCCGTGTTGACGATACCAGAGAATCGTGCGCCGCATTCCTTCACGAACATGGATGCGTGGATCGTAGCCTATGACATCTCGAGCCTTGCGTATATCGAAGGCTCGATTCTTCGTGAAAAAATCCATGCGTCTGGTATGAATCGGTGGCGTGATGCCGAGAGGTCTACAGATGGTTTCCATGCATCTCGCGGCTACAATAAAGGGAGAAACCGGCAAATGCAATCCCGGTTTGGAAACGCCGAGCTCTTCAGCGACTATGTGTGCCCATTGGTTCAGCGTGGGAGCTTCAGGTCCTCCGATAATGAAGGTCTCATTCGCCGCCTCCGCCCTGGTTCCACACAGAATGATACCGTCAATGAGATCATCGATATACGTCAGATGGTATCTCGGCATCCCGTCTCCGATCATGAAAAAACGACCTTTCGCGATCATCCGGATAAACTTGAGCAACCGAAGATCACCGGGACCGTAGATGCCCGTCGGACGAAAAATAACGAGATCCATGTCTGTATCCGCGCTGCGAAGGGATAATTCGTGTTCCGCGGCAACCTTGCTTTCCTGATACGCATCATCAGGATGAAACGGTGCAGTCTCAGCTGCCGGAGGACCGTGTATTTCACCATGAACCCCAACTGTACTGCAATGAATGAAGCGGGATACACCGTTTTCCGCCGCGGCATCAAAGAGGTTCACGGATCCCTGATGATTTATCGCCCCGTAATCCTCTGGTGAGAGGCTTGCATCCCGGTAAGCAGCCGCGATGTGGTATACGACCGAGATACCTTCTGTTGCACGGATACAGGCATCCATGTCCCTGACATCTCCCGTACAATACTCTACTTCCGGTCCGATCTCGTCCTTTTGCGTGCGAACGAATAATCGAATGGTATCGCCGCAATCATGAAAACGTCGCGCTAAATGACCACCGGTAAATCCGGTAGAACCGGTAATGAGAACAGGAGTGGTATGAATCGGAATGGCGAACTAGCTGGAACCGAAGATGAGAGCAATCATAGGACGCACCCATCCGTCCACAAGAAATGTCAGTCGTCCTATAAGGAGAGAAATCCGTGCCATGACGGTATACCCGAAACTCGCTCCAAAACAGATCATAATGAAGTATACGCCGACTTTGCTGATCGGTTTCAGAATTCCTGTATGGGGTTTTGAAAAGTAAAAGTAGATAAGAACGGAAAGCACACCTACCACGATGAGTAAATTCTGAAGAGAACCCCAGAATGGTCCGTTAAGCGGTAACATCGTATCTTTAATCTGAGGAAGCACATCCCCGTGTAGCCGTTGCATGAGCTCTACGCCGACGAAGTACCCGATATAGACCGCCAGCGCCCACTTTCCGAGGAAGGATATCTTCGGAATGTATCTGCAATAGAGCATGAGACCGAGAATGCCTCCAATGGCCAGATACCAATTTGGTCCGGGATTCGCGATAAGTCGCTCAACCAGATTGGGCCATATAGTTCTATAGAAAACAAGGCCTATTTCGTACCCAAGTGAAATCCCCACAAAGATACTCTCTGCAAACCGATATACTGGATTGTCTTTATACAGAAAGCTGTATATAGCCAGCGTCAGAAACGCGGCCACCCAAATTCCGATTAGATCACTTAGAGGCAAGTCTACCTCCGGCTCTCGTCCGCTCGGATCGTGAAATCAGATACACGATATTACCAAGGATAATGAATCCGATAATGATGAGGTGGACAATGGATTGAACATCCATTCCCCGGGTGGCGATTTGCGATCGTTCCTTCAATTCGGGATAATGCTCGCCGATGAGCGTTTCATACTCGGCAGCACCTTTCAGTCCACCGAGTAATGAGAGCATCTGTCCGGCCTTGAGATATGCGTAATATTTGGGTGCCGAGACCGCGGTGGCACCGACTGCAACCGGTTGACCGAATTGCGCATTTACAAGAATCGCCCACCATTCACCCATTATTCCCGTGGCAAGACTCACTGATAACTCTGTATCTGAATAGTTTTGAACACGCTGCATCAGTGGAATATCTTCCAACGGGATGCCGCGATTATCCTGGGGAAATACGATGGAAATATCCTCTGCCATTCTTCGCAAAACAGCAAGACCACCGTCCTTATACCCCAGATAAACGTAGTCCTCGCCTTCGACAACGGGAAACTCCGGGACGATTTTATTGAGAGCAATTTTCGCCTGATTATCACCACCGAGAGGGAAGAGTGCTACGACGACCACACTAATATCACGCTGAAAACAATGCCTGAGTATCGACTCGGCCATGGGATCAAGTTCCGGCGCAGAACTCGGACCGTAGTCGAATGACAGCATGATTACATCCCCGGGTTCCAGAGATTCGATTTTTTCGAACAGGGCTTCAACAGCAGGTGTAGAGAGGACCGGAAGACCAAGTGGTTTGATTATGGGAATGAGCGCACCAATTGCCACGAGTAAATAGACCCATCGCTTGTCTATCCCTCCGATCTTCATTGCATCGCTCATTTTTGTCTCCGTATACTCACATATATGGTCGCTCGATGCCCAGGATGACTCTGATCGCCATAGAAGCGGCTCCGAGCGCGGCACCAATGAGAATACCCCTTTGCGCCGCCAGATTGGGATTGTTCATGATCCATTCAGAGATCGCCAGGCTCTGTGGAAAAATAACCTGCCCGATAGAAACCCGGCCGAGCATTACAATAATAGCCGCGACCATGAGGACCGCTGCTTCAATATTTTTAATTCGAAATGCACGGAATGCTGCTGAGGCAATCATAAATGCAAGCAAACTGAACATAGTCGCCTGGAGCGGCGTAAACACCCAGTTAAAAAGCCAATCAAACGTAGTCCGGTCTCCGATGATACCCGTTCCACGGATGGATGATTCGAAGATTCCAAGAAGCGCCATAATCACGAGAGAAGAGATGCTTATGACAGAACTGGTCCAGCCTTTATCCCGCCGTCTGATTTTCTTACTGTGATGCTGGAGAAAACTCACTACACCAAGTACGAGTGCGAAAGCGAATACAATAACCAGCAGTTCGTCTAGTTTCTCGTTTATATCCGGTATAGGATCCTGCTCAATAAAAAACGCGACAACAACGAAGAAGCCGGTCAAAAAGCAGAGCAGAACCGCAATCTGGCGTCTCATTACCTACCTCTGTATGAAAAAATCAGCAAACCATTGCTGCCCTGAAGTACTGAGTATAACGCCCAAAATGATCAGTCCAACGAGAACCGCCTTTGCAAGATCCTGTCCCTTTATCGAACCGAGAATCAAGGGTTCACGGGAAAGGTAGGCACTGGCCGCGTAAAGCTCTTCCCCAATTAACGTGTAATCACACGCAACAACGAAAAACGGTAGTTGTGCAAGTTCTGCGGTACCTGCCACCTGGATGGCCCCGGACGCGTTACCGGCTTCGGCCATGATCAATGATTCTGCATAAAATGATCCGATAAGAAAATTAGTGGCAGGCTTTTCGCGCGTCATCAATCCCTGGATTGCCGCGGTAAACGCGAATTGATCATATGACACATAGTTTACCATATCATCGTTATAATAATCCGGTCTTCCTGCCTTGAGATACGCTTCTTTTACCACCTCCCGCGCTGTAGCAAGAACGAGGGGGTCTTTATTCGGAACTTCGAGATTGGTTCCATACGATGCCGTTTTCCCGGCAACGTACCCGAGAATGGACATGGACGCCACGGTCTGGATATTATCAACTGACATGATTCCGGGAATATACAGAACCTTTCGCCCCATTTCCGTGGCGCGACCGACTGCCTCATCTACGGCATCGAGACCTGCGATTTTTCGGATAAACAGCTGTGCCCCACGTTTTGCTATACTGATGTATCCGACAATAGTAGCAGCGTAAAAAAGAAATAAAAGAAGTGCATTTGTGCGCTCAGTCCTGAAAAATCTACTCTCCTCTATAGGAAAGGGAACCTCAACGCTCGCACCCGCCCCAAGATCCTTCATGGAATCGCCATTAAGAAGTCTATACATGTACCAATCACCGGGAGAAACACCGGAATCAGTGAACGAATTAATGGTAGGATCGAATGAGCCGATCGTGGCGAAAACGGAATCATTTCCGGCTCGTTCAAGGATTACATTGATAGAATCACCTAGAGTCCAATCAAGAAGTATCCGCGTGGAATCCTCGGATAACTGAAGAACCAATGTAGCCGTGATGGTTGAATCCGCTAAGAGAACATCGGTTGAATCGGTATTGAAATGATTGGTATCTGTTTGGGCTTCCGCCGGTGAACCGGCGAGAATGATAGATACTGCCAATAGTAACCGAATCATATGGTATTCCCTTGAAAACGGGTCGACATTCAATCGGGACTCAAAATGGTTGAGCCTTCGTCGATGTCAATAATGAATTCGTTTCAATGCT
>Ga0272441_10003856_pt1 | contig 27939 bp, 26 predicted proteins | sample SSMProp6N_FD_193582 | JGI IMG/M metagenome (GOLD analysis project Ga0272441, IMG submission 193582) | Marine sediment archaeal communities from Little Sippewissett salt marsh, Falmouth, MA, United States - SSM-Prop-6N | ecosystem: Environmental > Aquatic > Marine > Wetlands > Sediment ... | reverse complement strand
GACCGGAAGCGGCGGCAGCCTGCCCGTCGAAGCAGATACATATCAATAACGGACAGCGAATGCTGAGGGCCTGGCGATAATATATCGGCAGGCCCCGTTTTTTTCCGGAAAGAGGTGCAATTCCAATCCGGCTCCGGGAGAATAGAACCTGGCGCATCCCGGATACAGGTCCTCAAAAAGGAGGGTATACTGTTCATCCTGGCATCCAAGGACAGCTACTTCACCGGCCCAGCACTTCGTTTCTGATATCCAGTCCGCCTCCGGCAGAACCGCCTCGATGGATAAACCCTGCAATTTACGAATGCGGAGATAATTCAACTCTCCCGTCAGGATGGCATGCCTGATCATTTCGGAGTCACAGGACCAGGGATCACCCTCTCCTTCCTCGAGGAGGGCCGCCTGCAGGGTCTCCAGGGAAACGAGGTCACAGCGCTCCTTCATCCTCCACAGGGAAAGCATGATTTCAGCCAGCGCGCCGTCCTCCTCCTTCAACTCCAGTCTTCTGGTGCAGCTCCAGGCATCCCGGCCAGAATCTCTATCCAGAAAGGCACCGGAAGGTTTCAGTCTTCCCAGAGGGTATGCAGTCACAGGTACACAGCCCTCTCTCGGTAGCCGTATCAACGCCCGTGTTTTTCCCGATTCCAGATGCTTTCTCCGTAATGAGCCGCCTCCGTCCGGATACACCAGGGTGTAACTCATCTTCAGTCCCTCCTCTCCCCACGAACAGACGGGAATCAGGACTTCGACGGGTATTTCCGGAGACAGGAGAAAACAGCCCGGGAACAGAATGATGCATCCCGCGGCTGACATTATCAGGATCCCGGAACAGCCGGACTGTCCTGTCTTCATTTTCCCCTCCATATTTAAAGAGAGGATCCGGACGGGTTAAATGCTTCAAGGTTCCGGAGAAAATATCAATTCTACCGCTCGATTTTCTCCATCTGCCCTTTATAGATATTCCGTATCTCCGAAAGAACCTGCAGGTATTCGTCGGATTGATAATCCCGGTAGGTCCAGGGAAGAGGACGGTATTTTTTGCGTGTGTATATGAGGGTAATCTCCGCGAAAATACCCCGGGAAAGAGGTATCCGCTGAGCGTTGTCCTTGGTGGAGGCTAAAATCAGCTTCCCCAGGGAGAGGAGACCGGGGTCAAGGTTCACCTTCCTGCCATCCGGTTCGGCAAAGAAAGTTTCCAGATGATTGGTCCGGACCTTGATATCCGCCAGAGTATCAGGCTGGACCAGCTTTTCGAAGGAGTAGAAGATCCTGCTGATTCCACCGCCCATTTCATTTGTGTAGTAATCGGTGAAGGTGAAGGATATCGGATTGCTCCGGTAGTCGATCGGTCCGAAGTCTTCCGCAAGCATCCTTTCAAGCCGGGGCTGCTGTCCGTTCCTGCTTGTGAGTACTCCCATGATCAATTTTTCAGACGAGAAAGGCTGAATCGTTCCCAAGGAGAACCTCCTTCCCGGGTTCTTTTCCGTCAGTCAGTTTTCCCCTCGGCATGATTTGCCCGGAATTATTTATAGTTGTCATAATTTCCATATTATATGATAATATTCCCACTATGGAAGAGCGTCCCGATTTCCCCTATCAACTGGAAACAGCCCTGCAGAAATACCGTGCATCCCTGGACAGGAAGGAGCTGGGAATGCTGAAGGAACAGTTCCGGTTCTTTCACAACTCTTTCAAATCCCTCTACGACGTGCTGATACAGAAAGGTCTTCTCAATACCGACCCGTACAAGGCCGAACATCAGATATCCGAGGTCACTACCCCGCCGTCCGGACCGATAAACGAGTCCGAGAAAAAAGACGCCATCAGCCAGCGTTTGTCCATCTTCGATTCGATCCTCGAGTTTCTCAATAACTATTACCAGTTTCAAATCGATTTCATCACCCTGCCGAATGTAAAGCAGCTGGCCGATTTGGTAAACTACATCAAATGGAACCGATTCAGCCAATCCAGCTCAAACCTGAACACCAGGGTGCTGGCGGAACTTGTCCGGCGCCTGACCCCGGTTCATGATAACCTTTCAACCAGTATTGTAAACGACAGCATAAAACAGCTTGGAAAACAGAGCAGTATCATACTGGAAATCCTTAAAAAAGTCTCCGTGTATCAGCGTGAACGATACAAGTATGATTTCCGGCTTCAATTGTTCCACTCCCTCCGAATAGATGCCAGGACCATTGAATCGAAACATGATGAGGTAATTAAACTCATCAAAGCCCGTTTTTCAAAACAGATGCCCGGGATTCCCTATTATGCCGAACTGATCGAGGAAGTCCTGAAGGAGGAAGCAGGTTCTGCGGCCGATTTTCAGAGACAGGAAACTCTGAAGAAGCTGCGGATAGAACAGGAAAAGAAGGAAGACAGGGGACCTGTCTCATTCAAGCCGACCCTCCTCGAAGGGATCCGTCTCCTTTCAACCGCTGCTACCCCCCTCGAACAGGCCGTACAGAAACTCAAGGCCAACAGTTTTCTGATCGAATCCCGGAAACTCACGTTCAAAGAGAAGTTCAGGCGGTGGCTGTACAATATCGTGCAGAAAGAGGAGGACCACCGGATCTATGAAATTGAGTATATCGATCCGCTTACCGTCACATCGAAGACCATTCGTCTCAACTTCGATAAATTTATCGAAGATCTACAGAAAAAGGCCCGCATCATTTCCGCTATGGGAAATCGTGTCGGTTCGATGTATCAAAAACTTGAACAGAGTGATGAAGAACGTATCTATAAGGTCCTTTCATCAAGCCTGGAAGACCTTCAGGTTTACCTGATCCGGCTTCCCGCCCTGGATACCTATTTTAAAAGCGAAGTGAACCGAACCCAACGAACACTGATCAAGGGAATTAAGCTTGAAATCAGCGCCCTAAAAAACACCGTCATCAAGGTAAATCAGAAAAAACACGATTACGTGGCGAAACGGGAAGAGGTTGAACAGCTGAAAAAACTCGGGATCAAAGCCTAGACAGCTCCTCAACCGCCATGGTTGTAGTACGTTCCCAATACCCGGACATCACCGGCGGTGCCTTTTATCTCTTCAATGGTTTTATCAAAAATCTCCCTCTTCTCCGGCAGATCGACGGCAACGAAAAACATATAATTCCAGGGCTTGCCCTGTATCGGCCTCGACTCCAGCTTCTTCATATTCAGACCATTTTCAGCCAGTACTTTCAGTACACTGAAGAGGGCTCCTGGTTTATCGAGGGTGGAAAACATGAGGGCAGCCATATTCGGTGAATAGATCGGGGGTGTTTCCAATCTGGCGATGATGAAAAACCGGGTGTAGTTCCGGGGATTATTTTCAATCCCTTCCCGCAGAACGTCCACACCGTAGACTTTGGCGGCTTCTCGTCCTGCTATGGCGCCCAGAGCGGGATCCCGCATTTCGGCGATATGGGCTACGGCTCCGGCGGTATCGAAAAACGGCTCCCGTTCGATCTCCAGATGCTCTTCGAAAAATCGGGAGCATTGGGCCAGCCCCTGGGGATGGCTGTATACCTTCTTGAGACTTTCGAGGGAGGAGCCCGCAACAGCCATAAGACTATGAATGATCCGGATTTTCTCCTCTCCAACCACGATGATGTCGGGATACCGCAAAAGGAGGTCGAGGACCTCATGCACCGTTCCGGCCAGAGAGTTTTCGATAGGCAGAGCTCCGTATTTGACCTTGCCGTTCAGTACATGTTTGAACACCTCCGCGAAGGTTTCGCAGGGTACTGCCTGACAGTCCTCTCCGAAAAACCGGTGCACCGCGGTCTCGCTGAACGCGCCCTGCATTCCCTGAAAAGCCACTTCTCCGCTGAATCGACGATTCCCCTCCTGCTGTTCAGGGGACTTTTTCACTTCCTTCCCTGATACTTTCAGAGAACTGCTTATCCCGTTCGGTATTCTCTCCAGTTCTTTTTCAACTACCGGAGCAATCGCTTCGATATCCCTCATGAGGCGTTCCAGCTGATCGGGGAAGAGGGACTGGGGTCCGTCCGAAAGGGCCTCTTCAGGATGCGGGTGCATCTCAACCATAAGGCCGTCCGCTCCGGCCGCAACCGCGGCCAGGGCCATCGGCGCTACCTTGCCCCGGATGCCGGTACCGTGGCTCGGGTCCACGATGATCGGCAGATGAGAGAGTTTTTTTATGACCGGAATAGCGGAAAGGTCAAGAGTGTTCCTGGTGTATGTTTCAAAGGTACGAATTCCTCTCTCGCACAGAATAACATCATCGGTACCGTGGGCCATCAGATATTCGGCGGCCATGAGCCATTCCTCAATTGTCGCCGAGAGTCCGCGCTTCAGGATAACCGGTTTTTTCAGCTCACCGACCCGCTTCAGAAGCTCGAAGTTCTGCATATTCCGTGCCCCGATCTGAAGCACGTCCAGGTAATCCCGGCAGATTTCGACATATTCAGTGCCTACTATCTCCGATACAACGGGCAATCCAAACTCATCCCCCGCTTCCCGCAGGATCTGCAGTCCCGCTTCACCCAATCCCTGAAAGGAATAGGGCGAGGTCCTGGGTTTGAACGCACCGCCTCTGAGCAGGACTCCTCCTGCTTCCCGTACCGCTGCCGCAGCTTCCCGCATCTGCTGCCGGCTCTCTACCGCGCAGGGACCGGAAATCACCGCAATACGGCCGCCTCCGATCCGGACGCTGCCGATGCTCACGATGGTATCTTCCTTTTTCAGCTCCCTGGAAGCCAGTTTGTAGGGTTTTGAAATGGGGATAACCCGGTCGACTCCGGGAAGAAGTTCCACTTCCCGGAAATCCATCTGAACAAGCCCAACAGCTCCGAAAATAGTGTCCTGTTCGCCAACTATTTCCCGGACCTTGTAACCGTGGTTCTGTAAAAAATGCCTTGTTTCTTCCTTCTGATCGGGAGAAATATCATGCCTGAGTACAATAATCATGCAATTACGCTATTGGTATGTTCCTTCCCTGTCAACTATGTAGCTGAGTTTTTCGCCGTTTTTCGCGATCCTCGGCTGCACCAGGAGGGATCTGAGCTCGGATTGAAAGTCCTCTTCGAGGGAATCACGGTAGGTCATTATTTTATGAATATAATCAAGGGTCATTTTCGGAGCACCCCGCTGGGAAACCCTCGTGGGTCCGGCATTGTACATGGCCAGAGCGGTTACCTCGTTCTCCCCCCTTTCGAGACAGTACTTCAGATAAGCCACTCCATTCCTGGCATTCATGACCGGATCGAAAAACTGCGCTTCTTCAAGGTCGGGAAAGGACCGGTCGTTCAATTGAAATAAACCGCGGTCCACCGAACCGGTGTTCATGTTAACCGCGAAAGGGTTGAACCGGCTCTCCGCCCAGGCAAGGGAAAAGGTCAGGCTGATCGGCAGAGAGTTCCTGCGGGTCTCCTCTATAATGATACCGGCAATCTCCCCGGACCCGCTTTTTCTGCCGAGAAAATCCATGATAAACTCATCATATCCGGATTTCAGAAAAGCTTCATCCAGAGGCAGAACCGGATACACCTCCACAGCCCCCTTCTCCGACAGGGATAATGTCCCGATATCCCCTTCCGGATAGAAAAATCTACCGGGATTCGTCTTCGAAACCTGTTTGCGAATATCCGTTGAACAGCTTCCGGCAAAAAGCAGCAGAAAAACCATGAGGACCGTCGCCGCCGGGAGCATGTAAATAAACCGTTTGATAATTCCCCTCCTGAACCGTGAAAAAACCATCTGAATCAGAAATAAAGAACATGTTTGCCTGAAAAAATCAAGCCGCCGTATGGTCAAAAATGGATAATTTCACCAAAATACATTTGTGAGCAGGGGAAGAGATGACTGAACAGTTGGATACACTCCAATCCGCCTCCCTGTCCGAATTGGGACTGGGATGCTGGAGCTTCGGAGATCCCTACTGGATGAAAACCGCCCGGAACGGACGGGACATTACCCCGGCTTTTCATAGAAAGTATAAAAAAATCATCCGGTCGGCAACTGGATTCGGTATCCGGCATTTCGATACGGCCCAGGGCTACGGCGGCGGCCTGTCGGAGCAGATCACCGGTCAAGCTCTCAAACAGCACAGGTCCTCGGTACGAATTGCGAGCAAAACCTTTTTGCGGCCTCCGGAAACCATGATCCGGGGCATTGAAAAGAGCCTGCGGAGGATGCAGACCGACTACATCGACATTTTTTACCTCCATTGGCCAAAGCCGGGAAGGGACCTCCGGCCCCATATCGAAGCATTGGAGCAGGCGCGCTCCCGCGGATTGATCTGTTCAATAGGTCTCAGCAATTTCCAGCCCTCTCAGATTCTTCCCCTCATGAACGCGGGAAGGATAGATTTCTGTCAATTCGGCTATTCCCTCCTCTGGCGCATTGCCGAGAAAAACCTTATTCCCTTCTGTCTCGAACACGGTATTCACATGGTCAGCTACAGTTCCCTGGCCCAGGGTTTTCTTGCCCATGACAGTTCCTGGTCCGGTTTCCTCCCTCCCGACGACCCCAGGCGCAGGCTGGTATTCGCCGCACCGGAACATTCGGCGGAACTGCAGCGGGTGCTGAGGAAATTTTCCGCTCTGGCGGCGGATGCGGACTTCCCGCCGGCGCAGCTTGCACTGCTCTGGAACCTCAGCCGCGGATGGTTCACATACGTGCTCTTCGGCGCCCGGGACATGAAACAGCTGGAGGAATGCGCTGCATCCCGGAGCAGAATCCCGGGAAGGGGGCTCATCGAAGAACTGAAGATCCTTACGGATCCCCTTGCAGAAGAGCTTGCAGGAAGGGATAATATCTTCGGTCATTCACCCTGACAGAGGCGCCATGAGAATACTTACAAAATCAGCACAGACGGAATTTACGGAAAAGCGGTCCCGTTTCATCTCTGTTCTGACCTCCGTTCAGGACCAGGGGGAGGCCAGGGGGGAAGTGAAAAAAATGTGGGAGCATTATCCCGATGCCGCCCATATCGTATATGCCTTCAGACTTGGTAAAAAGGGTGATCTATTCGGAATGAGTGATGACGGAGAACCCCATGGTACAGCCGGTCGGCCGGTTTTCGAAGTACTGAAAGGCAGCGGTATCACCAATATTCTCCTCATGGTCATCCGCTACTTCGGAGGGACAAAACTGGGTACCGGCGGGCTGGTGAAGGCCTATACCCGGGCTGCACAGGAGGTACTGTCAGCCTGCGGAACCGAGGAACTGACGGAAAGAAGGACTTTCATACTCCAGGTGCCCTATCACCTTCATGATCAGATAAAAAAAATCCTGCTGGACGAGGAAGCCGTTCTGCTGGATGAGGATTTCGCGACGGAAGTGCGCATCCGCGGTTCCCTTCCGGAAGAAGCAATCATGAGGGTAAATCAAAAGATCCGGGACCTCAGCAGCGGCTCTCTTGAACTCGTTGTTGGCATTCCCGATTCACGATAACAGCCGGACGATCCAAGTCAGTTTTCATCCCGCATCGCCGGAACCCGTAAGTTCCGATGCAGACTTCACCTTCATGAAATGATGGGCCGGCTCTTCATAGGGATGTTCGCGCAGAAAAGCCCCGGCGATATCCTCCACCCTTTCATCCGGACAGGCAACCTCCACCCGGTACTCCGGTATTTCTTCCAGACTGCCTCTGGAACCGAGAAAGGGGCTGCTTTGCTCTCCCGGCTGAAACTGTCCTGTCCCTTTTACCTGCCAGGAACACCGGGAATAATCACCGATCGCCCCTGCGCCCGCCTTGAAGACCGCGTTCTTTACCCGTTCAAGGTGACTTTCGGGAACATAAAAAATAAGAATGTACATATTCCTCCTTACTCGGGCAGTTTCTGCAGGTACCCGCACCATTGCATATAAAAATCGGAAAGGGAAGTGAAACCCGGGGGAGTATGCTCATCGAGGGTTGAGGCAATATGGACCTGCCAATGATCCAGCGGCTTGAGAGTACCCATGTAATTCCACACTCCCGGCTGCGGTTCTTCATTGACCATATCTCTGCGCACAATCCGGTCCTTCGAAGAGAGAGATGGCCCGTCCATGGAACAAATATTGACTACCCCGTCGTTTTCCCACCATTCGGAAGCCGGCCCGCAGTCCCGGGGCAGGTCCTCAAGAGATCCCATGAAACGGGCGGCGTGATGAAGGGGCAGATTCATGCCTGACATCGGCACATGGTGTCCTTCAGCTCCGGAGGCGGCCGTCCTGCTGGTGCCCCAGGAGAAGTAGTAAACATGAGGAGAAGCGGCAGCTCTCGCATTCAAAAGGGCCGCCCCTTCGGGACTGAGATCGAAGTAACAGAAATCCCTGGTATTCTTCCACAATTCCTCCCGGATGGCCCTCCTGACGAAAGATTCAAGACTCTCATCCTCCGATTTAGCGGCTTCCCAATGTTCTATCATTAAATCGAGGGCCGGTTCTTTCTGCTTGAGGCTGAGTACGGCAACCATACGGGCGAATAATTTTTTCAGAAAACCCATATCCGCATAATCGTACACGAGGCTCGTTCCGTCGTGGGGAGTTGAAATTGAGGTAACACTTTTCACCCAGGAATGGCCTCCAGCAAAGAGGTCCGAAATATCCTCCCGGGAAGTTTCTCTTTCTGCCGGATCTCCATACTCCAGCAGCTCAACCAGAAGTCGGGCAGTCTGTCCGCCCATACTGTGTCCGATCAGATGGACCTTATGAACCCCTCCGTTCGCGGAACCGGAACTGCCCCATTCGGGCAGAATCCCCGGATATTCCCGCCCGAAACGGGCATGTCCGTATTCGGCTGAGTGCGCCGCCCCGTAATCGACCCGGCCTCCCCTGATGAAGGCATACAATTCACAGGCCCTGTCCCAGTTGGAGGAAACCGGTCCTACTGCCGCTGTATGAACCGGATATCCATAAGCTCTCAATTCCTTCTCCAGGTCCGTTGCCCCGCCCCAGTAGGGGAATTTTACAATATGCTCGGCATCGAATCCAAGAAATCCATGGACCAATACGATCGGAGCATCATCCATCCTGCTTGCTTTTTCCCCCTTATCTGCGCTATTATATGGCGGCGGACCGCTGCTCATACATGACACCATCAAAAAAATAACAGCCCCTGCCAGCAGCGGTTTTCCTATCCGTAAGACATTCATACTTTACCTTTAAAAAGATCTACGGATTTGTCAATGGAGAAAAAAGTTATTCACACTTATTAAAAAACCGAAGGAGCAAGGTATGACAGAAAGAATCCTCGTTATCAATCCGGGTTCGACATCAACAAAAATTGCAGTTTTCGAAAGCGAAAAGGAAATTCTCAACAAGACCATCAGACATGACGCAGAGGAGCTGGCCGGCTTTGAATCCATCACCGATCAGTATGATTTCCGTGCCGGCATTATCAAGCAGAGTCTCATCGATGAGGGCATCGCTCCAGACGGCTTCGATGCCGTCGTAGGAAGAGGAGGGCTGCTCAAAGCCATTCCGGGTGGAGTCTGGGCGGTAAATGAACAAATGATATCGGACCTCCGGCAGGGCATCAACGGACAGCATGCGAGCAACCTCGGAGGACTGATCGCCCACGAGATCGCGGAATCCTCCCATGCCCCGAGCCTGATAGCAGATCCGGTGGTGGTGGATGAAATGGAGGAGATAGCCAGGATTTCAGGTCATCCTGAGCTGCCCCGGCTATCGATCTTTCACGCTCTCAATCAGAAGGCCGTAGCCAGACGGGCGGCTCAGGAACTCGGCCGTCCCTACGAAGAACTCAATCTCATTATCGCTCATATGGGGGGAGGAATATCGGCGGGCGCTCATGTGAACGGCAAAGTCATCGATGTGAACAATGCCTTGAACGGAGAAGGCCCCTTTTCTCCCGAACGTTCGGGGACTCTCCCCGCCGGACTTCTCGTGGAGCTCTGCTTTTCAGGAAAGTATGAAAAGAAAGAGATAATGAAGATGCTCAAGGGAAAAGGCGGTTATATGGCCTACCTCGGTACCGCCGACGGTCGTGAAGTGGAGAAAATGGTCGAAGACGGCGATAAACAGGCGGACCTCATTTTCCGGGCTATGGTATATCAGGTAGCCAAGGAGATCGGGGCTCTTTCAACCACCATGTTCGGAAAGGTGGACGGTATCGTTCTCACCGGCGGCCTCGCCTATAGTGAAAAGATGACCTCCCTTATTCGAAAGCGGATACAGTACCTGGGCAAAGTCTTCGTATACCCGGGAGAGGGTGAAGTAGAGGCCCTCCGTGATTCTGCCCTTCGGGTACTGAGGAAGGAAACAACGGCACAGAATTACCAGTAAATTTCTGTGCCGAATCAAATAACCTGTCGATCTACTTTTCCGGCCGCGGTGTGTTGAATTGTGCAGGCAAATCTTTTATTCTGAGATTGAGGAAAGGTGATCACATGTTAGTTGAAGCGGAAATCTGGACAGTCGCCCGAACGGATCAGGGGAACGCGGTTCTTGTACGGCCCCTCGGTGCCGAGGTAGCCGTACCTATTTTTATCGGACAGCTGGAAACCCAATCCATACTGATAGGAATGGGCAATGTTCCCATGCCCCGGCCTCTTACTCATGACCTCTTCCTTTCGCTTCTCAAGGAACTGAATGTGGAGCTGGAACGGATCGAAGTGACTTCCCTCAAGGAAGGTACTTTTTTCGCGAAGCTGATCCTCACCCAGAACGGAACTTCCCTGTCCATCGACGCCCGTCCATCCGATGCCATGGGTATAGCGGTACGGAAAAAATGTCCCATTTTCATTGAAGAATCCGTGGTGGATGAGGCAGGGATACCCCTCAGTTCCATCAGTGAACAACCTTTGGAAACCGAGAAGGACCCGGTGGAACAGGAGAAAACCCGGCTTCAGGAACAGCTGAACAAGGCTGTAGCCGAGGAAGATTACGAGGAAGCGGCCCGGTTGCGAGATAAGCTTACAGAGCTTGAAGATAAGAATAAATAAGCATGAGCACAGGAAGCATGAAACCGATCGACAGTGTAAGAGGTCCGCGAAGGCGCATTCCCTCCAGCCGAACAGCTGAATTTCATCTTTCAAAAAAAGCCAGACGTTTGTATGAAATTGATCGAAACCTCTTCAGCAAAGAGGGCCACCTGATAATAACCGACTATTCTGCCCTGCTCGCAGCGGTAGAACGCATTAACACAAAAAGGGAGGTCAGCCTCTATCCCGAAGCACGGGTAAGCGCGGCGGAACTATACGCACTGGGACTGATGCATGAAATTTTTCATCATATCATCGATCTCTTCATTGAAAAGCAGGGTGAGGCCCTCCTGCCGAACGTATACCGGCACTTGATGAAGAGGTGGGATGCCTCCGAAGTCGATGCTTCTCTCACGGACTTTCTCACACAGTTCCCGCCTCAACAAGTCTTTCTCGACCGTATAACCCCGGAAGCATACCTCGCTTCAAGCCAGGGCCCCTATACCGGCAGAGAAACCAGCCTGGAGGAACTGCTTCTCCTGTGGGTAACGAACCAGAACCCCGCCATTCCATCATACAAGGAACTGGTTGATGATAGGGCCCTTTCGGAGAATACCGAATATCAGGATATTGTTGATGAGATATACCTGTTCATGGAAAAACTTCCCGGACTCACCGGTAATTCCATAAACCTGATCGATTTTCTGATGATGCCGGCTCAGGCAGCTCCGGACAGTATTCTGGACCAGTTAGCCTATATGACCGAACATTGGAAGAGCTACCTGGGAAAATACCGGGACCTGCTCCTGCGGGGGATCGATTTTCTGAGGGAAGAACAGAAACCGGTATTTCCTCCCGGTCCCGGTCCTCAGTATGAGCTGAACTACGCCGGCCTCGACCAGGAATACGAGGCCTTCAGTGAAGACACCGACTGGATGCCCCGGGTTGTCCTCATGGCCAAGAGCACTCTGGTCTGGCTTGACCAGCTGACCAGACAATATGGACGAACCATCGAACATCTCGATCAGATACCCGATGAGGAGCTTGATATCCTCGCCGACCGGGGCTTTAACGCCCTCTGGCTGATCGGGCTCTGGGAACGCAGCATAGCCTCAAAAACGATAAAAAGATCCTGCGGTAATCCCGAAGCCGAGGCCTCAGCCTACTCCCTTAAACGCTATGATATCGCCGACGAACTCGGAGGATGGGCAGCTCTCGAAAACCTCCGGGGCCGCTGTGAACAGCGGGGAATCAGGCTCGCCAGCGACATGGTGCCCAATCACACCGGTATCGACGGAGACTGGGTCTACGAACATCCGGAGTGGTTTCTCCAGCTCCCGGAACCTCCCTATCCGGCATATACCTACCAGAGTCAGGACCTCTCGGACCGTCCGGGTACCTCCCTCAACATCGAAGACCATTACTACGACCGTACGGACGCTGCCCTGACTTTCAAGAGATACGACCACCGAAGCGGAGAAACCCGTTATATCTATCACGGGAACGACGGAACCTCCACCCCCTGGAATGATACCGCCCAGCTTGATTTTCTCAATCCTCATACCCGGGAAGCCCTTATTCAGACAATTCTCCACGTGGCCCGGAACTTCCGCATCATCCGGTTCGATGCCGCCATGACCCTGGCCCGCAAGCATATTCATCGCCTCTGGTATCCGGCAGCCGGAAGCGGAGGAGATATCCCCGGAAGATCCCTCCATGGGATGAGTCAGGAGGAGTTCTACTGGAGCATGCCCAGAGAGTTCTGGAGGGAAGTCGTTGACAGAGTAGCTCAGGAAGCCCCGGACACCCTGCTGCTGGCAGAGGCCTTCTGGATGATGGAGGGCTTTTTCGTTCGAACCCTCGGTATGCATAGAGTGTATAACAGCGCATTCATGAACATGCTGAAAAATGAAGAAAACGAGAAATACCGAAACACCATCAAAAACACCATAAGCTTCGAGCCGGAAATTCTGAAGCGCTTCGTTAACTTCATGAGCAACCCGGATGAGGAAACCGCCATAGACCAATTCGGTGACGGCGACAAGTATTTCGGTGTCTGTACTTTGATGGTAACCATGCCGGGACTGCCGATGTTCGGCCACGGTCAGCTCGAAGGATATCATGAAAAATACGGCATGGAATACCGCCGGGCCTATTGGAATGAGCAGCCGAATCAACACCTCCTCCGGGAACATTATCACCGGATCTTTCCCCTCATGAAAAAACGCTCCCTTTTTGCCCATTCCGAACAGTTCCGTCTGTACGACCTCTATCGTGAAAACGGCGAAATCGAACAGAATGTATTCGTTTATACAAACCGTCATCACCAGGAATCGGCCCTGGTCGCCTATAACAACGCATATCCCTCCGTGACCGGCTGGATCCATACCTGTGCTCCCTTTGCCCGAAAATGCGGGCAAGGTTCAAAAACTGTACAGGAGTGTTCTCTCGCCGAGGGTATCGGGATTGAAGAAAGGGAAAACAGCTTTACCATCTTCAGAGAACAACGCAGCAATCTGTGGTATATCCGGGAAAACCGGACAATCCGTGATCGGGGAATGTTCATTCAGCTGCATGGGTACGAGAGTCAGGTATACTTCGATTTTTACCAGGTCCTGGACAGAGACGGACTCTACCGTAAACTCTTTGAGGTCCTGAACGGCGGAGGAACACCGGATATTGAACTGAAGAAAAAGGAGATCTTTCTCCAGCCCATACACAGAGCCTTCGGTCACTTTTTACAGGGTCCCATGATCACTCCCATCCGTCAGGCCCTTCTCCAGGGCGGGGGTGTGCAGAAAGTATCCTTTGAGGACTATTGGTCCTTTTACGATGATTTCCTCGATGAATGCCTGCTCCTCGGTTACGGAACCGAAAACCGGAAAAACTCAAGCCTCAGGGTCTTTCAGAAAAACCTTGACACAATTATGAGGCTTTCCCTGCTCAGCAATCCAAGAAAACGACCCCACACTCCGGACCAGGCCGGATACTACTACCGCGGATTGAGTATCATGAGGGAAGCCCCTCTCGTCATGATGGCATGGCTCCTTCTCTCCCCGCTCGAAGAGTTTTGCGGGGAAGATGCCCGCTATTCCAGGGGCGCGGAAATGGCTGAGGACCTGCTCCTGCCCCGTCAGTTCGAACTATTGCTGAAAGAGCAGTATTTTTCGACTGACTCGATACGACACATCTATGATCTGATGCTCGCCGTTTCGAGCCGGACACCCGGGTTGATGGAACCAGCTGCCCCTCTTCCGGATACGCAGCTGGAAAAACTCATACATGAGCCCTTCATCTCCCGGCTGCTTCAGCTTCACTGGGATAAGGGGATCGAATGGTACCATGGCGAATCAATGCAGGAGTGCATCTGGTGGACAAATACCCTGGCAATTCTCGGGCAGATGCGGACAGGCCGGGATTTCCCCTTACAGGACGGGATCTTTCCGCTGATACAGCGTTGGATCAGGGCTGATGAAGGGGCGGACTACCAGGTCGAGAAACTCCTGCACCTGCTCTGAAAAAGAAAGACCGGCAGCAGGATCAGAAGATCCGGGGCGCAAAAACATCATAGAAGAGTATCTCTTCCACCACGTCGAATATTTCATGTTCCATACCCGCGGGAACGGTTATCTGTGCCTCAGGACCGATATCGAACTTTTCATTGCCAACCCGCATTTTCGCCCTGCCGGATAGAATGTAAAGGTTATCATCTTCCTCTTCATGGACATGCGGAAGAACCGCTCCGCCTACAGCAATCCGGACGAAGGCGATACTTTCCTTGTAGGTGAAATCCTTCTGTGATCTGAGGATTTTCATTTCCACTCCCGGATGTCCAGCAGGATGAGCCTGCCAGTCAACTTCATCCGCATACATCAGATACTTCATCCTCTCATCTCCTTTCCCTGGTTTATAGACTGTCTACAGTTCATACATATGCCGGGCTATCGGCATCCGGCGCCCCGTGCCGAAAGCCCTCATCGAAACCTTGAGAACCGGAGGTGCCTGGCGCCGCTTATATTCATTCCGCCCTACCAGACGAAGTATTTCTCTTACCGTCTTCTCTTCGAAACCTGCCTCCACTATCTCAACGGCCGATTTGTTTTCCAGAAGATAGAGGTAAAGAATCCGATCGAGCACTTCGTATTCCGGCAGACTGTCCTGGTCGGTCTGATCCGGCCTCAATTCGGCACTCGGGGCTTTCTGTATAATATTCTCGGGGATGATCTGTTCGCCCGCGTTGATGTGCCTGCAGAGCTCGTACACCTGGGTCTTGAACAGATCGCCGATGACGGCCAGACCGCCGGACATATCACCGTAGAGGGTACAATAGCCGGTAGCAAGCTCCGATTTATTTCCGGTTGTCAGAAGCAGAGACCCGAATTTATTCGAATAGGCCATGAGAAACAGGCCTCGAATACGGGCCTGGATATTTTCTTCGGCAACATCAGGGTCCCGTCCTGCGAAAACGGGTCGGAGGGAATCAAGGACGGCGTTGAAGGTCTGTTCGACCGGCAGGAGATCAAAACTGATCCCGAGGTTTCGGGCAAGCTGCCGGGCATCTGTTTCGCTGGCGGAAGAGGAATACCGGGACGGGAGTCCGAAGGTATGGACCCTTTCCGGCCCCAGCGCCCGGGCTGCGAGAACTGCAACCAGGGCTGAATCAATCCCGCCTGATAATCCGAGATGCACCCTTTTGAAGCCGCACTTCTCCACATAATCCCGGAGACCGAGAACAAGGGCCTCCTGTAGCAATTCATTGGAATCAGTCCCCGGGAGTTCCAGAGCGGGGTGGTCCGCATCGAGATCTGCCATTAAGTAGTCCTCCCGAAAACTTCCGGCAAATTTTATCAGGTTCCCCCCGGAATCGGTGATCATCGAAAGACCGTCAAAAATCAGATTGTCATTCCCGCCGATCATATTCACATACACAGCCGGAACGCCGGATGAGCGGCCGATTTTCCTGAGAAGCTCCAGGCGAATCTTCTGCTTGCCGGCAAAATAGGGTGAAGCTGAAGGCACCAGAATGATTTCAGCCCCCTGATCCAGAAGTTCCTTGACCGGGTCCACCGCGTAACGGGTCCCCGGGACCGCTTCACTCTCCCACCAGATATCCTCACAGATAGCGATACCGATCTTTAATCCCTTCAGCTGAAAAACCTTCCGGCTGTTCGCCGGTTCAAAATACCTGGCTTCATCGAATACATCATAGGTGGGCAGCAAAGACTTTGCCTGAGTATGCAGAATACTGCCGTCTTTAATAACGGAAATCACATTCTGCAGCGGTTTCCCGCCGATGCCGCGGGTTTGATCCACGTAGCCTACGGCTGCAGAAATACCCGGAATCAGCTCCTTTTGAATTCTCCGCAGAGCCTTCTGATTTTCCTGAACAAAACGCGAATAATCCAGAAGGTCCATGGGCGGATATCCGCATATACTCATTTCCGGAAAAACCACCAGGTCGATCATATCTTCTCCGGCCTGAACAGCTGTGCGCAGGATTTTATCCACGTTTCCCGAAAAATCTCCGATAACGGTATTGATCTGTCCAACTGCAATCTTCATATCCTTTTCCCTTTGCTGGTATCATATACGGACGGGGATGGAATTTCAAACCGTTTCTTCCTTCAGTATATAAAGCCTCCGCCAATTCTCCTGTTCATCTCCAGGTGAATTTACTTCCGCTTGACCGTCCATATCCTAGTCTATACTATATGCATAAGCATGAGTCGAACAATCTTACTGAATGGAAAAAACACCCCCCTGGGCATACAGCTGAGCCGTGCGTTTTTAGATGACGGCTGTCAGGTAGCCGGACTGGTTGAAAACGGCGCACTCACGGACCTGCCGGGTGAAGAGGCGGATGAAAACCTGCTGACCATAAGCTGGAACCGGGCTTCCACCATATCCGTCCACAACGTGGTGATGGAAGCGGTGAACCGCATGGAATCCATCGATGAGATGCTTTTTCTCTTTCAGCCCGCTATTGAGAACAAGCCGATCCATGAACTCAGTCTGGCCAGGGTAGAAGCCTACATCGACACCTATGTAAAGGGCAGTGTCTACCTGCTGAGGGAAGTTCTGGGATATTTTCAGAAAACTCGCAGAGGCTCTCTCCACGTGATATTTCACACCGCGGGACTCGAGGTATTACCGCCTATCGAAGCAGTCGGCACAGGTGCTCTGGAATCCTTCACCAACTCGCTTTTTACCCTTTATCAGAATGAAGCAGTGAACATCAACGGATATACATCCAACTCTCTCAACACAAGGGAATACGGGGAGTTCCTCCATGGAACAATCACGAAGAAAGCCGGGGGCTCACATGGAAAATGGTACCATTTTACGGACCGCGGCTTTTTGAGTTCCCTTGGATTTACAGGAAAAAACAGATAAGGAAGCACCCATGAAATTGTGGATTAAATATGTTTTTGCAGCCATCGTTGGAATACTTTTGGGAATGTACGTCTTCCCGGCAAGTGAAACAAGCTATCAGAACCTGCAGTTCGCCGTACGAATCGTTCTCAATATCGGTCAGTACGCACTGCTGCCTCTGGTCTTCTTTTCCATGAGCTACGCAGCGTTTCAGCTGCGTATGGATCAGAGAGTTCTGGCGGTACTAGGTAAGTCCCTGCTTTACGTCCTTGCTACAGGAATCCTTCTGGTCTGCCTTGGAACCCTTTCGGTATTTCTCCTGAACCCGGAACGGATACCGATCATAATTGAAACGGAGAAGGTCTATTCGCTGCCGGGATTCCGGGAAATGCTCGAGGATATTCTGCCGGCGAACCTTTTTCAGATTTTTATCCACAGCGGGAATTTTCTCTTTCCCCTGGTGCTTTTCTCCCTCTTTCTGGGCCTGAATTTTTCATTTGATAAGTTTCTCTCGAAACCGGCGGTTCAGCTGTTTGATTCACTTTCCCGGATTTTCTATCACATAGGGAAATTCGTAAACGAGATCCTCGGTATCGGCATCGTCGTCCTTTCCTCATTTTTCATCATGCATCTCCGAATCAGCGATGAGCTGGAACTTTACTCGCAGCTGATATTACTGATAGGACTTCTGGCGGCCTTCATCATCCTCGGAATCTATCCGATTATTCTCTATTTCCTCACCGGCCGGCAGAACCCCTACAAATACCTCTATGCGCTCCTGGCTCCCGGGATTGCCGCATTTTTCTCCGGGAACAGCTATTTCAGCCTGATACCCCTCACCTCTCACGTCAAGGAGAATCTGGGGGTCCCCCGCAAGATCGGAGCAGTGACCGTTCCGCTGTTCACCGTTCTTTCAAAAGCCGGTACGGCCATGGTGACCAGTATCACCTTTATCGTCATTCTCAGGTCCTACTCCAGTCTGGGTATCGGTGCCGGTGAAGTGGTGTGGATCATGCTGTTCAGTTTCGGGGTCTCCCTGCTTACCAGTGCCGTACCGGGTCTCGGGGTCGCGGTCGCACTTTCGGCCCTTTGTTCGGCCTACGGAAGAGGGATTGAGACAGGTTTTCTGATTATATACCCCATTCTCCCCGTGTTGAGCAGCTTCGCCGTATTTCTCGATGTTGTGACTTCCGCTCTGGGTTCTCTGGCGGTATCACATTCGGAAGATAATCAGAAGGAAATCTACGCCAAGGATTTTATCTGAACCAGAATCCGCTGCTTAGCCCGATAATAAAACCATCCATAATCCCGACATCGGCGTCCTCGAATATTGAGGAAATCGGAAAATGAGCGGACAATCTGAAAAATATCGAAAGCTGTTCCATGAGCGGCATATCCGCCTGCAGGGCCACAATCGGTCGGATAAATCTGAGTTTCGAATACAGGGAAGGCAGAATTTCCCCGGATGAATCAGTTCTCTCCCAGCTCTTGACCGGAATCGGCAGTTCAACGCCCAGTCCCGATTCAACAGACAGATCCACTTTCTCCCAATCCATCACCCGCCAGCGAAGGGAGGTATCCAGGAGGGGGACCAGGGCAGTCAACTCCCGCCACTCGACATCTGTGGGAACGGCTCTCGACCATTGTTCATCATAGAAATAATAAAGGGTAGTAAAAGATACTCCCGGAACCAGTTGGAGGGATCCCGCCCCGAGTTTGAGGGGAAACCGGACTCCCAGAGCATGAGTCCAGACAGCCTCCACAGATTCCTCGAGGTCCGATGCGTCTACTCCGATACGGCGGAGTTCATACTGAAACTCAATCCTGGACAATTCAGCCGGACTCGCCGGCAAGGCCAGAACCGACAGGAGAATCAGGGGGAGGATTATTTTTTTCAAACTGCCTTGCCGGGGGTTCATAGTTCATACTATAGCACAACGGGCCGGGCAAATCGATATCTTTTCTCAGTGTCCGCGAAAGACGCGAAAGGGTACTTTTTCTGAATATCGGGAGTGTAAATCTATTCCCGCCGGCCGGATAGACTCTGACTATCCGATACGTAATTTTACACTTTTATAATTCCTGGGCCTGTGCAGATATACGGACAATTCAGGTGCCGTTTCGGGAACACTAACAGCGAACTAAACGTGAAAATGCTTCCTGAAATCAGACCCCTGTCTTTTCAGCCGCGCATCGAAACTGAAGAGAAATGCAATGATGGGCACAACCGAAGCGGCTGCGATCAGCGACCAGCTCACCCCCGGGCCCTCACCGATAAACCGGTTGACTATAATTTCCAGCCACAGAAGCCAGAGGCCGGCGGCAATCAGACTCACCGAAATTCCGCCGAGAGCAGATAGTTTCAGCAGCCGTATACTTCCCAAAGAGAGTAATACCGCCGCCCCGAAACCGAGAATCAGCGGAAGGGCAAGGCTATGGAACCACGGATCCCCCGCTGTAAACCTGTCCATACAATAGAGAAAAAGCGCCATGTTGAGGGCCTCGGCACAGACCATCAGATATACCCTGCGCTTGAGCCAGAAAGGAAGGCTGAAAAGCAGCCAGACAAAACCGATTGAAATAAGAGGGAAACGGGACCAGGTGATCGCCATTCCGTAGGCATAGTCCACCGCCCATACGACCACGGCACCGGCCAGGGCAATAAAATCGATAATCTCATGAAACAGAATCCGTACCTTTTCCTGTCTTTTCCTGTCCACGGCGGTGTCCGGGTTGAGTATCTGTTTTTTTTCAGGGACAGGTGTTTCCCGGACCTCATCATTCCCGACAGGGCTTCCACAGAGGGGACATTTCGACTGATGATCTTCAACTTCCACACCGCAGTTTCTGCAGATCGGCATTCCAATTACTCCTTTATCTTCACCGGAATTTTTTCCTGTATGAAATGCTGAAAAAAAAGTCTTTCCAGCGAACGGTCCTCTATCACACTTCCGAAGGAAATTTGCAGTTTGTCCTTAAAGGAAAGGACGGCACAGCACTTTTTCATTACGTGATTTGGATTCAGCACGAAGTGCAGCGATTCGATATAGGGGAGCATCTCTCCCGGAAGGTCAACCTTTCCGAGATTCGATATGACTCCCGAATGAAGCTGCTCCCCCAGCCGGGAATGTACCGAAGAGAGGACCAGATCCTTCACAAAAAGCGGCATAAACCGGACATACGGTTTGAATTCGGCCCCTACATTCCGCGATATCTGCCGCTGCAGCTGTTTTTTACTGCGCAGGAGCTGTACCTTATGGTGTATATTCCGAAGCAGCTCTTCAAAGCTGTAATCTCCAAGACTCAAATCGATCTCGGGAGAAAGAAAGAGGGAAAAGTTCCGCATAGTGACAGAGGCATAATATCTGCGCATATCTACAGGGATTTCCATGCGGATAATACTCCGTCTTTGCTTCTTTCCCTGTTCTGCTTCGTTTTTGTATATCCGGATGAGGGATTTCATATACACCGCGGCAAGGTACTCAGTCAAGGTAACACCATGTTTTCTCGCCGTCGCCAGAACCGAATCCACAGGGAGAGAACCCCGTATAAGCCGGTATCTTTTTGAACGAAAAGGCCGACCAGGCACATGATACGCCGGCCGCAGCTTTTCCGGATCCCGGCTTTTCGCTTCGAAGAAACTGCTGCGATGAGCATCTTCGAACTCTTCGGTTCCGGGGTCTTGACGGAGGTCCATCAGGTTCGGATGATCACTGACCTCTGCGCCTTTCAACCGGATATATTCTGCCAGAAGGGTCAGAAAAAAGCGAAGCCCTCCATTGCCGTCGGTCAGGATGTGGGAAAAATCGACGGCTATATCGTTCTCCCTGGCACTGACCCGGATCATGGCCGCGGTTCTCTCTTTCACCGAGATAATGCCGACCGGAACATTCTGCATCAACTCAATCCGCGGGATTACCGTGTTCCGTTGCAGATAGTACCAGAAAAATCCCCGCCGCAGGTATACCTGAAAATAGGGGAACCGGGGAAGCACGTGTTCCAGAGCTTTCTGAAGGAAATGAACACGGACAGGCTGGTGCATGCTCGCGAATATTCTGAACTCCGCCGGTGATTTTTCCGAGGCAGTGGAAGGATAAATTTTTGCAGCATTGTCGAGAGGGAGCCAGTCATCCTGTGCTTCAGGCTTCGTCATTTCCGGTTCTGCTTTCCTTCCGTGGTTTTCAGCGGCGAGAGTAAAACAGGTCTCCCGCCGGGGATACTGCTCGACGGTCAGCCGGCCGATTCAATCCCAGTATACAACGTTAGAAGAGATTGTACACGGCTTTATTGCTCATATCCAGAAACTTCGACGCATCCTCCGCTTCGGCGATACTTGAACCGATGATTTCTCCGGTTTCGACATTTATCAGTTTAATATTCAGATAGTACATCTTCCCTACAAAGTTGATACTGCCGATTACGATAATATCCGCCCCGGAGAGTTTTCCGATCTCGACGGCCGTATTTTCGTCCGTCAACGCCGATGATTGAAACTTGTACTCTTCCATGATTTTTTCGATGTTCTTGCGATCCACAACCCGGACCTTACCGATGTTCACAAAGGCATTTTCAACGAAAACCATGAGGCCGTTGGCGGTTTCCCGGTTTACATTGGCAGTACCCATGGACAGACCAACTATGGCAAGTTTCTTGTCCTGAATAGTACCCAGTCTTTTGTAGTATTCCGATTTGAAGTCCCGGTCTTCCGACACCGGCGGTACGTCACCCGGTTCATCCTCCATCATCCCAAGCCGGGGCCTCCGGATATCTTCATCCAGATCACCTTCCTCCGGCATATCGGGCCATCGCATCCTTTCGATGCGTTCTTCGAAGTTGAAGGTCTCACCCCTGCCGGTAACACCGGCGGTTATTCCGATTTCCTCCGGCTCAAGGAAGCCATCACCGTTTCGATCACCCTCCCGATCCAGCATATTGTCGGGATCCGCCGGGTGCGGGAAAATAAAAAAGCCCCTGGTATCCTCCCTCTCGAAGACCTCGATACGTCCATTCCGGTTGTGATCGAAGAGCTCCATCGCCCATCCGGGGGCATCTTCAACCGGCTCTTCCGCCGCGAACAGGATGACGAATGCATCGATCTCTTCCTGTTCCACCCTGCCGTTCCCGTCCAGATCCAGAATTTCGTCTATTGCCGTGCGAACACCGAAAGGCGGCTGCACCCGCTTGATAGGCACTTCTCTATTCAAGGCATAATTCTGCCGGGCCAGCATAATTTCATTCAATTCCAGATAGCGGTTTTTATTGGCATCAAGGGTCCAGCCCGCCTGGCTTTCGACCGGCTGCTCCCAGGCGACGGTACGGGAAAAAATCCTGTGTTCCCTTTCATCCACCATACCATCCCCGTTTTCATCTGCCGCCTGATCGAGGTAATTCTCCACATCCCGGGGCACATCCATCAGTAATTCATCCCGAAACAGCATCGTGCCTATCGAATACAGGAGGACCCATGTCTTCTCATCGATTTCATCCGCCCCCAGTCTGCCGTCTTCATTCAGATCAAGCCAGCGGTCGAGGTCCGATTCGACCGGGCGTTCATCCTTCAACGCCGGACCGCCGAAGAGGAACTCCATGATAAGCTCCGCCTCTCCCGGAAGGAATTCTCCGTCACCGTTCAGATCATACAGTTCAATGAAATGTCCGGGATCGAACTCCGCAGTGATCCTGAGATTTCTCATGAAAATCAGATTCCGCGCACGCTCTATTTCCCGCTCATCGATGAATCCGTCCCTGTTCCCGTCAAACAGCTCATCCGCCCCGTTCCTGACATCCCCCGGCTCGTACAGGAGGGGCATGAGTATTTCCTCCACCAGTATACGGTGTTCATCCTCCGGGCCTTCACCATCGATGAATCCGTTTCCATTGATGTCCGCGGCAGCCTGGAAGCGGCTGGTGACCCAGGGACCCGGAATGTGATGAAGAAACTCCTGATTCGCTATTTTCCATCGGCCTTCCATCTCCCGGAAGAAGAGAAACTCATCCATTCCCCCGTAGGACAATTCATAGATGACAAAACCCGGTTCCGGACGTTCATGCAGCACCGGCTCGGGAAGATCAAAAGAGCCCACATCGAACTCTTCAAAAATCCTGCGCTGATTTTCCCGGATTGCATCGAGACTGAAAAAGGTTTCGGTGGTGCCATCTGCGTACTGGACGAACATCGCCGCATCCGGCCAGTAGAAATCCATGAAGCGTTCCAGATCCTCCTCTCTGAGTGCCTCCTGCCACTGCTCTATCAGCTTCTCGACTTCCGGGACACCGCCCTGCTTCTCTTCGGCGAAGGCTGCATCAGCACCCCGCCCGCCTTCTCCGGCACCTGGACCCGCTGATATATCTGATGTTGTTGTACACGAAAGGACCAGGAGGACTGAGGCCATCAGAATGACCAGTTTTTTCATATCAACCTCCCGGCAAATAAGGATATACCCTCATGATAGGAGAGAATTTCACCACTTGCAAGAAAAACACAGGGCCTTCTCTGGCGAGGATCATGAACATCATCCATGATACCTCAGCTATCTTTCCATACTTTTTTGTTCTATAATCCGGAATTGATATGACCATTCAATTTCTCAGGAACGAATACCGCTCCAGAATCAATCGGGTAGAGGATTATATTGCCGAAAACCTGTCATCGGAAATGCGGCTGGACGAACTCGCGGGTATCGCCGCCTTTTCCAAGTACCATTTCGGTCGGGTATTCGCCATGATGACCGGAGAAACCCTCTTTCAGTACATTCAAAGAATGAGAGTAGAGAAGGCAGCATCCCTTCTGCTGACCAATCCCGGGATCAGTATTACCGACGCCGCCTTCGCCTGCGGATTCTGCAGTTCTCAGGCCTTTTCCAGATCCTTCAGACAGCGCTTTGATGTTTCACCCAGCAGATGGCGAGAGCTCGGGGGGCGCACCCCGGAAGTGCAAAAACGGATCCAGACCCGGCGGCGAGAAAATTCAACCGGTACGCCGGACCGGGAAAGAATCCTGCCGAAAGATCTTCGGATCATCAACTCCCCGGATATCGAGGTTTCGTACCTCCGCTATACCGGACCCTTTCAGGGTGATACCGAACTCTTTTCCGATCTTTTTGGACGCCTGTATCGATGGGCAGATGCAAAATCTCTGATGGGACCGGAAACCAGATCGTTCTGCCTGGTTCATGACAATCCGGCTATTACCGATGACCGGAAAATCCGGCTCAGCTGCTGCATATCGGTCCCCGGAAAAACGGAGCCGGACCGGGAATTCGGCAGGATGATAATCCACGGCGGGAAATACGCCTGCGCGGAATTCCTCATAAACGGCCATCAGTATGCTCAGGCTTGGTCATACCTGTACGCGCAGTGGCTGCCCTCAAGCGGCTGTCAGCCCTCAGATCAGCCGGCCTTCGAAGAATATCCGGCTCCGGCGGAAAACAATTCATCGGCAGCAGATGAAAAACACAGGGTGCTCATCTGGCTGCCGGTCCGTCCGCTGTAGAATGTTCAAAATGCTGAAATGAAACCGCCGGGCTCCGAAACGGCGCATTTTTTCAGAAGTTAAACACCTTCTCCCAGTCGAAATCTTCCGAATCCTCCATCCATTTCGGCCAATCCTCACACCATTCGGGAACTGCCACCTCCCGAATCCGGTCTTCGGAGGGATGATACGGTTTAATATCGAGGATCGGTGTCCCCTGTTCAGCGTCAATATAGGGTGTTTTTACAACACCGGTATCCGGATCTACCGCGTCAATTTGTACGACGCTTATTCCAAGCGGATTCGGCCGTACAGGAGAGCGGGTAGCGAAAACACCGATTTTACCGGGTCCGTATGTATATGGAGAATCCAGCACTTTTATCTGCCGGTACTCGTCCTGGGCGTATAAATGTGCCCACCAGACAACAATCATATGGCTGAAGCCCTGTAATCCGGATAATCCTCCCCGGTATTCTTCATCGACGGCAAGGACATGATAACCATCCTCCCGTACCACCTTCCCGATGGAACTAACTGTAAACTGCATATTCACCTCCTGCTGGTTCTTATATATGCAGCTTATTACAGTCTCCGGGATCCTGCTTCACCTGAATTGCTATTCGAACCGGTTCAATGAGATTCCATACGGAAATAGAGCAGTGCGCCGTTTTCGGCATTCAGACCATGGTAATCCAGACCGCAGGCAGCCGCATATTCGGCGATTCGGGACTCTGAGATGAAGGTACCGCGGATACGTACATCAGAATCCGTACGTTCCGGTACCGGTACGGCTCCGATGAAGGTGCCCCCGGGAAGGAGTACTCTGTGGACTTCTCCCAGGACCTTCGGTATATCGTCGAAAAAATTCAAAGCCAGAATGCACAGGCAGAGATCGAAGCTATCGTTTTCAAAAGGTAATTCCCCGGCCGAGGCGACGTAGAGGCCGGGTTCCCCGAATCCGGCAGCCTCAAGAGTCTTCATGGCTTTCCTCAGCAGCCTGCTGCTGATATCCAGCCCGGTGTACCCGTTGTCCGGGTTCAGAAAGTGTACGGCACTTCCCGAACCGGTCCCGATTTCAAGCACCTTTTTCCCGCGGATCCCGTCCAGCTCCTTTCGCAGAATAGTGAAATGCCTCTCCATATCCGCATTGAACTTGCCGGGAAAAACCTTCCTGCTCATGATGGGATCATAGAATCGTGCCAGCAGATCACCCATCCAGGGCATATAACGAACAGCTTTCCCGTTCTTCACCAGGTAGTTGATTCCCTTTTCTTCCCTCGTTTTAAAATCAGCTTTCAGCATCTCTCCCTCCGATCAAAATCCAACCAGCCCAGTGTATCACACATATCATGATCCCGGGATAACGAAGATCTTGCATCGCCATCTATTTTACATATACTACATAGAGAAGAAGAACTCTCGGGAGGTATGAGTATGAAAAATGATCATGGTCATCGGCGAAGCAGCAGGATTCTTCCGGCCTTATCCGTTCTGATGGCCCTCCTTCCTTTCGCGCTTTTCACCGCCTGCATGAGCATGCCTTCCGCCGATCAAACCATGGAGGAGATAGCCTGGGAGATCGCCGATCAGGTCGAGGAAAGGCCGCAGACCTTCCGGGGCAAAACAATAGCTGTATACTATTTCACGGAAGCGGGGAGAGAATCGTCAATCAGTGATTATCTCATTGATACCCTGACTTCAAAAATCGCCCAGGTCGCCGGGGAGGAAAACCTGGACGTGCAAATCGTAAGCAGGCAGAACCTGGACCGGATCCTTAAGGAGCTGGAATTCCAGTTATCCGCTCTGGCCGATGAAAACAGGCAGGTTGAGATCGGTAAACAGCTCGGGGCGGATATGATCATCACCGGCACCATTCAGCCGATTGAAACGGATTACCGGATCAACGCACAGCTGATCGAGCTGGAGACCGGCACCATTCTGGATGCTTACGTTTATGAGTTCTGGATGGATTAAACTCCAGGCTGTCTTTCGGCAGCCTCCCGCCTAAAAGGCTGTTTCACACATGCACTCCTTCGGATTGACGGGATTTTCCAGCATGCCGTTCTCAACCATGAAGGCAATATCATCCTCCATCGTCCGGATATCCTCCTCTGTCAGGACCGCCGTAAACTCCGTCCAGTTGTACAGTTTTGCAGCATCATCCATCGAAATCCCCTGTTCCTCCGCCCCGATTTCCAGAGCCTCTTCGAGGTGCGATTCAATCCACGCCAGGGCCTCACGATAGACCTGGAGGTAAAGGTCTACGGCCTCCGGATGGGTATCCACAAAATCTCCCCTGCAGGCTATTACCAGTTTTGGAGTTACGAACCCTTCGGCGGTGGTTATTATATGAGCACCGTTCTCCCGGGCCTTGATGAGCAGACTTCCCGCCAGCAGAGCGGCATCGATCTGTCCTGACATCATGGCGGTTGATGCCTGAGGGAGCCCCATTTCAAGAAATTCCACCTCATCCATACAGAGACCTTCCGACAGCAGGGCGGCTGCCAGAAGCTGATGCAGAACAGTCCCCTTCGGACCGGCCACTTTCTTCCCTTTCAGATCTTCGATGTCCCGGATATCAGGATCCCCGGCGGCAATTGCGAACACATTCACCGGACGGCTGAAGCCGGCCACTATCCGTACATCATTCCGGGAGCTCCGGGCCAGGAGAATGGAAGTACTGTTCATAACTCCGCCGATATCGAGTGATCCGGCAGCCATGGCCTGAGCCTGTCTGGCCCCGGAGCATATCTCATAATAGTTCACTTTGATACCCCGTTCTTCAAAGGCGGCTGAGAGCATGCCCCGTTCCTTCATAATAATCAATGGAAGGTTGAAGGGAGATTTTACGTAGGAAACATTGATCTCTTCGAGCTCAGCCTCCTGAGTCCCTCCGGCAGCAGTGAAACCTGCGGCGCATACAAAAAGACACATCATGATAATTGCTTTTTTCATTTCTTTCTCCTTTACACTTCATCTGTTCTTTACTTCAATGCTGAAGAACCGCGCTGTTCTCCCGCAATATTGTACCCAATACCTGATCCCGGATTCTCATACATTCAGGCGAACTCGAGTTCCTGGGATAATCAAGATGCACCTGAATCTCCCGGGTGATCGCTCCCCTTTCCATCACACAGACCCGATTTCCGAGAAGGACAGCTTCGGTGACATCGTGGGTTACGAACAGGATAGTAATGCCCTCTTTGCGGTAGATATTGA
>Ga0272441_10003855_pt1 | contig 27947 bp, 38 predicted proteins | sample SSMProp6N_FD_193582 | JGI IMG/M metagenome (GOLD analysis project Ga0272441, IMG submission 193582) | Marine sediment archaeal communities from Little Sippewissett salt marsh, Falmouth, MA, United States - SSM-Prop-6N | ecosystem: Environmental > Aquatic > Marine > Wetlands > Sediment ... | reverse complement strand
AATTTCTTTTTCTTTCTTTACCCCCTTTTCCAGCCTATACGTGACTATACACAATTCATGGCGGGATCCCGCTTTGGCGGGAAATTTTTTCTACCCTTTGGGCTCTTGGTAGCCTCCGGGTACTCCGCGCCTTTTAGGCGCTGTGTTTTCTGAAAAGGAAAAAAATCATCATGCCAGAAAAATCAAAGACTTACGACCAAAGGAAGTCCCGAGCGCAGTCAAGGGATAAAAAATCGGCACCGAAAGTCTACATCCGCACATTCGGCTGACCCTTGGTGTGTTCTCTACAAGTTGGCTAAACCGTTCTTTTTTACAGCTTTTCAGGTTGAGTTGTCGGCATTCTGAGTGGTATTGGCACCACCCACGCAGCTCTTGACATTTTTTGTGTGACGAAGGTATTTTGGTTTATGTTTTATTTCTATATACTTCAATGCGCCGATAATAAGCGGTACTATGGATATTACGAATAATCTTAAAAAGCGATTATCAGAGCACCAAAGATGTAAAGATAGAGCAACCAGGCCACGAAGGCCTTTGATATTGGTCTACTTTGAGGAATACGGCACAAAGACTGCCGCTATTAAGCGTCAACGGCAGTTCAAACAAGGCAGAACACGTAAGTCTACTATAGATAAGCTCATTGCCGAATTCCCCGCTGACCGGCTGTCCGTATTCAGGCAGGCAAAATGTCAAGGGCGGCGCATTGAATCATCAAACCGGTGGAATTTTATATATTATAAAACCTGTATATAAAGCCAATCGAAGGTGCGGATGTATATATTTTTAAACTATTTATTTTAAATATATGTGATCCCTGCTCCGTTCAGTTCATAAAAAGAGGCATCCGCGCAGGGGATACAAAAATCTTTATTATTTTTTTTGACTGCGCGTGTCTTCATGACATTTTCACCGCATTTCGCACATTTGACAGAATCAAATATCGGGGCGAACTCAGGAAGTTTTATCTGTTTGGTCTCGATCCAGAACATTTTTTTAACGGGAGTGCCGAGTTCCTCAAAAGACATCTCGCTAAATAACTCCATCATTCTACCATATTCTTCCGGCAAACCCGTTTCTCTACGAGCTACTAATTTATAAAACAGATCGTAAACTTCCGGATACTTCTTCCCTCTGGAATCCTCAAATACCGGGTCCAATACCAGTCTTATAGCATGACCATCGCGCTTGGCAACGGTAACCGCGGTCTTACCGTAATCTCGATAAACTAACGCGTTGTTTCCGAATGAACACCCTGTCACCATTTGTATCCCGTCCGAAAAGCAATTATTAGTCTCCAAAATGGCTATAATTTCTTCCATCCCGGTGCTGAAAACACCCAACTTTTTTACAGCGTAAAGGCCCGCGATTATTCCGTACGCCAGAAAATTACAGAAATGGCCGTGTAATTCAACGCTTTTTTTCAACAAACCTTCAAGATCTGTTTTTTCAATCATATTTTCAACCTCGATCCGCACATCATTTTTTTTATTCACAAAATCTCCTTTCTTTGATAAATAGCCGCCGTCCCTACCTCCACTATTTTCATCGCTTCCACTTACGCACGGTTCCCCCTAGAATCCAGTACGTCTCTATGTATCGGGCACTTACAAATAACTAAAGATACAACGAAGGACATTTGAATACCATCATTTCCCTGCCTTTTCCAGCACCTTTTTAAGCGGCCTGCCGCTTACAAGCATTTTTTTCTGCTTCCTAGTCAATGTCTTTATCCTTTTCTCCATAAGGAACGCCGGCTTGAAGTACCTGTACTCTTTATGCCATACACTGCCATGCCCCTTTTTTCTCTTTATATCACCTTGATAAAAAGGCATTTATTACCATAAAAACAGCCGCGGCTAAAGTAGTATAGACAAAAATTTTTTTAAGGCGATCAGGCGCGATCTTTAATGAAATTTTACCGCCGATCAAACCCCCGAAAACAGCTACAATCATTAAAGGCACAGCCCAATAAGGATTAAAATCCCCTCCTGCTGTATGCCCCAAAAATCCCATCAAGGCCGTAACCGCGACCATCGCAGAGGATGTACCCACGGCAATCCGCATCGGGACGCCACAGGCCAGCACCATCAGGGGGATCTTAAAACTTCCGCCGGATATTCCGACCATGCCGGCTACCAATCCGGTCAATGCCGTAATCGGAATGGCAATCCAGAGGTTAACGACATAACTATTATCGCCGAACCTGCGATGCCAAAAGCCGAAACGCTTTCGGTTGCCTGATCCCTTTTCTTTAATAGGGCACAACATAAAAAAGCCAGCGATAACCAGTAAAAAGGCAAAAATAAATTTTAAAATACCGCCACTAAACAGGTGCGCGTAATAACCACCGACAAACGCCATTATATCGGTCGGTGGGTCAATAACCAACGCCAGCTTCCAATCAACTGTTTTATTCTTTTGAAATACCAGCAACGCCGAGACGGCCGTAAAGAATAAAATAAACTGGGCAACAGTCGCCGCTTGGTGCATGGCGAGTCCCAAGGCGACCATTATGGGGACATAAAAATTCCCGCCGCCGCGACCAGTCATGGCCATTACAATAGCCATAATAAATATGACAACCGAGGCGACAATGAGCGAGATCATAAACCCTTCCCGGCAGTTTTTAACACATAACCCGGTTTTAAACAAGCCGCAATCTCATATAACCCCGCAGTTAATATTCTCACTTCGGGATATCCTCTCAACCTTAAATAAGCGTAAACAATCGTTGCCCTGACAACAGACGAACAAAAGACAACAACCGTCTTATCCTTTTGAATTTCAGCGAACCTTTCAGAGATATCCGAAACAGGTATATTAAGCGCGAAATCAAACCTGATATGGTCAACCTCTTCCCTGCTTCTCACATCGACAATAAAGGCCTTATTATCGCGAAATAATTCAAGCGCGGCCTCAACAGAAACCTTATGCCTGCCACCACCAAAATATTCAAGATCAAGGCCTCTTAACAACTCATCAAATTTATCCAATATACGCCTCCCGGTAAAGCCAAGCGTTATAACCTTATCACTTTTTTTTAGGGTCAGTAATGGACTCAACACCAACTTTCACCTCTAAGGATGTGCCCTTTACGATAGGCACAAAAAGAAACGGCCTATCCATAGAAACATGACGTTCTCCGCAACCAAGTCTTTATGCCCGGGAAGAAACCGTATCTTTTTCTTTAAAATCCTCTGCGCCGACACCATTGTCAATATCTGCTGTTGTTACCGCCATATTCTGAAAGTTTTCCCGAATATACTAGGCGTGAATATACGGCACCCAACCGCCCACAATAACCAAAAACGGCATAAGATCCGATAAGTCGTTTATGACCCTGATGAGAAGATTACCGTTATTTTGAAATTTCTTATACGATGTTCTTCCCTTGCTCCTTTAACGTTTTGAGTAAATATTCAGCGCGATCCCTGCCCCTTTGCGGGAAATGACAGAGGCCCAAATAAAGCTGTAGATTTGAGATCACATTATGGCCTTTTATCTTTCGCGCATTAAAAAAGACGGCTGTTTTATAGTAAGGTTTTTGTAATACAGAAGTTTTCCGCCTCTTTTTAATTCTTTCAGGTCAAGGGTCCGTCTTAAATCCACAAAAAGCGCTCTTAAAGTATTTTTCCGGTAAATAACAATACATGGTCGGTGCATTTACATAACGCGTGATTAAATTTGCGCCCGTACGGAGAGTCAACGCGTAACCTTGCCCGGCATTTTTTTGAAGCAAATTAACTTTTCAGTCGACTTAGAACATCTTCACTGGCTGTATAATATAAATATGATTCATTACGCTCATATTTATAAGGTTTAAGCCATCCTTCGATAAGATCTTCTTTATCGCGCGATATACTGTGGGCATCTCTACCGGAACAAATCCCCTTGACAAACCCTTTTGAGTATAATTCGGACAATACCATTATCGCGCGCGCTATTGACTCCGGATTCTTTTTTAAAATCTCCGGCTACCCACTTTATTTCCGGCTGAGATGACATCGCCCCAATAATAATGGCACCTTTGTCACTCAACAATATATTCATCCTTCTACTTTTTATATCGCATCCACTCGCTCATGATGTCACTGGGCGTAGTCGAATAGGTTATTTTTACAGCTCCTTAAACAAATGCCCGCTATATCTTAACATCCGATGTTTGATGAATATTTACCGTTAGTAGCCATATTACCATTATTATTCCCAAAGTCAAAGCAAATAACGGTATACAGAATGAGTATGTTCAATGAATTATCGTAAAAAACACGCTAAATTTGCGAAGTGGATGTTTTATGATATAGAACAATTGTTCCATAATCTCGTGCGCTTGGGGATCTTGCCCGCCTTGAAGTGTTTATCCAGCCAGCCGTTTTTGACCTTATCCCTGCTATCGAAATGTTTTACGTAGGGTTTGATGTCTAAAAGCGGCGTGCCGTCCAAAATCTCGACCTCCGTAAAAGCGATGGTATCTCCTTTTAAACTACTTATTTTCACGATCGAGATCCCGATATGGTTCGGGCGGTGCGGGCCGCGTATGGCAAATATACCGTGTTCGATATCTTACAAAAAAAAGTTTGCCGCTTGACTTTCCCTCTTTCTAGCGGTTAAAATAATCGATAAGGATAACATGGGAAAACCCTTCGACATCCTTTAAGCCTGCCTTATATTCATGGAATATCCGAGCCGTGCCGGTAACTCCCCTTTTGAACTTACCCTGAATGGGCATACCTTTGGGCTTTTTATACGGCGTATTTATTATTCCTATGGGTTTGATTTTAATGGGTCTGTTCATTTTCATTGGCACTGATCATCTTTTTCCCGATTCGCGGGATTGTTTATGCTGTATTTACTGATGCTGTTAAGGCCGGGTTCGTCACCTATCACGTATTCGTAAATCCGCTTTGCCGAACCGGTTTTTGTGGCGTATTACACTATTGATTTATTTGTTTCGTCGTTTTTTATCTAAATAATTTGATATCGACCGTCCAAATTTTTCAAAACTATCATGTAGGGGCTAAAGTTATCCACAATTGTATCCGGGATTTAGGCCCCAAATATAACCTTTATTATCTTTTCTGCTTCTCTTTTATCTCTTTCTGGCACTTGTAGATGTATGCCCATGCCGTAAGAAAGATGCGGTCTGGTCTCATCATAGCCCTTTATGTTGCAGAGTATGCCGTTATCTTCAAGCACAGCTTTTACCATTTCTACCTGTGGCATTTGTATGTTCGTATAGACTGTTATGAATCTTTCGCTCACTTAAACTGCTCCTTAAAAGAAAGGCTAAAAAAGGCGCTGCCCCCTTTTTTTCGCCGGCATTCGGATATTGATATGCCCCAGCCTTTAACGTTTCATGAAATCAAAATAGACAGCTAAAAGCAACGCTAAAGAGGATACCGCGAATATGAAGAAATAATTTATCCGCTCCTTCTCTGATCTCATATTACAAAGTATTTCGGCAATCAGATTGTATTCTTCCCTGGAAAACGATTTTGTCGAATATGGCCTTTTCAACAAGATTTTCTCTGTCTATAATCCGGGATAGCTGTCTACTGACGTTAAACTTATAAACAAAAAAACAGCAAAATACCTCCTATCCCGATATACCAAGAAATCTTTCCGTAAATAAGCTTGATATTCATCAAAATAGTGACAATGCGAATCGCCACAGTCGCTATAGGACCGATAATAAAAAATAGCCAAGAAACGAACAAGTCTTGACAATTTCTCCTCTGAGAACAATTCGCGCAAATTTTATCTTTCATATAAAACATACTTCATCCACCTATTTCAACAGGGCCGCGGCCGGCGATAGCGTTATCCCTGAGCAAGCCCCTCTGTATACAATGGGGCGCGTCGAATGGGCCGACTTACCATAAATCGCCCATTTGCCAGCCGAAGGCTTACAGGTATGCGGCGGTTTTCACAATGAAACATATTATACCAAAATATAGAGATATTGGCGAGGTTTAAAAAAGCGCGGTCCTCTTTTTTACCTTGACAAACCCAGGATTTGAATCTACACTTTATTACATGATAAAAACGCCTGCGTGGTGTTCAAGTCATAGCATTAAACGCCTCTTCGATTCCGGACTGATTATGCTGCTTTTTTTTATTTGTGTCGCCATACTTGTGCGCTTTCCCTTTTTCTTTAAAGCCGTCATCGATTGGGATGAAAGCACCTACATCCTGACAGGGCAGGATATATTGAACGGCCATTTACCCTATACCCACCTGTTTATCGCCAAACCCCCACTCGGGCTTCTCGGCTACTCTCTCTTTATACTCTTATTCGGCAAAAGCGTTATAGGCATCAGAATAGCTGGCGCGCTATGCGTGGGCGCCGCCTCATATATACTTTACAGGTCGGTACGCCGGATATACGGCAAAATCCCCGGTATTTTAAGCGGTGCATTTCTGATCATCCTGTCAAGCACGATGGGCAGCGGCATGGCCACCATGATGGAACACCTGGCGCTGGTGCCTATCTGCATCGTAATATTTCTTTTCACCAGGCAGGACCTGACCGTAAAAGACATTTTTCTGATGGGATTAGCGATAGGAGCCATGTCTTTGATAAGAAGGAATATGATCTACATGGGCGCGGCCTCCGGAGGCGTACTTGTATATCTTAATTACAGATATGGGATTAAACGGCTGTGCCGGATGCTTTTAGTTTTTATCGCGGGCGGCATGCTTTTACCGGCCTTGTTTGTATTGATATACGCTGTTAACGGGACGTTAGACACTTTTTACAGGGCGTTAATTACCTTTGCCGTCTCTTTTGTAACCGCTCAGGAAAACACCTACACGCAAAAACTCGCGATGTTTAAGGATGTTCTTAAAAAGGATATGTTAACCCATAATCTCATTATATGGGAATTGTTTGTTGCCGGCGTGGTTTCGGCATTTACATATTTTCGCGGGGGGCGGCAAAAAATATATTCATCGATAATGCTCATCCTTACGGCGGGCGTGGCCGCCTCATGTATCGAGATGGGCCGTAAATTTCCTCATTATTTAATTCATCTGGCTCCTTTTATCGGCGTATTCGCCGCCTTGCCCATAGTTTTCCTGAAACGGATGAGATACAAAATAATAGCCGGCGCGTTCATTATACTCATACCCCTGGTACCGGTCTTAAAGAAATATCCGGCGGTTTTTGACTCGCTTATAAAAAACGAGGCCTTCAACGATACCGCGTATAAGGTGGCGGACTATCTCAAACGCCGTAATGTCCGGGACCAGTACATATACGTCCTGCACTATCACATCATATATTGGTTAACCGGGGCAAAGGTCCCGTCTGTTTTCGTGCACCCTCAAGATATCTACAAGGATTACTGCGTAAGGTTTCATTTAGGCGAAGGCGCCACATCCTCCACTGCGCTGCTGAGGATCCTTGATAAACAGCCGCGCTTCATAGTAATGAGCAAGTTATTCTGGCTGCAAAAAAGCGTGCCTGTTCCGTTCAAAAAACTCATGCTTAATGAACTGAAAAAAAGATATGCCTTAGCCAACGAGATAGACGGTATTTTGATATTTGAGCGGCTCCTCTGACAGGTGGCCTTCTTTTAACCATTAAACGGGACCGCGCCATTTTTTTTCGCCACAACGAGCATCTCAAAATCTTCAGTAGTCGGTCCGTCATTTCTTGAAAACGCCCCAAGTTTAGCGCCCAGGATGTCGACTTTTTTATACCAAGCGTTTTAAGAAGCCATGTTATCTCGCTTGGGACATAACAGCGCTCGTTACATTTAATCTCCTTTTTGGCTAGATATTATCGGTTATATCATATCATTATTTTTTTTCATATCGTATGCAAACCGTATCCGTTTATCAAGCTCAAAATACGCCCCTGTAACAGCAATGTTAACCTCTCCCCTTGGCAATTTATCTTGACTTTGTTGGCAGTAGTGATAAAATTTTCTTCGCGTCTACGGAAAACGCGCGATTGATTAACTCAAGGAGGATGCCAAATGACCGATAGATGCCCGATCTGCGGTAAATCCGCGAGGCCTTTCCGTCATAAGGTCCGAGGAGACAAACCGATTAAAGTTTACCGGTGCCAGGGATGCGACCTCGATTATCTTGGGATCTGGGATGATGAGAAAACCACACTCGGCTTCTATGATAATAACAATTATGTATATAAAAGTAATTACACGGGCCATAAAGCAAATTCTGACGAATACCGTAAAAGGTTTGAGTTGGTCAGTCCTCATTTGAACAGAGAGACCCGCCTGTTAGATATAGGATGCGGAGACGGCACATTCCTCAAAATGATTAAGCCGTATGTTAAGGCAGCCGAAGGCACAGAAAAAACTTCCATTCATGCGCAAATGCTCAAAAAGCAGGGTTACAAGGTCTGGCACTCTTTGACTAAAGACGTAAGACCGGAATCACCGTATGATATCATTTGTATGTTCGCGGTACTCGAGCATATACCGAAAGCGGCGGAATTCTTGCGAGATTTAAAGGCACGGTTTACACATAAAAACACACAGATATTCATAATAACGCCTCATTTACTCGATCCTCTCGTGAGTTGCTACGACGTGCCGGAATATAGAGATTTCTTTTACAGGGAATACCACCTATACTATTTCACCGAAAAAAGCATGGGCAGGCTGCTTGAAAAAACAGGATTCCAATTTGAGATAAAGCCCGTCCTTCAGGCATCCTTGACAAATCATTTCCATTGGATGCACAAAGGACACGGCCAGGCTAACACCACGGATATGTCAAATGTAGTTCTCCCTAAAAGTCCTCTGATGTCAACAACTCCTTCCGGGAGGCCGTTTCATGACGTATTAAGTAAGGTTGACAATTATTACAGGGAATTATTGTGCGAAGAAAAGATAGGAGACCTGCTTTTCTGCAGGGCATGGATTAAGCGGCCCGACCTTAAGGATCCTAACTAACTGTTCCTCATATTCTTCTTAATCCCTGACAGCCGCGATTAAAGCGGACGGGGCCCTTTTTTATTGATCAATGTGAGACTTTACCGCTGATTCAATCTCGTCTTCAGGAACTACCCCTATAATTTTTTTCACCACGCTGCCATTCTTGAAAACGGCTAAAGTCGGTATGCTCATGATACCGTATTCGGATGATACCCTTGGCGCCTCATCAACGTTCACTTTACACACCTTAAGCTTGTCCTTATATTTCACAGCTATAGCCTTGACAGCCGGGGCGACCATATGACAGGGCATACACCACTGCGCCCAGAAATCCACCAGACAAGGTAATCCTGATTCCAATACCGCATTCTTGAAGTTCGCGTCGTTTACTGCGTATTCCACCTTACACCTCTTCTTTTATTATTTTAATTTAATGAGCCCGCGCAATTTAACGAAATAACCCTAAGTATCTATAAAAAAGCCTCTTATTAAATAAACAATCACCTCAGAGGCCTTTACCTTTATCATCGGATTTCTTGACAAAAAATAAAGGAAACACAATATCGCTCACACAGCAGGGTATCCATACGGCAATGAAAAGAAACAAAAATACGGCGATATACACAAACCATTCCAAGGATGCCCCTATAGACATAATAATATGGAACAACGACGCCCATGTGCTTAACAGCACATGACCGGCGTGAGGAAATTTTGTCCTCGGCCTGAAATACGCGATTGTTACCCCCAGCAACGCTAACGGGTTAACCAGCCACCACTTTTCAATAAACCCTATATGAATATGCCGGTTCGGCATACCAAGCAATGTTTCACCCAGATACGGTATTAAAGAATCGCTTATTGTCGCTATGCCTATAGAACCCACATACCCTATAATAAGCAGGATCCAAAAATTACACCTTCCCATTAAACATCTTCCATTTACGCGTTCGCACTCATGAAGCTCAAACATAGAGGCCGTAACAAGAGCGCTCAGGGCGACATGTATCGGGTGAAGTATATAAAATATGTTATATGATACTTTTGACGGCAGTTTTTGAAAAAATATCATGATTAAAATCCCCGTAACCGCGCCAAAAACCGTAAAAGGGGCGTGGATCCTTAATTCTTTAGAAATTTGTTTGAACATCGTTAATGCCTCTTTAACGCATATATAAATATGCCTATATTTTTCTCATGTAAAACAGGGCGTCTTTATATTCCGTCTCTATAAGCCTGTTTTCAGCCAATAATCTATCGATAATATTCCAGCTGCCGTTTGCCTTATTCAGGAATTCTATCACCGCGTCTTTTCTCATGGGATGCACCGAGGCAATGCTTAAAAGGTCGGCCTCAATGTTCCCTGTAAAAGCGAAGGCGTTGCCCTCATAACCGATGAGATATTCGGCGTCTATACCCCTCTCTTTAAATACCTGATACGCTTTGTTTACGGCCTTTTCATCTGCCGGTTTGGCCCATTTTTCAGCCGGAGGCCTGATAGGAACAGAGATATAACTTTTGTCATTTTTTAAACCGGCTATAAAACCGGCTATTTTTTCCAGCTCCGCCGCGTTATCATTAATATCCTTGATAAGCATAGTTTCAGTAGCTAATGTGCCTTTGAAAATATTCGAGAACTCCCGCATGCCCCGCAATATATCATTAAACCGCAAATATTTATGCGGCCTGTTGATCTTACGCCAGACACCCTCACTCACCGCGTCAATTTTCAACGAAACCCAATCGGCCCGGCACAGGTCCGACTGAACGTCCTTCTGCCATATCAAGGAAGAATTCGTTATAACAGCGACTTTTACCCCCAGGCGCTTGGTTGTCTCTATCTCCCCGCGAAGATTGATATCCAAAGTAGGCTCGCCATCCGAAACAAAGGTCACGTAATCTATACGTTCCGCCTTTAGTCCGGCATTTACGATCTTCCTCTGGACGGCCTTTAATATATCCTCGGGCGCGTAAAACGATTCCCTTACGGCCCTCATATCCAATGTTTTTCCCAGCTGGCAGTAAACACAGGAATAACTGCAGATCTTGGGCGGTATATTGTTAACACCCACACTCTGACCCAGACGTCTTGACGGAACAGGCCCAAAGGCGATCATATTATCACACCCAATGTTATCATAATAGAACCCAACTCCCCATTTATCCGGGCTGCTGAGAAACCGGTCATAAAAAACCACTGAGCCAGCGCACGGCTTATCTTTGAGTAAATCGTCTAATCTTTTTATTTTTTTTTTTTAAAGAAAACCTGGATTTTTACGTCTAAGGCTGTTTAGCCGCTATTCTGAAATCCTATCAGCCGCCCGGTACTTTGCCAGGAGGTCTTCCCCTGTTAATAAAATATACCTCTCTCCGTCCGATGTGATCTCCGTCCCGCCAAATTCTTTGTAAATAATCAAATCCCCCACGGCAATTTCATCGGTCGCGTCTTGGGCCAAGGCTATGACCTTGCCTTCCAAAAGCTTTTCTTTAGCCGTATCTGGAAGATATATTCCCCCGGATGTCTTGTCTTTGGGCTCGCTTGGCTTTACCAAAATACGCCCGTTAATCGGCCTTAACGACATTTTTCACCTCCGTTTAATTTGAAAGAAATCTGTCAATCTTCGCCTGGTCAAATCCCACTACCAAATGTCCGTCAATATCGATCTGCGGCACAGCCATCTGGCCGCTGCGCCTAACTAACCTTTCGGCCGCGCGCTGGTCTTGGGCTATATCTACCGTCCTAAAACTGATACCCCGCCTACGCAAATACGCCTTGGCCCTCCCGCAAGCAGGGCAGCCCGGGCCGCTATACACGACTACCCGATGGGCTTTTCCGTTTTCGCCTTCCTTATGCGCTGATGCCATACCGCAGAAAATACGGGCATAAAACCTGGCGTTTTCGACCCCTTCCACCCGCTGGGTTACTTTTCCATCGCGAAGCGCTAAAACTGTGGGGACATTTTTAACCTCGAACCGTTCATGTACGCCTTTGATTTTTCTCACATCGATAACATAAACGGGTATTTTTTCGTTTTCTTTACTGAAAGTTTCGATTTCAACCAAAGCACGCCTCGAATTGGATGAAAAATCCGCGTGAAACATAAGGATCAAAAGTCCACCATGCCCGCTTTGCGCGTCCTTAAAATGCCCCTCGTCTTTTATCCACTCAATCATTAGGCACGCTCTCGCCCTTTATTTTCTCAAGTTCCTCCAGGGTCTTCTCCGCTACAATTTTTTCCTTATTATAGTACTTTATCGACCGCTGTAAACATTTGTTTTTTTCTTTCATGCCACCGAGATATTTGGCGCAAAGCTCCATAAACCTTTTTGTCCTTTCCACGTTTGCCTTTATATCTTCCGGTATTTTTTCGCTGTCATGCCTTACGGCCTCACCGGGGCACACGCCGTGGCATGTGCCGCAGCGGATACATTCCCGGATATTTATCCGCGCCTTTTCATTCTCCATTGAAATCGCCCCTACCGGGCATTTCAGAACACAAACATTACAACCGGTGCATTTATTTTCATCAACCCAAGGCATAATACCCCCTTTTATCTTCATCTCAAAATGTGATAATTTTATCCGCCTCTTTTACCCATTCGGCCAATTCCGGCATTTTCGCCTCCCGGGCGCCTTCAAAGTAAGGCTTCCCCTTATGCGCGCCGCACCTTACCTTGCAGGTGCCACACACCTTAACTGGCACAGACTTATCTATCAGGTCCTTCAGCATCCTGCCCAAATCAAAAAATCCCTCGGGCGGCCTCGCGGCATCACGCGCCATGTCAACCGAATCATTCATTAAAAAAATTCTCACCTCTATCCGTAAATCTAGCAATGTATCCGCCAAACGCAAACCGTTCCAGGTTACATCTGTCCCGTCATACGGGTTGCGGTTAAAAATAATCAATACCTTCATTTATTTGCCTTCCCTTCCGACAAAATTAACCAAAAAGGCTCAACCGGCATCATAGAGTCTGGAAAAAGCGCTTTCGGCGGCTAAGGCTATCGGCTCCTTACCCGGATCGGACGACAATTCAGGCTGGCCTGCGCATCTGAAGGTAGTCAAATCCAAAGCCGTTAGGCCGCATCTTATAGCCATCGCGATCACGTCAATATGTTTTACCGGGCATTCGGCGTCACTTATTATCTGCCCGCCTATTAATCTACGGCTTTTTTCTTCAAATACCAACTTAACCGTATAAGGTTTTCGTTCCCTCATCATGGAATGTTTACTGACAGATCTTTCCTTAACCGCGACCACTTTAATACCTTCCTTTTTAGCCTCTTGTTCGGTAACGCCTGCCCCCGCTATGGATTTATCAAAGAATTTGGTGCAGAAGGCGTTAATGAAAGGGGGAAATTTTATGTCATACCCTAAGATATTCTTGGCAATGATCCTGCCGGCAATCACCGCGTTAGGCCGTAATTGGCCAAGCGCGGGTTTTCCGGTAATATGGTTCTGATACTCTATAAGATCACCGCCGGCGTATATGTCGGGATCCGAAGTCCTCAAATTCTGGTTTACCTTCAAGCCAAACCTGCCTAACTCCAGCCCGGCATTTTTAGCCAGTTCGACATCACAGCGCGCGCCCGCGGAAACAACAACCATACCTGCTTTTAATTCCCTGCCTGAAGCCAGGGTTACGCTTTCCACACTTTCATTTCCGTTAATCGCGGCCACTTTTTGGTTTAAATCAAGCCGTATGCCTTTTTCTTCCATGCGAATACGCACTTCTTCCGCCATATCCGGATCTAAAACGTTGGGCATGATATCGCCAAGCATTTCAACAAGCGTAACCTTTAACCCCTGGCGCGAAAGTAAATATGCTTTTTCGATACCTATCGCGCCCGCGCCCAACAGGACAACCTCCCTAACCCTTTTGGAATTTATCCAATTGAGTATGTTAACCGCGTCTCCGCTCGTACGAAGGGTAAATATCCCCCGCAGCTTGATCCCCGGAATCGAAGGCATAAAAGGCTTGGCGCCGACAGCCAAAACAAGCTTATCGTAAGGATATATATCACCATCGGCCGCGGTCACTGTTTTCCCGGCTCTATCTATCTCTACCGCCCGCGCGTTTACCAATTTTATCCCTTTTTCCGTAAATATGCTGTCATCCTTATAAGAGGGATCTACCATTACATCGCCGCAACAGATATAGGGAGTCGCGCATCTTGTCAATAATCCCTTTTCCTGCGGTTCCCGGATTATGGTAACCTCAAGAGAAGGCTTAAGCCTTTTCGACATCAAAGCGGCAAGCGCGCCGCATCCGGAACATCCGATAGAAACCAGTCTTTTTATCCGGTCCATTTCTATTTCCTGTAATCGATGATCAATTTGCCGCTTAAGTGGTCTATCTCGTGTTGCAGGACCCTTGCCAACAACCCGTCCGCCTCCATCTCCACGGCCTCTCCTTTTTCATTCACGCCTTTTACCACCGCCCTGGCGGGCCTATCTACATCAACCATAACACCGGGTACACTCAAACAACCTTCCTCCATGTTATCTGACCCAGTTACATCAAGGATCTCGGGATTGGCTAATTTGATAATATTATCCCCCACTTCCGCCACGATTATTTTTTTGGCGATGCCGATTTGAGGGGCAGCAAGCCCGATACCGCAAAAATAACGCATACTGAAAAGCATTTGATGAAAAAGCCTGATTTCATTTTCCGTTATCTTTTCTATCGGCTGACATACCTGTCTTAAAATGCCTTCAGGGTATTTTTTAATCGTTAAAGGCCCCATATCATCCAGTCATAATTGTATTTGCCGCCGAAAAACCGGCAGCTGTTAAGAAAAAACGAAAAATATTTCGACACACATACGGACACTACAAAGATGCGCCCCTTTTTCACTCTTAAGGCCGGCTTTGTCATTGCCCCTGTAAAAAAGAAAAAAACGATACGATTATAGGCTACCCTCTGGCCATTTTCGCGCCGCATTTGGGGCAACGCATATCGTAGCAAGGAGTCCCGACTGTGTGAGGTACGGATAGGTTACAATTAGCGCATATACATATCCCACCCGGTCCTGAACCCGGGCGATTACCTCCCATCCTGCCTCGGCCGCCTCCTCTGCCCATACCTTTTCCCGTGCCTGGGCCTCCTCCGAAAGGGCCCGTTCCGTCTCCGCCTGGCATAATGATCACCTCCTTATGTCGGAAGCGAAATCGCCTCATTCGGGCATTGACCCACACAAGCGCCGCATCCAACACATTGTTCGCTTATTACCGCTTTATCATTTTTGATCCCGATAGCGTTTACGGGGCATACCTCAACGCAAGCGGCGCACCCCGTACATTTTTCTACATCCACCTTAACCACCATGATCTCCCTCCATTTTACCCGGCAGCCATCATCTCACGCCCGAATATTAAAACCGCTTTTCGAGCGCGTCTGACCTACCCTATTTTTCACACATTTTCATGTTCACCCTCATTATAAAAAAACGCTAATCGTCTATACCGCACTTATGGCACACCCCGTAAAAATCTACGCAATGGTTTTCAATCCTGAAATTATATTTTTTTGAAAGTTTTCTTTCCCTCATCTTTATGAAAGCCCTCTCGCTGTCAATCGAATCCGAGTAATCTATGATGCTGTTGCACCTCTTGCATATTAAATGATGATGATGGCTTTCATCGGGCCGCATGGCTATTTCATATCTGGCCTTATTGTCACCCGCCTCGAATTTCCAGACCATGCCGATACGGACCAGCAACTCAAGATTGCGGTAAACAGTGGATAATCCCACAGCGGAAGTGATCTTGGATATCTCTTTATAAATTTGTTCGGCGCTCAAATGCCCTGTCGTATCATTTAAAATCTCCATGATCGCACGCCTGGGTTTGGTTAACCTGCAGCAATATTTACTCAGCCTGTCATAAGGCCAGGATCTTTCTTTGTCAGATGATTTCATGCCCTATTCCTTATTGGGAATTATTCCCATTAACAATTCACAATGTAACATTATAATATTGCCTTGTCAAGCGTTATTAATTTTAGTGAGGCATGCTTCAAAACATCTCTAGGTGCGCGTTCGATTGTTTACCCAAAATAACTCCATGCCATTTTAATATCAAGGACCGGGGTGCCGTCAACCGCGTCCAGCCCCTCAACATACAGCGTAATCCCTTCGATTTTTATCAGCCTGACATCCTGAATGCCGATCCTTGACAACCTGTAAGGGGTGCGTGAGGCAAAAACACCTACTTCCTTACCGTCAAGCCCTCTGTGAAAGACGGAACGTACCTCATTAGCTTCATGCAGATAGTATACAATAGTTATGTTTTTTTCTTCTTCCAGTTTATATAAAAAAGGGGCCTGTGATCCTGACAGCTCGATTCGCGATAACCCTTTATTACCTGTAGTGCCAAAACCACTTTTGGCGCGCCTCAATTTATTTCTCACCACTCCGATTGGGTAAATGCTGAACGGCTTTATTTCACCGTAAATACATGCCGCACAAACCGGTTTATCATCTATAACGAATAAATCATCCCGCTCGGCATCGTTATGACACCGTGAACATTTATAATGCCTCTTTGTACCGGCCTCTACCATGTTTTTCTTCCTTTACCCTTTCCTTTCACGGCCTCTCTGCCCTGACCACTACAAACCCTCCTCTACCGGATCCCTTAATCGGTTTTTGGACATGTTCGATAGCCGAGGGAATGTCATACAGGGTTTGATAACACGCAAATTTAATGAAGCCCGATCTCCTGAGCAATCTTATTATTTTATCTGTATTAAAAAAAACAGCCCCTTTATAGAACGGGCTCTTTTTCCCGCGGTAGTATTTACCTAAAAAGCTGTCACTGTCCACAAAGCCTATTATCATTTTCCCCCTTTTTCTCAATACCCTATAGGCATCCTTTAAAACCCGCGCGGGATCCCTTACAAAACAAATGGTAATTATTAGTGCGGCGTAATCGAATGACTTATCATCATAAGGCAGGTTTTCACCATAACCGCGCCTTACTGTAACACCCCTTTTCCTGGCAAGCCTCATCATATTTCCGGAGGGATCAATACCATATTTAATTCCCAAGGCCTGAGCGAACCGCCCCGTCCCCACGCCTATTTCCAGGCCGATGCCTTTTTTTGGAAGAACCTTCCTTATGGCCTTAAGTTCCGACAGATAGGCGAACCTGTTCCTGTCATACCATGCGTCATATCGCCTGTAACGCCTGTCAAAAACGCTCTTAATCATAAGCCCAGGTCTCCCCACCAGCCATCGTAAAATCTTTTCAAATGCCTGTATGTCTCCCTGTCAACAATATTCCTTTTCACGTCTTTTTCCTTAAAAGAATACCTGTATCCCGCGCAATAACTCATCAGTATTTCATTCGCGTTATTGATCTTTTTGAACATTTCCTCGCATTTACTTTTTTCGGCGTCACGGCATTTATCAGGGTGATACTTTTGGGAAAGTTTCCGGAAGGCCTTCTGGATCTCCTCTAACGTAGCGTCTTCTTCCAGCCCCAGCAATTTCCGGGCATCCTCGATCTGTTTGAAATCCGCCATGATTTTTCTCCGGATTCTTACACGTATATATCTTTTCCGACTTTTATCGATATGAAATCAGCGGAATACTTTCTTTTGAATATGTCTTCCGCTGTTTTGCCGCTGCAGTGTGTGGGGCCCGCCTTTATTATTTTGTGCTCTTTGAACCGCCCGGCTATCAATTCCAGCATGCGCCTGTCCTTTTCCATGAGATGAAAACCGCCTATTACCGAGTATATAACACGGCCATCGAACTTGTCCAGTACCTTTTCGATCATCTTAACTATGCCTGGATGGGCGCAGCCGGTGATAACCGATATACCCTTCTTGGACTTAACCACTATGGCCTGTTCGGGCATATATTCTCCTTTATACTCACCCGCTATCTCACCGGTAACAAAAATATCGCCCAAAACCCGCTTAAATCCCGCGCTTTCCACAATTTTACCTTTTAATTGTTTAACCTTATCCTTAAATTCAACGCTGAAACCCGGGCAGGAATAGACCATTAGACCTCTCTTCTTTTTCAATAACTCCCATAATCCTCCCTGGTGATCCCAGTGGTCATGCGAGATCACCACCGCCTTTAATTTACTCAAATCCACTTTCAGCATCCTCATGTTCCTCACAAGCCAGGAACCGTTCTCTCCGGTATCAAAAAGCACATTATCACCTAAAAGGAATGATACGCCCCATCCCGTATACAGCTTTTTACTTACCGCGTATTTATCGAACAGCACCTTTACGCGCATATCGGCTCCCCCTTATCCCTGACGGGCAGTTCAACCTGGCTTAGGCAAGCGTCAAAATTACCTATTTTGATATTTTTTCCCCTGTTCCCCTTAGCGATGAGATATTGATTTCGCGTATTTAAATTCGCTATCAGGTAACCGTCCGGGCTGTACGCCTTGATCAAATCAAGCCCCTTTGCCGACAAAACAAAAACCGGTATCTTTGTTGATAATTGCAAAATTGCTTTCCTTCCCGCGGTCTTTCTTACCTCATTCGAGGCACAGCTCCATACCATATCAGAATACCCGCATATATGCCTTACCCTTTTAGGGCTTATACCCGTTGTGCAAACCGCTAAAATGATCAAAGAAATGCCGGCCTTTTTCTCCAGCTCCCTTAGGCGCTTAAATGATCCATCCATGGAGGCGTTGACCGTAACCGCAATCTTTTTATAACCGAGAGAAACGGCTTTTTTGACGCCTTTGACTTGATCGATATCCGCATCCGGCGAAAGCACACGCGAACCTGATGCCTCAAGCCTTTCAATGATACCCGCTATGGGAGAGGTAAAGAATAAACCGTTCATGCGGGCTCCGATACCTTGCGCGATCTCAGGTTTATCAACAACTACCGTTCCGCAACCGTCACATACGACGCACGCGGCGTCTATAGTCTTTTCCTTCAACCCATACATCAATATCTCCGAGGCCCCGTACGGAACCGCTATATCGGTCCTCTTTAATTCTCTTAAATGGGAAAAATGCTTAAATTTATCTGTCTTTTTGTTTATCGAATCCTCTATAAATTGTTTAAGACTGTTTACGCCCTGTACGCTATTTATGCCTTTATAGAGGACACCCGCCAACGGACAGTAGGCCAAATACGGATCTGTTACCTCTACCGCTTTCCCGTCGCATATTAAAACATACGAAGAAAAGAACCGTATAATATGAGCGTCTTTACAATCGTACCGTCCTTTTTTTAAATTAGAGAAAAGATTTTTTAGCGGCCGTTCCATATTTTTTTAATATTTAGGATTTGAGAACATAAGGACTATATCGCCCATTTTACACTTCACATGCCCGGCTACTACGGGACATTTAGCCATAAAAAGGAAAAATATCTGCCGTTTTGAGTTCGACAAGGCCTCAAAATTCCCCTGGCCTTTGCTTATGACCATCCCGGCGCGCCTGTATAGTTTAACAAATTCCCTGGAACAGCGTGAAAGCACCGTACCCGGAGTGTCCGCCCCTGATGAGATTATGGCCGCGTATTCTTGAATACCCGCAACGCGGGCATCCCGTTCCAGGGCGTCATTGATAACAGGCATTTCCTTAACCGCGTAAGTAATATCCATGCCTTTTTTTTTCTTCTTTATCTGCTCGATCAATATCCGGTCAAATACTACCTCTCCCGCGTTATCAGCCAGATAAAGGATATTATCCGATCGAGCTATCGCCCTTTTGAAACCCTTGTAGTTAAATATCCTTGTGCCTTCTTTCTTTATGGCCAGGTTTTCCTTTTTTAGTATCTTATCAAGCTCTTCCCTGACGTTTATTGAATTTTTTACCCCATAATCGATTATGTTGCCCGCTATAGCCAGCTCTACCGCTGTCAGGAGTTTGTCTTTCGAGCGGGACATCTTTTCCTTCAACCTGGGGTAGGCCTTCAAAGCAAGGTTATTGCTCTTCTCTTTGATATTCAGGTAGGGATCCCTCCTGCCTGTTATTTTCCTGATAATGCCGTGAATGATACGCGCCATTTCGGGAGGGCTGGCGCTTAAGGGGAAATCGGGCAGGCTTAAGGCTACCTTATCCAATATTTTCTTTTGTGTCTTTTTGTCGGCACCTGATAATTTCGCGGCTTCGAGCGCCTGCTTAAAAAAACAGGGGATACACTCAAAATATGTCTTCATACCTCATCAAACCTTGTCCTTTCATCTCCATATGCGATTACGCGATAAACACATAACGGTATGCGTGATCATGGCCGCACCTCCTGCCCTAATGTCATCACGGCCTTTTCAAGTATCTGGTTCATAATTTTAGCGGTCACCGTCTGATCTTGAAAATCTATATAAGGTTTCCCCAAATCCCCAAACTTTACCAGACCGGGCTCCAGAGGAATCCTGCCTAAAAAAGGCACGTTCAGATCAGACGCGGCTTTTTCGCCTCCGCCTTTGCCGAATAGATCTATACCTTTTTTACAGTGAGGGCATACTAATCCGCTCATGTTCTCAATTACCCCGATAACCGGTATCTTAAGTTCCTTGGCGAACATGATGCTCTTTCTTGAATCCAGGACAGCCACATCTTGAGGCGTAGTCACAACTATAGCCCCGTTAATACCGGGTATAAGCTGACATACACTCAACGGTTCATCTCCCGTGCCAGGAGGGGAGTCCACGACCAAATAGTCGATCTCACCCCAGTTAACATCCGCTAAGAACTGCTTTATCATGTTCATCTTAAGGGGCCCACGCCATATGACAGGCTGATCCTCGTTTTCCAATAATAAAGACAGGCTTACCGCCTTTAAGGTGGGCAAGACCTCAAAAGGCTCTATACCGTTGTCCGATTGTGAAAGCCTTTTGCCCTCAATACCGAGCATTTTGGCTATATTCGGCCCGTGCATATCAACATCGAGAATCCCCACTCTCTTGCCTTTGACAGCGAGGCCGTACGCCATATTTACCGCGACCGTACTTTTGCCGACTCCGCCCTTGCCGCTTAAAATGATAAATTTGTACCGTATCCTTGACATACGGTCCCGGAGCCGTTTATCCTGCTCTGTTCTCTCGCGTTCATCCGTCATCCGCATAAATATTCTCCTCTAATCAAAAAATATCGAAAACATTTTTTTCGGGATACCCACCGATACATTCTCGTTTCGCATATCCGCGAATTTGCGTGAATCATCACAGCCGAACGAAAGGTTCACGCTATCCTCCAAATATGTTCTGACCGCCACGCCGCCGCATACAGACATAACGGTGCCTAAAGAAACATCCATGTTCTCTCCCGTCTTATCGTGGTACCTCTTTAGCAAAGACATGACCGTATCCGGTGTTACATAAGATATCACGAGATCCGGAGAATCCGTGGTGTTCAACCCTATATATCGAAAGGGCTTTTTTAGAACCGGAGCCTGTGATACCATTTTTCTTAAATTATTTTCCTTTATATAGTTTTTGTCCCGGCATCTTTTAAATAAATTATTTTTAAAAAGCGAGCCCCAGCCGAACGCGTGCCGCGCCCCAGGGCATGAAACGCTTTCTTTATCGAGCAGCACAGGATGCAATACCGCCTTCCTTGTAGCCTCGCAAAATCTTGTGTTTTTCAATTTCTTAAATGCCACACCGGGTTTTTTTTCGTAAAATTTAACCTTTATCCAATGCGACCTGAAACCATTCGGGAAACTGCCTTTTCTACTGTTCATTACCATCCCCCTTTCATGAGAAATTCACGCCAGTTTCATCTTTAACAGGCCCCATATTTTTTCTATCTCTCTCTTAGCCTGTCCCGCGCCATGCTCGATAATAGTCCTGCCTAAAACCATGGCCTCAACGATACTTTTATCAAAGGGTATCCTGCCCAGCAAATCTATCGAATTATCTTTACAATACCGCTCGATCTTCCCGCTCATATCCGGGTTCAAATCATATTTATTAACTATCAATTTAGCCGCGATACCGAAATGTTTTGCCACGCGCAGAACCCTGTCAGCGTCATGAAGCCCCGACAGCGTGGGTTCGGTCACGACTACCGCGCAATCTATGCCCGAAAGGGACGCTATGACGGGGCAGCCTATGCCCGGGGCCCCGTCCACGATCACCCAATCAGCTTTATCCTTTTCCGCCAGTTCCTTAGCCTCTTTTCTTACCAGGCTCACAAGCTTACCGGAATTTTCTTCCGCTACGCCTAATTTGGCGTGTACCATAGGGCCAAAGCGCGTATTGGAAATGAACCACTCACCCGAGATATTTTCTTCCATCTTGACAGCGCCTACGGGGCAGGCAAAACTACAAAAGGCGCATCCTTCACACGAAACCCCGTCCACAATAAAGTCGCCGCTTATGGCGTCAAAGCGACAGATACTCCTGCACTTACCGCATCTGACACATTTATCCCTGTCAATAACAGCTGTCTTCCCGCTTCTGAATTCGTGTCTCTGCTCTATTTTTGGCTCTAGCAAAAGATGCAGGTCCGCAGCGTCTACATCACAGTCAGCCATGACTTTGTTTTCGGCTAACGCGGCTAAGGCCCCTGTTATAACGGTTTTACCTGTCCCGCCTTTTCCGCTTATAATAACAATCTGCTTCATACTGACCTTTCTAAAATTTTCTTTGAAGCGTCCTGAGCCGCAAGGACAATGGGATACAAGGTGGGGGCCGCTGTCAAACAAGGATGCGTCGCTATCTGCAGTGTTTCCAGCTCGGTAACCGAAACCCTCTGCTGAATAGCCATCCCTATAATGTTAATAACCTCTCCCGCGGATATGCCACCGGCCACCTGTCCCCCCATAATCATGCCTGATTGCTTTGAAAATATAAGTTTTAGCTTCATCCTATTACCGCCGGGCAGGCTTGAAGGATGCTTATCGATACACTCCGTGTTCCCGGAGACGATCTCAAAACTCTCTTTCTTGGCGCTCGTTTCGGTGAGACCCGCCGAACCCAGCACAAGGCCGTCAACATAGGTTGAATAGATCGCTATCGTCCCCTTATTCTCGCGTACTACCTTTAGTTGATAAAGGTTCGCGCCCGCTATTCTCGCCTCAGCCGTGGCGGTAGAAGCCAGCATGACCGGCACGTCCTTTCTCGTGTAGAAATCTCTTTTGCCGGCACAATCCCCCACAGCGAAAATATCAGCATCGCACGTGCGCATATACTCGTCTACCCAGATACCGCTTTTACTTTTCTTTAAATTCAATCCCGCCTCAGTCGCCAGTGAGGTATTAGAAACGGCGCCTATGCCCAAAACAACGCCGTCTATACCAATCTCTCTGCCATTATCGAATCTTACCCCTGTTACCCTGTCATTACCCGTAAACGCGACCACTTTACTGCCCGTCAAAACAGTAACACCGCTATCTTTTAGCTTCTTTTCCACCAATAAAGAAAACTCATCATCGAAAGAATGCGCGAGTAAATTAGGCAGGACCTCGGCTAAATAAACATTAAAACCCTTAACCTTGGACAGCTCATCGGCGAACTCAACGCCTATAAATCCCCCGCCTAGCACCAAAAGGTTTTTGGCGTTCTTCAATTCACCGATCACTTTTTTTAAATAATCCATGTCTTTGTAAATAAGATAGATCCCTTTCTTATCAACCCCCTCTATACGAGGCCTTATCGGAATCGATCCCAGGGCCAGCACAAGCTTCTCAAACCCGTATTCCTCACCGCTTTCCATGATCACTTTTTTCGAGGTTCGCTCTATTTTTATTGCTTTATCGGTAACTACCCCTATGCCATTTTCCTCAAGCGAGCCAAGCCCCAATTTATTCTCATCCGGATTTTTCAGGCTGCGGAACATATAGGGGATCCCGCACGGAATACAACCGTTGGCAATATCTTTCACAACCAGTATATTTTTATCAGGATAATACCTTTTTGCCGTAACGGCGCAGACTATCCCGGCGGGCCCGCCTCCGATAATAATGACATCGAATTTTTTAGACATATACCGCCTTTCTCTGTATATTATGATGTGATCTTTTTAAAAAGTCCTTTGAATTCTTTTTTATACCCGGGAAGCATATTTACAATCGGCTCGCCCTTCGAATAGGCCTCGGCTATTTCTCTTTTAAATGGTATCCGCATAAGGATAGGTATACGCTCTTTTTCGCAGAATTCTTCAGTCCTCTTATCCCCCAGGTCTGAACGGTTTATAACAACTCCAAAAGGCACCTTGAGTTTTTTCAGGACTTCCACAGCCAATGTCAGATCATTCAAACCAAACGGTGTCGGTTCAGTGACAAGCAGGCAATAATCGCTTTTCTTTACCGTCTCAACTACCGGGCATGAAGTCCCAGGAGGCGCGTCTATGACAATCACGCGCGCAGGGTCAATGTGTTTTTTTATCTGTCGTATAACAGGCGGGGCCATTGCCTCACCGACATTCAACCGTCCATGCACGAATTGAATGGAACCCGCCCTGCCTATTTCAACCTCCCCTATGTCCTTTTTTACTTCTTTAATGGCGCCTTCCGGGCAAAAATAAGAACAGCTTCCGCAGCCATGACAAAGGTTCGAGAAAACCAATATACTCCCTTTCTTCCCGGGGCCGCCTTTTACGACCGCCATCGCGTTATAGGCGCAGACCTCCCGGCACCTGCCGCAATAGGTACACTTATTCTTATCGATCTCAGGGACCGGAATAAATACTTTTTCAGTCCTTAATATTTTGGGTTTCAAAAATATATGCGCGTTCGGTTCCTCTGCGTCACAGTCCAAAAACTGCACGTTCGTACCTATAGAAAGAGCCAGATTGACCGATATTGTGGTCTTGCCCGTGCCGCCTTTTCCGCTGGCTATTGAAATGATCATGTTATTATACTACCTGCATAAACGCTATTAATACGTCCTGATATTCACTTTCATACCGTTTGACCTGAAATCCCTTGCCTCGTATATATTGTTCGATATCGCGCATGGCAATATCGGATCTACTATGCGTTCTTCCCTCATCGGCATGGATCTTCTCCAGGATACCGAACCCCTTATCGTTAAAATCGCTTATGACAATTTTGCCCTCAAACGACACTATCCTTATGAACTGATCCAGGACCTTATAAGGATCCTTTAAATGATGCGCGGTGTTGATCGAAAGTATGACATCAACGCTCTTATCTTCAAAACTCAATTGTTCAGCGTCCTCGATCAAGAACTTGACCTTGTTCTCAAGCCCGCAATATCGCAGGTTTAATATGGCTATATCCTGCTCTTCTTTGGAAATATCCACGCTTGTAAATTCATATCCTTCCTTGGCTAGGGTAAGGGTAAAATGCCCCTTGCCTGTGCCTACCTCTAGTATGTATCCATATAAAGGTTCTGCCCGATCAAGAACAAACTTCCGTTCTTTATCTATATCAAACCCGTGGCCCGCATATAGCTTTTTACGTTCCAAATACATATCATGATTCTTTAACAATTCCTTTCTCATAATCAACCTTTCATCATTTTAACACCGCATTTTGGGCACCTCATCGAAAAACACGGCGTTTGACGCTGATGCGGCACCCTGTTGCCACAACCCGGACATAAGCAATCTCCTCCGGGACCCGATCCCGGCCGGTTACCGCCCAAACGCCCTCTGCCATTTCCAAATCCTCTGCCTGATCCCGGCCCTCTGCCAAGGGGGCCCGTTCCGTCTCCTCCCGGCATATCAATTTCCTCCTGATTGTTTTTTAATGAGAACTATTATCATTTATTTTCGGTAAAATACGCTGGACGCCCTCCGCCCCCGCGTCTAACCCACCGACCGTAAAATCCGATAGGATTATTCATTATCGTAGTCAATTAGCCCTTTTACGTTATCACGCTAACCTGTGCCGTTAAAAAAACCCTTTATGGCCTTATTGAGAATGATTTTCATTAACAATATACCCCATAATCGTTTACTTGTCAAGTCCTTTTCGTTTCTTTTATAACATGACCGCCATAAAGATTCAGCCGCAAAGCATATCGATTAAAACTGCGTGGGGATATCGCGCTGGCCCCGATCCCAACCCGTAAGGTAATATCTTAATTTGGCCTGTCTTGGTATGCGTTTTTCATAATCACCGCTTTACTCATAAAGACCCTTGGCCTTTCAATGATCTCAAATCCGGCCGATTGGGCCTTCATAACGGACCTCATGAATTCTTCTTTTGACACATAAAAAGGCGGTTCTATTATAAACAGCAGCCCGTTTGGCCTGATCAAAGACGCGGCCTCTTTGAAGAACTTTTCCTGGTCAGGAACCTCATGCACGACATAAAACGCCAGCAGGAGATCTGCCTTTTCTTGGATGCCTATATTATCCTGTTCGCATTTATGCAAGATAATTCTTTTCGCCAGATCTGTTTTTCGGATTTTCGCCCGAAGCCTTTCCAACATACCGTCCTGCATATCGCAGGCAAAAACTCGTCCGTCAGCGCCCACCATTCGAGCCATCTCAATAGAAAATAACCCCGGGCCGCAGCCAAAATCCGCCACTGTCATACCCTCTTTAATATAGGGGCCTAATATCCTTTTTGGATTCTGCAGCCATTTCCTGACTATATTGTCAAGCCCTCCGGCCCTTTCCTCGGGGCATATTCTTTTATTTGTATCCATTTTCATCCTGTCCGTCATCCACCAAGGTAACCCGCTGGTTCTCATCCACCCATAAACCACAGACATCAATGCCCACATCCCAATCGGATATGTTCTTTATCGATTCCCTGATCTGTCTGAAATGAACATCCTTATCGACAGGGTTAGCCGCACAGTCATGATGCCCTGCTATAGCCACAACCTTTGAGGCATGTTTTTCGGCCGATATGATCAATTTCTTTTTTATAGATCCTATAACAATAGGATCATTGTGTTCACTCAACACCTTGTCAGGCCCGGGTTCAGTTATCATATCAACATGATCGACTTTGAATTTACTGATAATATAGTCTGTTACACATTTTTGGACACGTCCGTCAATACAATTAATACAGGCCGCGAATGTTCCACCGATCATATTTTATCTCATTTTTTGTGCGACACAGAACAGCAGGTGCCCTTGATTTATCATTCCTCCTGCGAACACTACTGCTTTTCGCAAAATATTCAATAATCGATTAGCCGCGCCGCCACCTTTTACCGCGCCACCTCCTGTATACCCCGTGATCCTGATAGATCTTATTGAATATCCGGCTCTTTTCAAGGCATATTGCATCGATCTTTTGGAAAAACCGCAGATCTGGTAACTGGGGAATAACGGTGAAAGATGCGTGGTCACTTTTCTGCCGTGCTTTATACTTTTCAGTATATCTCCCGCCCTAAAGACCAGGGCATTATCATTGGTGGTCTCGATATACAAGATACCGCCAGGTTTCAGCAAAGAATGGACCTTCTTTAAAAGCCTTAATGGATCACGCACATATTGGATCACGGATATAAGCGTAACGCAATCATACGTGTTCAATTTCAGATCAAGGTTGTCAATATCTCCTTCGATCGCGTTTACTTTGAACCTTTCTTTGGCGAATTCCACAAATGCCTTCGATACATCTGTACCTGTCGCCTTCCATCCCCTCTTGCCCGCCGCAGACAGCATTTCACCCCGACCGCATCCAACATCCAACATTATTCCCTTATCAGGCCTGTATCTTTCTATTTCCCTTAAGATAGAATCATATTTAGTGATACGCCCTTCTGCCTCTCCCGGAAAATATACAGATGGATCCGAAAAGTTACTCTGTTCCTCCTCATTAGTAAAAAAAGGCGTCGGATCCGGATATATGAACCCGCATTCGGCGCATTCAACTATACTAACATCTATTTGATTATCCGGCCCTATTCTCTTACCTAAAAACCGGGTTTTATCAGAATCACATATGTTGCATGCAACAGTTTTAAATTCCATTTACTACGCCTTTTTTTATATTATATCATAATCTGCGCACATTTAAAGCGGCATCTCTACACAGTCTGTGTCAAGAACTTGGTGGTACTTTTTCTTTGAGCGAATAATTGAATATAGTCAGTGAGAGTTACCCCCAACCCCATGTGTCATGCCCGCGGAGCGCAGCCTCCCCGAATGGGGAAAAGCGGAC
>Ga0272441_10003854_pt1 | contig 27956 bp, 27 predicted proteins | sample SSMProp6N_FD_193582 | JGI IMG/M metagenome (GOLD analysis project Ga0272441, IMG submission 193582) | Marine sediment archaeal communities from Little Sippewissett salt marsh, Falmouth, MA, United States - SSM-Prop-6N | ecosystem: Environmental > Aquatic > Marine > Wetlands > Sediment ... | reverse complement strand
GCGCGCACGCCGTCGGCGCCGATCATCAAATTGCCGTTGCGGAAATCTCCGTGCACAAGGGTTAGCGTATCGTCTGCCGGCAAATGGTCTTCGAGATACCGAAACGCCACCTCAAACACCGGATGCGGATGATCTAGCGAGGTATAGATATCGCGGTATTTGGCAATCTCAGCGCCCGCCGGCGAGGTATTCAGCGGCGGCAGGCTGTCACGCGGCACGGCGTGAATGCGCGCTAAGATCTCCCCGCATTGCCGCGCCAGCTTGGGGCGAATGTCAGCATAGGCCTCATCGCGCAAGATTTTGCGGGCGATGGTTTCACCGTCCACGCGGGCCATGATGAAGCCATCGCCAAGGCCGTCTGCCGGGCCCAGCACCAGCGTCACCGGCGGCACCGGCACACCTTGTTGCTGCGCAAGTTCGATGAGCGCTGCCTCGGTGGCCAAGGGCACCGCCGTATCGCGTTTTGTTGCGCTGGTGCCGCCGGGCGCGCGGCGGAGAATGAGCCCATGGCGGGTGCCGCCGGTAAGAGCGTCAAACGCCCATGTCTCTTGGCTAGCGCCGCCTGAAAGGCGCCGCATATCGTCCACCGCGGTGATATCCGGCATCACCCGGCGCAGAGCGCGCAGCACATCGCGCGCTATTTGCGCGTGCGCAGCGCTCATACCGGACCACTCCTGCACCCGCCCTGGGGCCGGGGAGGCCGGCGCGGTGCGCTGTTATCGGTCATTGGCGTATCCCTTCGCGCGTGATGGCGGCGCCGGCGCGTCTTTTCTCATGCTAGGTCTTAAGACCTTTTGGCAGACGATTCCACGCAGCTGTGTCTAGATGACGGGCAGGGCGGAAGCGCGCTACACTGGCGTGTCATCACCTTTTACAGCAGAAACGGATACCATGAGCGACCCGCAGCCGCATCTCATCGAGCCAAAACCGCGCACCAGCCTGCTCTCGCGTTTGCGGAGATATTTTCTCACCGGGCTTGTGGTCGCCGCGCCGGTGACCATTACCGCGGCGCTGGTCATGTGGTTTGTCGACCTGGTGGATGCGTGGTTCACGCCGATGATCCCGCCGCGCTATCGGCCGGAGCAATATCTGGATTTCACCATTCCCGGGCTGGGGGTGGTGGTGGCCGTTGTGCTGCTCACTTTGTTAGGGGCGCTGACCGCCAATCTGTTCGGCCGCACGCTGGTGAATTACGGCGAGCGGCTGGTGGGCCGCATGCCGTTGGTGCGCAATATCTATGGCGCGCTCAAACAAATATTCGAAACGGTGCTTAGCAAATCGCAGCAATCCTTCCGCGAAGTGGCGCTGATCGAATATCCGCGCCGCGGCCTTTATTCGATTGCATTCGTTACCACCACCACCAAGGGAGAAGTGCAGGCGCGCGCCGACGAAGACATGGTCAGCGTTTTTATGCCGACGACGCCAAACCCGACGAGCGGTTTCTTGCTGTTCGTGCCGCGCCGCGACATCATCAAGCTCGACATGTCGGTGGAGGATGCCGCCAAATTGGTCATCTCTGCCGGCCTTGTTGCGCCTGAATATAATGGCGATGCCTCCACCGGGCGTATCCGCCACGTTGCCCCGGAGCGCGCGGACGATGCACCGGCTGCCTAACGCCGGGGGGGGGGCTATCCGGCCTGCAAATAGCGGATCGCCTCATCGCGCTCAAACAAATAGAGCAGCATGCGCAAGGCGCGGCCACGCTCCGTTTCAAGCGCCGGGTCGCGGGCCAGAATAAGCGCAACGTCGTCGCGGGCGGTGCTGATCAAACCCGCATGGTCTGCTAAGGATGCCAGCCGGAATCGCGGCAGGCCCGATTGGCGAGTGCCCAACACCTCACCGGCGCCGCGCAAGATCAAATCTTCTTCGGCGATGACGAACCCATCATCGGTATCGCGCAACGTGGCGATACGGCGCTTGGCCATATCGCCCAACGGCGCCTTGTAGAGCAGCAGGCAACTTGATGCGGCGTCACCGCGCCCAACACGGCCGCGCAATTGGTGCAGTTGCGCAAGGCCGAAGCGCTCTGCGTGCTCAACCACCATGATGGAAGCGTTGGGCACGTCGACACCGACCTCGATGACCGTCGTCGCCACTAGAATATCGAGCGCGCCGGCCTGGAACGCGGCCATCACGTCTTCACGCTCTGTGCCTTTCATCCGCCCGTGCACCAGCCCGACGCGGGCGCCCAGCGCCGCCTTTAGGCCGGCGTAGCGGTCTTCGGCCGCGGCCATATCCAGCACATCGGACTCTTCCACCAACGGACACACCCAATAGACCTGACGGCCTTCGCGCACCGCCGCACCCACCCGCCGGACCACCTCCGGTAAGCGGCCAAGCGGCAGCGCCCGGGTTGTTACCGGCTGCCGCCCCGCCGGCTTTTCGGTGAGGCGCGAGACGTCCATATCGCCATAGGCGGTGAGCTGTAAGGTGCGCGGAATGGGCGTTGCCGTCATCACCAACACGTCCGTGCCCGCCACCCCCTTGGACGATAATTCCATGCGCTCGCGCACGCCGAAGCGGTGTTGCTCGTCGACCACCGCAACGGCTAGATCCTTAAACTGCACCTGCCCTTGAAACAGAGCGTGCGTGCCGACCAGAATATCGACCTCGCCCTTATCCACCGCCGCCACGATGGCCGCGCGCGCCTTGCCGGTGTCGCGCCCGGTGAGCACTGCGAGGCGAATACCGGCGGCCGCGCACAAAGGTTCCAGCGTGTTGGCGTGCTGGCGCGCGAGAATTTCCGTCGGCGCCATTAGCGCGGCCTGCGCGCCGGCTTCCACCGCCACCAGCATGGCCATCAGCGCTACCAAGGTTTTGCCGGCGCCGACATCGCCTTGCAGTAGCCGTAACATTCGGTAGGGCTGCGCAAGATCGGCTTCGATTTCGGCAACCGCCACCCGCTGGCCGCGGGTTAAATCAAAAGGCAACGCCGCTTCGACCCGGCGGCGCAGGCGGCCATCGCCCGACAACGGCCGGCCGCGGCTGCGTTTCATGCGCGCGCGCACCAGCGCCAGCGCCAATTGATTGGCCAGCAATTCATCATAGGCCAAGCGCGCGCGGGCCGGGTGGGCGGGCGCAAGGGCGCGCGGCCCGTCGGGAAGATGCACCGCACGCACCGCCATATGCCAGCGCGGATAAGACTGCTGCCGCGCCCAGGCGGCGTCGAGCCATTCAGGCAATTCCGGCACGCGCTCCAGCGCCGCAGCCACCGCCTTAGCCAACACCTTGCCTGACAGCCCGGCGGTCAATGGGTAGACCGGCTCATAAGGGGGTAAGTCTTGCGCCTCTTCCAGCTTCAACACGTGGTCGGGGTGCGTCATCTGCAGCTCACCGCCATAGGTTTCAACTTCCCCGGAGATCAGCCGCTTTTCGCCCGGCGGCAAGGCACGCCGCAGATAGTCCTCGCGGGCATGAAAGAAAGCCACGGTTAGCGTGCCGGTTTCATCCGTACACGTTATGCGATAGGGCGCGCGGCTGTTGCGCGGCGGCGGCCGGTGCGCCCCGACGGTCACTTCGATGGTCGCCACCACGCCGGGCTGCGCGTCAATGATGTGCGGGCGGTAGCCGCGGTCTATCAGGCCGGTCGGCACATGCCACAATAGGTCCACCACCCGAGGTCCGGTGAGTTTGTCCAGCAGCGCATGCACACGCCGGCCGATGCCTGGCAGCGTGGCCACATCCGCAAACAGCGGAAACAATTCTTCCGGCCGGCCACGCATAGGCGGCACCCTGCTGGGTGTGGATGGCGTGTTTGGAGACGTCATGACCGTTGATCTAGCACAGTTGAGCACCGTGCCTTCAGTGGGCAGGATGTAGCTGGAATAGCACCATGCCGTGAACCAGGAGTATGCCGTGAGCGAAGCGTCCTTTCGTACTTTATCGCCCTCGCTGCTGCTAGCGCTGACGGAACCGTCTCAGAAGCCATTGCGCGTAAGCGCATTTCGCGACGTGCTGCCCTCGGGGCATCTGGTGGCGCGGATGCCCGCCGTCGTGGATTGGCGACGCAGCCAACTGGACGCGACGCCGCGATCGGTGCTGCTGCGTGCGATCAATGCCGGCAGCAATCCGCTGGACCGTACCGTCATCTTGCACAATGCGCGCGTGCTGTTGGACCGGATCGCCTACGTTGAAGCGATTTTCGTACCACTAGACGCGACCGGCATCAGCCAGCACGGCCAGCTTCGTTTCGTGTTCGAGAAAGGCGCTGGCCCGGCGCTGATGACACTCGCCGAACCGGGCGACAGCGAGAAGGCCCTGTTCGAAGACTTGGTTCTAAGCTGGGAGCCATGGCGGTATCAAGACGACGCATTCACCATGCGGGGCGCCCTCGATGACGCCTATCCGTTGACAATGCGGGCCTATGTTGGCCCGCAACGGTTTCTTGAAGATGCACTGCAGGGCCAGGTATGGCACGCCTACCGACTAAAGCTGCCTGGCGGGCGCGACGGCATGTCGGAGCTTCTGGCAGTGTCCCTCGCCGTTGGAGATGGCGTTGCGCGCCAGGCGATGGGCACGATGATGGACCAGGTTGAAACCGCGTGGCACGCAAGCGCGCCGGCCGGTACTGAACCTGATGCCGACGTGAAAGCAGCGTGGACGAAGTTGCGCCAGATCATGCACCCGGACGCCCGACCGGCGGAGGCCTACACGACCATGAGCACGGAAGAAACGACCTATAATCCGCTGCTGCGGTCGTGCGTGGGGATGATGCGGTACAGCATCTTGTTGGCCGCACATCGGCTGGCCGCCCGCGGCATGACGGACGGCGTTGCATTGGACCGGCTCCCAGCCGCGGCGCTCGGCAAGTCGCAGCCATGGATGCGCGATGCGGCACACTGCAACTTGCGCGGCGTATTCGCGCGCGCGCCGTTGGCCCTGAACTGTGTGTTTCACAATCCGCAGACGCTTCCCAAAATGGTTCTGGAAGAAATCGATGCGGCCGGCCTGATTGCCCACAGGCATGGCAAGCGCGACATGCTCCGCTACGCCAACAACAAGGTACATCCCTATGGCGCCGACGGCCTCAAGCGCCGCGATACGTCTGCCGATTAGTCCGGCCCGGCTGCGCGGCTTCGCCCGCGCCTCAAAGGTGGCAGACGAGGCGCTGGATGATGTCATCGCGGTGATTGAGCACGATGGAGAAATGACCATCCATCTCGGTGAAGGTCGCATCGATGCCCGGCACGCGGGCAGCATAATAGCGGCCGATGGACGACGGCACGATGGTGTCGGCGTGGCCGTGCCATAGATAGGCGGGCACGCGCATATCGGCCAAACGCCAGCCCCATGGGGTGCCGTAAATGCGTGAATCGCTGGACATCCCGGCAACGCTGCGGCCGATAGCCTCGCGCCAACTGGCCAGCATCAGCCGGCCCATATCGCTCTCCATCAATCCACGGTCCGCCTCCGCCCGCGGCATGCGCGCCCGGTAGCGCGCCGCCCGGCGCATCAGCCTATCGTCTAAAACCACAGCCCGGCCAAGACCAAACAGCGCCTGCCGCGCAATCGGCCGGCGCGCTAAATTGGTGAGCAGCTTAAGCCGCCCTTGGCTCATGCCCGGCGCCTCCGGCGGGCCCAGCGCGCACACCAGCGCCGTGGCGGCCACGCGTTCGGGCAGCCAATGGGCACAGGCCGCCGCGTACGGGCCGCCGCCGGAAATGCCCAGCACCGCAAACCGATCTATCGCCAGATGGTCGGCAAGGGCTGCCACATCGGCGGGGAAATCCGCTAATTTGCGGCCGCGCTTGGGGTCGGAGAGGCCATAGCCCGGGCGGTCAACGCCGATGAGCCGCACGCCCGCCACAGGCAAAAACGCCGCCTCTAAGCGCGAGCCGGGAAAGCCATGGAAATACAACACAGGCGGCAGATCGCGGTGGCCGGTGTCCGAATAGCCAAGCTTACGGCCATCGGGCAGCGGCGCCGTTAGCCGCGCGTTTTGGGTTTTGAGCAAGTCAAACGCATTCATCGGCCGGATTTTAGCACGCGAGGCAAACACCGGCGCAAGCTGCAAGGGTGTGCAAGCGGCGGAAAGGGGGCGAGAAGGGGGCTGACTTTGATGCCCGCAACGCGCTATATCGCTGGCCATGATCGATGATGACACCGCCAGCCAATTGGATGCCCGCCGCCGCCGGATCAGGTTTCGTGCCTGGCACCGCGGCACTAAGGAAAATGACTTGATCCTTGGCAGTTTTGCGGATGCCCATCTGGCCGGTTTGAGCACCGCTGACCTGGATGCCTTTGAGGCGTTGATGGAGGCGCCGGAACAGGACGTCTATGGCTGGATAGCGCAAACCCTCCCCGTGCCGGCGGCGCATCTCACCCCGTTGATGGCGCGGCTGCAAGCGCACACCGTTCCCGTCCGCACGAGGCTCGAACGCTAGCACCCGGATACGTGATGACCTCGCCCGCCGCCCACGCGCCGGCGCCGCATCCGGCACCGGCACCGCGTTCCTTTGTCACCGCTGCCGGTCGGCTCACCGTCGGCGGCGTGCCGGAAGGCTTTGATGCCATCGTGCTCAGCGATCTCGCGCGCGCCCGCGCCGCCCAAGGGGGCGGACTGGTGGTGCACATCGCCCGCGATGAACCGCGCTTAGCGCGCCTTAAAGAGGCGTTGCGGTTTTTTGCACCGGGGCTGCCGGTCATTGACGTACCCGGCTGGGATTGCTTGCCCTATGACCGGGTCTCCCCCAACAGCGACGTGGTGGCGCGGCGGATGGCGGCGCTAGCTACGCTTGCCACTCGCGCGCCGGACGCCGGGCCGGCAATCGTCATTGCCACCGTCAACGCTGCGCTGCAGCGCTTACCTGCTCCGGCAGCGATGGCCGCAAGCAGCTGGCGGGCGCAGCGCGGCGATGCAATCGATACGCAAGAACTGCTGACTTTTCTGCAGCGCGACGGCTATGTGCGCTCCGGCACCGTGCGCGAGCGCGGCGAGTTCGCGGTGCGCGGCGGCATCTTCGACATTTTCCCGCCCGGCTTTACCGAGCCGGTGCGCCTTGACCTATTTGGCGATACGCTGGAGGCGATCCGCCGGTTCGACCCGGAAACGCAGCTGACCACCGGCACGCTGGCCCATGTGGAATTGGTGCCGGCCACCGAAATCCGCCTTGATGCGGCGGCCATCCGCCGGTTTCGCGCCGGATACGTCCAAGCCTTCGGTGCCGTCACCGGCGACGATGCGCTCTATGAAGCGGTCAGCGAGGGGCGGCGGCATCAAGGCATGGAGCATTGGCTGCCGCTGTTCCACGAAGACTTGTCGACGCTGTTTGACTATGTCGGCGCGGCTGAAGGCGGGGGCGGGGGCGCCATCTTCACCCTCGACCCGTTGGTGGAAGAAGCCGCCAACGAGCGCTGCCAGTTGATCGCCGACTATTACGCCGCCCGCGTGGACGACGCAAACGCCGATGCCGCCGTGGCCGCTGTGGCCGCCGCGGCGCAAAAAAAGCGCGCCGGTACCGGCTTTGCCACCCACGCCTATAAGCCGATGAAGCCGGACGCGCTCTATCTTACGCTGGAGGCGTTCACAGCCGCCTTAGCTGCACACCCGGTGCGCGCTTTATCGCAGTTTGACGTGCCCGACAGCGCCGACGCCATGGATATGGCGGCCCGGCCCGGCCGCAATTTCGCCCCTGAACGCAAAGCCGACAACGCCAATGTGTTTGACGCGGTGCGCGGCCATATCACAGCGCTGCGCCAGCGCTCGAAGCGCTGCCTTATCGCCGCCTGGTCGCACGGCTCGCGCGAGCGCATGAGCCACGTGCTAGGCGAGCACGGCATTGCGCCGGTCACGCTGGTGGACAGTTGGCAAGAGGCGCAAGCCTTGCCGGCGACCTCCGTCGGTCTGGTGGTGTTGGAGCTTGAAACCGGGTTTGAAACCCCGTCGCTTGCCATCATCGCCGAACAAGACATTTTGGGCGACCGGCTGGTGCGCACACGCGCAAGACGGCGGGCGCAAAACTTCTTGTCGGAGGTCTCAAGCCTAGGGCCGGGGGATTATGTGGTGCACGTGGACCACGGCATCGGCCAATTCACGCGGCTGGAGACGATCGCCGTGCAAGGCGCCCCGCATGATTGCCTGCTCATCGTCTATGCCGGCGGCGACAAGCTGTATTTGCCGGTCGAAAATATCGAATTGCTGTCGCGCTACGGTTCGGACGGCACCGATGTGCAGCTGGATAGGCTTGGCGGCGGCGCCTGGCAGGCGCGCAAATCCAAACTGAAAGAGCGCATTCGCGAGATCGCCGATCAATTGATTGCGGTGGCCGCAGCGCGGGCGCTTAAAAGTGCCACCCCCGTAGTGCCCACGGCGGGCCTCTACGACGAATTCGCCGCGCGGTTTGCCTATGAGGAAACCGAAGACCAAGCGCGCGCCATCGGCGATGTGATCGATGATCTGGCCGGCAGCAAACCCATGGACCGGTTGGTGTGCGGCGATGTCGGCTTCGGCAAAACCGAAGTTGCCTTGCGCGCAGCCTTCGCCACCGCCATGGCCGGCCGGCAAGTGGCGCTGGTGGTGCCGACAACGCTGCTGGCGCGTCAACACACCAAGACCTTCAAAGAGCGGTTTCAAGGCTGGCCGCTCAAAATCGCCCAATTGTCGCGCCTGGTTGCCCCGAAGGCCGCCGACCAAACCCGCGCGGCGATGGCGTCAGGGGACGTGGATATCGTCATCGGCACCCATGCGCTGCTGGCTAAATCTATCCGGTTCCGCGACCTTGGCCTGCTGATCGTGGATGAAGAACAGCATTTCGGCGTCGCCCACAAAGAGCAGTTGAAGCAGCTCAAAGCCAACGTCCACGTACTCACGCTCACCGCCACTCCGATTCCGCGCACCTTGCAATTGGCGCTCACCGGCGTGCGCGAATTATCGATTATCGCCACCGCGCCGGTGGACAGGCTGGCGGTGCGCACTTTCGTCTCCCCGTTCGACCCGTTGGTGGTGCGCGAGGCTTTGCTGCGCGAGCGCTACCGCGGCGGGCAAAGCTTTTATGTGTGCCCGCGCATTGCCGATCTCGGTGAGGCGGAGGCGTTCTTGCAACAGCACGTGCCGGAAGTAAAATCGGTGGTGGCGCACGGGCAAATGCCGCCAGGCCAGCTCGACGACATCATGAATGCGTTTTATGACGGCAAATATGACGTGCTGCTGTCCACCTCCATTGTGGAAAGCGGGCTCGACATTCCCACCGCCAACACCTTGATCGTCCACCGGGCGGATATGTTTGGGTTAGCGCAGCTTTATCAGTTGCGCGGGCGCGTCGGCCGCTCCAAGGCGCGCGCGTTTGCCTATCTCACAGTGCCGCCCAACCGCACCCTCACCGCCACCGCGGAAAAGCGCCTCAAAGTGCTGCAATCGCTCGACTCGTTAGGGGCCGGGTTCAATCTGGCCAGCCACGATTTGGATATCCGCGGCGCCGGCAACCTGTTGGGCGAGGAGCAATCCGGCCATATCCGCGAGGTCGGCTATGAGCTGTATCAGCACATGCTCGAAGAGGCCGTGGCCCAAGCGCGCGCCGGCGGCGCTGACACGGAGGAGGGCGATTGGTCGCCGCAAATCAGCGTCGGCACCGCCGTCTTGATCCCGGAAACATATGTTGCCGATCTCGACGTGCGCATGAGCCTGTATCGGCGGCTGGCGGCGCTGGAAGCACACCAAGAAATCGAAGGCTTTGCGGCGGAACTCATCGACCGGTTCGGGGCGTTGCCCGGCGAGGTGGAACACTTGCTTGAAATCGTCCAAATCAAGCGCCTATGCCGGGCGGCGAATGTTGAGAAGATCGACGCCGGGCCGAAGGGCTGCACCATCGCGCTGCGCAACAACACGTTTGCCAACCCGCAAGGGCTGGTGCAGTTCATCAACCGCGCGCGCGGCGATGCCAAGCTGCGGCCCGACCACCGCATCGTCATCAAACGCAATTGGCCCGATGCCGAAGACCGCCTCACAGGCGCCCGAGAGGTGATGGAAGAGCTTGCCACTTTAGCGCAAGGCGGGTCAGGCGCTTAGAGACGGGGCGGCGGGGCGGCGGGGCACCATGCCATTGTGGGCCCCCCGGTCAAGCCGGAGGCATGCCATTGTGGTCCTCCGGTCAAGCCGGAGGACGTGGTGAGGGGGGTCACGCCAAAACAATCCGCTTGTCCTCCGACTTGATCGGAGGACCCCTCTCTTTAGAACCCGGTCGTTAGAACCCGGTCAGCCGCTACCAATACTCCGGCCGGTTAAGCACGTCGCAGCATTGGACACGGCCCGACACACGCGGCGGTGTGCCGCCTGGTGTGTGCACGCGCCAGCCGTCTTGGTGGTCATCGGGAATCGCATTGGGCGGTGGCAGGCCGTGGGGCAGGGCCGGCTCGAAACCGAAGCGGCCATAGTAGTTCGGGTCCCCATAGACGAAGACTAGATCGGTTCCCGCTTCTGCGAGCCGCTTTAGGCCTTCGCGCACGAGGCCACCGCCGATACCCTTGCCGTGACCCTCCGGCCGGACGGCCAGCGGGGCGAGGATCTGGGCGCGCGTCTCCGGCGGCGCGCCATCGATCGTGACGCGGGAAAACAGGACGTGGCCAACAAGGCGGCCGTCTTCTTCATGCACGAGCGACAGAAGCGGTTCGGCGGTGAGATCGCGCATCATCAGCCGCACGAGATCGGCTTCTTCGTCGGTGCCGAAGGCAGCGCGGTGCACATCCAAGATGGCCGCCAGATCGGTAGTGGCAGCAACCCGGATGCCCGGATCATTGTGCCCCGGCCTGTTCACTGAGCTTTGCCCGCACCTTATCGATGGCGCGCACATAGCCTTTGGTCTCTTGCGCGCCGACAACCGCGAACTTGCCTTCAAACAGAAACGTGGGAACGCCGGAAATGCCCATTTCGCGCGCTTGCTGGGCTTCGTTGGCCACTAATTCGGCGTCTTTGTCGTGGAGCAGCAAATACGCCACGAGCTCATGGTCCATGCCCACTTCTTGCGCCGCATCCACTAACACCTTGCGGTCGCCAATATCCTCGCCATCCTCGAAATAGCGGCGGAACAGGCACTCAACTAGTGCGTCTTGCACGCCAGCGGAGGCGCCCCAACGGATCAGCCGGTGCGAATCAAATGTATTAGGCGAACGGGTTATCTTGTCGAAAGCAAGAGCAATGCCTGCATCCTGCGCGGCGTCTTTAATGACCTGACTAACCTCGCGCGCGCGCTCTTTGCCGAATTTACGGTCCATATAGGCGCGCCGGTCCATACCCTCGCGGGGGATCGTCGGGTCGAGTTGAAACGGCCGCCAGCGGACCTCGATGTCTACGTCCGGGCGCGCGGCGCGCGCGGCGTCAAAGCGGCGCTTGCCGATATAGCACCACGGGCAGACTGTATCTGACACCACGTCGATGAACATAGGCGTGCGCCTTCGGGTTGCGATAGTGCGGTGGCGGGAAAGATGCCACAGCCACTGGTGCAGCGCCATACCGGCGGTTGTTGACGCCGGCCGATACCGCCATAGGATGCCAACCGCCCGCACCCATTTGACCCTTGGAGTGGCCAGCATGCGCCCCACGCCTAGCGCCGACCTTACCGGCAAGACCGCCCTGATCACCGGTGCCACCTCGGGCTTTGGCCACCACATGGCCAAGACGCTGGCCAAGGCCGGCGCGCATGTGGCGATAACCGGCAGGCGCACGGAGCGCCTGCTGGCCTTGAAACAGGAAATTGAAGCGTTTGACGGGCGCGCCTTGCCCATAGCCCTCGACGTCACCGACATGGCCAGCATCACAGCGTGCACCGAAACCTGCGAGACCGAGCTGGGGCCATTGGATATTCTCGTCAATAATGCCGGCATGAATGTGGACCAGCAGGCGGTGGACGTAACGCCAGACGCCTATGACCGCATCATGAATACCAATCTTAAAGGTGCGTTCTTCATGGCGCAGGCGGCGGCGAAGCGGATGATCGCCATGGGCCGGCCGGGGCGCATTATCAATATCGCCTCCATCGGCGGACACACGGTCTTGCCCGGCCTGTCGGTCTATTGCATGTCGAAAGCGGCGCTGCTGATGATGACGAAATCGCTGGCCCGCGAATGGGCGCGCTACGACATCAACGTCACGGCGCTGTGCCCGGGGTTCATCGAGACCGACCTCAACGCCCATTGGTTTGCAACGCAAGCCGGGCAAAAACAAATCCGCGCCTATCCGCGGCGGCGGCTAGGCGAGATTGCCGATCTCGACGGCGCCTTGCTGCTGCTCGCCTCAGACCAAAGCCGCCTAATCACCGGCACGGCCATTACCATCGATGACGGCCAATCCCTATGAGGCGTGGTGAGGCGTGGGCGCAGCATTGGGCCGTGATGCTAGGGACCGTGATGCCGGGGACCGTGATGCCGGAGATGTTCAGCAAACGCACCAAATCTACCAAATGATATGACACAAGAGGGAGACACAAGAATGGCAAAAGGGCCGCTTGCAGGCGTACGGGTTCTGGAATTCGCAGGAATTGGGCCAGGCCCGTTTTGCGCCATGCTGCTATCGGATATGGGCGCGGACGTGGTGCGCATTGACCGCAAAGGCGCGCGCGGCGGCTCTAAGTTCGACATCACATCGCGCGGGCGCAAATCAATCGCGCTTGACTTGAAAAACCCGGACGCCATTGAGACCGTGCTGAAATTGGTCGAGCAAGCGGACATTCTGCAAGAAGGCTTCCGCCCCGGCGTCATGGAGCGCTTGGGGCTTGGGCCTGATGTGTGCCTCGCGCGCAACCCAAAATTGGTATACGGGCGCATGACCGGCTGGGGCCAAGACGGCCCGCTGGCCCACGCCGCCGGCCACGACATCAACTATATTTCGCTCACCGGCGCCTTGCACGCCATCGGCCCTAAGGAGGGTAAGCCGGTACCGCCGCTCAATCTGGTGGGCGATTTCGGCGGCGGCGCGCTCTACCTGGCCATGGGCATGCTGGCGGCGCTGCACAGCGCCACCCAGACCGGTAAAGGCCAAGTGGTGGACGCCGCCATGACCGACGGCGCCGCCTCGCTAATGGCCATGTTCTTCGGCTTTCTGGGGTCGGGCATGTGGGAGGATGACCGCTACCGCAACATGCTGGATGGCGGGGCGCATTTCTACGACACCTATGCGTGCTCCGACGGCAAGTTCATCTCGCTCGGCTCCATCGAGCCGCAATTCTACGCCCTGCTGCGCGAAAAGGCCGGCCTCAACGATCCGGCCTTCGATGCGCAAATGGACAAAGGCCAATGGCCCGACCTGAAAGACAAGCTCGCCACCGTCATCAAATCCAAAAGCCGTGACGAGTGGTGCGCCATCATGGAAGGTACAGATATTTGCTTTGCGCCGGTGCTCTCCATCGGTGAGGCCAAAGATCACCCGCACAACGCAGCGCGCGACACCATCACCGTCATCGACGGGGTGGCGCAGCCCAACGTGGCGCCGCGCTTTTTCGGTACACCGTCTGCCATCCAAGGCCCGCCGCCGGAAGCCGGCGGCGACACCGATGATGTTTTGGCCGCTTGGGGGTTTTCAGCGGACGCCATTTCCGCCCTCAAGGCCAAGGAAGCGATCTAACATCCGCATAGTACGTTTGGAGTATACGGCATGAGTGCATTGCCGGGCACCACCGGCCGCCGGCGCATCTATCTGATGCGCCACGGCCATGTGGACTATTTTTCCCGCAGCGTGGTGGAGGCCGGCGAAACCTCGCAGGTGCCGCTCACCGAGTTAGGGCACGCGCAGGCACGCGCCGCCGGCAAGGCGTTAGCGCATGTGCATTTCGACCGCGCCATCTGTTCGGGCTATCCGCGCACCGAGCAAACGGCGCACGGGGTTTTGGCCGAACTCGAAACGGCCGCACCGGAGCTTGAAACCGAACCGCGGCTGGTGGAACTACACGGCGGCGGCTTCGGCCACATCAATAGCCGTGACGATATCGCCGCGGTCATGACCTTCGCCTTCGATCAGGCAGGCGAACCGGGCGCGCGCATGGGGCCTGAGGGGGAAGCCTTTGCCGATGCGCTCGCGCGCGCCGTCGACGGCATCACCGACCTGTTAATGGCGCCAGGCTGGCACACGGCTTTGGTGGTGGCGCACGAAGGCATCAACCGGCTGCTGCTGGGCTGGTGCACCGGCAACGGGCTCAAGGCGATCCAATCCTTCGAACAAGACCCGGCCTGCATTAACATCATCGACGTGGACCTTGCACCCAAGGAAGCGGGCGAGGGGACGGAAATCCTCCGCAAGATGATCAAATCGGTGAACGTAACACCCTATAATTACGTCAAGCACGGCATGAACATGACCAGCCTGGAAGCCATTTTCGCACGCGAGCCGCGCTAGCCACGCCATCCACAGGCTAGATATTTTTGCATGGGGGCTCTTGGCGTGCAGCGCATGGCTGCTATTTGTCTTGCGTATGACACGGGTTTTGCGTCCCATATTTTTCCTGGCCGCCATCATGTGCGCAGCGCCGGCGCAGGCACAGCTGGGGCCTTTGGCCGGCACCTATCGGCCGCTGGTGGTGTTGGCGGCAACCGACGATACCCCGGCGCTGGCCGACATCCGCATTCTTGCGCGGCAAGCGCGCGCCGCCTTAGCGGACCGGGACGTCATCGTGGTGACGGTGGCCGGCGATGCGGTAAGCCTGTGGGATCCGGCCGGCGAACGCGCGCCAAAGGTAAACTTGGACGCAGGCCGCTTGCGCCAGGCCTTCGGCAGCGGCGCGCCGTTTGAAATGGTCTTAATCGGCAAGGATAAGACGGTAAAAAGCCGCACGCGCACCCCCACCGACCTGCAATCCATGCTCGCCTTGATAGACACCATGCCCATGCGCCAACGCGAACTTAAGGCCCGCGCGCAGGAAGCGGAGCGGCGGCGGCAGATCAACGAGCGCATGTTCAGCCGCGACGATAAAAGACGCTAACACGCACCCACCCCGACCCGCCGCCCGCGCCTAGGATTTTCACGCACCGCACGGCGCGCTATTATGCAGCAGCCGGCTTGATCTAAAAAACGCGCCACGGGAGGCACGCCATGAACGACTTGCTAGGAACAACCGACCATATCGGCGACATCAAGACGGCGGCACCGACCATCGCCGGCATCCACCATTCGGCCTATCGCTGCCGCGACGCAGCAGAGACCCGCGCGTTCTACGTGGATATTTTAGGGCTCGAAGACGGTGCAGCACTGGCCTTCGACAAAGACCCGGCGGGCCATGACCGGCCCTACATGCACCTGTTCTTCAAAATGGGGGACGGCAACTTCCTGGCGTTCTTCGACGAGCCCAACTCGGTGGAAGCGGGGCTGTTCACCATGAAAGACGGCATCGAGGATTATCACTTCGCCTTTGAAGTGAGCTCGATGGAAGAACAGGCGCAGTTCAAGACCCGCCTTGAAGAAGCCAAGGTGCCGGTCTTCGGCCCGATCGACCACGCATTCTGCCACTCGATCTATTTCTTCGACCCCAACGGGTTAGCGCTCGAAATCACCGTGCGCGACGACAAGCACGACCAGATCATGGCAGACGAAGCCGCCCAGGCCTTAGCCCATATCCGCAAATGGACGGAAAAAACCAAGGCGCTCAAACAAGCGCGCCTCGCGGCCGCCGAATAGCCGTAAAACTCCCTCCCCCTCGTGGGGAGGGCCGGGGTGGGGGGACGGGTGCCGCAACGCACCCATAGGCATGTCGCCACCTCAGCGCCCCCCACCCGGCAGCCATGCTGGCTGCCGACCTCCCCGCAGGGGGGAGGTGAAAAATGGGAAGCAAGCTAAGGGGACCGATACGGAACCGCACCACCTAAGCTCCTCCACCCCCTTGCTAGGAAAGCACAAAGCAGCCGGAGCAATCCCGCACCCTTCTCCCTCCCCCTTGTGGGGAGGGCCGGGGTGGGGGGACGGGCGTTGCAACGCACCCATAGGCATGTCGCCACCTCAGCGCCCCCCACCCGGCAGCCATGCTGGCCGCCGACCTCCCCACGAGGGGGAGGTAGAATGGGGGAGGTGACATGAAGGGAAGGGGGACCGAGTTAATTCAACCCTGCTGCCCACCAGGTGTCGAAGCGGAGGAAGTTGGGCTGGATTTGTGGGTGGTCGAGATCGTACCAGCGGGCGACCCATTGGTCGCTGGCGTGGTAGAGCGGGATCACGTAATAGCCTGAGAGCAGCACCCGGTCGAGCGCCCGCACGGCAGCTACAAAATCCGTGCGCGTGCGCGCTTCGAGCAAGGCGGCGATCATGGCGTCAACGGCCGGCGACTGAACGCCCATGTAATTGCGCGTCCCCTCCGTATCGGCGCTTTCGCTGCCCCAATAAAACGCTTGCTCGTTTCCGGGGCTCAACGACGCGCTCCAGAAATTGAAGATCATGTCGAAATCAAAGGTCTGGCGGCGCTGCTGATATTGGCTGGCATCGACGTTGCGAATTTTCGCGGTAATGCCGATCCGCTGCAAATTGCGGGCAAAGGTTAGCGCGATGCGCTCATCTTCCGGGCTCGCAACCAAAAGTTCGAAGGTAAAAGGCGCCCCTGTCGCCGCGGTGACGAGCGTGCCGTCGCGCACCTCAAACCCCGCATCCTCAAGCAGCGCTAGGGCCTTACGCATATGCGCCCGATTGCGGCCGGAGCCGTCGGTCACCGGCGCCTGGTAGCCGTGCTCAAGAATATCCAGCGTCACCGCGTGTGGAAACGGCTCCAGCAGGGCGCGCTCCCGGTCGCTTGCCGGCCGGCCGGCGGACGACAATTCGGAATTGTCGAAATAGCTTTGGGTGCGCGCGTAAAGCCCATGAAACAGGTTCTTGTTGACCCATTCAAAATCGAACAACAGCCCGAGCGCTTGGCGGGTGCGCACATCGCTGAACACAGAACGCCGCGTATTGAACACCAGCGCGCGCATGCCCGCCGGCGTTTTGAGCGTGATCTGCTCACGGATAATACGGCCGTCTTCGACCGGCGGCACGTCATACCCCGTCGCCCACCGCGTCGGATCATCTTCGATGCGCAGCGTATAGTCGCCAGCCTTGAACGCCTCGAACGCGGCATTCGCGTCGCGGAAATAGTCATAGCGGATGACGTCGAAATTATTGTGGCCGCGCACCGCCGGCACGTTGGCGCCCCAATATTCCGGATTGCGCACATAGGTGATGCTGGTGCCAGGCTCCACGTCATCAATCACGTACGGGCCGGAGCCGACCATCGGCTCAAGGCCGGTGCGGGTGAAATCGCGGTCTGCGTATACGTGTTTGGGCAGAACGGGCATCAACCCCATGATCAGCGGCATTTCCCGGTCGCTGCCATCTTCGAAGATCAGGCGGATAGTGCGGTCGCCGGTCTGCTCCGTGCGGGCGATCTTGCTGTAATAGAAGGCGTGGTTGGGGCGGCCGTGATCGCGCAATGTGTCAATCGAGAACACGACATCGTCCACAGTGATGGGTTCACCATCGGAAAAACGCGCTTCCGGCCGCAAGGTAAATTCAACCCAATTACGGTCGTCCGGCACCGTGATGGTTTCGGCGATCAGGCCATAAAGCGAAAAGGGCTCGTCATATGCGCGTGCCATCAAGCTTTCAAAGACGTGCCAGCGGATGCCCGCGGCGGGGGTGCCGCGGACGATCATCGGGTTGAGACTATCGAACCCGCCGATGGCGCCCAGCTTGATGGTGCCGCCTCGCGGGGCGCGATCGTTGACGTAGTCAAAACGGGTGAAATGCGGTGGGTATTTGGGCTCCCCATGCATGGCGATGCCGTGCATGGGGATGCCGTGCATGGGGATGCCGTGTGTGGCGATGCCGTGTGCAGGTTGGGCGTGCGCCAACGGGACGGCCGGCAGCGCCAGGCCCGATACAAGACCCAATACAAGACCCAATAGACCTGTGGCCATCCCGGCAAAATGAGAATATGGCTTGATCATAAATACGCCCATATTGACCGACAAAAACCCGTTGAGTGTTAACCGACTCGCCGGCGCCAGACTGACCTGGATGGATATGCGCTGCAACAACCCGCGGGAGGCTGACCAGCACACAGATGGGAAGGGGGCGCTTTAGGGCCCCTCAGCCGCCCAATGACCGGGCGCCTTTTATTTGACACGGGCAAGCCTCACGCGTTAGCCGTGCGGCTGTAAGTGCCCAGCCACCCCGCCTCGCATTTGATGGACAAGGACAAACCGATGATCCGCGCAATTCGCATCTTCGCCGCCGTGGCGACAGGGTTATATGTCGGCGCAGCGCAGGCCCAAACGCCAGACCAACCGGCGGCCGGACAAGGAGGCTTGCCCGAACCCACGCTGGTCGAGCAGCACGGGTCTTGGATATTCGAGTGCAGCCCGACGGACCAAATCGAGTTCTGCACCATGCAGCAGGTTCTTTCCAACTCGGAAACAAAAGAGGTGTTGCTGGGGGTAACCATCGCCTTTCACCCGGTGAACGGCGAATTGCTGATGGTGGCAATGGCGCCGCTCGGTGTCGATCTGCCGGTGGGTGTCGGCATGCGCATCGATCAAGGCCAACAGATGGCCGCACCCTATACCAACTGCACACAGCCCGGCTGCCGCGCCACCGCGCCGCTATCGGACGAACTGGTCGCCGCCATGAAAGGCGGCAATACCATGCTGATTTCGTATAGCTTCCGCGGCCAACGCTTCGATGCGCCGGTGTCTCTCACCGGCTTTACCGCCGCCCACGGCCGCTTGGTGGAGCGTAAGGCAACGCTGCCAAACGCCCCCGCCGCCGCGGCGCCGGCACCAGCGCCGTCGGCCAGCGCCCCCGCCCGCCAGCCTTTGCCGGACATTCCAGGTCTGCAACCGGCGCCCGGCGGCACCAGCCTCATCTCACCGCAATAGGTTTAGCGCTGAGACAGATGCCAGCGGCGCGGCCGGACCGCGTGTCAAACGCTAGATGCCGAACGGATCGGCGCGGTCGGCGGCAACCATCGAACACACGAAAAGGGTAATGCCGAAAGATACCATCCCGGCGGCCACGATGGCGAGATACGCAATATTTACCGTGTCCATAATTTAAGCCTCTCTTACCAAACCTACTTAAGATGCCCTGGGGCCTGTGCGGTGCGCAGACCCCAAGCAATAGGCCAACGCTACGGCCGCGTGCCGAGGCGGCGCGTTGATCTATGTCAGATCGGCCGGCTTAATCCTCCCGCTTAGGTGCGACCGAGACGCGCAGCCACTTCAGCAGCGTGTTGTCTTTGAGAAACACCGCGTCTAGCTGATCCATCTCCGCCTCCACCTTTGGCGGGTCGGCATATAAATCTTGCCGCCGCACAATTGCCCGGTCCGGGTCCAAATCGCGAACCGGGCGCGCCGGATTGCCGGCCGCGATGACATTGGCCGGTATCGGGCGGGTCACCACCGAGCCGGCGCCGATGACGGTGTTTTCGCCGATCGTCACGCCTTTGCAGACTTTTACGCCGTAGCCCAACCATACGTTTTGCCCGATATGAATGGGCTTATGGGCATCGCCTTCCGCGGTGCGGTTATAGACGTGGTGCCAATCGGAATCGGAAATATAGACCTCACCGGCGATCATGGTGTTGGTGCCAATATGCACATGCTCAGACGCCAATATCCGCGTGCCCGGGCTGATCAGCAGATAATCGCCCATATCGATGCGCCCTTGCCGTTCAGCGCCGACCCAGGTGGTGAAGGTAAGCGGGTAGGCAGCCATCGCCCGTAAGGTCGCGCAGCGGCCAAGCGAGATGTTGGGCCCGTGCACATTGATGTAGCGCGGATGGCCGGCGTCCAGATGCGGGCCCACGGCGTCGAATTGCGGCTCTAGGAAACGCCGGACCCGGGCGCGTTGAACCCGCCGCTGCAGCCGTTTCATCCATATCGGGCGATGATCTTTGCGCACGTGATTCCCCTCGCTTCGAGCCGCCTGCTGGGCGCCGCCTCCTGGGGCCGGCGGATAGCGCCACACAAGACCCACTCATAGCCCATCGCGCCCTTTGGTGCTAAAACCGCTCGCGAAACCTATCCCCGCCACCAGGATGATGCATACCCATTATGTCTGTGAATACGCTGTTTCGCCCGTTTACCTCGCACAATCTCACCCTTGCCAACCGTATCGTCATGGCGCCGATGACGCGCAGCCATTCACCCGGCCAAGTGCCCGGGGACGATGTCGCCGCCTATTACAAGCGCCGCGCGGCGGCCGAAGTCGGGCTGATCATTACCGAAGGCACCACGGTGGACCACGCCGTGGCCAGCAACGACCCCAACGTGCCGGCCTTCCATGGCGAGGCGGCGCTAGCCGGCTGGGCCAAGGTCGTCAAAGAGGTGCACGCGGTCGGCGGCAAAATCATGCCGCAGCTGTGGCACGTGGGCACTATGCGCCGGCAGGGCACGGGCCCCAACCCCGAACCGCCCAGCGCCGGGCCTTCCGGCCTGTTCAAGCCGGGCAAAAAAGTGGCCGAGCCGATGAGCGAAGCGGATGTGGCCGACGTTATCGCCGCCTTTGCCAGGGGCGCCGGGCACGCCCAGCGGCTTGGCTTTGACGGGGTCGAGATCCACGGCGCCCACGGCTATATCATCGACCAGTTTTTTTGGCGCGGCACCAACGAGCGGACTGACCACTTCGGCGGCGATACGGTGGCCCGCACCCGCTTCGCGCAGGAAATCGTCAAGGCCGTGCGCGCGGCGACGGGCCCGGATTTCCCGGTCATTTTGCGGTTTTCGCAATGGAAGCAGCAGGATTACGAGGCCCGGCTGGCGCCAACGCCTGGCGACCTTGAAGCGTTTCTTGCGCCGCTGGCGGACGCCGGCGTTGATATTTTTCATTGCTCGACGCGCCGGTTCTGGCAGCCAGAATTTGACGGCTCTACGCTCAATCTGGCCGGATGGACCAAGAAGATTACCGGCAAACCGACCATCAGCGTCGGCAGCGTCAGCCTCGACCAAGAGTTCATCGCGTCGTTTGCCGGCGTGCAGGCATCCAACGATTCAGGCCACATGGATGACCTCATCGCGCGCATGGAGGCGGATGAATTCGACCTCATCGCCGTCGGCCGCGCCCTTATCAGCGATCACGAATGGGCGGCTAAAATTCATCAAGGCCGGTTTGAGGACTTGAACCCGTTCACCAAAGACACCCTAGCCACCTATTATTAGGCGACACCCTTCAACATGCCCGCCGTGCCATGCTTCAGCTAGAATTCGGCCCCGGCCACCAGGCCTGGCAATATCTTGAACGCGGCGTGCAAATCGTCGTCGGCGTTTCGGCCATCAGTACCGTGACGTTTCTCGGCGAGGTGTGGGGAAATGAAGATGTGCCGTATGACGCAGTGTTCATCGCGCTATGGTGGTTAGGCTATGGTTTTTTGGTTGCCTTGGCCCCCACACCCCTGGCTTGGGCGCTGGTGCCGTTCTTAGGGCCGCCGACACCACAACGGCCGACCCGGCGGCGGGTGTTACAAATATGGGCGGTCTTCTCGCTCATTACCCCGCTTGTGGTGGCGTTGTGGATGTTCATTTACGCCGCCGAATTCATGCTGTTCAAGCTGGCGCTGTCGCAAGGTGTCGATTATTCAACCATCGACCTCTATCAGCCGGACCCGGACGATGATGGCGAAACGGGCTTGTTCGGCGGCGGCATTCGCTGATGCCGCTTACACGCCTCGACCACGTGCTTATCGCAGTGCGCGACCTGGATGCAGCAGCGCGCGACTATGAAACGCTAATCGGGCGCCCGGCATCGCTGCGCAGCCACCACCCCGATCACGGCACCGCCAACGCCCTGTTTTACCTCGACAACACCTATATCGAGCTGATTTCGCCGCGCAGCGATGGGCCGTTCGCAGACAAGTTGCGCGCACACCTTGATAGCCACGGCGATGGCCTGCTCGGCTTGGCGCTGGGTACGGATGATGCCGACGCCCTGGCAGCGGAATGGCAAAAGGCGGGTCTTAAGGCAACGGCGCCGCAAGCCGGCCGCGGCGACACGCCGGATGGCCGCACGCGGCATTGGCGCAACGTCTACGTGCCGGAAGAGGCGACGCTTGGCTTGTTGATGTTTGCCATCGAGCACGTGTCTTGCGCGGCAGCAGGCCCGGAAGCAGGCCCCGACGCTGCCGCCGGCCTTGTTGGCAGCCCCGCCACATTGCACGCGGTGGATCACGTGGTCATCAACACGCCGGACGGCAACCAAGCCATTGCGCTGTTGCGCGATGCCATGGGCATCCGCTTAGCGCTGGACCGCGACGCACCGCAATGGGGCGCGCGGATGCTGTTTTTCCGCCTTGGCGGCATCACGCTCGAAGTCATCCAGCGCTACGGTGAAGGCACAGCCCCAGCACCGCCCGCCGATGCACCCGCCCGCTATTGGGGTATCGCTTTTCGCGCCGTAGATGTGGCAGCGGCACAGGCACGGCTGGCCGCTGCCGGGGTCGATGTTTCGCAGGTGCGCACAGGGCGCAAGCCCGGCACGGTGGTGGCCACCGTGCGCGATACCAGCTGCGGCGTCCCGACGCTCATCATCGGCCCCGCCCCCGAAGAGGCTGCATGACGCGCGCGCGCCGCTAATGGGTGGAGCCGGGCAGGATCGTGTAATAGCCGTCTTTTAGTTCGCCGAACATATTCTTGACCTGCGGGTGGCGCACCGGCTCGCCGCTATCGTCGACCAGCAGATTTTGCTCCGACACGTAGGCTTCGTATTCGGTCTGATCGTTTTCAGCCAGCAGGTGGTAAAATGGTTGGTCCTTGCGCGGGCGCAAATGTTCGGGGATCGACAGCCACCATTCCTCGGTATTGTTGAACACCGGGTCGACGTCGAAGATGACGCCCCGAAACGGAAACAGCCGGTGCTTCACCACCTGGCCAATGCGGAATTTGGCGTGATGATTGTCCATTGCCTTAGTTTCAGCGTCCTGCGGTTTCACCGTCCTGCCGCCAGGTTAGTCGGCGGCGTCTGCGCTGGCCTGATAGACCGTGCGCGTGGGGAATGGAATATCAAGCCCACCGGCATCGTAACCTTCCTTGACCGCGCGCGTTAGATCGAAGGTAACCGCCCAAAAATCGGCCGATTTGACCCACACCCGGCACATTATATCGACGGAACTATCGCCGAGAGATTTAACCGCATACATCGGCTCCGGCTGTGCCAAGATGCGGGCATCGTCAGCCACCACCTTGCGCATCACCTCAAACGCTTTGGCGATATCATCGCTATAGGAAATGCCGCACACCACCTCAACGCGCCGCGTATCGTTGAAATTATAGTTCTTGATCGCCGAACTCCACACATCCCCGTTCGGCGCGAATATTTGCACGTTGTCAGGGGTGGTAAGTTCGGTGGTAAACAACGATATGCCCTTGACCGTGCCGGCCACGCCGTCGGCCTCGATATAGTCGCCGGTCTTGAACGGGCGCAAAAACAACAGCATGACGCCCGCCGCCACGTTCGATAACGTGCCTTGTAAGGCTAAGCCAATGGCTAAGCCGGCGGTGCCTAAGACCGCCAGCAGGCTTGCCGTCTGCACGCCAAATTGCGCCAGCACCGCCAACACCGTAACGATAATAATTGCATAGCGGGCAACGCCGCCAAGAAACCGGCCAAGCGTCGGGTCAATGCCGTCCATGCGCGCGAGCAGGCGCTCCACCGCGCGCCGCGCGCGCCCGGCCACCCAAAAGCCGGCGATAAGAATAAGCAGCGCGCCGATAAGATTAAGGCCATAGGTGATCGCCAACGCACTTAGCGTCTCCGTGACCTGGGTGCTCACGGCTTGAAGATCCTGGTCCATGGGTGCAAAGCTCCTTAGTGTGGATATGGGCTCGTCGTCAGGCCCGCGCTGTTACAGCCAAAGCGCGCTTTATGCGTTTAGCAGATTTACCTGCGCAGGAGATACACTTTGCACACCGTCCGGCCAATAATTTCAGCCTGCGTCTTGGCCGCAGCGTTGCTCGCGCCGACCCTCGGGCTAGCGCAACATCAAGGCCTATTCGAACGCGGGCCACGCGCGCCCATTATTGGCGAACACGGTACCTATAGCATTGTCTGGCTGACCATCAACGACCAGATATTGTTGCGCAAACCCAAATACGAAATCGCGGTCAACTACCGCACGCCGCGGCGCGGCGGCGCTGCCGCCGTGTTTGAAAAACATTGGGTGGAGATGCTGGAAGTGGCGCAGGCTGAGATTTTGCGCCGCTGCCCGCCGCCGGCGCAGGTGGAATATCTCAGGTCGACGCGCGACTATATCCCCAACCGCCGCGCCGCCGGAGCAACCTTGCGCGTCGATTACCGCTGCCTTTAGGGCGGTACGGCAAACCGCTACCCACCCCGGCGGCCGACACGCTTAGTTGGTAAGTTTTACTCTATTTGTTGATCGTCACATTACCGCCGGACGGGTTGGCGGTTTGGTCTTGCTGAATAATAGTATTGTTGCGGCTGCGGTCGATGCCCAGCGAATAAGGGTAGGGGAACGGCGTATAGGGCAAGGTCGCCGGCACGCCGCCATCCCCGGCAGCGGTAGCATCGCCACAGCGCGGGCGCACCGCATCACACCGCCATTGCGGGCCCGACGCTTTGCCGGTAATGCTGCCGCCGCGCTTATTGATGCATTCGCACAACACGCCGTCGAGGCACGCGGTAGCCCCTAACGTCGACGCGCTACAGCGCGGCGGGTCGTTTGCAGCGCTCGGCGCCGCGAATAGCAGCGCCACAAGCATTAGGGCGGCAGTGCGCGCGACAACGCCCGTTTGGCATGCGTAAGACATCAGCTCTTTCAACTCTCTTCCATCGGCCATCAGCGCCCGGCCATCAGCACCATGATAGCGCTAACAGGATGAACGATCCGTTTCCGCCGGGTGCCACACGCCGGACCAGTCCTGCGTCAAGGTGAGGAGGTAAAAAAGCTGGGCAACTAGAGCCCCATCTGGCGCACAGCTAGGTCGCGCATGATTTCTTCCGAGCCGCCGCCGATCGACAAGACTTTTACCTCCCGGTAAATGCGTTCCACCGAGTTGCCGCGCAAATAGCCGGCACCGCCGAGGATTTGCATCGCCTCGGAGGCGACAAATTCCAGCGCTTTGGTGCCGAAAAACTTGGCCTTGCAAATCTCCGCCACCGGCATCTCGCCGTGATTGATGGTGTAGCAGATCTGCTGCAGGTAAGCGTCGAGGGCGTCTGTCTTGGCCGACATATCGGCGATCTTGTGGCGGATGACCTGGTGCTGGATCAGCGGTTTACCGAAGGTCTGGCGCTGCTGCGCCCATTCGATGGAGCAGTGCAGCGCTTCTTTCATCATGCCCAGCGCTTGGGCGGTAAGGCCGACGCGCTCAAGATTGAAATTCTTCATGATCTCGATAAAGCCGCGGCCTTCCTCACCCATTAGATTTTCCGCCGGCACGCGGCAATCGTCGAAAAACAGCGTCGCCTGATCGGATGCCCACCAGCCCATTTTGCGGCCCAGCGGCACGGCCTTAAACCCGGGCGCATCCTTTTCGACGAAGAACAGCGAAATGCCGTCGAGGCCGGCCCCGCCGGTGCGCGCGCCGACGACGAAATAATCGCTCTTCATGGCGCCGGTGATGAAAGTCTTCGACCCGGTGAGCAGGTAATGATTGCCGTCCCGGCGCGCCTTGGTCTGCATATTGGCCACGTCAGAGCCGCCGGAGGGTTCGGTGATGGCTAAGCTTGAGCCTTTGCGGCCGGCCACCAATTCTGCCAACACCCGTTCGCGGATATCGGGGGAGGCCAGCTTTTGAATGGGGTCGAGGGATATGGTGCGGCCGACAAGCGCCGCCAGCACGCCATTGGCCCCCGATTTGCCCATTTCCTCCATCCAGGCGGCGCGCAGGAAGGCATCGTCAAACCCCAACCCGCCATAGGCGGCGTCAATGCCAAAGCCAAAGGCGCCAAGCGCACCGGCCTTTTCATGCAATTCCCACGGGATCTCGCCGGCCTCATCCCACGCATCGGCGTGCGGGCGCACCTCCTTGTCGACGAACCGGCGCACGCTGTCACGAAATTGCCGGCGTTCTTCGGTATCATGGGGGCTCAACATCGCTTTCTCCCGTGGTGGTCATAGATAGGGCCCGGGCCTCCTTCTAGCGAAGAATACTCAGCTCGCGAAGATTATGCCCGGCCTAGGGCGAGGCCGTAACGTCATGGCCGTAAATCCAATCTTGCCGCGCGTTGACGAAGCCTGGGGCCAGCTTGCCGGCCAGCCACATCGGCCCATAGGTTGCCACGCGCTGCACGACCGAGCGTTTGTGGAACGTCTTAGCATTAGCGCGCGCGGCGCGCTGCAGCGCCGATGTGCGCGCGATCCGCGATGCGAAATAGGCGTTTAGCGCCCGCGCCGGCCGGGTCGGCGCCTTAGTTAAGCTGGCCGCTAACACCCACGCATCCTCAATTGCCATACACGCCCCTTGCGCCATGAAAGGCAGCGTCGGATGGCACGCATCGCCGAGCAATGCCACGCGGCCCTCCGTCCAGGTTGCAAGCGGCGCACGGTCATACAAGGCCCACCGAAAATAGGTGCCCGCGGACGCAATCACCTGCCGGACAATCGGATGCCAGCCGGCAAAATCCGCCAGCGCGTCTTGCCGCGACCCTTCCAGCGTCCACGATTCGTGCCGCCAATCGTCACGCTCGACCACGCCGACGAAATTGGCCAGCGCGCCGCCGCGTAAGCGATAGGTCACCGCATGCCGGCCCGGCCCCACCCATACGCAGGCGGTCGGCGGCGGCGCCAATGCGCCTAAGGCACTCATCGGCACCGTCGCCCGCCACGCGACATTACCAGTGAAACGCGGGGTATCGGGGCCCAGCATCTGCGCTCTTATGGCGGAGTGAATGCCGTCGGCGGCAATCAGCACGTCGCAGCGCATTGGCGCACCATCGGCACATTGCACATCCACGTGGGTTTCGGTTTGCGTATATCCCGTCACCTGCGTGCCGAGGCGCAAGACGTTAGGCGCGCGCGCCGCTAATTCTGCGTGCAGCGCGGACAGTAAGTCAGCGCGGTGAATATGCAGATACGGCGCGCCCCAACGGGCCAAGGCCTGCGCGCCGGCGGGAATAGAAAATATTTTGCGGCCGCTCGTGCCGATACGCATTTCCAGCGCCTGCGGGCAAAACGCCGTTTTGGCAATGCGGCGGTCCACCTGCAAAGCCTGAAACACCTTCATGCCGTTGGGGCTGATCTGGATGCCGGCGCCCACCTCGTCCGGCTGCGCGGCCTGTTCGAGAACGCGAACCTGGTGGCCGAAATGGTGCAGGCATAACGCGGCAGTTGCGCCACCAATGCCGCCGCCGGCAATGAGTATGTTCATGCTATGCGGGCTCTCCGGGAGGCGGCGGGGTAAGCGCTAAGGTAGCAGGCGGTGGCCGGTTTAGCCTTTCGGCATGGGCATAGATCATATACCACCGCGCCATGAATGTACGTTCAGGCACACATGCCGACTTTGACGCCGCGCTGGCGGCGCGGATCGACGGCAAGACGAAGCCGCCCGGCGCGCTTGGGCGGATAGAAACCCTAGCGGCGCAAATTGCACGGGTGCAGCGGTCTTTGACGCCGCGCATGGAGACGTGCCACTTGACCATTTTTGCCGCCGACCACGGCATGGCGCGCGCCGGCGTCAGCGCCTATCCGCAAGCGGTTACGCGGCAAATGGTGCTTAATTTTCTTGCCGGCGGTGCCGCCGCCAACGTGTTCGCCGCATCGGTAGGGGCGGGGTTGAGCGTAGTCGATGCGGGCATCGCCGGGGCGCCGCTGCACCACCCCGATTTGCGCCGCGCGGCCATTGCCCCGGGCACCGCCGACGCCATAGCCACAGCCGCGATGACCGCCGCCCAACGCGACCGCGCGCTGGCGGCAGGGCATGCGATCGGGGCCGGCATTGAAGCGGACGCGGTGTGTTTTGGCGAGATGGGCATCGGCAACACCTCCGCCGCAGCGCTGTTGGCACACAAGATCCTCGGTCTGCCATTGGCCGATGTGACGGGGCCGGGCACCGGCCTAAACGCCGAA
>Ga0272441_10003853_pt1 | contig 27957 bp, 28 predicted proteins | sample SSMProp6N_FD_193582 | JGI IMG/M metagenome (GOLD analysis project Ga0272441, IMG submission 193582) | Marine sediment archaeal communities from Little Sippewissett salt marsh, Falmouth, MA, United States - SSM-Prop-6N | ecosystem: Environmental > Aquatic > Marine > Wetlands > Sediment ... | reverse complement strand
GGCGTCGAGGCGACCGTGGCGTATCGGGCTCGCGCGGACGAGGGTGCCCGTGTGTGTGTGATCCTTCAGGATCGACGAGATCGCTACTACGTCCAGCGGTTCTCGGGAGACAAGCCGCTTGCGGCTGTCCGCGTGTGGAGCCGTCAGGAGCTTGTGGATCGCCTGTTGACGGTGCGATCCAGGGAAGTTGTCATCGGAAGCGGGGTTGCTTCGTTGCGCGACGCGCTAGAGGAGATCGCGATCCGCTCCGGCGGGCTCGTCGAGATTGGGAGTGAGGCACTGACGTGCCCATCGCCGGCGACGATCGCACGTCTGGGACACGAAGCGCCCGCAGGCGACGCGCTGTTTGACCTGGAGCCGACCTACGTGGAACCGGTGCTTGCGAGATCAAGGTAGAGATGAGGTGTAGCCATGTCCAGAGTATGTGAGATCTGTGGGAAGCGACCTGTTGCGGGAAACACCGTGAGTCACTCCGGACGCAAGACGCGGCGAATGCGTGTTCCTAACATCAAGAAGGTTCACGCCATGGTCGGCGGTCGTCGCGCGTGGCTGAATGTGTGCACCCGCTGTATCAAGTCAGGTCGTGTGAAGAAGGTCGCCTAGCTGTGGACCCAATCGCTCCGAAGGACGGGGACACAAGCGGACAACGCGATGAATCTGCGGGCCAAGCGGGAGCGGATCGCCCGGAACCCGGGCACGTCTTGGAAGGCACGATCTTCGAGGCCGACGATCATCGTCTGACGGTCGATCTTCCCGGTGGCCATCGGGGGATCGCGCGGCTGTCTGGCGGTCATCTCGACGCGGGCGGCGGGCCGAGCCTGCAGCCGGGCCAGGCGGTGCTGGTGCGGGTGCTCGGGGTCACGGCCGAGCGCATGCTTCGCTTGGAGTGGCTCTCGCCAGATGCATCGACAGCCGAGGTGAAGGCGTTCGATCAGGAGATCGACCGCTTGTCTGATGCGTTGCGCCGGCCATTCTCGGCACCCTCTCCGAGGAGCTCCAACAGCGAGCCTGCGCTCGAGAGGCGGATCTCGGGGTGGATCGGTGACGTGGGACGGGGTTTCGAGCGGCTCAAGGCGCATCGTGCTGATCGTCTGAGCCGGGAATTCTACGACGAGGGTGAGGACGGAGGTGGCAGTGCCCCAGGGCGTCGTGGTCATTGATGCGGAGCGGTGCAAGGGCTGTGGCCTGTGCATTGCCGTGTGTCCGCAACAGGTCCTCGCGCTCTCGGGGACACGGAACCAGAGCGGATACGACGTGGCTCACATGGCTCGCCCTGAGGCGTGCGTTGGCTGCGCGTTCTGCGCCATGACATGCCCCGAGGTGGCGATGGACGTGTACCGTCGGGGATCGGGGTCGGGAGGTGGTGCGAATGCCTGACCGGCAGCTGCTTCGTGGCAACGAGGTGATCGCCGAGGCTGCAATCCGCGCCGGGTGTAGCTGCTACTTCGCCTATCCGATCACCCCCCAGGCGGAACTGCTGGAGCACATGGCGATCCACATGCCTCGCCTCGGCCGGACGTTCGTGCAGGCGGAGAGCGAGATTGCCGCGATCAGCATGGTCTACGGTGCGGCGGCAGCCGGGGTGCGTGTCATGACCTCGTCCTCGTCCCCTGGGATCAGCCTGAAGCAGGAGGGGATCTCGTATCTGGCGGGGGCGAATCTCCCTGCCGTCATCGTCAACGTGGTCCGCGGAGGTCCGGGACTGGGCAACATCGCGCCGTCTCAGTGCGACTACTTCCAGGCCACGAAGGGAGGCGGTCACGGCGACTACCACATGATCGTCCTCGCGCCGTCCACGGTCCCCGAAGCGGGAGAGCTGACGATGCTGGCGTTCGACCTCGCCGATGCCTACCGCTCGCCAGTGATGCTGATGGCGGACGGCATGTTGGGGCAGATGATGGAACCGGTCTCGCTCCCGGATCCGATTGACCCCTCGACCCTGCAGCCCAAGGCTTGGGCGACGACGGGTGCCCGGGGTAGGGAGCCGAACATCATCCTGAGCTTCGATCTGGATCCGCTGGTGCTGCGCGACATGAACCGTGCTCTTCAGGAGAAGTACCGTCGCATCGAGGCCGCCGAGGTGCGGTACGAGGAGCACAGAACCGAGGATGCCGATGTGATCGTCGCTGCGTACGGGACGATCGGACGGATTGCGAAGACGGTGGTGCGGCGCGCGCGCGATGAGGGGATCAAGCTTGGGCTCTTCCGGCCGATCACCCTGTGGCCGTTTCCGTACGAGCCTTTGAAGCGGATCTCGGAACGCGCCTCCTGCGTGCTCACCGTGGAGATGAGCGCCGGGCAGATGTGGGAAGATGTCCGGCTGGCGGTCTCGGAGCGTGCGCGAACGCCGTTCTATGGTGAACTCGGAGGTGTGGTACCAACGCCTCGGGCGATTCTGGATGAGGTGAGGAAGCATGTCGAGTAGCCCGAACATCGACGGTATGGTGAAGGTATTCGAGCGGCCGCAGAGCCTCACGGACGCCCGCTTCACCTACTGTCCAGGATGCCACCACGGGATTATCACCAGGATCATCGCGAGCTGTCTCGACGATCTGGGTATCGCCGACCGAGCCGTCGGGCTGGCGCCTGTCGGCTGTTCCGTGTTCGCCTACCTATGGTATCGCTGTGACGCGCTACAGGTGGCACACGGTCGAGCGAGCGCGGTGGCGACAGGTGTCAAGCGGGCGAACCCCGGCCTCATCGTGTTCGCCTATCAAGGGGACGGAGATTTCGCGAGCATCGGCACGGCGGAGTCGATCCACGCGGCGAATCGGGGCGAGAACATCACGGTGATCTTCGTCAACAACCAGGTGTACGGCATGACTGGGGGAGAGCTAGCGCCGACCACGCTGATTGGGCAGGTGACGTCGACGACACCTGACGGTAGAGAGCCCGCGGGGTTTGGGTATCCGATTCGGTTCTCCGAGATGATTGCCCAGCTCGATGCGCCGGTGTACGTGACGCGCCAGGCGCTGTACGACACGCGGCGCATTCAGGATGCGACGAACGCCGTGAAGAAGGCGTTCGTTAACCAGGTCGATGAGAAGGGCTACTCGCTCGTCGAGATCCTCGCGACGTGTCCGACGAACTGGCACATGTCTCCCGTGCAGGCGAACCGTCACGTGGAGGACGTGGTCACGAAGGTCTTTCCGTTGGGCGACCTGGTGGACAGGGGATGACGTGGAGCATTCGGTGATTGTCGCCGGCTTCGGCGGCCAAGGCGTGATCCTCGCGGGCAAGATCCTCGCCCAGGCGGGGATGGACGAAGGCATGGAAGTGACGTGGCTGCCGTCGTACGGTCCTGAGATGCGTGGGGGGACGGCGAACTGCACGATCGTGCTGTCCGACGAGCCGGTGGGGTCGCCGGTCGTCGATGAACCGACAGCGTTGATTGCCCTCAATGGTCCGTCGCTCGATCGGTTTGAGGAGAGCCTTGCCCCTGATGGGATCGTGATCGTCAACAGCGCCCTGGTCGAGCGGTCGGTACGCCGCCAGGATCTGGTGGTGTGCGAGGCCTCGTTCAACGATCTTGCGACCCGGGCGGGGAGCCCACGGGCGCTGAACATGGCGGCCCTGGGCGCGCTGGTGCGCTTGATGGGAACCATCCCTCTCGAGGCGGTGCGCGGTGCAATGACGCGCATGCTGACGGAAACGGGCAAGGAGAGGTTTGTCGACGCCAATGCGAAGGCCCTGCAGGAGGGATACGACGCTGCGGGTCGGTAGGGTCGTGCGGCGAAGAACGCGGTTCCGTGGCCGGCTGTTCGCGGTGACGACGGACAGGCTGTGTAGTCCGTCGGGAAGGCATGAGCGGCGCGATGTGGTGATCCATCCGGGAGCCGCGGCTGTTCTCCCCGTGCTTCCCGACGGGCGGGTTCTCCTTGTGCGCCAGTATCGCCATCCTGTGGAACGGAGCCTGTGGGAGATCCCTGCGGGGACGCTGGAGCCCGGAGAGACGCCGGAAACCTGCGCCCGTCGCGAGCTTCTCGAGGAAACCGGACACGAACCTGGGCGCCTGTCGGCGCAGGGGGCGTTCCACAGCTCCCCGGGCTACACCACCGAGCGAATCCAGCTGTTCGTTGCGTATGACGCGCGCCGTGTCTCGGAGCCCACGGGCGAACACGAGATCAGCGCTGTGGGGACGTTCACGGAAGACGACTTGCTCTCGCTGCTCCGGGCGGGGGAGCTGGTGGACGGCAAATCGTGGCTCGCGCTGTCGCTGCACTACCGTTGGGGATGGCCTGGCGACGCGGGGGAGCGTCCCAAGTGACGGGATGCTCGACGTCGGGAGGCGATCCCCTGTCCAGCGCCTTCTACCGCTTCGGACGATCCCGTGATGGACGCTATCGCTTGGACCCAGGGCAGCTGCCCGCGGGCGTTCGTACGATTGGCGATGGAGAGGTGGGAGGCAAAGCGCGCGGGCTTATCTTCCTGATGCGTCATGTGGAAGACGGCCACTCGCTGAGTGCGCACGATCATCTGCTGCGGTTCCCGGACTCCGTCGTGCTCACCACCGAGCTGTTCGATGAGTTCATGGACAGTAACGACCTGCTCGCCACGGTACAGGCGGGTTGTGAGGGGGAGATCACGCTATCGGAACTCGTTCGCCGGATCGTTGATGCGACGTTCCCTCCCGCCTGGCTTCCTCCGCTCGCGGAGCTTCTCGAGGCGGAAACCCGGCCGCTGGTCGTCCGATCGTCATCCGTGATGGAGGACGATCCCGACCACTCGTACGCCGGCATCTACCTCTCCGACTTCCTCGCCAATCGCGGCGCTCTCGACGAACGGCTGGACAGGCTCGTGATGCAAATCAAGCGTGTCTATGCGTCGACCTTCGCGCCCAATGCGCGCGCCTATCGAAAGCGTCACGGATTGGACTGGCGCCAGGAGAAGATGGCTGTGGTCATCCAGAACATGATCGGGGCTGCGTACGCCCACGATCTCTTCTACCCCCTGGTCGGGGGGGTGGCGTTCTCGAGGAACTACTACCCCTGGACGCGGAGGATTCGCCCGGAGGACGGCGTCGTTCGGCTGGTCGTAGGCACGGGAACGCGCGCCGTCGGCCGCGAGTACGCGCGTGTCTACTCGCCGCGCCAGCCCGGGCTCCGCCCGGAGGGGACGGACACGCGTACGATCGTGCGGTACTCCCAGGAAACGGTGGATGTACTCGACCTCGCCGCGGGTGCATTGGCGGCGAGACGGCTGAGCGAGCTCGATAATCCTTCCCTGCCCAAGGTCTGCTCCGTGTACGGCCCGGACGGAACGCTGCGGGAGCCGACGACGTTCGCTGTCCGCCTCGCGGCAGGTGAACGATTCCTGGCGTCGTTCGGACGTCTGATTGAAGGGAACACGCTGATGCCGTTCACACCGCTGATCAGGGATGTGCTCTCGGAGCTGGAACGGGTCATCGGCTTTGCCGTCGACATCGAGTTCGCCGTGGACTTCAACGGTCCTGCGGCGGTAGAGGCGGGAAGCCCCTTGCTGTACCTCCTTCAGGCGCGGCCGCTCGGCAATCGAGAACAGCACAAGCGGGTGCGGGTTCCGCATGTCGATCGACGGAACGCGGTTCTCGTCTCGAAACAGGTTCTCGGCAACGGTCGGCGCGAGCGGATCCACCATCTGATCCTTGTCGAACCGTCAACGTATCGCTGGGATCAAGCGTTCGACATTGCGCGGACCATCGGCGCGATCAACGAGCGGCTGGTGAATCTCGATGCCCCGTATGTTCTCATTGGCCCAGGCCGCTGGGGATCAACGAACCCTCAGCTTGGGGTGCCCGTGCAGTACGGGGAGATCAGCGGGGCGGCGGTGGTCGTGGAGATGTCCACCGAGGAGTTTGCCCCTGAGCTTTCCTACGGCACCCACTTCTACGCTGACATGGTCGCGGCCGGCGTGCTCTACCTGCCGCTGCACGAAGCACGTGGCGACGCGCTGAACCGTGAGCTGCTGGCGAGGCAGACGGTGGTCGAGCAGGACGCGTTTGTCACGCACTTCGAGCTGCAGCAGGGGCTGGATGTGTACGTCGATGGCGAGCGCCGAAGGGGGCTCATCGCGCTCCGTGCGCTCTGACGCGTCGGTGCAGCGGCTACGCAAACAGGTCGAGCAGGTAACACAGCCCCTCGCTGACAGGGCGCGGCGTGGCCAAGGCGTCTGCGAGTGGGACAGGCTCAATGGCCATGCCGTGCACCGCTGTCATCACGTCGAAGCGCCTTTCCAAAGAGAACTCTACGGCAGCGGCGCCGAACCGGGTCGCGAGGATACGGTCGAATGGCGCCGGACTTCCTCCGCGTTGCAGATAGGCAAGGTTGGTCACACGGACAGGTATCTCCAGTCGCTCGGAGAGTTCGTTGGCGACGAACTGCCCCACGCCGCCGAGACGGACGTGGCCGAAGTCATCGATCTCAGCCTCGGCGACAACCTGAGCGCCGTGTCCGGTGGGGCGCGCTCCCTCGGCGATGATGACAATGCTGAACCGCTTCCGAAGAGCCTCGCGGTGCCGGATCCGTCGGCACATCGCGTCGAGATCGAACGGGGCCTCAGGGATGACGATCACATCTGCGCCGCCGGCGACGCCTCCGAAAAGGCTGAGCCATCCCGCGTCGCGGCCCATGACTTCAAGGATGAGCACCCTGTGGTGCGATGCTGCCGTGGTGTGCAGCCGATCCAGGGCATCGGTGATCACCTGAAGGGCGGAGGCGAAGCCGAGGCTGTAGTCGGTCAACCCGATGTCGTTGTCGATCGTCTGCGGGATCCCGATCGCGTTGACGCCGTGCTCCGCGAGTCGGTGTGCGACACCGAGGGTGTCGTCGCCGCCGATGGCGATCACCGCTTCGATCGCTTTCGCAGCCAGGGTCTGGACGACCCTCTGAGGGCCGCCGTCGATCTTGAATGGGTTGGTGCGCGAGCTTCCGAGGATGGTCCCCCCGATGTGGAGGATCCCGGAGACATCCTCAGGCGCGAGGGGGCGAGCGAGGTTCTCCATCGGCCCCTTCCACCCCTCAAGGAACCCTATGACGTCCACCGCGTGGCGGTCTCCGAATCGAACGATCGAGCGCAGTGCGGCGTTGATCCCTGGCGAGTCTCCTCCTCCGGTGAGTACGCCCAGCCTAAGCATCCATGCCCTCCTGTCCTTCCACAATGGAGTGGCCGGCGCTGCCGACCTGGTCGAGCAACTGACGAGCGATCCGTGCGACCTGCTTCTGGATGATCCGTCCTGCAGCACGCGGGTCGAAGCTCTTCTTCTCCGGGCTCCAGTCGCTCTGCGCGAAGAGGTTGAGCACGTCGTCCTCTACGTCGTCGGGTGGGATAATCGACGCGGCGTGTTCGAGGTAGTACTCGCACGCTGCTCGGCCGAAGACGTACTGGTAGTGCGTGTCTTTGTTCAGCTTGCGGACGCCGAGGCGGATCACCTCGTGAACCTGCTCAGGAAGGAGCCCGGAGGAACCGTGCAGCACGAGTGGGGCCTCCAGCCCTGCAGCATCGAGGCGTTCCCTGATGGCGTGCACGAGGTCCGTGCGCAGTGAGATCTCGCGCCCCTTGGAGACACCGTGCTGCGTGCCCACGGACACGGCGAGAAGGTCCGAGCCGGACTCACGCACGAACTCGACGGCCTCCGCCGGATCGGTATAGAACGCCTCGTCGGACGCGATTTCGTCCTCGACGCCCTTGATCTTCCCGAGCTCGGCTTCGACAAGGATGCCGCTTCCGCGGGCGAGCTCAACCGCCTCTCTCGAGGCGCGGACGTTCTCGTCGAACGGCAACGCCGAGGCGTCGATCATCAATGACGAGACGAGCCGATCGCGAATCGCCTCATGGATCAGATCCATGTCGTTTACGGTGAAGTGATCGAGATTGACGAACACGGCGATCGGCGACCGCGCTGCAAGCTCGTGGACCGTACGACACAACGCGCGAAGCCCACGAAGCGGATCTCCCCCGCCGGCGAACTTCGCGGCCCCCGTGCTGATTTGCAGAACGAGATCCGAACGGGCTTCCTCATACGCGGCGAGGAGGCCGAGCAGCACGTTGGGTTCGGCGATGTTGTTCGCCGTGAACGCGTAACCACTTTGTTCGGCGCGGGCGTAGGCCGTGCGAAGCTGTTCACCATGTCCGAAAGGCATCCTCGATCACCGTCCGCGGGCCTTATACTTGTTCGCATCGGCGGCTGCAATGTCACCGTCTCTGCTAGAGCTTCCGCCGAGATCGGCGACCTTCGAGCCGGATCGCAGTGCCGACCGCGATGGGCTTGGGAGCTCTGCCGCTTCGGCGGGGACCCGGAGAAGCGGGATGTCGTCCACGTTGCCGGCTTGCAGCAGGTTCACGATCTTGCGCGCGGCCAGGGCTGCGGACGGCGAGAGTCCCTCTCCGAGAGCCACCCGCTCCGGCTGCACACCGACGAGAACGACGCGATTCGCAGTGCCGCGCAGGCGCTCGATGAGGAAGCCGAGCGGCAGTCCGTGCGTGGAGGCAAGCATCCGATCGACTGCCTCATGGGGGATACGACGTACGGCCCCCGGTGGGAGGTTCATGTCCGCGGCGTCGACCACGACCAGCAGCTCCGGGGCTTCGCGAACGATGAGCCCGGCGACGTTCTCCGGCGAGATCGCGGCGTCGAGCACCCGCCAATCACTCCCCGCCATCTGGTGGGCAATCTCGGGTCCGATGCCATCGTCAGCACAGGCGACGTTGCCTATGGCAAGCAGCATCCGCCTCATGAGGCGTCCGGCAAGGTGTGGAACCTTCCCACTGTGCGATAGCGACGGAAGCGAGCCTCTAGCCGTTCCGCATCCGGAAGCGCGAGCTGCTCATCGAGGTGCCTTTGCAGCGCTTCGCGCAGGGCCGCAGCCGTGCGTTCGACGTCCTTGTGGGCTCCGCCAAGGGGCTCGGGCACGATCTCATCGATGAGCTGTAGTTCGGCCAGTCTTGGCGCGGTGAGGCACAACGCTTTCGCTGCGTCCGCCGTACGCCCTTTGTCCTTCCAGAGGACGGCGGCAGCGCCCTCCGGGCTGATCACGGTGTAGATCGCGTTGTCGAGCATCAGCACCCGATCCGCTGCGGCGATGGCAAGGGCGCCTCCCGAGCCGCCTTCTCCAATCACCGCAGCGACGCTCGGTACGGTCAGTGTCATCATCGTCTCGATGCAGTCGGCGATGGCTCCGCCGATATTCAGCGATTCGGACTCGAGTCCAGGATACGCACCCGGCGTGTCGATCAGGCTGATCACCGGGAAGCGGAACCGCTCGGCCATGCGCATCATGCGCAGCGCCTTGCGGTACCCCTGCGGCCGAGGCATGCCGAACAGCCGGGCCTTGTTCTCCTCGGTTGATCTCCCCTTCTGGTGGGCGATCAACACCACCGTTCGTTGATCGAGCTTCGCTAGCGCGGCGATCATCGCAGGATCGTCCCCAGCCAACCGGTCGCCGTGCAGCTCGAAGATCTCGGTGAACAGATGTGGTGTGAGATCCAGCGATGTGGGGCGTTTCGCATGCCGTGCGAGCTGCACGCGGTCCCAGTCGCTGAGCTCCGCGTAGCGCTCCACGCGCAGCGCCTCGAGCTTCGATTCCAGGCGCTGAATCTCCGCCGCGAGATCCATCCCGTCGAGCTTATCCAGCTCGCGGAGCTCGGCGATTTTGGCTTCCAGCAGATCAAGGGTCCGCTCGTCACTCATGGCTGTTGTTGAAGTAGCTGAGAACTGTTGCCAGTTCCTCGTGCAGCGCTTCGCGGGCGGCGATGCGATCGATGAGTCCGTGCTCCAGTGCGAACGCTTCGGTTTGGTAGTTGCTCGGCAGCTCCTGAGCGATGGTGTCACGGATCACGCGGCGCCCGGCGAATCCGATCATCGCACCCTTCTCGGCGAGGATAATGTCTCCGAGGCTGGCGATCGATGCTTGGACGCCTCCGGTTGTCGGATAGGTCATGATGGAGACGAACGGGAGACGGCTCGCCGCAAGGCGTGTTCGGACGGCGGACGTCTTCACCATCTGCAACAGGGAGAACAAGCCTTCCTGTATGCGTGCGCCTCCCGAGGAGGTGACGAGAACGAAGGGGCAGCGCCGGCGGATTGCCTCCTCGATTCCATGGCAGATCTGTTCCCCCATGACGGCTCCCATGGTGCCGCCGATGAATCGGAAGTCCATGACGCCCATCACGACCGGGCGATCGTTGATCCTTGCAGATCCGATGATGATGGCGCCCGGGAGCCCGGTCGTCTCTTGTGCTTCGGCGATGCGCTTTGCGTAGGGCTTGGTGTCCTCGAATTCGAGGGGGTCATCGGCGATGATGGGAAGCGAGATATCCTCGAAGCTTCCGTCGTCGATCAGGGACTCGAAACGCTCGGTGGCGGTGAGGAAGAAGTACTCGCCACAGCTTGGGCAGATGTTGTTGTTCTCTCGTACGCGCCTTCTAAAGACCAGCTCGCCACACGACTTGCACTGCATCCACAGGCTTTCGTCGCGCTGTTCGTCGAGGTTGACGCGCAGGTAGCCTCGCTCCTTGAAGATCGGCATCGGTTCCCTCCCTAGTGCCGCCGAAACGGCCGGAACGTGGGCCTTCTGAGTTCATCTGCCTCGGCTCGGAGGCTGTCAGGAAGCGCTGACCCGCTGGAAACCACCATCGAGAGCGCATCCTCAACCGGGATATCGAGGAAGGTCACCCGACTGGTGGGAACGATCAGCATGTATCCGGAGAGCGGATTCGGGGCCGTCGGGACGTAGACGAGGAGCGATTCCTCGCCGGCGACGTCCTGAAGCTTGCCGAGGTGCTCATTGGTCACCAACCCTAGCGCGAGGGTCCCCTTGCTCGGGAACTCGAACGCAACAACCTTCTGGAAGGACGATCCTGTCTCGCGATTCAGCAGAGCATTGGTGAACTGCTTGAGTGTGGAGTACATCTTCCGAATGCCCGGGACGGTGAACAGCAGCCGTTCGATGTAGTAGTGCAGTGTTCGACCGAAGAAGTTCCGGACGATGACGCCGATGAGCAGGACCAGAATCACGGTGATGTAGATGCCAAGCCCGGGGATCCAGCGCCCGAGCGCCCTCTCGATCGTCGCTCCGAACGGAGTCGACTGCCCGACGAGGCTGTCCACAAGCCTGTACACCAGCCACAGGACATAAGCTGTCGCGCCCACAGGCAGGATCGCGAGCAGGCCACTGATGAACGTGTCGCGCAACTGGCGGAGGAGTCGCTTCATGGGGTCATCACCTGGCACGGCGAGAGCATCGATGATCGCAGTCCCGTAGTATATGCGATCATGCTCGGGGGTGCAGGACGGAGGGTGCTGTGGTGTGGCTTCGTGACGGCGCTGCTCGTGCTCGCGGTGTCCCTGGCTGTCGTGGTGCGCCTTGGATACCCTCTGCGTTACGAAGCGACGATCGTGCGAACGTGCGAAGAGCACAGAGTGGATCCGTACCTTGTAGCTGCGGTGATCTGTGCGGAGAGCCGTTTTCGCATCGATGCGGTGTCTTCCGCCGGCGCAGTGGGGCTGATGCAGCTCATGCCGGACACGGCGGTGTGGGTCGCCGTGCAGGACCGCCTGACCGGCTTCTCGGTTTCACAGCTGGTCCTGCCCGAGGTGAATCTGCAGCTCGGGATCTGGTACTTGGCGCATCTGCTAGAGCGCTACTCGGGGGATCGATCTCTGGCGCTTGCCGCATACAACGCAGGGCCGACCGCCGTAGACCGGTGGCTGGACGAGGAGGGGGAACTTCCCCACGGCGTGATGGCGTATGTAGGGAGGATCGAGCGGAGCGTGGTTCGCTACCGATTCTGGTACGAGGCGCCACTGTGGGGGGCGCTCCTGCGGTCCCTTCCGCTCTGATTGTGGGTTCTCCCGCCGCGGTGCGTTGCTACACCCAGCCGCGTTGGGTAGCATTCCCAACCGATCTGTAGTTCATTGAGAAAGGTGGTCACGTCGTGTCAGAGCCGTCGACATGGGTCGTCAAGGACCCGAAGCAGGAGCATGTGTGGTGGCCAAGCGAGGCGATGAAAGCGCACGCCTGGGTCTCGGATGAAGCGGTGTACCGTGAGGCAACGGAGGATCCCGAGGCGTTCTGGGCGAAGCACGCCGAAGATCTCCGCTGGCAGCGCCACTGGGATGATGTGTATCGATTCGCCCCTGAGGCGTATCAGTGGTTTGTCGGCGGGAAGATCAACCTGTCGGACAACTGCCTGGATCGCCACTTGGAGGCGGGTCGTGGCGACCGGGTGGCGTTGATCTGGGAACCGGAGCCGACGGATGAGGCGCCGGTGCGATGGACGTACGCGCAGCTACATGATCAAGTCTGCCGTTTCGCCAATGCTCTGAAGGGTCTCGGCGTCCGCAAGGGCGATCGAGTTGGGATCTACTTGCCGATGGTCCCCGAAGCAGTGGTGGCGATGCAGGCTTGCGCTCGTATCGGTGCGGCGCACAGCGTTGTCTTCTCCGCGTTCTCCCCGGACTCGCTCCGCGACCGTATGGCGGACGCCGACTGCAAGGTACTCATCACCGCGGACGGCTACTACCGTCGCGGGAAGGCGATCAACCTCAAGGCGAACGCCGAGGCCGGGATCCAGGGAACGAACGTGAGCAAGGTCGTGGTCGTACGGCGTCTAGGGTCGTCCACGGAGATGGTCCCCGGCCGTGATCTGTTCTACGACGAGATCACGGAGGCAGCGGCGGCCGATTGCCCCCCCGAGGAGCTCGATGCGGAGGATCTTGCGTTCCTCCTCTACACGTCGGGAACGACCGGGAAACCTAAGGGCATCATGCACACCACGGGGGGCTACGCGGTCCAGGCGTACCTCACGGCCAAATGGAACTTCGACCTTCACGAGGGGGACGTCTTCTGGTGCACGGCGGACGTCGGATGGATCACCGGCCATACCTACATCAACTACGGGCCGCTGCTCAACGGTGTGACCACAGTCCTCTACGAGGGATCGCCCGATGCACCGGACTACGGTCGGATGTGGTCGGTGATCGAGAAGCATCGCGTGACGCAGTTGTATACCGCGCCGACGGCGATCCGCATGTTCCTCAAGTGGGGCGATGAGTGGCCGGCGAAGTACGACCTTTCGTCGCTGCGGTTGCTGGGGACGGTCGGTGAACCGATCAACGTCGATGCGTGGCTGTGGTACTTCGAGAAGATCGGTGGCGGACGTTGCCCGATCATTGACACGTGGTGGCAGACGGAGACCGGGGCGAACATGGTGAACAGCCTGCCAGGGATCGGCCCGTTTGTGCCGACGATCGCTGGGCGGCCGTTCCCGGGGGTGATCGGGGATATCCTTGACGCGGGGGGAACCGCTCTCGCCCCCGGAGAAGGCGGCTACCTGACGATCTTCAACCCGTTCCCCCCGGCACTCACCCGGGGCATCTACGGCGACATGGAGCGGTTCAAGGCGCAGTACTTCGGCGAATACGGGTCGGAGCGCTACTACACGAGCGATGGGGCGCGCAAGGATGCGTCAGGGAATGTTCGTATCACCGGTCGTGTGGACGACGTGATGAACGTTGCCGGACATCGCCTGGCCACAGCGGAGGTGGAGAGCGCCCTAGCGCAAAATGAGAACGTCAGTGAGGTCGCCGTGGTCTCGCGTCCGGACGAACTCAAGGGCGAAGTTCCGATCGCCTTCGTGCTCACGAAAGCCGGTGTCGAGCATTCGGACGACATCCGACGGAATCTGGTGAAGACGATCGACCAAGTCATCGGGCCGACGGCGCGGCCGCAGGAGATCATCTTCGTGAACGACGTGCCGAAGACGCGAAGCGGAAAGATCATGCGGCGCGTGTTGAAGGCGCTGGTGCGCAATGAGCCGGTTGGGGATCTGACGACCCTGCAGAACCCGGGATGTGTGGAGCATCTCAAGGATGTTGTTGGCTACGAACAGGAGACACGCTAATGCCCGAAGTCGACACGAAGCCCCTGGCGAATCCCGCGGCGTTGGGATTGGGAGGGTTCGCCCTGTCTACGTTTGTCCTCAACCTGGTGAATGCTGAGATTGTGTCCGCGGCGTCGCTGGGTATCGTGATGCCCGTCGCGTTCTTCTACGGGGGCCTGGCTCAATTCCTTGCCGGGATGTGGGAGGTTCGTCGAGGAGACACCTTCGGAGCTACGTGTTTCTCGTCGTTCGGGGCGTTCTGGATGGGCCTCGCTGCCTTCTTCTTCCTCCGACTGGCGGGTGTTGCAGGGTTCGTCGAGGTGCCCCCAGCTGGTGTGGCGATCATCCTTGGCGCATGGGGACTGTTCACGGCCTATGCGATGGTGGCGTCGCTCAAGCTGCCGCGCGCGGTGACGTGGGTGTTCATCACGCTCACGATTCTGTTCGGCCTGTTGACCGCGGGACAGTTCAATCCCCTCGTGCATCGTATCGCGGGGTACGAGGGACTGGTCTGCGCGCTGATCGCGTGGTATGCGTCAGCCGCGATCCTCATCAACAGCACGCACGGGCGAACTGTTCTGCCACTGGGCGAACGCAGCTAGCTCCCACCATCGCATCGGGTGCCGATCGCCGGCACGGGAAGGACGCGCGGCTCCGTTGGGAGGGGCATGTCTCCGAGGAAAGATCCACTGCGCCTGGTGTGGCTCGACCTGGAAACCACGGGACTCGACGACCGCACCTGTGCCATCCTCGAGATTGCGTCGGTCGTGACCGACGGAGACCTGTGCGTTGTAGAGGAGGGGCCGAACCTCGTTATCCACCAGCCTGACGCTGTGCTGCGAGGCATGGATCCGTGGTGCACCGAGCAGCACGGGGCGTCGGGGCTGACGGACGCATCCCGCCACTCCGATGTCACGATCGCTCTCGCCGAGAAGGAGACCCTGGCGTTCGTGCGTCGGCACTGCTTGCGAGGCCGTGCCCCTCTCTGTGGGAACTCAATCGGCTTTGACCGCCGCTTCATCATGCATCACATGCCATCGCTCAACGCCTATCTCCACTACCGCAACATCGATGTGAGCACGATCAAGGAGCTCGTCGACCGCTGGTATCCCGACACGGATCACACCATGGAGAAATCGTCGAAGCACCGTGCGCTGGATGATATTCGCGAATCGATTGCGGAATTGCGCATGTACCGGGAGCTCGCGTTCCGGAGATCAGAGTGAGCCAGGTGGAGTGGGGAGACATCGCCGTGGCGCGGGGACGCATCGCGGCGCACGTGCATCGCACGGCGGTGGTGACGTGCTCCAGCGTCGATCGTCGCTCTGGGGCGACGGTGTTCTTCAAGTGTGAGAACCTGCAGCGCACCGGCTCGTTCAAGTTCCGCGGCGCGACGAACGCTGTCCTTGCGCTGCCCGGTGACGCGCGAGCGCGCGGGGTGTACGCCCACTCCAGCGGCAACCACGCACAGGCACTGGCGTTGGCAGCGAAGCGGGCAGGGGTGCCAGCGTACCTGGTGATGCCCGAGAACTCAACGCCGGTGAAGGTTGAGGCGACGCGGGGGTACGGGGCGCAGGTCCGATTCTGCCCGCCGACCCACGAAGGGCGGCAGAGGGTTGCCGCGCAGGTGGGCGAGGAGACAGGAGCGACGTTCGTCCATCCGCACGACGATCCTGCCGTGATCGCTGGCCAGGGCACGGCTGTCTGCGAGCTGATTGAAGAGGTCGGCGCTCTCGATCTCGTGCTCGTACCCGTCGGAGGCGGAGGTCTGCTTTCGGGAACAGCGATCGCCCTGTTGCACGTTTGCCCTGGCGCGGAGGCCGTGGGCTGTGAACCAGCGGCGGCGGATGATGCGTATCGCTCCCTGCAGAGCGGGCGGCGGATCACCGAGTTCACGCCGCACACGATGGCCGATGGACTGCGAACGCCGTTGGGCGAGAACGCTTTCCAGATCATCCGACAGCACGTGCGGCGCATCGTGCGCGTCGAGGAGGAGAGCATCCCCGCAGCGATGCGCTTCTTCTGGGAACGGGCGAAGCTGGTCATCGAACCGTCAAGTGCGGTAGCCGTCGCGCCGTTGCTCGACGGCGGATTGGATGTCGAGGGGAAGCGTGTCGGGGTGGTGCTCAGTGGGGGAAACGCGGATCTCGCGTGGGTATCGGAAGGAGTGCGACCCAATGAGCGCTGAGCAGGAGTCGCAACGCGCGTCTGCCGTGCCTCCGCAGGATCGCGAGCCGCAATTCGACGCACCTTGCGGCTTGTACTGCGGGGCGTGCGACGTGTTTCTCGCCACGCAGCGCGGTGAGCAGGAAGCCCTTGCCAAGATGTGGGGCAGGAGCGTGTCCGAGATCACCTGCCGCGGTTGCCGTTCGCCGCAGCGAGCGGCCTTCTGTACCGACTGTGGCATCCGGGACTGCGTTCGTCGACGCGCCATCGCACACTGTGGGCTGTGTCCCCGCTTCCCGTGTGAGCAGCTGGTGGAGTTCCGCGACAGCGCGGCCCATCACGCAGCGGTTCTGCGCAACCTGCGTCGGCTGAAGGCGGCCGGGAGCGAGCGCTGGCTGCAGGAGCAGCAAGAGCGCTGGCGATGTCCCGCATGCGGTCGGGCGTCGGGATGGTACGACACGCAGTGCGACCGATGCGGTACTCCCCTCGTTTCTTGCCAGGAGGAGGATCTGTCCCCGGGTTTGGAGTGAGGGTGGACGGCCACGGCACCTGCCCAGGGTTGATGTCACCGCTGTGGGCAGAGCGGGTGGCAGCCGATCGTTACTGTGTGTCCGGCCTCGGCCGATCCGCGTCCCAGAACGGCCGGAAGCGCTCCAATACCGTTACCAGCCCGAGATGCCACGCGATCCCGTAGAGCCCGCCAGGATAGGCATTGATCGGCAGCCCAACGGTGGCGACGAGATACGCTGAGGCTCGCAGCAGGGCATCGGAGGCGCCGCCTGCACGGCGCTGGTCGCGGGCGTCTCGAATCTCATCGAGTGCCAGCGCAAGCAGGGCCTCAACGTTGCGTCCAAAGGAGACGATCTCCTCCCGAAGCGGAGCGGCGATTCGGAGGCGAAGCAGCAACGCGGATAGGTCGCGTGCGCTCTGGAGAAGGCCTGCCAGTCTCTCCCGCGGCCAACCGAACCGCGCGGCGGCGTCTTCGTCAGCGCCGAGAAGAAGCGCCTGAAGCTGATCGAGATGCCAGTGGATCATGCTTGGGTCAGCCGCGTCGACGCTCAGCTTGACCAGGAGTAGCGCGGTGGAGACGTCCCCGATCATCCGTTCGAGCAGACCGCGAAGCTGGTCCATGGGTTCGTCGGCTGCCGCTGCGGCGACAGCAGAAACGGCCAGCGCGCACAACAGAATCCCGGTCATCAGTCGACGCTTCACCGTATCCTCCTTCTTCAGGTTGTACTGTATCCCCGGCGTCCGGCGCATGGCACCATCCCTAGGTCACATTCGGATCATCTCCGGCAGTTGATCGGATGCGATAGCCGAATCCCGCCACGTTGTCAATGATCGACGACGCACCCTCTCCGGCGCTCGCCAAGCGGCGGCGGACAAGGTACACGCACTGTTTCACGTCCTTGGCATCGGCGAACGGGGAGTCAGGCCACACCGCATCGAGGATCTCCCGATCGGAGAACACCCGACCTCGTTCGGAGGCAAGCAAGCGGAGCAGTGCGTATTGCTTCGGGGGGAACCTCAAGGTCGCGCCATCGACCACGACCGCTTTGCGATCCTCGTCGATGCTCAGTCGATCGTCAGCGGCTATCGCCGCGGCGTGCCCGGCGGTCGTATGCTCGTCGCGGGCGCTGCGAAGAGCGATGAGCATCCCTGCCCCCCAGAGGATGACGAGAAACGTTGCGGACAGGCCTGAGACGAGCGCGATCATGGATCCGATCGCCGCCATCGGGGCGGTGGCGTCGAGGCCAAGACGAACGTGGCCACGGATCTCCGTGTTCCACAGGCCCCGAAACGGGATGACGATGTCCAAGACGAGAGCTCCCCCCTCGCTGGAGTGAAACGCAGTCGTCGGCTCATGCGGTGTGTCCTCCAGCGGCAGAAGCTCCCCGCCCGTGTGCTGCTCCCACCCCTCGCTCGCGAGGATCTCTCCGTTGCCGACGACGCGCACGTACGGCACGCCGGCGACGGTGAGCAATCGTGTTCCGGTGGTCAGCATCTCTAGACGATCGGTGGCGATCCACGCTTCGACGGAGTCGACGAATGTGGTGGTATAGGCCAGTCCCCGCTGGCGGAACGCCTCCAGCACCCCGATACGGTGCGTGTGGATCATCGCCGCGCACACGCCGGCGACGAGGAACGTGACCAGTGTCGCGGTGCTAGTTGCGGCCTTGAGAGACAGATGAACCCGTCGAGCGCTCACACGGACAAGGTAGAGCGGAGATCGGGTTCACACAAGGCGAGGGCGTGGCTGTGATCCCCGGATGACCGCTAGTTGACCGCGGTGCGGTTCATTGGAGACCGACAAACCGATAGCGTCATCGGTAGTCCACGGCAGCGGGATCGTCCCAGGAGCGGGCGATCCCCTGTCCGGGAACATCGAAGGAGGAACGATGCGTAACGACAGGTCGTCCGTCCGCTTCGGCGCTGTGCTGTTCCTGTCAGCACTCACGCTGCTTGCCGCGATCCCCGCAGTAGGGGTGCTCGGTCAGGAGGAGGATCCAGCTCCGCGGGAGTCCGCGATGGAGGCACTGGAAGGGATTCTGACACGACTGGAGGAAGCGCTCGTCCGCCTGGACGAGGTCGAGGTCCCGGAGTTGGAGCGGCAGCTGGAAGCGATTGCCGGGCTCCTTGGGGAGCTTCTCGTGCAGTTGGAGGAGGGCGACAGCGGGGAAGAGCCCACGACCAAGGAGCAGGTGATCAAACTCGATATCATGCTCCACAGGCTGATCCACACGCTGGAGAGGCTGGTCGCACGGCAGGAAGCGAACGAACCTCCGAGTCAGGAAAAGCTGCGTGCGCGGGACGCGTTGGAGAACCTGCGGATCTGGATCAACGGCTATGTCGACGGGCTCACACAGCACCTGCGACCCAGCGAAGCCCGCGAGTTCGAGCGCATGGCGGGGGCACTGCTGCAGGCGTTGAACCGGCATGTCGCGCGCATCGTGCACGCGGCCATCGAGAAGCACGAGGATCCGACGAGACTCGAGCTTCTTCTGCAGCGGGTTCAGGATCTGGTGACACGGCTGGACGCGTTCATCGTCCGCCACTTCGGGCGGCCGGCTGCGCCGCCTCGCTCGCGCGGGCTGTAGCCCCATGGCGCTGCGGCTGCCGCTTCTATGCGGCCGCCGCAGCGCGCCTTACGGCTGCTCCGCATCGAACACGGTCCGCCCGTCGATGAGCACGCGATCGACTCTGCTGTGTGCGATGTCGAACGGATGCCCGCTGGCGATCACGAGGTCCGCATCCTTCCCCGGTTCCAGGCTTCCGACCCGATGGTCGATGTGCAGCAGTTCCGCCGGGGTAAGGGTCACCGCACGGAGCGCTTCGCTCTCATCCAACCCCTGCTGCACGGCGAGAGCGGCGTCGATCGCAAGGTATCGCACGGAGGACATCCCGTCCGTCTGGATGGCCACCGTGGCACCCGCCGCGGCGAGGATCGCGGGGTTCCGCGGCGTCATATCCCGCAGCTCGAGCTTCATCCGCGAGAACAGAATCGGTCCCACGATGCACGGTATCTGCCGATCGGCGAGGATGTCTGCGATCTTGTGTCCTTCGGTGGCGTGAATCAGCACGAGGTCGAGATCGAACTCCTCGGCGATGCGAATCGCTGTGAGGATGTCGTCGGCGCGGTGGGCGTGGAGGTGTACCGGCAACTCGCGGGTCAACACGCGCGACAGCTCCTCGAGTCGCAGGTCGATGGCGAACGGCTCTGGTGCCTTCGCGCCGTCAACCCCTGCTTCGGCCTCTGCAAGCTTGCGTTCGTACTCGGCGCGACTCGCAAGGTAGTTGCGTGTCTTGAACAGCCACTCGCGCAGGAGCCCTGCGTTTCCCATGCGGGTTGACGGGGTCTTCTTGTTCTCCCCGTAGATGCGCTTCGGGTTCTCGCCGAGCGCCATCTTCATCCCTGCGGGGGCAAGAAGGAGCATCTCGTCTACGGTGCGCCCCACGGTCTTGATGACTGCGGTCTGCCCTCCGACGAGGTTGGCGCTGCCCGGTCCGGTGTTGATCGTGGTCACGCCCGCCGCCCGTAGATCCTCGAACGCTTGATCGGCGGGGTGGATGGCGTCAATCGCCCGGAGATGCGGCGTGATCGGATCGGTCATCTCATTCCCGTCGGAATCCCTCGCCCCGACGCCATCGGGGAACAACCCGGCGTGGCAGTGGGCGTCGATCAGACCGGGGAAGACGACCTTCCCTGCGGCGTCGATCACCTCCGCGTCCGATGGGACACCAAGCCCAATCCCGACATCCACGATCTTCCCCGCGTCGATGAGCAGCACGCCGTTCTCCAGCGTCTGCGTCGGTGTGAGAACGGTACCTCTCGTGATTGCCAGCAAGTCGTCATCCTCCTCTTCGGGAAACCGGTTCCCGTGATCCGTTGTGCGGTGAGGATACGGGCATGGCGCTACGACGCGCCAGCCGCAGGTGCGGTTGGCCCGGAGTGCTGGACTCCGAACTCCCCGACCAGCCACTTCGGGATGACTGCTTTGGCGGTCTTGTTGGGATCCACAAGCTGGCTGATCCCGATGTCGACTGTCAGGCTCGCGAGCAGGTATGCGTCGCCGAATGGCATCGAGAGCGTCCGCTGTAGGTAGGCCACCGCTTGTGCGGTCGCCTCGCGCAGCGCGTCCTCGATGCTCGGCAGGGAGATGAGGAAGATGAGCGCCTTGTCGGTCTCCACCAACGGCCACCGCAGATCCATGCCGGGCAGCACCCTTAGCCGGGCGGTGACGGAGGCGGAAACCTCGCACGCCGACACGCACACCTCCCCATCGCCCATGACCGCGTGCACGTCGCCGAGGGCAAGCGCAGCTCCGGGGCGAAACACCGGGAGATACACGGTCGCCCCCGGCCCGATCTCCTTGGCATCCATGTTCCCACCATGGCGATAAGCCGTCCCCGTTGGGTAGGAGCCACTCTCGGGCGCCACACCGATGACGCCGATCATCGGGCGCGCGGGCAGGCGCAGATCGCCAAAGATGACGTGGCCGTCGCGGATAGGAAGAATCCTCGACAGGGGGGCATCGAGGGCATCGGGTAGGACCCCGAGCCCGGGTCCTGCGATGATCGCCCCTTGATCGGGCAGCTCGATCGAGCGGATGTCGACGGCGAGAACGTCCCCCGGTCGAGCACTATCGATCCCCAGAGGTCCGGTGGCGGGATTGACGCGATCGAAGTCGAGTCCGTCGATGGTGTCGCCCTCGGCGCGGACCTGCCCGCCGAGGGCGTCCACGGTGTCGAAGACGACGGTCGTTGGAGTGGAGACCCTCGTCGCGGGGACGAGGTCGGAATGGAAGGCATAGATCAACTCCTCAGCGGGGACGTGCATCGGGTCACCTCCACTGTGAGGGTAGCACGAGTTCGGTCTGACGCCCATGCCTCGCACCGCATCGCGGGATCGTGGATCATTGCCCGCCAAGGGAGGACGATGCCGTACAGAGCGAGTGAACGGCTGGGCGAGGAGCCGATCGGGCGGCTGTTGGCGCGGATGTCGGCACCGGCGGCGGTCGGCTTGCTGGTCCAAGCGCTGTACAACCTCACCGACACCATCTTCGTCGGACGCGGAGTCGGGACGCTAGCGATCGCTGGAATCGCGATCTCGTTCCCGGTGCAGCTGCTCGTGATGGCGATCGCGCAAACGCTAGGGATCGGCACTGCGTCGATCGTCTCCCGGGCGCTCGGGGCGAAAGACATGGAGCGCGCCGAGCGTGCCTTGGGCACGCTGTTCACCCTTGCGATTGGAATCAGCGTCGTCCTTGCCGTTGCCGGCAGCGTGTTCCTGAGGCCTTTGCTCGGCGTCTTCGGGGCACCGGCGGACGTCATTCCGTTCGCCTCCGATTACCTGCGAGTCATCCTTCTGGGGACGGTGTTCTTCATGTTCGCCATGGCGACGAACGCCGTCATCCGCGCGGAAGGGAACGCCAAGATCGCGATGGTCACGATGCTCATCTCGGGAGGCTTGAACATCGCCCTCGACCCGCTGTTCATCTTCGGCTTCGGAATGGGGATCAGAGGCGCGGCACTGGCGACAGTGATCGCCCAGGCGACCACCGTGGTCTATCTCCTGTTCTACTTCGCGCGGGGACGTGGCGGCGTTCGAGTCCGGATGAGGAACCTCCTGGTCGACTGGCGGATCGCGGCGGAGAGCTTCGCTGTGGGGGCGGGATCGTTTGCCCGCATGGTCGCCGGAAGCCTGATGATGATTCTGTTGAACAACGTGCTGCGCAGCGAGGGAGGCTTCCTAGGGATCGCCGCGTTCGGTGTCCTCAATCGGTTGTTCACCTTCCTCCTATTGCCGATGTTCGGGATCGTCCAGGGGCTACAGCCGATCGTTGGCTACAACTTCGGGGCGGGGAAGCTCGACCGCGCCCGACGCACTGTCCACGGGGCGAACCTCGCGACGACGGTCGTCTCGTGTGTCGCCTTCGCCCTGATGATGGCTATGCCGAGGCAGATCCTTGGTGTGTTCAGCAACGACCCTGAGTTGCTCGCTGTGGCTGTTCCCGCGATCCGTACAGTGATCCTCGTGTTCCCGCTCATCGGTTTCCAGGTGGTCGCCGCGGGGATGTACCAAGCGCTCGGGCGGATCGTCCCGGCGCTGGTCCTCGCGCTGCTCCGTCAGGTGTTGCTGCTCATGCCGCTGGTGATCCTGCTCCCGCGCTTCTTCGGGCTCCGAGGCGTGTGGATAGCGTTCCCCTTGGCGGATGGCGCCGCCGGCCTGGTGACAGCGATCCTTCTCGTGCACGCCTTCCGCTGGCTGCGGGACGCGCCACGGGGGGCACCCGATGCCGTGGCCGCGGGGCTTGAGGAGTAGATACGCATGGTCCTCCGAATCGTCGAAGTGCTGTCTCCCGTGGTGCTTGTCGCGGCGGTCGGATTCGCCTTGCGGCGGACCGGCTTCGACGCCCGCTCTGCACTGCAGAAGCTGTCGATCTACGTGCTAGGACCGCCATTCATCGTCACGTCGTTGGCAACGTCCGAGGCCCGTCTGGGCGATCTAGGCCGTGTCGGCGGATTCGCCGCGGCGATGTTCGTTGCCCTTGCCCTGGTGGCGGCCGCGATCTCTGTGGCGTATCGCTTCCACAGAGACGAGGCCGCTGCGTCCATCCTTGCACTGGCGGCGAACAACTGCGGCAACTACGGGTTGCCGATTGTCCTCTACGGCTTCGGCGCGTCTGCGCTCCCGATTGGCGTTGCCTTCGTCATGATGCACTTCGTCGTCCAGATCCTTGTCGGGCTGCCGATCGCCTCGCTCGCAGGTTCCAGGAACCGGGGACGGCTGCACCTGGCGCCTGTCGTCCCCTACCTCGGGGCGGTGGTGGTAGGACTGCTTCTCAAGGGTTTCGCTGTCGAGCTTCCCGCGCTCGTCGAACGGCCGCTCACGCTGCTCGGCCAGGCGTGGATCCCCCTTCTGATTCTTCTGCTGGGGATGGAGCTTGCGGACATCAGCCTGCGGGGCATCGCTGGGCGCGCCGCGCTGCTCGCCGTGGCGAAACTCGCCATACCCCCGTTCCTTGCCCTTGGGCTGTTGGCCGCGTTCCGTTTCGACGGGCTGTGGTTCCGGGTGCTGCTGCTCCAAGCGAGCACGCCGACGGCCGTCAACAGCCTGCTGTTCGCCCGCGAGTTCGACGTCCGCCCCGACCTTGTCGCAGGGGCGCTCGCCATCTCCACCCTTGGCAGCATCGTGACCATGTCGATCCTCCTTGCCGTGCTTTGAGGAGAAGGGACAGTCTGCGGCGCAAGGGTTCCCCGGCCAGGATCCTGCGGGGCTTCCGCGGGCAGTCCAGTCGCCGTCTGGGCTCGCTGGTCTCCGACCCGAGCCGCGATCGCGCGAGCAGGATAGACGCCCCTCGCTTCTGCAGGCTCTGAGCGGCCGCGCAACGCTCCTCGCACATGTCCCGCGGCCTTCCGATCTGCCGACCGCCTCTGGCCAGCAGTGAGCCCAGCCGGGCGGCGCACCGTACCCCCCACGGACCTCGTTCAGGTCTGCCCCCACGGCGCATGACTCGCGACTTATCAGCGGCCGGCCATGTCCCGATAATGACACGCCACGACGGATACGCGTGAAGGGGGTGGCGTCATGCGGATGATGTGGAGATGCCCGAGCGCGGCGTGGAGCGATGCGGTGAAGCGCCAAACTGTACTGCGGAAGAGGTCGAGCGGTGCACGCCGATGGGCTGCGCGATCGTGCGTCGCTGCCGCGGCGTTGAGCTTCGCCCTCGTCTTCTGTTTCCAAGGCCGGATCGCTGCGGCGGATCGCTCCGAGCTCCTGTGGCTGGAATCGTCGGGAGGTCTCTCCGCGGACGCGGCGGCCTGTGTGGCGGTGGACGGGGACGGGAACGTGCTGGTGAGCGGGATGTTCAGCGGGACAGCCCGCTTCGGCTCGATCAGCCTCACCAGCGCCGGCGAGCGCGATGCCTTCGTCGCGAAGTACGATCCCTCTGGACACGTGATGTGGGCGACTGCGGCTCTCAGCAGCGTCTACAGCGAGGGGGCAGGGATTGCGGTGGACGCCGAGGGCAGCATCTATGTTGCCGGCACCTACTGGGAGACCGTGACCTTTGGCGAGATCACCCTCCCCAACGCGGTCAGCGTCCCGCAACCGTACGATGCGATCGGCGTCGATCGCTCGCGGGAGCGGAACGTATTCCTGGCGAAATACAGCCGAGACGGCGAGCTTCTCTGGGCGACATCTGCGGATGATGCAGCGCAATGCACGGGCGCCGCCGTCGCCGTCGACGGCAGCGGGAACGTCTACGTCGTGGGGAGCGTGCAGGGACACGCGTGGTTCGATGAATGCTCGGTCAACCACGTATCCAACGCCGAGTTGCAGGCCGCTGAGGAGGCAGGCGACACGATGCTCGGCCGCACAGCGGGAGATCCGCAGGTGTTCCTTGCGAAGTACGACGGCGGCGGGCGCGCCGTATGGGCCACGGCAACACGCGGCTCCATACGGGCCGAAGGGCTGGCCGTGGTCGCCGAGAAGAACGGGGATGTTCTCATCACGGGGTCCTTCCACGACGAGATCCGCTTTGGGGACACGGTGCTCAGAAGTGACCTCAATGGCGGTGGCATGTTCGTCGCGAGGTTTGACGGATCGGGAGAGCTTCTGTGGGCGTCGCACGCGGTCAGCCCGGTGTTTGCCTCGGGATCGGCGCTGGCCGCTGGCGCCGACGGGAGCGTCCACGTCGTGGGGTCGTTCACTGAAGGGCTCCGGTTCATTCCTGAGGGTCCGATCTTCGTCATGCCGGAAGCGCAAGACCATGCGGTGTTCGTTGCCACGTACGGGGCCGACGGGCGGCTGGCTTGGGCCGCCGCGACGACCAGCCGGACGCAGCTCAACGCGGGATGCGGCATCGCGGCCGATTCCTCGGGCAACGTCTTTGTCGCTGGAGCGTTGGCTGGCCCCATTCGCTTCGGCGGGATCGTCGTTACCGACTCGGGCGAAACGGATGCGTTCATCGCCGGCTACAGCAGTCTCGGGCAGCCGTTCTCGGTCGTCACCCTCGAGGATGCACCTGGAGCGGACGGCTTCCTCGACATCGCAGTGGATTCAACGGGGTGTCTCTACGCCGTGGGGCGCTTCCGCGATGCGCTCACCGTCAACGGCGCGGCGGTCACAAGTGGTGGGGAGTGGGATCTGCTCGTCTCGAAGTGGAAACTCGCTCCGCAGCCGAGTCCTGTACACGTCATGGATCCCCGAGGCGACGTGGACACGAGTGTGGCGGACCAGCTGGATCTCGTGTCCGCCGAGGTGGCCCACGATGGTCAGACGTGGGTGCTGACCGCCACGGTGGATGGGGCGCTCGATGTGGATCCCATCCCCGGCTTCAACCTCGCCTTCCTGCTGACGCACCTCCCGGATTCCGATGATGGGCAGGCGATCCGACGAACCATGCTGACGCTGGCCAAGAGCGACGGCGTTTGGGCGCTCGTCGCGGTCCCGGACATTGGCGACGGCAGCAGCCCCGCAATGTTCGTGGACGCGTTCCTGACGGAGGCCCCGAATCACGTGCGCATCGAACGGGATACGGTGTCCATCCACCTGACCTCTGATCTCGTGCAGCGCATCGGAGGCCTTGACCGGTTCGCGTGGGAGGTGGCGACGTTCGCCGGGATGCCGATGGTGGAGTCCACGGGAGCGGAGGTCACCTTCCACCGTGGCTTGTCTCAGGATCGCCTGCCGGACGAAGGTGCTGCCGCGTGGCCGGGAGCCTCTGCCGAGGCTGCCGCAACGCACGTGGCTTCGCGTACGGCGATGGCCGACATGAACCTGGAGCTGGCGCTGCTCGATGCGTTCGGCGTGCGGACATCAAGCCAGATCTCGGACGTCGACCTGTCCAACCTCACGGGACTGAACGCGAGAGGCTACGGGATCAGCCGATTGGAAGGGATTGAGCGGTGCAGCCACCTCACGCTCCTCGCATTGCGAGACAATGAGATCATCGATGTCTCGCCGCTGGCGGCTCTCGCTGGATTGGAGAAGCTGGGGCTAGGCGAGAACCGCATCTCCGATCTGGCACCTCTTGGCGTGCTCACAGGGCTTGCGGAACTGGACCTTTCATTTAACTGTCTCACAGACATCGCTTCGCTCGATGGGCTGGCACAGCTGAGGAGCCTGAACCTTGAGGGCAATGAGATCCATGACATCGGCGCGATCTCGGACCTCGCCGGGCTCCAGTACCTCACCCTGAACAGGACCGGCATCTCCGACCTGACGCCCGTCGCGGACCTGGGTGACTTGAAAGCGCTTCGCGTGGCAGGGAATGCGGTCTCGGATCTTCTCCCGCTGAAGGGGCACTTGTCTCTGTTTGGGCTGGACGTCTCCGGCAATCCGATCAGCGATCTCTCGCCGCTCCTGGAGGAGCCGATGGGCCGTGAAGGCGACTGGATCGATCTCCGAGATACGCCCGCGGCCGGCCAAGCCTATGACGCGATCAGCACGCTGCTACGCAACGATGTCCGCGTCTACCTCGATCCTCTGCCAGAGGGGACTGTGGCACCGCCGTTCGCACTGCCCGTCCTGGGAAGCGAGCCAAAGGAGATCGTTTCGCTTGCCGATCTGCGTGGAAGGACGGTGATCATCGACTTCTGGGCAAGCTGGTGTGGGCCGTGCAAGCAGACGCTGCCGGCACTCGACGAGCTGGTTGCATCGCAGGAGGGAAGCGGGATCGTGCTCCTCGGGATCAACCTGGATCGCCATCCTGAGAGGGCGCTGGAGTACCTAGAGAAGAACGAGTTCGCAAGCATGATCCCGCTCGGAGGCTCGTTTGACGAGTCGGAGATCATTGCGCAGATTTACGGCGATCTCCTCGTGAATGGGATCCCGCACTCGTTCGTCGTCCGCCAGGATGGCGTCATCGTGTACTCGGGACACCCGACGGCGTACATCGAGAAGGTCACTGGCGCTCCGTAGGCACCGTCTTTGGAGGTTCCAGGGACGTAGGTTCCGGGGACGTAGTACTCAACAGGTGGCAGGCACGGTGAGGAGTTCGGTATTGCGTCCCCGCGTCCGACGTCCTGCCCTGTGCGTGCTCCGCTGGAGGTGCTTCCACAGGCTTCGACAATGCGTAGGTGTGGGCTGCGGGAAACCGACCTCGAGCCCCCCCTAGTTGGCGCGCGGCGTCTACGCGCGGCGCTGGAGGAGGCGCCGGGCTTCCTCCGTGAGCGCTGCCGTGTTCTGCAGGGTGTGGACAACGGAGAGGTGATCCTGCTTCCACGCGAGGTGCGCCGCGTCGGCGGCCATGACCAGATGAAGCGCGGCTGCGGACTCATCGCGGAAGGCGAAGCCGCAGTCTTCCATAGGGCAGCCGACGGTCAGCTCCGGTGTCTGCCACGTCGAGAACGAGTGCCCCAGCGCGTAGACCTCGTCGAGTTTGGATGGGCAGTCGCGGACGTGACCGAACTCGGAGTGGAAGCGGACGA
>Ga0272441_10003852_pt1 | contig 27959 bp, 33 predicted proteins | sample SSMProp6N_FD_193582 | JGI IMG/M metagenome (GOLD analysis project Ga0272441, IMG submission 193582) | Marine sediment archaeal communities from Little Sippewissett salt marsh, Falmouth, MA, United States - SSM-Prop-6N | ecosystem: Environmental > Aquatic > Marine > Wetlands > Sediment ... | reverse complement strand
CGCTATTTTGAGTATTGAGTCTATTGCTGTGAGAGGATATTGATAAATAATGAGTAAAACAAATTTTTCCACCTCTTGGATATTTGTTTCAATGAAATGTAGAAAACTCATCACGTTATCTGCATATTCATAATAAGAGAGTTCTCCAAGTCTTCTGATATATTTTCGAGGTATTTTAGCTGGGTTGTGTTCTGAGAAATATTTTCTATTATATGAGAGAAAGTTAAAGTCTTCTAGGTGTTGAAGTATTGTTTCTCCATAGTAGGTAAGATGGTAGCGGTTGTCTACTTCTTTTTTAATAAGGTTGGATTCTCTTAGTCTTGATAGGTGTCTCCTTGCTCCCGGGAAGGTGAGTTCTAGTTTATTAGCTATATGGGTAAGTATTTCTGGTTTCTCTTGTAGTATGACTAGTATATCGTGTCTGATTTTGTTTGATACCTCGAATAACGTTTCATAGAAATTATCATGGAACTGCTTGCTCATGCAGACACCATTAAGAATTAATCGCATATGATGATAAAATCATCGATTTCTTCTCCAAAAAAGAACCATTTTCCCCATGCTCAACGGCATTTAATATCTTCTAAAGAAATATCTATTTAAATAGTTTAAATACTCGGATACATCGATAAAAAAGAGGGTTTTTTCGGGAGATATCTCCACAGGGCGTAGGGTTCAAATCCCACCCTCCGCACCAATCTAATTGATTTCTTGTGGGGGCTTTTTCCTGTTTTTTGATGGGAACTATTGAGTTATGTAAAGATTTATTACTTTACATATTTTTTATTATAACAGTAAAGGGGTCTAGCTTGAAGATAATCGCTTGGGCTCGAAAGCATCTACATTATTGTCCAGGATTAGAAGCAGCAGCAAGATTTACCCCAGAGAGAAAAATGGAAAACAGGTTTAGACTATTATCGCTAACCTCATTCACACTGATTATCGTGATAACAATCGCGTATAGCTGTATTACAACCATTCAGGCGAATCAGGCAAGAGAGGAATACGCGAGAGCCCTGTTTAGCGATTTCACAATAATCGAAGTTAAAGAGAAGGATAGGTCAGCGTTTTACAGGGATGGCTCTCTAGTGTCTCCTATCCACTTCTTTGATGTTAAAGAGTTTATCAATGTCGCGCATCAACAGGAAGTAGATGTATTGTATCGCGTGATCCCTGGTGTTGGAAGACATTTATATTACTACTTTGAGTCTCCGCTCTATTTTGAAAACTATATGGCGTATGAGAGGGAGATAACGCCACCAGTTATTCTTGACTGGTTCGATAGGTCAGAGATAAATTTGAATAGAACAGGATAAACCTCGAAAAAAGGAATAAAATAGGATATATCCACTGCACTAAAAGTGCAAACCCCACCCTCCACACCAACAGTTTTGGTATCCGCTGGTGGAGAAATGATGCATTTTTTGGTTACTTGTCGGGTTTTGTGCACTGTTTTGACGGTTACTGGATCACTTTTCGCCATATATTTATGCTTGATCTGGGTTGTTCTGGGGCTGGTTCAATGAAAAGAGTTGGTTTTGGGGCTGGGATTATTAATCCCCCCTCCCTCCTGTAGGCGGCTATATTAACGCGTGATTCAGACAGATGATATGAGGATAAAATCATCAATAAAAATTGAGGATAATTAAGATAAATGGAGAGTAGGGTTTGATCTATTTTACCAACTTGTTTCCAATCTGGGTTATCCTCCCAATGAAACTGTCAAGATGCTCGTATCTAGTTCTATGGTTTGTAATACACGCTCTCAGGATCACCTTGCCATTTAACTTCGAAGGCAATACGGCGAACTTAGGGTTACGAAATAGTTCATTGAATACTCCATAGTTCAGTTTGGCTAACTTATCCTCCCCTAAACCATTCAGATAGTACCTGAAACAGACCACATTCAAATTCACTGGTGCAACCAACTCCAAGTTAGGGGAATCCTCCACAAGCTCACCAAGGTATTTCGCTTGGTCGATATTCATCTCCACTAACCGCCTGAACTTTCCCACACCATGCTCCTTTATGGTCATCCAAGCTTTCAAACTACGAGAAGGCCTTGATCCCTCAAGTGATAGACTACCAGATCCACTGCCTACCTCTTCGAGGTAGACTGGGTTAATATCGAAGGTCCTGTAATGGGCATCAGCGTCCTTAACTAAGGTACAACCTATACCATAAGGCATATACATCCATTTGTGCAGGTCCAACGCTAAGGAATCAGCCTTATCCTGTCCTTTCACCATATGCCTGTACTTTGGGGAGAGATGAACCCAAGCCCCAAACGCCCCATCAACATGATACCATAACTCCTCCCGTTTACAATAAGACGCAAGGCTTTCTAGGTCATCTATCGCACCAACATTTGTTGACCCGCAGCACCCCACTACACATACTGGAGTATATCCTTCATCCCGATCTTTGTCCACCTGCTCCTTGAGAAGGGACAAATCAATCCTGTAATCGTTATCCACGGGGATTAATCGAAGATTCTTGTGGCCTATTCCCATTAATCTGAGATTTCGGATGATGGAGAAATGAACCTCAGTTGAGCCATAGAAAGTAAGTTTACCATTTACACCATTTTTGTTCACATCATATCCTGCATTCGAGTTAAGCGCCACATTTAACCCAATTAAGTTGGCCATGGTACCACCACTACCAAGTACACCTGTGGCAGCCATTGGGTAATCCAGCATTTCTTTGATCCATCTTATAACTTGGGTTTCTATGTCTGGGGTGATATCATGTTCATTCATTATTGCGTTTATCCCTGAGCTCCACATATCGGCTAATGCACCGAATGACGAGCCTTGACCAGTTACAGCAGCCCAGCAACATGGATGAGCGATTAAGCTCCCTCTGTTATTCAATATTTTTTCCTGAAACTCTTGGTATGTATTAGTTGGCCCAAGTGGTTTTTCTGGTGCAGGCTGTTTTAGATAGTCGAGAATTTCTTCTGTTTTTGGTCTGAGTATCGGTCTTTCTTCTATTGTTTCGAGGTATGTGACCATGTCTTCTGCCATCTGTTTGGCAAGCACCTTCATTTTTTCCCAGTTTTTAGGGTCCAGTGTTTCTTCGATTCGATCCATCTTACTATTAATTTATAGTTATAATATGATAAAATCATCGATAAAAAGAGGGAAATGTTTCGGGAGATAGCTCCAGACTATTTAGAGTGCAAATCCCACCCTACGCACGCGTATTCTATCCCGTTAACATTCACTCTTGGCAGTCCGTCTCCTGAGGGGCATTCATCTCTTCGTTGATCTTGATCACGGCCTGCAAGAGATCCTCGGCCGTCCGCATCGAGGTGGCTGTCGGAACGCTTGTCGTGACGAAGTGCTGCGCGTATGGGAAGCACGCCACCTCGAATGGATTCGGGTCTAATGCGCCGCCACCGAACGTGTTGGTGCACAGTGAGATATCGCCGAGAGGAAGCTTCAGCGCCTGCGCCATCTCCTTCGGGTCGAAGACCAGACTGAATGGCTTGGTGCATTGCTGCAGCTCACCGCCGTAATCGACTGATAGGTTGCCCTCGACCCATAGGCGTTGATCGAGTTCCGTGAGGACACTGTTTTTCAGGTCGGCGGTGAGGGTGAAGCTGTTATCGGACTGGGCGCTGGCGATATCAACGATGATCTCTCCCAGATAAGACGTAATGACTACCGAATGGGATGTACTCGGGCCGATGAAGCCTTGGCTCGGGTCGTAGCTGTGGGTGTTGCTCTCATACTCAGCGATGATCCAAGAGAGAAGCCCAGTCTCACAGTTCTCAGCGATCATGTAATACTCCAAGCAGCTCCCCCAAAACACGCTAGTGTGGACATTGAAGGCGCTAATGATCGCGCACGGTCGCTTGGGGGTGTCGTTGAACATCGCTGAAGGATGCAAGCTATAGTTCGGCGGTAACACCCGCTCGGCCGCCTCAGTGTCGGTGATCTCAAAGGCGAGGAACACAGCGTAAGGTTCGACGACGAAGCTCATGTACGGGTTGGAGCGCGCCCCTCGGTTGACGATATACCGCTGGAGTCTAAGGGGCAGCTTGCGGAGCATGGCACTGCCTTGGGTTGTGGACGCGACCTTGGCGGGCACGACCATCTTCTCAGTAGTCTTGATGTAACGTCTAAGGTCCTTGATTTGCATATTTTCTTCTCACCATATGACTGCGCCGAGAGGGGGCACTTCAAGCTAGTATCAATTTTTCACGCTCAGTCCGCGCGTCACCATAGAATATTTTGTTTAGGTTGAAAAGTTTGCTGTGTTAAAATCCCACCCTCTTTACCATCATCGATTGTTTTATCAGGATATCCAAGTAATTTACCGTTATTATGACCAAGCTTCAAAACGAGATGATCACCGAAACCGGATACAAGACGTGAATAATGATGACCCCATACCACATCGAAGAGAACCGGGAAAGATACATCCAATTGATCAGGGAACTCGTTAACATATCAAAGGACGGCGAGGAAGCGCTTCAGAAGTCAATCGCCGACAAACTCTCCATGCTTGGATGCAATGTCGAGACCCTCAAACTCCGCCCCATAGGACTTAGCCCAGAAAAAGAGTTCGCAGCGGAGGAGAGCATGAGTCATTCTGAACGCATCAGCGTTGTCGGAAGACGTGCCGGAACGGGTAGCGGAAAAAGCCTGATGCTTTTCGCTCACCCTGACAGTGAGGAGCTTCGAGGCTTGGATGAATGGACCCATGACCCCTTCAAGGCAGAGGTTAAGGACGGCAGGGTATACGGATGGGGGGTAGCTGATGATCTGTTGGGGGTGGCGACGATGATCGGAGCCTTGGACGCATTACTGAGGAGCGAGGTAGCTTTGAAAGGCGATCTCTATCTATGCAGCAATGCCAGCAAGAGGAACGCTAGGGGCGTCACGGCTGTACTCGATAAGGGATACAAGGCTGATGCAGCGATATACCTGCATCCGGCGGAGTCTGGTGAGGGCTTGAACGAGATTAAGGCTTTCGCGTCTGGATTGTTGAGCTTCAGGGTTACCGTAAAGGGGAAGCCCCCAGATACCACTGAGCCGGGTCACACGGTATTTGCCCACATGGGAGTGAACCCTATAGGAAAAGCCGTTAAGGTGATCCAAGCCTTGGAAACGCTCAACGAGGATAGGGGAGAGGAGATCAAGAACGAGTTACTTGAGGAGGCGGTCGGTCGCTCCACAAACATACTGGTTAGTCACGTATGCTGCGGAGACTCTATGGTCTTCAACCATATGGGTGATAAGTGCGTCATAGGCGCGTCGATATCTTTTCCCCCAAGGGAGAACCTTAACGACGTGAAGAGGTTGATAGAGGACACGGTCAAGGGCGTCTCTGATGGTGATCCTTGGCTCTGTGAGCATCCGCCGGTTATCGAATGGGTGTTCGGTACACAGGGGGTGGAGACCCCAGTTGATCATCCGCTATACCAGATAACCTGCAGAGGGATAGAGGAGGTAACAGGTGAGAAGCCCCACGTCAACCCGCTGCACACCGCCAGCGATATCAGGAACCCTATTCTATTCAGTGGCATACCAACCGTCGGTTTCGGCAGTCTTTCTGGGGGTCTCGTGCATTCAGGTGGACATGATGAGTGGATCGATATAGAGGATTATCTGAGGGCGATCCGTGTCTGCGCCAGAATAATCGAGGACTGGTGTAGTTAAATCAATTATTGCCACCGATAGGGCTCATCAATTGGTTTTATGGGCTAGTTCTTGGTCTCGTCTGAGGTTCATTTAGAATCCAGTTGTGAGAAAAACCCTCTTCAGGTGCTAGTTTTAATAACAAGACATCATAGAAATCACGATCTTCAGGCATCGCTGATCCCGAGATGATATATCCTCCATCACTTGTCTGTTGAACACATATACCATACTCGTGGTTACCACCTCCATAGGTTTTACTCCACATCTGGTTGCCATATTCATCAGTCTTCACAATGTACACATTTTCAGAATTAGGTGCGCCAAATGACGCTGTTGAACCAACAACCAAATACCCTCCATCATGGGTTTGGATTACATCGTTGAACGTATCATCATTCGGACCACCAAAAGTCCTGCTCCAAACCATCTCTCCAGTCTCATCGGTTTTCACAAGTAACGCGTCCCCGCTTCTACGCCCACTAAGGGAGTATGACCCTGCAACAATGAAACCCCCATCACGTGTCAGTGCCACAGAGTTCCCTCTATAATATCCCCCTCCGCCTATTTCCTTACCCCAGAACACATTTCCATCACTGTCAACAAAGAATAGAATGACGTTGATCGCCTTAGGTGTGCCATATGCGCGTGGTGTAGGATCATATAATTCAATTTCCTCAGTACCTACAAGCACATAGTTTCCATCACTGGTCTCAGCTATTGACGCGATCATCTCCTCTGCATATGGGCTTCCATAAGTCTTTCTCCATACTAGCTCGCCCTCTAAATCAGTCTTAATTATAAGCGCATCAGTATCTCTCATATCTTCTTCGATATTATATCCAGAAATAATGTATCCATCACTGGTTTGAATGATTGAACCGAATTCATCCGCAGTATCTCTCGGCATAATACTGGACCAAATGAAATTACCTTCCCTATCTAACATTGTGAGGTATAAATGAGGACCTCTCTTGGTGTTTTTTATTCTTCCTGCAATAAGGAAGTTACCTTCCCGAGTCTCCAATCCTGACATGGCTTCTTCTCTGAAAGGTCCGAATATGCTTTTTTCCCATTCTAGATTCCCCGTGGAGTCTGTTTTTACTACGTAAGCATTGTACCTTGTGGGGTGGATCAGATTAGTAGATCCTATTGAAAGGTATCCTCCGTCACTCGTTTGAATAACAGAATAACTGACATCTCGCCACTGTCTACCTATTTGCTGGCTCCATTCTATAGGTGGTCCATCGTTTAACGGCGCAGATACCTGGGTTTGAGCATCGATTAGCTTGTATACTAATTCATCTCCCACCATGGACTCACGCCAAACTAGCTCATTTTCCCTGTAGACCTCAAGTACAAGATACGATGTTTCATCCTTTGGCACATATGTTCTCTCTAGCCTAACCTCATGCACAACGAAATCGAAATCCAATGTCATATTGTACTTACCAGCCTCAGTGTGCATAGTATTCACGACATAATCATCGTACTCAACCACGTCGAGTACCCAGTACCCATTAGAGTATACTTTCACAGTATGGCCATTTGACCAGAAGCCAAAAACGGGGATTCTTAATACGCAATACATGAGGAATAAGCTGAATAACGAAATTATCACTAGGATCGATTTTCTATTTGACAGGGCTATCAAAACCACTAATAATTAGAGTCAAATAACGGTTATGGAAGAACCCAATATTGATCCAAGGATAAAAGCCATTCTCCTTTAGCAAAGTTTTCTGGAAAAAATTCATCAAGTTATCGATGATTTTATCATCATTTTCTGTTAATTGTAATCTGGAATGAAGTTCTCATCTCCAAAAATACAGAAATATCTCATAGAGCAGAGATTAGGCAGACTCGCTTCAATCACTCCCGATGGTCTTCCACACGTCGTAGCAGTTGGATTCGTGAATGATGAGACCAACCTCTATTTCAGTACATTCACAAAGACCAAGAAGGTGAAAAACATCAGAAAAAACAGTAAAGTAGCATTCATCATTGATGACTCGGGAGGTTCTGCTGGTTGGCGCTATGTTACCGTTGAGGGATATGGATATTTAATCACAGAACAAGACGAGTTTAACAAGGTTAGAGGGCTACTTTGTGATAAGTATCCGGCATATCTTTCTGAGGAGTGGGCGATAAAACGGGAATCTCATACATTAATACGAATAGAGCCGAGAAAAATACTAACTGCAAACCTCGACTGACCCCAGTTTTTCTACAATAAAGCGAAGCCTATAAGAAAGGGGCAAATCCCAGCTTCCGCACCAGATTAATAATCCAGATAATCCAATCCTTGATCTGTGATTGAGATGGATGCCCAGTCATTCTTGTAGAAACCAAAGTAAAGCTCTACAAACCCCTTTGACTCAAGGTCTTTGCATGCTTTCTCAATCTGTCTTGGCTTGTAATTCACTGACTTGAACAATACTTTTCGCGATACCTCACCTGACTCAAAGCCTTTGGGCAGGTTATCAGACAAGTATCTGAGTATCTCATGATGGATTCGTTCAAATATCATTCCTACATCAAAATGAGGGGACAATATTATCTCTTCCCAATTGGGATATCTCTGGATTCAAATCGTACAGTTGCACCAGTTAAAAACCCATCAAGTACAGTATGTATCCGATGGTGAGCGGCACCCCGAAAAGAGTATTATGCACCAATATCGTTGTTAGAAGACTGCCTGTTCTCTGATAGGCATACCCCAACAGCAACCCAATTGGAGTCGTAATCAAGACCGTCAACACTGCAGAACCCAAAGGCATGTTTAATGCGTTGATAAGGTGAAACCCACCCCAGAACAAAGCTGCGACCACGGTACCAATATGAACATCATGACCCGCAATGTCTACACTTCCCTCAAGATTATCCATTAAATAGGTCTGGATCAGTCCTCGGAACATGGTTTCCTCTGACAAACCCACGACGATCCACTGAAACCCCAGATAACCCAGAACATTAATAGAATCAACCTGTTCTGGAATGTCTAAGGGCAACCCATTCATGATCTGAACTATGTATCGAACCGACAACACCAGCCCAGAGAGTAACCCGATAAAAAGCATCCTTCTATGAGAAAACTCTGGAGGGTCCTCATTCAGGTTAAACCCATAACTCCTTGGTTCTCCATTTGTAAGGTAGAGTATGATGCTGAATGGGACCACGAATTGTGGAACATGGACAAGGACAGCCAAAACCCATGAAGAAGTATCCACACTAATAGAGATGATAAAAATGCTTAATGCGACTATCAGTGTGACAGCTAGCATCTTCAGAATTGGTGTGGGTCTCAGTTTAATGCTCATCTTTTACTTGACGATCCTTTCATGTTTCATTGATATTAAAGCTAGCATAATGGATACATCATTACCTATCCCGTGTAAGTAAGCGAAACAAGCCAACAACAAAGTTCAGTGCAGGAACCCGCTCCTTGTAACGCTGATATGGATCACCGAATTTCTCCACCAGTCTCCTATCAGCAGGAACAACCTCATATGCATAAGTTATTGCTGCTATTAATCCCGCTACGACACTATACGGATGCTGAGAAATCAACATCATACTCAAACAAATCAAGACCCCAGCAAGGAACTGGGGATGCCTAACAACACCATAAACCCCAGAAGTCACCAGTCTAGTAGTCTTGATATAGCTCTGGTCCTCAGGCACTCCACCATGTTTCTTGAACTCGTATATGGGCAACCAACCGAACACAGCTGAGGCAGAAAGCACCAGCCATCCTAGATTGGCAACCCAGCTAAACCCCAGATTATTGTAATATCGCCAAGAGAGATAAAATTGGTAAAACATCAAGGGCACATATACACAAGCCCGTAACCAGTCCTGAAGCTCCATAGATTTACCGGATTTATCGCCAACATCACCTGAAATATTGCTAGGGTTCTCGGACCGGTAAAAAGCCCAGATACAGAGTATCTGCACCACAATAACCACGCTATATAGCTTTACGTGCATCCAGTTAAAAACAAACCCACCCATAATGGTACCCATCGCTGACGCCCCAGCCCAAGAAAAAGGCCACAAGACAAAGATGTTCCTCGTTAACCTGAACAAGACCCCATAAAATAGACCATAGAACCCCAACCGTAACACCATGTCAATAGGAAAGGAGCCCAGATGATATACGGCGGTACAGAGCCCAGCCGCGACTATACCCGGGATTATACCAAAAGCCTTCTCAAATCTCAACTGTATCCAGCAGTGGATAAAGAAAGGCTCCCACAGACATAAACCACAGTAAAGAAGATGGGGCAATACGTTGGCATCCGGTATACTCGCAAGAGAAGCTCTGAGTATTGGCAAGTATCTTAATATCATTAAGAGGCTGATCCCTAGGCTTGGGAGTAGCTGTTTTTTTGTTATCCCTATCTCACTGAGCGGCTCCTTCAATACCTTAAGCATGTAATAGGCTGGCAGGACCACCAATACAATGGTGGTTGCCATTATGAAATTCATGACTGCTAACCATGAACCAGAGTTCGTGCCAAGATAATATGAGGGTATGAAGTAGAGTACAGTCAAAAGCGCTACAACTGTATCTCTACCAGGATTATACCTAATCCAAGGTTGATCAGATAACCTTCTATACAGACCAGTTCCAGTAACTCGAAACCCGTCACCCGTGATTTCTTCTTTCATTTTTATTCGAGACACATGAAACATGCAGCGTTTATAATAGGGGGTCATTTTCTGCGGGACAGAACATGGTTGAATATAAACAGCAGTGGTTCTCTGTTTCACAGAATTTGATTATTTTTTATATGTGTATGTGAAGCTTCACATGATAGAAAATGGAGAACCTAGATAGATTCAGCAAAGCCATCACCATAGTTGAGCGCTATGAACAATATCTCTATCAGAGAGCCATGGGGTTAGCGTTCATCGTCAACGGACTCGTGGGGCCAGCAGTCTTCTTCCTTATTCTGAAGGCTGAAGTTTTTTCCATCTATCTAGGCATGACCCGCACAATGTTTAGCGTAATCTCAACGACGCTATTAGCGGGAATAGGCGTCTTACTCAACATCTTCTTGTTTGCCTCTGCCCGTGTCCTATCATCAAGAATATCAGAAAGAAAAGATAACCGCGACTTGCCCTTCATGTTTCTAATGTTTTCCATATGGTTTGTAGCATTCTTCCTAGTAGGCTATATCCCTGACCCATACAGTAGGGTTGGATGGTCTTTGGCAGGAGGCGCCGCGAGCCTAATCTCATATTTGGTATTATCTTACTCAGGTCACCAAAAGCGACCAGAACTCATCATCATCGGAGTAATAAACATCTTAGCCATTCTTCCTATCTACCTATATGGCGACCGCCTTGAACTGGAGATTCTTGTATTAGCAATATACGCTATAAGCTTCGTTCTCGGAGGAGCATACTCAACGATTAAAGCTAATCAATATTTGGAGGCTAGCTGAGGGGAAGACTGGGTTGGCTGACCCACTGGACGTGCTTGAAAAAGGAGAAATATTCTCCGCCCAGCACAGGTTCACCATAATGTTCCTCCTCTATATACATAGAAAAGCTGGTTTCACAGAACTCCAAAAATTATTAAACATAACCCCTGGGAACTTGGATCACCATATTAAAAAACTAGCTGAGGCGGGATACGTCAAGACGAGTCATATTCTCGACTGGAGACCATTGAAAATGGTTGAAATAACCCAAACGGGTGCAAAGGAGTTTCGGGATTACGCCAAAGGGATGCGAGAGCTACTAAACCAAATAGAATAAACCCTGAGCCAACGTACGATAATACATGGGTTCTATTTGGATTGTTTACAGTATTCACTAGCTAGCGTAAAATAAACAAAATATTGGGGTGGAGTGTCCTACTCCTTTACTTTTTCGAGGTCGTGGACCTCAACAGCGCCTAGGTACATCTCATTCAGCAATGGATGATTCAGCAAATCAGGGGCACTGCCCTCGAAAGTGAATCTTCCACCACGCATAAGGTACGAATAGTCGCCTACAGCCAATGCACGGCGAGCACGCTGCTCAACCAAAACGACGGGTAAACCAGTAGAATCAGCCATCTCCTTAAGCTGCCTCATGACATCGTTAACCAGCTTGGGCATCAGGCCCGCTGTTGGCTCATCGACCATCATGATCTTGGGGTCCCTCATCAGGACCATTCCCTCTGCAAGCATCTGACGCTCACCACCGCTCAAGGTACCTGCCTGACGTGGCAAGAATCCCTTGAGTACGGGGAACAGGCTGAAGACGAACTCCAGCTTGTCCTGAATGACGTCAGGGTCGCTCTGGGTATAGGCAGCCATCTTTAGGTTCTCATCAACGCTCAGATTACTGAAGATGTTTCCAGTCTGAGGCATGTAACCGATACCAGCTTTGGTCCTCTCATAAGGAGGATTATTAGTGATATTATCGCCCCCAAAATGAACCTCACCACTATAAACAGTGGCAAGCCCCATGATGGCTTTCAGTAGAGTAGTCTTCCCGACTCCGTTGGGACCTACGATGATGGTTACCTCTCCGTCTGGGACCTTGAAGTCAAGGTCATAGATGACGTGAATAGGTCCATAGCCTACGTTTAGGCCCTTTGTTTCAAGTATGTATTTGCTTCCCATCTTACTCACCTAGGTATGCCTTGATTACTCGCTCGTCCTCGAAGACTTCCTCTGCGGTTCCTTCTGTTACGAGTTTGCCTCTGTCCATGGCGAAAACGTGGTCAGCGTATTGTGCAGCTACCTCAAGCCTGTGCTCAATAACAAGGAATGTAATTCCAAGCTCGTCCCTTAGCCTCAGCACATGGCTGAAGATCTGGTGACAGAGTACAGGGTCAATGCTGCCTACAGGCTCGTCTAGGAGGATGGTCTCAGCGCCTGACATTAGGGCTCGACCAATCTCAAGGAGCTTTAGCTCACCACCGCTCAGGGTGTTTGCTGGCTTGTTCCATACGTGTCTTAGCCCAAGAACCTTTAGGAGTTCAGTTGCTCTTCTTACAGCACTTACCTCGCTATCAATCCAAGTTGGCTTGAAAAGTGACAGTGCGATGTTCTCGCCTGCGTTATCTGGCAATGCAACTAGCATGTTCTCAAGAGTCGTCAAACTAAGGAAGGGTGAAGCGATCTGGAAGGTCCGTACAAGTCCCCTCCGCGCGATCTTGTACATGTCCTCGCTCGTGATGTCTGCGTCACGATAATAGATCTTCCCAACCTCTGGGACGAAAATTCCTGAGATACAGTTAACTAGTGTTGACTTTCCACAGCCGTTTGGCCCGACGAGCAGATAGATGCCGCCTTCCTGTAAATTGAAGCTAACGCCGTCGTTGGCTGCGAACTTGCCGAAGAATTTGTGAACATTATCTATTTTTAGTACTTCCGACATGTCGGCATCAACTAACCATATAGCACACAGACAGTGTTTAAATAATTTTGCTGAGAAACACGGGTTTACAAGCCTGAGTAAGAATATTATTATAGGGAATTTTCGCTTAACTCAGCCAAATATGGATACTATAACATATCCTAGGTTTTTTATTTAGAAAAAAAAGAAAAAAAGGATAGATTATTGTGCTTAAGCGCCTGTGTGTGGGTCTACATACCAGGTTACGCCGCCGGTTATACCGTCGAATAATCCTGATACATATGGGATGACTACGTCACCGTCATACTTGTAGCTCCAGATCTGGTAGTTGCTTCCGAATCTGTCTCCATCATCGTTCAGCTGGTTCCAGCCGCTTGCACCGAAGTTGTTGTAAGCGGTCCTGTGCTGAACTGGGATAAGATCGTTAGCATCTAGACTCTGTGTGTTCATCATACTCTCTGTGAGTACCCAACCTATGTCATAGCTACATGCAGAGTAGTAGCCGAATGGCTGACTGACCAATGCAAAGTATCTATCGTATAGGTCGTTGAACTTATCTGAGTCTGCTGGTGCTGCGTAAGTACTGTGTACTTTCAGATTGACTACTTGCTCAGGAGCGTCATCACATGCCTGCTGTGACAGTGTTGTCCCGTCAGATCCGAACCAAGTCAGATCATAGACTGTCGGGAAGTCCGAAGCCTGTGACATCATTACTACGAATTCAGCGAATGAGATAATCTCAACGCCTACAGCATCAGCTCCATAATCAGCAACAGCGTCCTCAGCTAAGTCTTCTGCAGTCTGCAGATAGTTAGCGAACTCTGTTGCCTCACCAGCATACCTAATCTTCTCTAGAATCACTCCACCCTTTGCGGTATACGCGGGCTCTAGGTAGTTGTAAATACCGTCTGCCCAAGCGTCACCACGCTGGATTAGAATGATTGCCTCAATTCCTGCACTCCAAAGCATCTCTGCTATGGCTGGTGCCTGAATCAGGTCAGTTGGACACATCCTGAATAGGTTGTCGTCCGCGATTGCGAGAAGTGGGCTGGTTGATGAGGAGCTCCACATGAGCATGTCATTGTCGTTGCAGTAGCTGAGAGCCGCCTGCGCCTGGCTTGACCATCCGCCACCAATGAAGACGTTAATGTCCATGGACTTATAGCCCTGAACCTTCTCCAAGTGGACCGCGGCCTGACCAGTTGCATCGTCAATCAGAAACTCCATAGTTGTATCCATGCCGAGCTTATCTAAGTATTCATTATAGTCTACAGTTAGAATATCCTCGACCAGGGGTACAGTTGTCTCTAGACCTACAGTCGTTGATGAGACGTATCCGAGCTGGATGTTCACACCCTCAAGGGGCGCGACCTCGACAATAACGGTTCCTCCGTCACCATCTCCTCCATCTCCTCCATCTCCACTGGGTGCTAGGAAGTATCCTGCTCCAGCGCCGACTACAAGTCCGACGACTAAAAGCACAATTGCCATTGTGTTACCTTTCATTTCCAAGTCTTGCTTCACCTTATGGTTTGTCGCAGAGAGAAATTACTCTCCTTACATTATATAAGGTTTTTACCGGTAGTTATTTGCGTTAACTGAATATTGAAAGAAAGCCGGGGTTTCGAGGGTAAATATTGATGGAATTACCTAAAAACCCTGTAAATTCGAGTGGTTCAGATAGATATCAAAAATCTATAATGCAAAGTATTATTAGGATACAAAGGCACAACCGTAGCGGGTTTACACTATGTTAATCCCTGCAATTTGGACAGCAGCGTTAGTATTCGCATCAGAACTAACACTGCTAAGTATCGGCTTTACACTAACGTATCTAACAGCGAAAGTTCCAAACTTCGCACACGGAACATACGCAGGCGTTGGCATCTATGTAAGCTATACGTTCGCAAAGATCTGGGGCCTATCACCCTACTACGGGTTCCCCGTCGCCTTCATAGTTGGAGGAATAGTCAGCGTTATAATATACAAGCTGGTTATCGGAGTACTCACAAATATGGGTGGAGGAGCCATTGTACTGACCATCAGCACACTGGCCATCCAGATCTTCCTAACGGCGTTCATTCAGATCTACGCCTACTATCTGAGGGAAAGATTCAGTACATATGCGATGGCGTTCCTGTTGAAAGAAAGCGACTTCAAAGTCGCTGGATTCCCAGGAATCTTCGTCGTATCACTGACTCTAACCATCACATTAGTCCTTGCGTTACACTATATGCTTACTAGAACCAGGATCGGGGTTGCCATGAGGGCGACAGCAGAAGATCCTGAGCTTGCATCAGTTCTCGGAATCAACGTTGATCAGATACAGTTGTTCAGCTGGTTCCTAACCGGAGGACTCGCTTGCCTCGCAGGCGCAATGATCCCCCTATGGTTCCAAGCCACACCACAGTCCGGTGCCACGATCATCACAAGCATCATGGCCGGTAGTCTGCTTGGAGGCTTCGACAGCATCTACGGAAGCGTCATCGGAGGAGCCATAGTAGGAATGTCAGAGATTCTCTTGACAACATGGGGACAGGCGCTTATCGGCGTTTGGGTAGGTGAGTACAGGCCCCTTATTCCAATGATCTTCTTGGTCACAGTATTACTAATTGAGCCACAAGGTCTACAGGGAGCGTGGACAAGATTTGCAGCAACACAGACTGGAGAAAACTTCAGAAAAGCCGTAGGCTTGCTGAAGGAGGATGAATAAGATGCTACAAGATATCGCACTAGGATTAATCACGAGTAATGTGGCGGCAGTCACAGGAAATGCGAGGTTAATCGTTGACATTGCCATGTATTTCGGACTTTTCGTCATCGTAGCAATGGCTCTAAACTTCCAGTACGGTAACGCGGGTATCCCAAACATGGGATGCGCCGTACAAGTTATCGTAGGCGGCTTCACAGTAAGCGCCCTCACCACGAGACTAATATTCACAATGGTTGAGGCTGGAGGAGTAGAGCTGGATCCGTGGGCGACTGACTTTGACTGGGTCTATAATAACCCAGTGAACGTCGACCTCACCAACGACTACATCGCGACGAACTCTATGTTCGGATGGTCCATGCTCTTATTCAGCCTAGCAGTCTCCATTATTCTGGGCGCAGTCATTGGATGGATTATCGCTTTACCCGCCATCAGGCTCAGGGCAACCTACCTGATGATCGTATTGATCACAATGGCGGACGCTGCACAGATCTTCGGTAGGAATATCCCCGCTATCAGCGGCGGTACCCTCGGAATGTTCATCCCGAACATATTCGAATGGTATCCCGGGGACAGAACGGTTCTCACAGCAGTCATCACTCTGGCTATTGGACTGGTCAGCTTCTTCATCTTTAGAACGATGCTGAACAGCCCATATGGTAGGTTGATGAGGGCTATCCGTGAGAACGAGATCACAGTCGGAAGCGTTGGAAAGAACGTAGTAGGAATCAGGAGAAACATCTTGATGTTCGCTAGCGGAGTCACAGCACTCAGCGGCACACTCCTAGCCTTCTACTTCAGCTTCGTCGTCGAGGCAAACTACCAACGTGCCTTCTGGACATACTGGCCCTGGCTAATGCTAATCCTAGGTGGTCCCGGAAACAACGCCGGAACATTCCTTGGATGCGCATTGATCGTCGCTATGCGCCGCGTAATCATCGTAAATAAATGGTTACTTCAGGAAGTTTTCTTCTTCCCAATTGCCTACTTCGAGGCGGTTCTTCTAGGATTACTGCTTATCGCGGTTATCATGTTCCGTCCAAACGGATTGATACCCGAGAAGCTACTATACATCCCAGGAGTAAACTACACTATGATGGTGCAAGAGGAAGTCGAGATCGACTGGAGAGGTACCACTGAGGTAAACCGTGGATTCTCATCAGGAATTTCGGGAATATTCAATGTCCTTGGTGGTAGAAAGGAAAAGAAGGAGGACGAGTAAATGGATACAGATATGATTCTCTTCTGGGTTATGATTGCCCTATGGGTTATCATGCCAGCCTTCATCGTTTACGAAGAGATACAAGAGAGGAAAGCACTCAGGTTAGCTGAGGAATCAACTCTGCGGATGCAAGCTGAAAAAAGAGCGGAATAATTCCCATTTTTTTATATTATTATTTTTCGTTAAAATAAAGTAGTTATTTGAGGAAAAAAGTGGTTTACTCTGTGGTCAGAGTATACATGACGCCAACATCAGCTAATGCAGCGTCAACCTTGGCGATCAAGTCCTCGATCTTGGCGATCGATGGCTTGCTTGTCCACTCGAAAACAAAGTCATAGTCACCAAGGGTCATGGATGCATCGCTGAGTATCTTCTCAGGCTCATAACAGTCCTGATAGGTCTTTTGCATATTCTTTAGATATGCGTTCCAGTCATTCTTGTCGCTCTGGAGCCTTGTTGGATAGGGCACACATTTGTGGCTGAACTTTACCTCTGTCTTATTGGACATATCTACAGCTACACCCTCAAGAACCTTGATTGCCTTGAGGAGTGGAGGACCATAGATCCTGACATAGCTCTTTACCATTGTTATCGAGTGCTAAAAGGGGAATGATGGTGTAAAAAGGCTTTCCACATATGAGGAGTATATATCGATCTTACTCGTTGTTTTGAGCCAATCTTTTCATTAAAATCTTATATTTACGATACTTGTCATCCATGCTAAATTTTGCTGGATGCGGAGAGACGGCGTCTCCTCCACATTTTGGACAAGAATCCTTGAAGGTATAAACGTCGCAGTTTTTGCATTTTCGAAGGAGCCAGACCAAGCCTAGTCCCTCGTATAGTTGAAGGAGCCTTCTACTTTCTCCCAGTTATCACGGATACTGGACACTGTCTTGTCTAACGCAAGCTCTGCTTTCTTATAATCATCAGCTGTAAGCATTATCCTGTACTTGGGGGCTCCAAGGGTTGTAATATTGATGCTTGAATCATATTCATCAGCCACCTCAGAGGCATCAAAGAAAGCCATCTTGATTTCCTCGACCCCAGAGTTGCTAAGGCTAGTCATCTCTATGACTCCCTGAATAGTAACGCCCTTGAAAACAATCTTTTCTTTTGCTATCTCGCTCAGAACCTGAGCTACTTTCTCGCTGACACCTGACTCAAGCAGGGCAGACACACCGTTCTTGGATGACGCCTCAAGACCCTCATAGAGACTACCATAGTGGTCGACGATCTTGCTACCCTCGGTATTATAGAGAGCATCAACATCGGTTTTCAGATCATGGGCTGCCTGTGTCAACAGGGTCTCGGCTTTTCGAGCCTTTTTCCATTCCTCGAGTTTCTTACGTTTCTCGTCTTTGCTGACCCTTCTTAGGCTGAGGTCTACTTGTTCCTTGCTTTGGTCGGTTCTGAGTACTTGTAGGACTACTTTCTGGCCGGGTCTGACGTGGTTTCTTATGTTTCTGACCCATCTGCTGCTGATCTCGCTGATATGGAGGAGTCCTTCCTTTCCATCGAACTCATCTAGTCCAACGTATGCTCCATAGGATTCAACACGTTTGACTGTCGCGATTACAACATAGCCAATCTCTGGCCACTCAGGTAGTCCTAAACCCATCAAATCACCCTAATACGGCTATGACTGCGCCGTTAATCTTTGCTTTTCCACCAGTTGGTTCTGCGAGTATCTCGCCACAGGTCTGGCACTCAACATGAGTACTACTGTGACTGAAAACAATCTGTTCAGACTCGCAGCTAATACAACGTACCCTTAGGAACCTGCTTGTGGGTCTTGGTATGAGGTGTTCCCATTCAGCCATCTTATACTACCTCCAGTTTTTTGAGGCGCATTCCTTTGCGCATCATTCCATAGTTGCATTCCTTGCATTTGAGAACCAGTGTTTGTTTCTTTGAGACCTTTGCCTGATTGTGCTGCTCAGGGAACTTTTGGCCACCATATCCTTTCTTTCGGGATGCCTGCCTTCGCTCACCCTTTTTAGCGCCTTTACGTTTCCCGGCCTTGTAGATACTGACCGTGAAATCCGTGTGCGTCTTGCACTTGGGGCAGTAAGTCCTTATGGACTTGGGTACTTTCATTGTTATTCTCCACCAGCTTACACTTGCCTCTCCTTATTAGGTTTAACTCTTCAGGAGGGTAGGCTGATTACGATTTGGTTGGGTATAAAGGGTATGGTTATACCTCGGCATCGACCGTTTTCGCTATTCCTCGGTTAATTAGGTTCTCAGCGTTCTGACGGGGGATGGTAGCAAGCTCCTCAGGCTGGAAAGGTCCATATGCCTTCATATCGATGCCCATTATCGCGGGTAGGGGCTGCAGAAACCTCACCAGAACAAGCTCAGTGTCTTTTTCCTCTATCTTTGGTGGCGGGGTGGGTTCTTTTATCGTTGGTGTGGGTCTTGGTTTGGGCTCTGGTTTTTTCTGGGGTACTGGGATATCAGATCCTTGCCGGTAGCTTGTAATTAGTTGACGAAGGCTACTGTGTAGTTTCTGTTCCTCAGGTGTCATTGCCTGAGCGTTTACAGGAAGCCCATTAACCTCGCTCTTGATTATCTTGTTTAACCGCGTCTCTGTGAGTTCGCGGAGCAGTTGATTGGCGTATCTTCGCTCGGTCTGTGTCAGGTTTCCGGATAATGTATCGGGGTTTGCGGTGGTCTTGTTGAGTTGGTTTACATAGTTAGTCATTTCGTGGAGAAAGTCATCTGGTATGTTCTGGAGTTCTTCTCGTTTGGTCTCGTTTTCCCATACTTGGTGGAGTCGGGTGTATCTGGTTCTCATCTTTTTACTCGTGCTCCTTTCTTGCATAGGTAGAATAGCGCCGCCCCCAGTGGCAGCGTGGCTTCCTCCTCATCATATGGACCATACAACGTGTCCAGTATTTTGATTTTCGGCGCACGCAGGAACTCCAAAGTCACTGGATCGCCTCTGATGATTACTGACTGCATCAATGGATCATAGCTTGGGAGCTGACCATAAGGGATAGTCTGTACTTGCCAACCAGTCTTACCGTGTAGAGTTTTTGGCATCCTGATGAGTCTGTGAATATCAGTGGTTACAACGGTGTCTATCTCTGATGCTTGGAGTTTGGATGCCTCTTGAAGTAGTTTATCTAGGCTCTTGGGATCGATGAAAGGAATAACGTTACTCGGATGTTTGGTGACTAGTGTATCGAGAATCTTATCTCTACTATTCAGGATATTTGAGGTGGCATTTCTCCCCAGCTTCAAGGATCTGATCTCCTTCTCAGAGGCAGCGCTCAGATAATCATAGATAGCCCGTCCGGTTCTTCCACGCCAACCTCCCTCAGCAAAAGTTGATCTGGACCCACGGTTTCTCCTGCTAAAGCCTTGATACTCTGCCTCCAAGCCGATTGCCATGATATAGTCTACTATCTCGCGTCGCGAGTTCTGGTCCAGCGGCTTGAACTCGTCGCTATGAACATGTACATGGTATCCACGGTTTCCGCTGAAGTTAGTAATAAGGTGCTCTATATCTACGCCGAAATCTGTGATCAGGATGTCCATTAGCTTCTGGGTCTCATATTTTGCTGCCTGAAGACAGTGTTCGCAGAGCCATGTCTCGGTCTCAAACTGGGCTTTTCCACATTTGCATATCTCGGGGTGATGCCCGGTGCCTTCCTCGTCGCAGTTTCTGCACCACCATCTATCATGTTCCTTCTGGCATGGCAGATCAAAGTGATCGGCATCAATATCAAACACAAGGTCTGCGCCCAGCCAACCCTTCTGGCTCATATCCGCTGTGGGGTCCTCATAGTAACTGCTGCTATGATAGGCATGCATGGGGACATTGTTCCTGAAGTATCTATGTAGCTCCTTCTCGGTGGGCAATGCGATGTGCCGATGCATTCCCCTACCGTGGAAGGTTATGAACGCGAACTCTCGTTTCTTTATCTCGATTGGAGCCGGGATAGAGGCACTGTGGCTGCGGTACCATTTCTGGAACTGTTCAGCTACAAAGTCAGGGCTTCCCCAAGGCTCTTCCATGTATCTCAATTATGGTGTAGGGGTATAAATCTGGTTACCGCTTCGGATAGGTTGCATGTGGGCATTTACTGCATGCAGGTGCATTGTACCTTACTATATTATTATAATATACGCAGTAGTGCAGTCCAACTTCTTTGAGCTTATGCTTGTGTTCCTCGGTTAGCGGCTCCATTTCCTGTTATTCTTCTGTCCCGGTATTTAGGGATTCAGCTTTTTCAGCCGCCTTTTCCTCTTCCCGCTTCTTTATGCCCCAAGCCTTACGCCGGTAATAGCTCAAAGGATGAGAAATCTTCTTACAGATACTATCAGGGTTTCGACATACACCATGTGTTCGAAGGGTATTGCACGTTGGGGGCGTGTACTTGGTCCTGTTCCCTTTCAAACCTGCGATATGTTCTATCTGATATCGCGTCAAGGACTCATCAAAGTCAGTTACATCCGTATAGAAGCTAACCATCTGATCGATGGGCATACCGATATTCACCAAGAAACTGGTTAACGCAAATCGTTCCATGTGGCTGGCTCGTCGCCCAGCAAGTAAACCCTCAAGGCAATAGTTGATGCATGGGGGAAATGCCTCGTTCATAACCTCTTCTGGTAGGCTGCTTCCTCCGAGTTTGGACCGGTTTTCCGCGAATACTTTCCTGATCTCATCTAGTCTGGTTTGGAGTGTCAGGGGTAATGGGAAACTGCTTGGGGTAGAGACTCTTTCATTGACCCATTTCTCCACCTCGACTTGCATGAGTCTAGCTGCCTCGACGCCAGATATGGAGACATAACCATCAGTCATCAACCGATTAACAAGCTTCCATTTAGCCTCATGGAAACCAGCAGCGACTCGCAGATAATCACGGAAACCCATTTTTAGATTATGAACTACGCCATCTATGTTCTCGGGTTCCTTGCGTATATCCCAGTCAAACTCCTTTTGAGCAATCTGGAGAATCTTATCCTCATACTCCTCCTGAAGCAGAGTATAGGCCCTAACTGCCTCACTCAATGCATATCGCCTGTTCAGGAACTGTTCTCCCACTAGGGTTACAAACATCACGGCTATTGGGTAGCTGAGTAATTCGGTCTGGGGATCGGCTAGCTGAGTAGATACCTCGCCTTTTAATATGGCTTCGATTACCCGTTCTTTGGCACGGTCTACTACCTTGGTGTAGGTGGGTCCTGCGAGGTCGTCAAGCTGGAGGTCCAGCGCCTCAAGCAGGTTTAGACCTTCCTTGAGGAATGGGTACTTGGCGGCTTCTCGTTCAGCTAGCATCAGAACCACTGTTATTTCGGGGATTATAGTCTTATCGTTTCGGGGGATTTATTACAGTCATAGAAATATTACTGTTAAAGTGAAAAACCGTGTCTAAGAGGAGCATTAAGAGGCTGATTTTGAATATTTTCCTAGTTATCCTGTTGCTTAATGTCGGTGTAATTGGTTATAGGTTGACTCAAGACCCCGATGACCTAGTAGAGATAACGTTAGACAAGAAATCTATCAGCCCCAGAGAGGACTTGCATATAATTGTCCATAACTATGGGTTTAAAGGCGTCTTTTACGGAGGAGGTGAGTCAATCTATAGACTCTACGCTAATGATACTATAAAACACGTAAAATATCCGGAGAATGTAGCTTGGAGTTTGATATATTACAAGGTTAATCCGTTAATCGGTAAAGCAAGAGTGAATATTTACACGGATCACCTTGAACCGGGTAACTACCTCATCAAGTAGGACTTCAATATACGGGGCATTGGTGAATACTACAAGATTGTGAGCTTCTCTGTTAGATAATATCGTTTTAAATAACTGGATGCCAGAGAGAAATCCATGTCCAAGAGTTATGAATGTGGAATATGTGGATACATTTATGATCCAGCTGCTGGGGACCCAGATGCGGGAATAGCGCCGGGAACAGCCTTTGAGGATTTGCCTGATGGTTGGGAGTGCCCAATCTGTGGGGCACCCAAAGAAGAGTTCAGCGCCATAGATTAAGGTTCGTATATGTAGCTGATCCACCAGAAGCATTTGCCCATGAACACGTTTTTCTCTTCTATACCCTTGCTGTGCTCACTGAATAATTCAACGAGTTCTTTCTCTGTGAAATAATTCTTTACGATGAGATGCTGTGATCCATCGTTCAAGGTTCTGAGCTTGTATGTGTTTGGATCATTAGATTTGGTCTGGAGCTTGCCCCCAACGCCCTCAATAAAGGTGTTATCGCCGATGAATACTCTTGCTCCCGGCTCCAAGACAGTATGTAAATATTCCAGCCAAGCAGGAATATCCTCTTTCAATACATGGCTCAGCATGAATGTGGCTAATGTCCCAGTGAATCTCCCCTCAAACTCCATGTTATACGCATCCATGAGCCTGTACTCAGTAGGGCACCCATACTCCTTGCTTCGAGCTATCTCAAGCACAGCCTCATTGATATCTATCCCAAGGATGCTTTCCGCGGTCTCGCTGATACGTTGAGTCCAGTAACCAGTCCCACAGCCAATATCTAGCACCTTACGTCCCGTGAATATCTCCTTGAGGGTTTTCTCCATCAGGTCCTGCTCTTCTTGCCGGTTGGGGTCTCGCCACTCATAGATTTCCTCGTACTCCTTGGCGCGATCCCTGTAGTATTTCACCATATCATCGGACATGGAGATGTATGATGCATTTAGAATAGTTAAATTGAGCGCAGCCTATAGGTGATAACCCGGTCTCCTGAGAGAAGATCATAATCAAGCAACTGGTCTTTTGTTACCCATTCTGCTTGCTCATGCTCAATTAGCTTGATCTCCCCTGAGAGGTATTTAACAAGATAATATTGGACCCTGATAGGAGGCTCGGTATAGTACCCGAAATACCGAACCACTTCAACGCGGATATTTAGCTCCTCAAACAACTCCCGGACAATACCATCCTCGCCGCACTCGTTCCTCATCAAGGTGCCACCGGGGAACTCCCACTTCAACCCATGGGAATCGTTTCGATGCCGCTGGGCGATAAGTATCAACCCATCTTTTTCGATTATCCCAGCGACTACATCAATCATAGGGATTTGAGTTAGATTGATGGCTTAATAAGTTACTCACCAGAGCCTTAGCCCATTGCAAAGAAACCAAATCAGTAGAGATAAGGTATGAGTTTCCATTTGACTTTCTTCATATATCGGCGATATTCATCCTTGTACTGATTGATTAACTGCTCCTCCTCCCGGGGAACAAAGGTAACCATGACAGCCAAAGTGAGAACCGCCAATAGTCTAGTCTCATAGATGGGGAAAACTATGGTCAACCCTAATGCCAACATGATAAACCCAGCGTAGAATGGATGACGAACCACAGCATATGGTCCCTCGGTAAGCAATTCGCCTTGGAAGTTCCGTTCCCAGTAAACATACCAGTACAGACAGATAGCGGCACCAAAAACAGTTAAAAAACCGCCCAGTACCAATCCAAGGCTTAACTCCACCAATTACTTCACCGGATAAATCCTGAGGTCTCGCGGGAAATTGGTTAACTCCCTGCCACCGGTCTCGGTGCAGACGACGGAGTCTTCTACTCTGACACCGATCTCGCCGACGATATAGATACCGGGTTCGTCTGTGAAGACCATGTTGGGCTCAAGCTTCTGGAGATTATTCCTGACCATATATGGGTGCTCATGTATCTCCATGCCCAATCCATGCCCGAGTCGGTGAATGAAATACACACCATATCCCGCATCATCAATGACCTTCCTAGCAGCAACATCAATAGACTCACATGTAACCCCGGGGCGCGTCGCAGCTAAAGAAGCACGATTAGCCTCAAGCACAGTCTCATAGATCTCGCGTTGCCTCGCAGTCGGCTCATCACCATAGAAAACCGTCCTTGTACAGTCGCTCCAATAGCCCTTGTAGAGACCACCCATGTCCACAAGTACAAACTCACCGGGCTTGAGCTTCCGATCACCAGCAGAACCATGAGGCAGTGCAGCGCGTTCACCGAACAATACCCCAGCAAAAGCCCTGCTTGCTCCCCTCTTCTGCATACCATTAACCATCAATGCTTGGAGTTCTCGCTCGGTTATACCTGTATGGAGCTGTGCGAAGGCTTCCTCCATAGCCATGTCACTGATCCTACAGGCTTCCTCGATTAACTCGACCTCCTCATCTGTCTTTACCATCCTGACATAGCCTAGATGATCCCCGACATCAACCAGCTCAGCCTCTGGCATCAACTCCTTTAACCCATTAACCCAGCCCCAAGGAGCCTCAATCGGAATACCCAGCCTACCAGCACCATAACCAGCCTCAGTAAGCCTGTCACAGAGAAGCTTCACAGGGTCCTCGTGCTCATCCCAAATCTCCACACGTTTGAACCAAGGCTCCAATCCCCTGAGCTCCCCCTCAAGCTTATTTACCACAAAAAAAGGCTCACCATCCACCGGAACCACAGCTGCGGCGAGACGCTCACTCATCCCAATGGGAAACCCAGTATAGTAGGCAATGTTGGCGCCAGGGAAAAGGAGGAGTACATCGATTTCGTCTCCTCGTAGCAGTTCTAGTACTTGTTTGCATCTTGTCTTCTGGAAAGTACTCAATTCAATCACAGAGAAAACCGCGATGCTGGGCTTTAACGTCTCCGGCAACCAATAGTATTCACTACTAGTTGAATATGAAAAAAGGAAAATTAGAGAGAATCGATAAAGCTCTGCATCTCTGCGTTTACATTGAGACCATCAAGGTTAACATGTGCCTTGGTCTGACCCATAGGGGTCCACTCTGTTGTCTCGTACTCGACCTTCTTCTTCAGAACTAGCTCTGATAGTTTTTCTTTGGCTTTCTGTCCTTCGGGTGTGGTCATATCGGGTTTTTCCACGCCATCAAGTACGATGATTGCATCGGTCCTGAGACGGAAGCTGATTCCATCGATGATCTCGACTGGTGTTGCTCTCTTTAGTGACATTATTGGTCCTCCCTTTTCCTGAGAAATCGATTAAAAACCTTACTAAATGTGATCTAGATAGTAATTATCGATTTTCATTTCCAGCTAACAGCATATGTATGATAAATTAAAGGGTAATATGAGTGGTGAAGGAGTAACTTTGTCTAAAAAAAGGGCAAATCCAAGCTGGATTAGCCCGAGAAGCACTGAAACAAGGCTCTTAGTTGGAAAACTGGTTTATACGGATTCGACACATCTCTTTCTTTGATGAGTAAGAGACCAGGCTACGATGAGATCGTAGCAGCTGCCCTAGAGGTATTCAAGCAATATGATACAGCCATCACACTGCGTCAGCTGTATTACCGCTTGGTGGCTAGGCTGCTCATCCCAAACACGATAAACAGCTACAAGCGGCTCAGCCGCATCATGGTTAAGGCACGAGAGCAAGAGGATGTGCCTGTGAACTGTTTGGAGGATCGTAGCCGCAGGATTCTGGGCAGGGGAGATACTGGGTATGATTCGGCTGAGGGTTACTTGAAGCAGAAGTTGAGTGGGCTTCAGGAAAGCTGGAAGGGTTTCAGTATGCCCATGTGGGAAGACCAGCCGGTTTATCTCTTGATAAGCCTCGAGAAGGACGCCCTCAGCAGATTAGTGAGTCGTGTTGGTAACAGGTACTCTGTGCGTACCTTCCCCACCAGAGGATACCCCAGCTTCAGCTATGTCCAGACCATGGCCAACTATATGCAGACAAGGCTAGATGGAAAACCCACCATAGTGCTGTATTTTGGTGATTTTGACCCAAGTGGCGTCGATATTGAGCGGGACCTTGAGGATAGACTGGGCAGATATGGGGCAACAGACTACAAAGTAAAGCGAATAGCACTCACAGCTGAGCAGATCAAGCAGCATGATCTCCCACCGATGCCTGTGAAGCGGAGTGATGCCCGTGCTGAGGGGTTCTTGGCTGAGCATGGGGATAAATCGGTTGAACTGGATGCCCTTGACCCTAATCTACTCCAGAAGACGGTTGAGAAAGCCATACGTGGGAATATTAATGTCCGGCGATGGAATGCAAGGGTGCGAAAGATAGAGGAACTTCAGAGCTGGATCAAGGGCAAACTTGAGGACATCGAGAAAGTAATAGACGATGAGATAGAGGCATTAGAGGACGCCTAGCTTCTCCAACTCCTTCTTGAGGACCGCTCGTTCAGCATCAGTCATACCCCGCAGTGGAGCCCTTGGTAATCCGGCGTCTACTCCCCTCAGCCTCAGTGCCTCGTAGTGAGGCGCTAGTGGTGGCTTCTGGAGCTTGCTTCTGAGTACATTGATCTCAAATTGTTTCTGCTTGGCTGCTTCTTGGTTGCCTGATTTGATGGTATTGAGGAAATCAGCATATACATCAGGGAACCCATTGGCGTATCCTGTGATGGCTCCCCTTGCCCCCATGACCATGGCGGGATAGATGTAGCTATCAGTGCCACAGATCACCGTGAAATCTTCTGGTAGTACTCTGAGGTATTCTAGTACATTGATGAAGTCTCGGCTGCTGTCCTTGACCCCCTTGATGTTTGGGGTTTCTATGAGCTTCAGCATCATACTTGGGGTCACGGGGTTCAATGCCTGCCTTGGAATATTATAGATGTAGACCGGGAGCTTGATCGCGTCAGCGATTGCTTTGAAGTGAGCTATTATGCTTTCTTCGTCTGGCTTCATAAAATAAGGAGGAACAGCCCCCACAGCATCCACCCCAGCCTTCTCGGCTTCCCCAGCAAGAATAACTGCTTCCTCTGTGCTCGATGCTCCTACATGAGCCAGGAGCTTGACTCTTCCCTTGGCTGCCTTGACTGATTGTTTGAACATCTCTATCCGCTGATCGGTGCGCATTACAGTGCCCAATCCAGCGGTTCCGCATAGGAACAAACCATCAACGCCTCCTTTGACTTGGAAGTCGACGAGTGGCTTGATTGATTCGGTCTTGAGTTCTCCCTTTTCTGTGAAGGGGGTTACGAGGGCTGTTATTATCCCAGATAATGGCTCCATCTCTTTTCATAGTCATAGGGGTTGAATTGGCT
>Ga0272441_10003851_pt1 | contig 27960 bp, 23 predicted proteins | sample SSMProp6N_FD_193582 | JGI IMG/M metagenome (GOLD analysis project Ga0272441, IMG submission 193582) | Marine sediment archaeal communities from Little Sippewissett salt marsh, Falmouth, MA, United States - SSM-Prop-6N | ecosystem: Environmental > Aquatic > Marine > Wetlands > Sediment ... | reverse complement strand
CGCACAAGGCCTTCGGAGTGACACAAAATGCCGTTGGCCAGGATCACCACCGGCGAGTTGACCCGGCGGCTGAGATCCGCGGCCAAGCGGGGAAAATCGTAAAAATCCTGGTGATCGCGGGGTTCCAGCACGGGCAGGCGGGCGGAGTGAAAAAAATATCTGAGATCGATTACGTGCTGGGTACTGGATGGCACGTAATCACTGGCCACGTAGTACACCAGCGCCCCGGCGGGCGCGTGATAGAAAGCCGCGGTGGTCATGGCGTCTCCCGCCTGGAAAGCACCGGGAGTCTTCATGGTCACCACCGTATCGGCGCCGGCGATTGAGTGCCCCACACCGACGGCCACGGCCACGGCCTCGTTTACATCCCAGCCCACGTTAATGCGATCCTGAACCCGGGAAAGGCACTTGTCGATCACCTCGGTACTCGGTGTGCCGGGATAGCCGTCGGCGGCATGAAAACCCGCGTGTATCACACCCAGAGCGAAGGCTTCGTTGCCCTGAAGCACCAGGGGCGTTCCCGACGCCATTTCCACCATATCTCTGAAACGACTCATCGCGTTTTCCTCCTGATCCCTTATCCGAAACGGGTTTTCATCTTACCCCAAGCCGGGGGAGGAGACAACCTTTCCCGGGACCTTCCGGTCTTCCTCCTGTTGACACCACCGCCGGCTTCTGGTAACTATCCTAAATGCCACGGGAACGAATAAACCACATTCTGTTTTCCAACCGTTTTTACCGGAGGGTGATCCGTCCCTTTGACCGAATTCTTTACCCCATCGTAGATATCGGAGAATTGCGGGCGGAGCGAAGCGGGAATCCGGTTCCCTTGAACAAGATCCCCCAAACCGCCGACTTGGAGAATCCCGAATGGCGGTCCGTCCTCGACGACATGGCCCCGATCTTCACCATGGATAGAGACAGCTTCCACCGCAAGCACTGGGAATTCGTCCAACTGGTCTATATGCTGGCCCGGGACCGGCGCCTCCACCCCGATGCCCATGGCCTCGCCGTGGGTGCCGGTCGCGAACCGGTGGTATACTATCTCACCCACAAGGTGCGTGAAGTAACGGGCATTGACCTCTACGCCGGAACCTTCCTGGGAGGCGAGGACGAGCCCGATATTCCCGACCATCCGGCCAAGTACGCTCCCTTTGTCTGCCCCCCGGGAAGTCCTGATCTCAAGCGCATGGACGCCCGGAACCTGGATTTCCGGGACAATGACTTTGATTTCGTTTTTTCCGCTTCTTCCATTGAACACTTCGGCGACACCCGGGAAATTCGGCGGTCCCTCAGTGAGATGTTCCGGGTACTCAAGCCCGGTGGAGCCACCGCGATTACCACCGAGATAAAGCTCAATCGTCTGGGCAGGTCGATCCCCAACACCCGCATATTCCGCCTCCGGGACCTGCTTGCCATGTGCCGGGAATGCGGTTTTCAGGTGGACACCGATGGCCTTGATCTGCGACTGGAAGCCCCGTTCCACCGGGATCCCGTAAAGTTGCCCGAACAGGTTTTACGGCGCCCCCACGTGATCCTGCGTTATTTTTCCACGTGGTTCACTTCCGTTTCCCTGCTGTTGCGAAAACCCGGCAACCAGGCGGTCCGGGGAGACTGGCAACCATCCAAGTCGGTCACGCCCCTCGATTACAGTGCCCGGATCACATCCCGGACGAACCGTGCCCAAGTCCGCCGGGGCGGCCTCCTGAAACTGAACATGGAAATGGAAAACCTTGGAAATTTCGACTGGTTTACCGGTGGAGGCAGCCACCGCATCGCCGTGGGTGTCCAACTGCGGGATCAGAATGACGGCCTGATCGACAGGGATTTCCACCAGTTCACCATTCCCCGGGATCTTGGCCGGGGAGATTCACTCACCTTTCAGGGAGATGTGCCGGTCGTCCTGGCTCCCGGAAAATACCGTCTCTGGGTGACATTGAAACGCGAGTTCATCACCTGGTTCCCGGAAGACACCTGCCCTCCGGCAATCGTGGATTTTCAGGTATACCCCTAAATTCATCCGCCCCGTGCGGAACAGGTCATACCCGTCAGTGGAGACGGAAGGTTCCTTCGAGCCGGCTCAATGCTTTTCCGGTATCTCCGGGAGTGAAACGGTTTCAATCGGAGGACTGCCCGGATCGTACAGATCACCCTCCCGATGAATCACCAGGATCACCCGATCCGGTTCGACACCGGTGTTCAGAATATGCGCCATTTCCCGTATCCGATCCCATTCATCTTCCGGGGCGTTTACATGCAGCACCATGGATCCCGCCGGATCCGATGCGGTATCTCTCCGCCACTCCGACCGGGGGTTTCCCAATGCGACGGCTTGCCCGTCGTTTCCATTCGGAAGCGCCAGCCGCCGCAACAAAGCTTCCAGCAGGCCTTCGATACGGCGGGATAGCTCCCGAGACATTTCCATGCCGCATACCACCATGCACTGGGACATGGGCAGACGCACCACCCGCTCCGGCCGGGAAGCAAAAAACTCATCAAAGGCGTGACGCACTCCCTCGGCCTGGGCGTAATCGTGGGAAAGGATAATGCCGCCGGGATTCATCCGGGGATAGAAAAACTCCAGGCTTTCCCTGGTGCTGGTGTACAGGTCCACGTCCAGATGAACAAAAGCGAAGTGATGGTTGCGCAAATGGGCGCCGCTGGCGGGAAAGATGCCGGGGGTGATGAATACGTTTTCATAGGCCTGCAGGCGATTTTTCACCGCCAGGAATGATTCTGCGAACTGGTGGGCGGTGAAGCGTTCATCTTCTTTCCCCGGCAGAGGCAGCCCCTCGAAGGTGTCGAAAAGAAACAGGTTCTTGTCCCCCTTTGCCTCGGAGATTATTTTGGCGGAAGTGCCGCGGAACACACCGACTTCGGCGTAATCTCCGGGAATGGCCCGGCAGGCCCCGGCCAGGGAATGGACAACGGCCAGTTCACTGGGCCTGAAGAGAAAACGGCCGTCCTCATGACGCACAAGGCGGATCAATCGTACCAGTTCCTCGGGAGAGTAGTATCTCAGGACGCGCATCTCAAAAGCGCCGACCATATGGTTGAGAACCTGTCCAATCCAAGTATTCGCCAATCCATGCAACCATTGAGGTTTCACGATCACGCCCTCGCTTCATGTAAATTTATTTTAACGTTAAACACCCAATTCCAGGACTTGTCAATACTGGAAACCCATGAAAAAATTTTTTTTATTGTGCTATATTCAGACTGAAATCAAATGAAGGGAAACGACCTGTTTTCCGGAGCCTTCCACGCCGCCGCCGGTGACTATGTTTACCTGCTGGAACGCGAATACCCGCAAAAATCCTTGATCAAGGTCGTCGGCGACCGCTACGGTCTGAACCGCCGCCAGCGGCACGTGCTGTACCGGGGTTTCACCTCCACCGCCGATTCCCTGCGCCGCAGGGCCCGGCTGGTGGATTCGGTTACCGGCAGAACGGTTCACCTGGATGCCTATAATGTTTTGATCACGATTATGAACCATTTATTGGGGAATCCCCTGTTCATCTGTTCCGACGGAATCCTCCGGGATGTAGGGGAAAACCGCGGCCGCATCCGGGACGGCGCCCGCTTTCACCGGGCCATGAAACTCTTATGCTCCTGGCTGGAAGAACACAACCCCGCCGAAGTGCGGGCGGTATTCGATTCGCCGGTTTCACACAGCGCCGAACACGCTGTAATGATGGACGGGATGATGCGGAGCATCCACATGGCGGGAAGCACGGAACTGGCTCATTCGGCGGACCACGTGATCAAGAAGAGCCCCGGGGGGGTCATCGCCACCTCCGACTCGGTGATTATCGACGCCACCGACCTGCCGGTGATCGATATCCCCCGCCTGGTCCTGGAGTCGTCTTTCAACACATCCTTCCCGGACCTGAGAGATCAGGCAGAAAGTAGAACGACCTGAGGGAGAACCCGTCTTTTACTCTCCGCGGGCGGCTTCGGCCCGCTTGCGACCTTCCCGCAGCACCGCTAGGTTCTTCTCCACCACGGCATCGCCCTTGCGACCGAAAATGGCCCGTACCCCGGCTTCCATCTTCTCAAAGGGGATGTCGATGAACAAAGAAGCGGCGCCGGCCACGGCCATGTTCATGCCGCGGGGGTTGTCCGCTTCCGCGGCGATGGTATCGGCATCGATCACCACCCGGTGTTTCAGAGCTTCCAATGCCCGTTTCAACTCTTCTTCCCCGGGATAATCCGGGATATTGCGGAAAGGAGTGGAATTGGTCACCACCCAGCCGCCCGGGGCCAGCCAGGGCAGATAACGCAGGGCCTCCATGGGTTCCACCGATACCACAAGGTCTGCTCCTCCCCGGGGCACCAGGTCGGAATGGATATCTCCGTCGGCGATACGCATATGAGATTGCACGGCGCCACCCCGCTGGGACATGCCGTGTACTTCGGCCTGCTTCATGGTCAGTCCGGATTCAATGGCCGCGTATCCCAACACCGTGGCGATGGATAGGATGCCCTGTCCGCCGACTCCGGCCAGAATGATATCGGATTTCACTGTACGCCTCCTTTCGCGCCGGCTGGAGTACCGGCGGGTTTGCGACGGGATCGCTTTTTCAGAGTCTGGACACATTCCCGGGTGGGAATAATCACCGATACCCCCGGATAGTCGAGTTCCCTGCGGATCAGGCCCACGAGCGCATCATGATTGCGGGGAATGGGATTGATCAGGTGAAGATGCTCCGGGTCCACTCCCAGGCCCAGGCAGATTTTCTCCAGGCGGCGGAAGGCGTGGGAATCCTGGCCTCCGGTCATGGCGGTGGCCGAATTGTCCAGGATCATCACCAGCATGGAAGTATTCTCCACTACCGCGTCCAGCAGGCCGGTCATGCCGCTGTGGCAGAAGGTGGAGTCTCCAATCACCGCCACCGCCGGGAGCAGACCCGCGTCCGCGGCGCCCTTGGCCATGGTGATCGAAGCGCCCATGTCCACGCAGGAGTTGATGGCCTGGAAGGGCGGCAAAGCCCCCAGGGTGTAGCAACCGATGTCCGAGAACACATGCCCATCGCCGTAAACCTCCTTTACCGCCTGGTTCAGAGCCTTGTACGTGTCGGCGTGGGAACAACCCCTGCACAGGGCGGGAGGCCGATTGCGTACGATCGCCGGTACTTCCGCGCCGCTGCGATCCGCCATTCCAAGGGCTACCCGCACCAGGTTGGGCGTCAATTCGCCGTCCGGGGGCAGCGTACCATCCATGCGGCCGGCCACATTGACGCCCCGGTCCAGCAGGCCCCGCAGCAATTCTTCCAAAAAGGGCATTCCCTCTTCCACAACCAGGATGCGATCGCATGCATCAGCCATGCGTTCCAGCATTTTAACGGGAACCGGGTACTGGCCGATCTTGATCAGGGGATGCGGAATCCGATCATTCGGGAAGTTTTCCCGCACGTAGTTCACTCCCAGGCCACAGGCGATAATTCCCAGTGAACGGTCCGGTCCGTCAATATACCGATTGAACGGTGAATCCTTGGATGCTTGCACCAGCCGGGGCTGTAGCTCCAGCAAGCGGCGGTAACGCCTGCGCGATATGGCGGGGAGAAGGACGAACTGGCGCATATCTTCCGGCAGTCTGACATCCCCGGAGGGGATCGGCGCCTGGCGGACAACCCCGGCCCGGCTGTGTGCCAGGCGGGTGGTCACCCGCAACATAACCGGCAATTTCATTTCTTCGGACAGGGCGAAGCCGTGCCGGCACATATCATAGGCTTCCTGCTGGTTGGAGGGTTCCAACATCGGCATCAGGGCGAACTTACCCAGGAAGCGTGAATCCTGTTCATTCTGGGAGGAATGCATGGAGGGATCGTCGGCCACGGTGACCATCAGGCCGCCGTTTGCTCCGGTAATAGCCGAGTTGACAAAGGGATCCGCGGCCACGTTAAGGCCCACATGCTTCATACAGGCCATGGCGCGTTTCCCCGCGTATGACATTCCCAGGGCACTCTCCAGGGCGGTTTTTTCATTGGCCGACCAGGTCCGGTGGACATTCCCGTCAGCCGCCTCCCGGGAGTGCTGCACATACTCCATGATTTCCGTCGAGGGAGTTCCCGGATACGCGTAAAATCCCGATACCCCTGCGTCCAATGCACCCTGGGCGACCGCTTCGTCCCCCAGCAACAATTCCGCTCTGCTTTTCAATCCGATCCTCCTCCAGGCCTCCCGGATGGCTTTGGTCGACGCCGGCGCCCGGTCAGTGAAATAGAATATTGTAGTCCAAGGCAAAGGGGGATGCAAACAACCAGAGTTGAAAAGTTCAAGAGAAAGATCGCGAATCAGAAATGGAATAAGGAATAACGAAGAAGGAATAAAAAGACCAAAACACCGATTCGAATCCTGCTAATCAGCCGGATTCGGCCAATCCGGATAGCCGGCGGCAGGACTGCCGTGCGCGAACTGAACGCAGTCGGCTGGGAACCGGATGGGCCAGGAGGCCGGCCCGCTGGAGTGGCTTGTCCACGAAGGCGGGTGAAATGATGCCCCGGATTGCATCCCAAACAGCCACCGGGGTCATTTCAGGCCCCCGCGGCCCTTTCCGGTCAGCCGCGGAGTGGTGAGGGAAGGGCATCCGCCGCCGGTTGATGCAATAGAATATTGTCGTCCAAGGCAAAGGGGGATGCAAATAATTAAAGTTGAAGAGTTGAAGAGAAAAAGGCAGGTGACAGGCAGACAGGTTACAGGGAAGACGCGTCGAGCGCCACAGGAGACCGCCTTGGTAGGTCGCCGAGATTCTCCTGTCACCTGCTTCTTGTCACCTTGATCTATGATAATCCACGGTATGAACCCTTACTCCATAGCATTCATATTGCCTCCTTCACCAGGAATACGTACAATATTGCCATGCCTACCCATCGTTACCGGGTCACCGGCAGGGTCCAGGGAGTGGGATTCCGATACGCGACCCTCAATACCGCCCGCCGACTCGACATCGACGGCTGGGTGCGCAACCTTCCCGACGGAAACGTTGAAGTGGTTGCCCGGGGGAGTTCCGAAATTCTAGCCGTACTGGAGGATTTTCTCGAGCGGGGACCATTCGGCGCCCGGGTGGATGGGGTCAAAATGGAAATCCCCGACCATATCGATGTGGAAAGGGGTTTCCAGGTCAGATATTGATCATTTCGTCCCGGATTATGGACAATGGACCTCTAATCAATATGAAAATATCTTTAAATTAATATATTTGTTGACACTTTCGCGCATGCATGATATAGATTACATACGGAAGAATCATGCCGATTTATGAGTATAAATGTACACAATGCGGCCGCAGATTTGAAGCTCTCCAACGCATCAATGAAGAGCCCCTGCAGCGCTGCATCCATTGCGGCGGTCCCGTGGAGAAATTGATCTCCCAGTCATCGTTTCAACTCAAGGGCGCGGGCTGGTACGTGACCGATTACACCAAAAGCGGCAAAGGTCGCGACAAGGACGCCGATAAAACGAAAACCGCCACCGGCGGTAAACAAAATGTCACCAAAGAATAGCCTTTCCATCTCTCCCCCCTTAACATAATTACATATCTCCCACCTCTATCTTACAGGTCCCCCGCTACATGGGGGACCCCTGCCTTTCAAAACAAAGTTGGAATACCCTCTACGGGTACATTGAGTTGAAGAGTTGAAGAGTTGAAGAGGGAAGAAGTTGAGAGAGTTGAGCAAGTTGCGGGCGGACAAGAAGTTCACGGAACCAACTCAACTGTTCAACTGCATTCCCACCCTAAACTCCCTCAACTTTTGAGTATTCCTCCTCTGGCCGTTCCGGTTGTTTGCTTTCGACTTTCCACTTTCGACTTTTCACTTTCGACTTTCCCCTTCTTTTCCGGGTTCCCCACGGCGGGTTTGTCTGTTATAATGGCGTTTTTTTTTCTTCAGGAGGCGTATCCATGAGCACCAGACCCATTGCCGTTGTCGCCATCGGCGGGAATTTTCTTTCCGACGGCCGCAGTGATATCCATGCCCAGATGAACCGCGCCTACCAGGCGGCAGAATTGATCGAGCACTTCGTGCAGCGGAATTTTCATGTCGTGGTGGTGCACGGCAACGGCCCGCAGGTCGGCATGTCATACCTGCGCCAGTTGACCGGGCAGAAAGCGGATATCCCGCCCCTCAACCTTGCCATGTGTGACGCCCTGACCCAGGCGGAAATCGGAACCACGTTGGAACTGGCCATCATCAATACCATCAACCGGGACATCCCGGACATGGAAGTTCTGACCATCGTAAGCCAGGTGGAAGTCCGTGCCGATGATCCCGCTTTTCTGAACCCCACCAAGCCAATCGGCCCATTCTACTCCACAGAAGAAAAAGCCGAGATGCAGCTCAGGTTTCCCGACTGGGCCTTTATCGAAGATTCCGGCCGGGGATTCCGCCGGGTGGTCCCCTCCCCGATTCCCGTCAAGGTGTTCTCCGCATCCAGTATTCCCGATGCCTTCAAAAAGGCCCATATCATAATCGCCGGCGGCGGAGGCGGCATCCCGGTGGTGCGCAGGCCCGACAATACCTTTGCGTTGGTCGATGCGGTCATTGACAAGGACCGTACCGCCTGCCTGATCGCTTTGGAGATCCAGGCTTCCCACTTTTTCCTGCTTACCGGGGTTCCCCATGTCTGTCTCAACTTCGGTACTCCCGGTCAGGAGAGCCTGTACAACCTAACCCCCGACGAAGCCGACCGTTACCTGAAGAACGGTGAATTTCCCGCCGGTTCCATGGGGCCCAAAATCGAAGCCGCGGTCACCTTTGCCCGGTCTACCGGCGGTTCAGCGGTGATCACCAACGCGGACAACATTTCCGCCGCTTTGGACGGCCGCGAAGGCACCCATATCCGCCCCTGACAAAACTTGACTTTTTTTTGCTGATTGCCTAGTATATCTTCATGATTGTCGGCTTCAACACGGATATCAAGTACCGCAACGAGGTTTTCCATATCCAGACCGAGGATAAAGGTGAAAACAACCCGGTGGTGGAAACCCTTGTCTATCACAGCGGAGAGATCCTGCTTTCCCGCCGTCTTTCCTACGGCCACCTGATTCACAAGACCAACCGGCGGGAAATCATCAAGAACATGATGAAAACCCAGCACGACCAGCTAATCACTGAGTTGAAGGACGGCAAGTACCTCCATCTGCTCAGCCTGGACACCCAGATTATCGAAGACAAAACCCTGGACGACCTGGTCATTGACTACCTGGCATCCGAAGCCGGTTGAGGTTTCATCCATGAACGCGCCGTTCCTCTTGTTTGACGGGATGTACCTGGTTTTTTCCGCGTTCTACACCCATCGCCAGATGCGTACCCTGAAAGGTCAACCTACCGGAGCGGTTTACGGTTTCGTGAACCGGGTGGAAAGCCTGATCAACGAGCTTTCTCCCCGGCGGGTGGCGGTGGCCATGGATTCCCCGGGACCGACATTCCGCCATCGGATCTTCCCCCAGTACAAGCAACAGCGGGAAGCCCCCCCGGAAGACCTGGTGGCGCAGATTCCGCTGATCAAGGAGTACCTGCGCATCCGGGGTATTCCCCTTCTGGAACGCCCCGGGTTCGAAGCGGATGACATTATCGCCTCGTTATGTCGCGACCGTGATCGGTCCGTCGACCCGGTGGTGCTGGTATCGGCAGACAAGGATCTCTACCAGCTGGTGTCTCCGGGGGTCCTGCTCTACCATCCGCGGCTCAAGCGGATCATGGAGGGAGAGGAAATCCGCGCACACTTCGGCGTTCCCCCGGAACGCATCGTCGATTACCTGGCCATGGTCGGAGATACTTCCGACAACATTCCCGGAGTGCCGGGTATCGGTGATAAAAGTGCCAAAGCCCTGCTTGACCGCTACGGTGACCTGGAGGGTATCCTGGCCAACCTGGAAAAATTGACTCCCTCCCAACGCCGCCGTTTTCAGGAAAACCGTGAGCTGCTCGAACTTGCCAGGGAATTGGTGGATCTGACCGCGGCCCCCCCCATGGACCCGCCACAGGTTCCCGAGGCTTTCAGCAATATCGTCGGCGGGGAACTGGCTGACTTCTATTCCGGCCTGGGTTTCTCCAGTCTGCTGAAGAATATGGATGTCGGCCCGGCGGGAGACAAACTGGACATCCCCATCAAGGTGGTCACCAAAGAAAACGACCTGGCCAAACTGGCCGATGGGATTCGGAGCGCCCGCCGCGTTGCCCTGGATATTGAAACCACCGCCCTGGAGCTGGATACGGCTGAACTCGTGGGGATTTCCTTCGGCCTGAAGGATAGCGGCTATTACGTACCCTTCCTGGCTCCCCGGGGAGAAACGGTGGACTTGGAAACGTTTCGCCGTATCCTGGGGCCCGTCATTTCAGACCCGGACATCGGCAAGATCGGTCACAACCTCAAGTTCGACATGCTTCACCTGCGACGCCACGGCATGGAACTGCGGGGTATCGCCGATGACACCATGGTCATGTCCTACCTGCTTTTCCCCAACCGCAGGGCCCACAAGCTCAAGGAGCTCAGCCGGGAATTCCTTGACTTCCGCCAGACCACCTGGGACGAACTGGTGGGGGCCGGACGCTCCGCCGTTCCCGTCACCGAGATCCCCGTCGAGAAAGTAGCGGAGTATTGCGTAGCCGATTCATACCTGTCCCTGCGCCTGTCCCTGCATCTGGAGAATCAACTGGAAAACCTGGGATTGGATCGACTCTACCGGGAACTGGAGATCCCCCTGATTGAATCACTGGCGGACATGGAGTACCGGGGAGTCCACGTGGACAGGGCTTTCCTGTCCCGGGCGGCGGTGGAAATGGAGAAGCGCATCGACACCGTGGCCGAGGAGATTTTCGACCTGGCGGGCCAGCGCATCAACCTCAACTCTTCCCAGCAATTGGGAGAACTCCTGTTCGAGAAGATGAACCTCCCGGTGGTCAAACGCACCCGCAAAACCCGCTCCTATTCCACCGACAACGATGTCCTGAGTGAATTGCGGGGCTTCCCCGTGGTCGCACTGATTCTGGAGTACCGCACCCTCAGGAAACTCTTGTCAACCTACCTTCACGGACTTCTCGAGCATCTGGACCGGAACGACCGGGTGCATTCCTCATTCAATCAGACGGTTACCGCCACCGGGCGGCTTTCCTCATCCAATCCCAACCTGCAGAATATCCCGGTGGGAGAAATGGGCGGCATCAACGTGAGAAGGGCCTTTAACGGCGGGCAGGGCACCCGTCTGTTCTCGGCGGACTACTCTCAGGTGGAGCTGCGGGTCATGGCCCATTTTTCAAAAGATCCGGAACTGGTGGAAGCTTTTCGCTCCGGCGCCGACATCCACACACACACCGCGGCCCGGGTATTCGCCAACCGTTCCGACCTGGACGAGCGTGAGCGCCGGCGCCGTGCCAAAATCATCAATTTCTCCATTCTCTACGGCAGCGGGGCCTACAGCCTGTCCCGGGAGCTGGGAGTCGGTTTTGGTGAAGCCCGTCGTTTTATCAATGAGTATTTCGACACATTTTCCGGCGTTCGCCGGTTTATCGACGACACCCTGGAACGCACCCGGCTGGATCCCAGGGTTTTCACCCTGATGGGACGCATGCGCCCCATTCCCGAGATATCCAGCGCCAACCGCAATGTCCGTGAAAACGGCGAGCGCATGGCCATCAATACCATTATCCAGGGAAGCGCCGCGGATATCATTAAACAAGCCATGGTGAGGATGCAGCCGTTGCTGGCGGAACATTCCGCCCGCATGGTCATGCAGGTCCATGACGAACTGGTATTCGAGTGTCCGCCGGAACGGGAAAAAGACCTGGCGGCCCTGGTGAAACGCGAGATGGAGGGAGCCGCGGATCTCTTGGTTCCCTTGACGGTCACCATGAAGAGCGGAGACAGCTGGGGAGACCTTGCTCCCCTGGACTCGAAACCCGCTTCCCCTTGACTCACCGTCGGCAATCGGATATAAGGGAACATGCCCCTTGCATCCGGTTTACCGTCATGACTTCCCGTCTGAAAAGCATCCGATCTCTATTCGACCGTTTCCGCCAATCGGATCAGATTTTCATGGTCGTAATCCCGATCTTTATCGGACTGGCCGGCGGCCTGGGCGCGGCGGCGCTACGCTTCCTGATCCACCTTTTCGAAGACTGGTTCTGGGGGCCCTGGGGAGACTCCCTGGCCTGGGGGCGAACCATCCTGGTTCCCACCGCCGGAGCTTTCGTGGTGGGACTGATCGTTTACTATTTTTCCCGGGAGGCCAAGGGACACGGTGTTCCGGAAGTCATGGAGGCCATTAGCCTGAAAAACGGAGTGATCCGGCCCCGGGTGGTGATCAGCAAGGCCGTGGCCTCGGCGATCACCATCGCTTCCGGCGGCTCCGTGGGGCGGGAAGGCCCGATCGTGCAGATCGGCTCGGCCATCGGCTCATCCTTTGGTCAGGTTTTCCGCTGCTCCCGCCAACGTATGCAGACCCTGGTGGGCTGCGGAGCCGCCGCCGGAATAGCCGCGGCTTTTAACGCCCCCATAGCCGGAGCCATGTTTTCCGTGGAAATCCTGCTCGGAGATTTCGCGGTATCCCAATTTACGCCCATCGTGGTATCCTCGGTGTCCGCTACCGTGGTTTCCCGGGCGTTTTTCGGGAATACGCCGGCCTTCATGGTGCCCAAGTATGAACTGGTCCATCCCCTGGAGCTCATTCCCTACGCCATCATGGGGCTTTTGTGCGGCCTGGTTGCCCTGCTTTTCATAAAGGCGTTGTACTATCTTGAAGATCGTTTTGACGCGCTCAACCAACCGGATTACTTTAAAACCGCCATGGGCGGTATTATCATCGGCATTTACGGCATCTCATTTCCCCAGGTGTTCGGAGTCGGCTATGAAGCCATGGATCAGGCCTTGCTGGGAAAAATGCCGGTACTCCTTCTACTTTCCCTGGTGTTCGTCAAGATCCTCATCACTTCCGTCACCCTGGGATCGGGGAGTTCCGGAGGAATTTTCGCACCATCCCTGTTCATGGGAGCCATGACCGGTGGCTTCTTCGGCCATATCCTGCATCGCCTGCTGCCCGCTTACACCGCCGGTTCCGGAGCCTACGCCCTGGTAGCCATGAGTGCCGTCGTCGGCGCCACGACCCACGCCCCCATTACGGCCATTCTCATTATTTTCGAGATGACCAGCGATTACAAAATCATCCTGCCCCTGATGGTCGCCACCACCATATCCAGCCTCATGTCCACCCGCCTGCACCGGGGATCCATCTATACCCTGAAACTCATGCGCCGGGGCATCCACCTTGAACAAGGCAGGGAACTCAACGTATTGCGTTCATTGAAAGTCGCCGATGTCATGCGGAATGACATCGAGATCGCCCCCCCGGATTCCACTTTGAAAGAAGTGGTACACAGATTCATCGGTTCCGGCCATTCCCATATCTACCTGGTGGATGATGAAAAACATATCAGTGAGCAGATTTCCCAGGAGGAGTTAAGTTCCATCGCTCCGGAGTTCGAACACCTGCGTGACCTGGTCGTAGCAGCGGACATCGCTTCTCCGCAACCGGTAATCCTGCATCCCGATGACAACCTGGACACGGTGATGCGTGCCTTCGGCAATCACAACCTCAGCGAAATCCCCGTGGTCGACAGGGAAAATCCCGCGGACATCCGGGGCACCATCTGGCGCATCGACGTGATCTCCGCCTACAACAAAGAGATCCTGCGCCGCGATCTGGCCGGTGAGCTTTCCTTTTTCATGAAGGATTTCACCCGACTCAATATGGTTGAAATGCGGGACGGCCTGTTCCTGCTGGAAATCACGGCGCCGTTGGCGTTCGCCGAACGCCGCATCCGTGACCTGGACATACGCAACCGCCACCAGGTGGAAGTGGTCATGATCAAACGAGCCGGGCCGCAGAAGCACCCGCGCATGATTACTCCATCAGCCGATACGGTGCTGCGTCGTGATGATCTGCTGGTAATCCTGGGCGAACGAAAAAACGTCGAGGCCTTCTCCCGGCTGTAATCTACTTTGTGAGAAATGCGGGTTATCGGATGATTCCCGCCGCGGCCACCAGGCCATCCCTGGAGAATACCGCCACCTGTCCGGGAGTAACCGCTCGAACCGGAGAAATGAAGCGCGCCGCGATCTCCTTTTCTCCCGCCCGCATGATGATCCCCCGGGTGGGCGGGGAAGCGTAGCGAATACGTACATCCACCTCTTCTCCGGGGACCACGGTTCGCCAGTAATTTGGAAGGCCCGCTTTCAGTTCAATGGTTTCCAGGTCTTTTTCCGCTCCCAGTATCACCGCGTTCCGTTTCATATCCCGGTTAATCACGTAAAGTCGCCTTCCGGCGGCGTAACGCAATCCCCGCCGCTGCCCGATGGTAACCGCGGCGGCTCCCCGGTGTTCACCGATCTTTTCTCCCCGGGCGTTCAGGAGGGGACCATCGCGAAAAGCCCCGGGGATATGCCGGCGCAGGTAAGATTCCAGGGTTTCCCCCGCCAGGAAGCAGATATCCTGGCTCTCCCGTTTTTGCGCCAGGGGAAGGTCACGCGTCAATCTTCTTACCGTTTCCAGGGAGATGTCCGCCAGAGGGAAACGTACTTTTTCCATTCGCCCGGGATTTACCATGGACAGAAAATAGGTCTGCGACTTTGATGTCTCCTTGGGTTTCGCCAGGAATATCCGCCGCTCACGCTCTTCCAGTCTGGCGTAGTGACCGGTGGCGAACCATCCTGCGCCCGTGGCCATAGCCGCATCCATCAGAAAGTCGAACTTGATCCGGGCATTGCAGGCCACGCATGGATTGGGAGTGATCCCGGAACCATAATCCGCCAGAAACGGTTCAATGATCCGCTCAAGAAAAATCTCCCGGGCATCCACCATGCGCAGAGAAATCCCCATGGTGGCGGCCAGCTTTTCGCATGCTTCCAGGCGGCTTTCCTCGCCGGGAGTTCCCAACCTGAGGGTCACCGCTTCCACCTCCAGTCCTTCCCGTAAAAGCAACAGTGCCGCCGCGGCGGAATCCTTGCCTCCGGAAATTCCGAGAGCCACCCGAGAGGAACTCACATATCCTCCGATTCTCGATCAATCAGGATGCGGTCCGCGAGCTCCAGCAGGCTTCTGGCACCCTCGACGTACGTGGCCGCCGCGTAGATTGCCTGGCGATAACGCCGACTCATGCGCCTGCCGGAAACCAGAAATCGGGTAAGGGCCTTTAGTCTCCCCAGGCGCATGGGTTCCGGATAATGGGTTTCAATCAGTTCCAGCAGGCGCGGAATGACCCGGCTGCCCGCCAGGGCGGAGCGATGATCACTGCCGGCCAGACGTCGAAAAATCAGAGGATCCATTACGGCTCCCCTGCCGATCATGACTCCGTCCACCACCTTTAGTCGTTGACGGGCTTCCCGGGCGGTCATTACGTCTCCGTTGCCCACCAGGGGTACCCGGGCCACAGCCCGCAGCTTCCGGGCGTATTCCCAGTCAGCGGGGATCCGGTAGCGGTTGCATTGCAGGCGGAAATGCACGGTCACCGCGTCTATCCCCTCGGACTGAACCGCATCCAGGAATTCAACCGCATTGACCCGGTCGAATCCCAATCGCATCTTGACCGTAAGAGGGCGCTCCGGGACAGCCCGCCTCACCGCGGCGGTGATCCGCGCCGCCAGAGCGGGATCCTTCATCAACGCCGCTCCCGCGCCTTTGCGGATCACCTTGCCGGCGGGGCAGCCCATGTTGATATCGATTCCGTCAAAATCGGTTTCACCCGCTACCATGCGCGCGGCCTCGGCCAGGGGTTCCGGGGCCGATCCGAACAATTGGATAAATACCGGAGTATCCTCTCCGGGGCCCCGCATCATTTCCAGGGTGCGGCGGTTGCGCCGTACAAGCCCGTCAGCGGAGATCATTTCCGTAACCAGAAGGCCGACTCCGCCCAGTTCGCCGACCAGGCGACGGAAGGCCACATCGGTAAGAGAAGCCATGGGGGCCAGGATATAGGGACTTGGCAGGGTGAGAGTACCGATTTTTAACGTCACCCGGGGATTATATCATCCCCCGGGGAGTCCCGCCAGATCTTACGGATTTACAGTCTGCCCAGAGTCCGCGCCAGCTCGAGGGCTTTCAATGCGCTCTTTTCCTTGTCCTTGATCTCCAGCATCAGGTCGAAACGCATTCCCCGGGTCTGCTCGAGGAAAATCGTGAAATCGCCCTCATCAAGGCTGTCCGCATGACGCCCCGGACGGCCGTCGGCATACTGGGAAGAGTAATCCACCATGGGTGGCCCCGTCGATGGGGTCCATGTCGAAGCAGCGGCCTTCATCGCATTCACCAGGGATTCGCCCCGATTGAGCAGCTGGTGATGCAGACTGTCGAATATCACCGGGATCCCGATCCTGTCATGAATCAGCAGGCAATCGCCAAGAGGAAAGCGGCGGTCATCGTTCTCGACGGCCAGTCTTCTTCTGACCTCTCCAGGCAGTCGCATAAATTCGCTTACGAATCTTTCCAGGGCTCCACGCCTGTCCTTGTACAGTCCCCCCAGGTGAATCTGGATGCGGGCGTCTTCTCCCATTTCCATGGCATCCAAAAACCTGGCATGATAAGCCAATTCCCGTACCGATGATTCCACCACCTCGCGGCGCTGGGCGTTAATGACCACGAACTGGTCCGGATGCATGGATACGCGCATGCCCCCCCGGCGGATCATCTCCCCCAACCGGCGCAACTCCCCGCGGAATTCCCCTGACCAGTCGACCCGACACACCGGATGGGATGCGAAAGGAATGGTATCCGAACTGATCCGGAAAAACAGCAGGCCCCGCTGGATATTGAAATTGACAATCCGTTCCAGGCAATCCAGATTCTCCGAAATTTTCGTTCGCAGGAGATCATCGGAGTAGCGGTTGAGGCGAAAGGTGCGGCCGGCGGAACAGCCGATGCCGCGATTGATACAAGGATATCCGATGCGCATTACCCGGCACCGTCTTCGGCTTTCCCGGAAAACAGAGCTCTGCGCTTCAGGTCTACGGTGCGACGCCGGCCATTCCTTTCCACGACCATGCGCAACTTCTTTAGATTTCGATCTTCCATTCGATTCATAAGTCCCGGGAAGGCCTCATGGTTTACCGGATCTCCCTGAATGGATCGCACGATATCTTCCGGCGCCAGGCCGGCCCGATCCGCCGGGCTTTGCTCCCACACGCCCCGCAACCGAGCGCAAGCGGATTCCGCATCCCAATACATGTAAAACCCGAAAGTCGACACCCCGGCATCGGGGTGCCGGTCTCCGATGGATTGGAAGCGTACCTCCCTGGCGGGATAACACAGGGTAACCCGGTACCTGGACAAGAAATCCCTGCCCAGCAGGGGCATGGAAAGAACAGCCGGCAGCTCGGCCCAGAATACCGGCAGGGTTACGGATGCCAGGCTGCCCACCCGCACATTCTCCAGGCGGGTCAGGCGGTTCTCCCGGCTGCGGGTCATGGGCCACTTGGCCACCACCCCCCGGGCGCGGATCACCTTGCCCGGGGGACGGATTCGGTCCCACAGGGCCAGGGGGATAACCAGGTCCATGGGCTGCCCCGTATCGATCATAACCTGCATTTCCGGTAAATCACCGATCTTCAGAGGGATCAGGGGGGCGTTGTTGACGGGGTGGGTGGTGAATTTCATGCACAGTCCGGATGCCGACCGATCCAGATTCCGGGCCCGGGACAATTCCATCTTGCCGGCGGAGTAGTCAAACGTAACCGTAAAGCGTTCCAGCAGATCGGAACCGATCATCCCGGAAATCTTGACACCTAAACTGTCCAGGGGCTTGAAGTCGAACATCATGAGGCCGAAAACATCTTCCAACTCCATGTCTCCCATGGCCAGGGTTTCGATCTTTACTCCGAATCCCTTGGTTTTCAGGGAAAGTCCGCGGGCCGCTTCAGGATCAACGAATGTGCGCCCCCCGGTATCCACCACGAAATTGAAAGGGGAATCGTGACCATTCAACCGGCATTCCACCACCAGCAAATGTCCCACCTGCCTGAACGGCACCGTACCCGCTTCCATAAGAACCGCAATGGAAACCAGAAAGGCCATGCCCGCGACCAGCATTCGTCTCATGCTCTCTCCTCTCACAGAGAAATGATTATCCCCGATCCCATACGGCAAAGCAACTTCAGGGATTTCCAATTGACGGGTCTGGCCAATCGGGGTATGATGCAGGCTCACCGGAGGTGCATCCTGAGCCGGAAAAACTTCACCCCCTGGATTCTGCTTGGAGTTTTATCACTGATATGGGGATCATCATTCATCCTCATCAAGAAATCCCTGGAAGGCCTGACTCCCTTGCAGACCGGGTCCCTGCGGGTATTGATCGCCGCGCTGGTATTTGTCCCCTGGGTCCTAATCCGCAGGAAACGCATACCCTGGCAACGGCTTGCCCCGGTGTTGGCTTTCGCCCTCTGCGAGGTTGGGATCCCTCCCTATCTTTACGCTTTGGCGCAAACCAAAGTAAGCAGCGGCACCGCCGGTATCCTCAACAGCCTTGTTCCCCTGTTCACCCTGGTCACCGGCGCGATTTTTTTCGCCATTCCCGCGGCCCGGCGTGACGCCGCCGGTGTACTGCTGGGCTTTGGAGGAGCCGTAATATTGGTGGGCGGAGGCGGTTTCGTTTTTCACGCCCGGGACCTTCTGGGATTGCTGATCGTTCTGGCCACTCTGCTTTACGCCTTCGGCGGAAATATCATCCAAACCCGGCTGGCATCCATATCACCTCTGGATATCTCGGCCCTGGCATTCGTGTCCATGGGTATCCCCTCGCTGTTCGTATTGTTGATTGAAGGCGTCCCGGCGATCAACCCCGTTACTGCGCCATCTCTCATGGCGGTAACCCTGCTTGCGCTGGTGGGCTCCGCCGGGGCGATCGTGCTGTTCAGTCGCCTGATCCACCTTTCCGGCGCGTTGTTCGCATCTTTCGTAACCTACCTGATTCCAGTCGCGGCTCTGGGCTGGGCTGTCCTGGACGGTGAAGTCGTGACTCCTCGCCAGTTGATCGCCCTGGCCGGGATTCTGGGCGGAGTGGCTCTGGTGAATCGCCGCCGTCGTCCGCCTTCCCTCCTATAAGGCCGCGAAATGACGGGCATCTTCGGGCCAGGGCGGAAAATTTCGCAAAGCCTCGGGAACCTCCCGGGGATGACGCACCGCCCGCCATATATCACGGTGCTTGTCGTTCATCATCCGTTGGTCCACCGCGCGTTGTAATTGCGCGATCAGGGGATCGTAGAACCCGTCGATATTTACCAGCAGAATGGGACCCGCGAAAAGCCCCAGCCGTTTCCAGGTGATGGCTTCCAGCAATTCTTCGAAGGTCCCACACCCCCCGGGCAGGGCGATGACCGCATCCGCGCGTTCCAGCATGCGCTCCTTGCGCCGATGCATGGTATCCACGATTTCCACTTCGGTAAGATCCTGACGACCCCATTCCATCTCCACCATAAAACCCGGGATAACCCCGAACACCTTTCCTCCGGCGCCCAGGGCACCATCCGCCAGCCGTCCCATCAATCCGGCGCCACCGGCTCCATACACCACACCCCAACCTTCTGTTACCAGGATGCGGCCCAATTCTTCCGCCGCATCCAGGTAAGCTTCCGGAGCCAGGGAACTGGAAGCGCAGAACACGCATACATCACGGATATTTCCGCCGGTAGATCCGGATTCACGATTCATGACCGCTGATCCTTGAAAGAGTGGACTTTACAGCCTGGCCCTCAGGGGGATGGAGGGATTGGGATAGACGATATGGATGAAACGCCGATGGATCGGTTTGAGCCGGCCCTTGAAATGGTAATGTCCGTTGTTGTAGCCGCGGATAATCACGTGAATCATCTTGCCGTTTTTCAACAGAATCGAATCATATCGGCTATTGCGGGCCATCCGCCAATGACGGATATTTCCCGCGGTCGTGTCCACATTGTTGATAATGGCCATGTTGTAGAAATCACGCCGGGAACCATTGGAGAATACCACCATGGCGGACCGCATATTGATCTGGATCTGCTGAATCTTGCGCCGATAGTGGGTGTGTCCCCAGCGTCCCTTGAACCACTGGTAAAAAGTCGACCAACCGGGTTTGAGGACGTTGCCATAGGCAATGCCCCGCTGGGGAGAGGCTTTGGGCGGAACATTGGCCATAACGAAAGAATATCCGATCACCAGGGTGAGAATAGCAGTAAGAACCAGCTTGCGTTTCATGTTGTTGACCTCCAATCTGCACTCTTTATACGGGAACGCAAATCCCAGGTCAACCGGAAAAATCGGCACGGTAAAAACACTGCGTGTTTTCAACGTACGTACAGCACTACCTGGAGGGGGAAATCTCCCGTAAAGTCTTTAAACTGAGGCCGGCCGCCGTCGTCCAAGCGATCGGTGCCGATGCTGTACAAAACCTGCTTTTCCCCGTTCCAGATATAGGGCCCGCCGGAACAGGGGTCCATGACCTTGTATGTACGCAAACCTTTCAACGTATTCTCGACACCTTTTTCCGGAGTGTACTCCAGGTGAAGCTCCGCGGAAATCCTGAGCAGTTCGAAGGCCGTGCGCGCCCGGTAGGATTTCATGATCACCGAGGCCAGGCCGGCGCCTCCCTCCGTAAAAAAGCGATCCATTAACAGCTTTCCCCCCGGGTTGCGCAGCCACCAGAAGGCGCCGCGGGTGAAATCCCGGGGCGCGAAAGGATCCTTTTCCCATTTGTACGGCTCCAGACGTTCGGCCCGGATGATCTCCTCGATGGCTTGGGCCCGGAGGTTGCGGGTATGCTGCGGCAGGGTGAACAGGGTATGGAGAGCGCTGGATACCAGATTTTTGTCTTCCAGGCGATAAAAACGGTTCCAATTGTAATCAGGCTGGTAGCGATATTCATATATCAGCGGCAGAGAGCCATATTCGGCGAACTCCAGGGGCGGGGTCCGCTCCAGGATCATGGAATAAATCCGCCGCGGACATTCCGGCTGATTCATCAACGCCGCCAGGGCCTCGACGGCCTGGCGGAATTCCGCCTTGGCCACCAGGTTGGTGATCAAGGTGCGGCTGCCCCGGGACACTTTGCGGGCCGATGCCAACTGGTCCAGCAGTCCCGACACTGCCGTGTCCCAGTCTCCATCCAGGGCCTCCAGCACGCGGCCGGCGGAATACAACTTGGCCAGGCGCAACCAGGCCAGCAGGTTCGGAACCGGCGCATCCGAGCGTACAATAGTTAAATCCCGGAAAAATGGATTCCTCAGCATATCCTCGTACCGGGCCAGCATATAGTCGAATTCCCCCTCCAGAGCGATGATACCTTTCCGGGCACGACGGATCCATTCAACCCATTCGATGCCCGACCATCGGGAAGGCGACTTCACCCATTGGGGATATTGTTTCTGGACTTCCTGGTACGTTCTGGCAAAGGCTCCGCCCAGCTTTTTGTACCGCTTCCAGTCGAATGCCGCCATAGCGCGCGCAAAGGTCTCTTCCCGGTGAAGCGCCCGGTACGGGGCCAGGACTTCCGGAGCATGAACGTCCCGGTCCCGGGGTTCGATCAATGTCCACAGGGTGAAGTACCCGTTGCCGGGACGGTAATCTTCCTCCGACAAGACACCTTCCCCGCCGAACGCCAGGGGGCGTTCCGCCTGGTCGAACTGGTTGACGCCGATCCACAGGATAAGAAACACACCCAGAACATACGCGATAATCCGCACATACCGTTTCATCTTGCCTCCTGGAACCATCCTACTCCCCCGTCCAAAATAAAAAGTAACCGCTCGTCAACCATCCGGTAATTTTTCGTCACCCGTCATCCTCTCCTTCGGATTTCAAGACAAAACCCACGCCGTGAACCGAGTGAATAAAACGGGGACGTGAAGGGTCCGCTTCGATCTTCACCCGGATTTTTCGGATAAAATTGTCCACGGTCTTGGCGGTGGGAAAATATTCATCTCCCCATACTTCGTCAATTATCCGGTCCCGGGAAATCACCATGTCCCGGTTCCTCACCAGAATTTCCAGGATGGCCTTTTCCTTGGGTGAGAGGCGGTGCTCTTTGCCCCGATGTTTGACAATGAAATTGTCAAGGTCGATCTCGGCATCGCCGACACGCAGGGCTTCATGAAGAGGATTCATCTTTTGTCCGGCGCTGCGCCGCAGTATCGCCCGGATCCGGGCCACGAGCTCGCCGGCGCTGAAGGGCTTGGTCACGTAATCGTCGATCCCCAGTTCGAATCCCAGCAGCTTGTCGCTTTCCCCATCCTTGGCGGTCAACATGACAATGGGGACCGATTCATTGTTTGAGCGAATGGACCGGCACACCTCGAATCCACTCAAATCCGGGAGCATAATATCCAGAAGAACCAGATCGGGCGTTTCCTTTTCAAAGTTTTTCAGTCCCTTGAGGCCGGATTCGGCGGTTGCCACGATGAAACCATGGAAATTCAGGGCGTTGGCCAGAGTGTCCAGGATCGTCCCGTCATCCTCGATAATCAGTATCTTCGCCATTATGTCCTCTCATGACCGGAACCCATTTCATCCCCGCGGCCGATTACCGGCAGGTTCACCGTCGCAGTGGTACCATTGCCGACCCTACTGTCCAGTTTGATCGTACCGCCATGCGCCCGTACCGCGTGTTGCGCCATATAAAGGCCCAGTCCCGTTCCTTCGGTTGCGGCCGCCCCGCTTTCGGTGGAACGATAAAACTTTTCAAAGACCTTCGGCAGATCTCGTTCGGGAATTCCCCGCCCGTGATCCGCAACCTGAATCACCACCTCGTCTTCCTGATGAAACACCCGAACCCGGATCCACTTCTCTTTGTCCGCGTACTTGACGGCATTGTGCAGCAATACGGACACAACCATCTCGATGGCCCGGGGATCCAGCCACATGACGGGAAGATCCTTTTCTACTTCGGTTTCGAAGTCAAAGCCGCTTTTCATCAGCCTGGGAAAAAACCTGGAGACGACCGCGTCCACAATGGCGGCCAGGTCGGCGGATTGTTTTTCATACCTCCGGACTCCCTCTTCCATACGGGCGAAGTCGAGCAGGTGATTGACCATATCCTTCATCAGGACCGCCTCACGGTCGATGGAATCCAGAAAATCCCTGCGCTGACCCTCGTTTCGGGTCCAACCCGAACGCAGGCTTTCGGTCAGCAGAGCGAGTCGAGTGACGGGAGTCCGCAGGGTGTGGGCGGCCAGGTTGAGAAAATCATGCCTGGCCTGTACAAGCTGCCTTTCCCGGCGCAGGTAGGAAGCCAGCAACAGGCCGGAACCGGACATAACCAGTAATAGCAGTCCGATGAGGCCGTAACCCCAGAGCATCTCCCCTCTTACGCGCCGGGCCATGTATCCCGGCGAAGAGGATTCCAAAACCAGCCGTGGGGACCCCGGTAACCGGGCTTCAATCATTGACACTACTTCCATATTTTTTCGTATTGGCAATTGGTCATCCCCAACGGCTGCAACGTATTTCAACCGCAGACGGTGTTTCCGGAACAAGTTCCTTCCCGCATCGGCCAGAGTTTCACGGCCGCAAATATATCCGTGTGATGAAAATCCGAAATAAATCCCTTCCGCCACGCAGATCAGGGCAATGCGGATTTGCCGCTTGTCTACTTCCACCCTTTTAAAAAATCGATCCCCCACATCCCCGCTGATTTTGTCCCAGAAGCCGGCATTTTTAATGGAGTTGTAATAGCGGGCTTTGCCTCCGTCGAATGTGTTTAGAGTGTGAATCCGCCGCAGTGCTTCCGCCTTCACGACCTGGCCTTGTTCCCGGGCCTCCCAATCGGCCGGATCATGATAACGCCATTGCAGGGACATGTCGATATACTCTGGCCGCGTCTCCGGCCGTGGCGCGGAAGTTTGCTCCCGCCGGTATCGGCCAAGATAGTCCGCGGCCTCATTGCGAAGCATCGCGTAGCGGCCTCCCCCTCTCACAGGTTCACCGGCCAGAGATTTCTCGAACAGGTCCGCGTATAACGCGGCGGCCTTACCGGGATTACCGTTCTGCCGACACATGAAAGCCCGGCGGCGCAGGAGAGTAAAGTAAAAATCCGGGTTTCCCGATCCTTCTGCGGAGAAAACTCTTAGCGCCCGATTCAGGAACATATCCGCCTGGAGGTTGAGTCCCAGCTTGCGGTAGTTCCTGGCCACCGACGCCAGGATGTACGGCTCGATAGCGGGATTTTGATTGTTGCCCAATGCCCGCTGGAAGGCACGAATGGCCGCGATGTACATTCGGGCCTCTTCAAGCCTGTATCCTTCCCTTACCATTCCGCCGATCCGAGCGTCCCCTCGGGAGCGGTCCGGGGGGGTCAGGGGACGGAGGATTCCCTTGTTGGATAGAGGAAAAAGGAACACCCGGGAGCCGCCCGAGCGGATAAGGAAGGGCTGGCGGATAACCGAATGATTCAGGGAAAGGGTTCGTATGACTGCCAGACGATTGCCGGCACTTTCGATAGAGTGGAGTCTTTGCGCTGCTTCCGCAAGGGCATCGTTACGCGCCGATTCAAAGCCGTCTGCCAGAATATCAGCGGCCCGGCGCAAATCCGACTCCAAATTTCCGTGTATATCCAGCTCGCGTACCCGGTATTGACTCGAAGCCAGCAGAAACGCCACCAAAACGACTGCGAGGGCCAAAAACGCCGCCAGTAATGCCCAGATGAGTGGTACCCTACGCGACTTCACGATCCATTTACCTCCCGGATGAGGATTTGTTCCCGACGGAATCATACCCCATCGGCAAATGATCCGCCATTCCGTGGCCCCGGGGTTTCCAGATCCAAGGCGATTGTGCTATATTGACTGATGGACCACCAAACAGACCTGCATATCCACACCATCGTTTCCGATGGCCAGTTTACACCCGCGGATATTCTCACTAAGGCTTCCAAACTCGGGCTCAAAACCATATCCTTCACGGATCACGACGCCGTGGGCGCTTACCGCAACTTCGGAGACGATTTGTTCGACCGGGCCCGTTCCCTGGGAATCGAGCTTGTCACCGGCATCGAACTGGACACCAACTACAAGGGCGCCGAAGTCCACCTGCTGGGCTACGGCATCGACATAGATCACCCGGAACTCAATGCCCACCTGGACCTGGTCCAGCAGCAGCGTCGCAAGCGGATCGAACTTCAGGCCCGGGAGCTGAACGCTTTTTATGATGAAACCGTGATTGACCGGGACTGCATATTCCGGCCGGAACGGGACACGGTGATGAAGCCTCATCTTTTCCACTATCTGAAGAATGCCAAAAAAGTATTTGGTTACCAGGAATTCAAGTCCCTGTTAAAGGAACACGCCAATGTAAACGCCCCGGTAAAACGGCCGCACCTTTTTGAAGCCATCGCCTTGATTCGCCGCGCCGGCGGAACACCGGTCCTCGCCCACCCGGGGTACCTGGAAAAGGAGTCTTTCGGCATGGAAAAGGCGATTCGTGACGCCGCCGGCCACGGCCTGGCCGGTCTGGAAACCGATTACCCCTATTGGAAGCCCGGGAATACTTGCGACCGGCAGTTCCCCGATCCGGAAAGCGAACGCGCGCTGATCGCCCGGGTCCGTTCCCTGGCGGAAGAACTGGGGCTCTTCACCACCCGCGGCTCCGACGCTCACAAAGATGGCGAACTGGAAGCATTCGCCATACGTAACGGTTAAGCGGCAGAATCCCGGTTACTTTTCCGCCGTCTCCAACGCCTTCAAAACCTTTGCCGCCGCCCGCAACAGGGGTTTTTCCGAAATGCCTTCCCCAACGGCGGTTCGCATCCACATCCGGGGGATCACCCGGCCGGTGGCGCACATGCGCTCCATTTCAGCCCCCAGATTGCGCCCCTCCAGGTAGGACTCGATCTGGAACTCCATCAGGTGGCCGAGCGGATAATCCGGAAGGTACAGGGCGCTTTCGATCATATGCGAGTAGGCCGCCAGAATCACCAGGTCGCGGACACCGAAAACATCCGCGTAATACCGGTTCCACACCCGCCGGGCGATATCCAGAACCGCCGCTTTAAGCTGTCCGGGATCGGCATCGGGATTTTTGTACAGCCAGTTCCATACCTTCATGTCCACCAGGGACGGTCCCATGATCTCATAGGCGTTCCACAGGGTATCCAATACTTTCAGGGAGACCTGACCCGAGGCCGGCGGTTCAATCCCCAGCAATTCCAGGTCCCGGGACTGAAATACAAAAGCAAAGGCTTCGGTACAGGCGGTGTTGGGTACGCCGTTGAGAATGTAGCGGGGCACTTTGTGCAAAGTCAGTGTCTGTTCCACGCAATGTCCCAGTTCGTGTACCGCGATGTTGTACCCCTTGTATGTCATACCTCCCTGGGGCACCCGGGTACGCAGCCGGGCCCTGGCCGAACGCATCGCGGACCCCGCGGCATGACCGGCCCCCCGGGAAGCATCCACGGCAATCCTGGGAGCGATGAATGCCACCTGCTCCGGAGAGAATCCCAGGGTCTTCAGGATGCGGGGGATATCCGCCTCAAAAGCCGCGGCATTGGGATAGCGTTCCGCCACGATGCGATCCAGCCGGGCTTCCGCCATGCCTCCCTTACCCTTGAATCCGTTGTACCAGATATCGAAAGGTTCCAGTGGCCGCCCCAGGCGCCGGGAAATCAGCCGGGCCGTACGCCGGACCTCCTCTGAAGCGCACAGGCGCCCGAAAACAGCTTCCACTTCCTTTTCCGGGATTTCCCGGTCCATTTCGAAACGCCGGCTCACATGGCTGGGCAATACCGGGAAATAGGGATCCAGGCCCCGGTAGGCCCGGAAAACCTCGAGGAAATGCTGATACCGGGTATCCGGCTCCCGCACGGCCCGGATTTCCCTGCCGGCCTCGAACACCTTGTTGGCCACGGGATCCCAGTCCACCTTACCGCTGTCGATAACCTGCCCGGGAATCTCCTGGGTGATGATGTGGTTCAACACGGCGTAGATCGCCCGCTGGCGCTTTAATCCCGGCCCGGGGCCTTCGGGATCGGCATAGCGGCTTTTCAGTTCATCCCGCAATCCCCAGTGGGTTATCAGTTTCAGACCCGCCGGAAACATGGGTTTCCCTTTCCCATCCACCAGGTGGTCCATATGGATGTTGTAATCGGAAATATACGCTTCAGCGGTTGTCATGGCCGCGCCGATGGACTGATATACCGCCGCCGGAACCCGGGACCGGAACATATCCCCCAGGCGGGCATCCGCCCATTGGTCGGTGGTCCAACCGGGCCCATGGGTGATCTTTTCCTCCAGGGTCCAGGTAGGGAAATTCAAGAGCACCATAAAGGCGATCCTGCCGGCAAAGAGGTCATCCGTGAGGTGTGCTCCAGGGGAGAGGCGACCCAGCGCCAGATCCACCGGATGCATGGGCCCGATATCGAGTTGCATGGGCGCCTTCAACTCCAGATCCAACTGATTGAAATGACCGTAAAGGGATTCAAACGCCGACTCCAGACGGTCCCTCAACACCGACATCTCCTGATCGGTGGCGGCGAAGTTTTTCAGGCAAAAGGTCCGAAAATCCTCCGGGGAGCCATCGTCGGGGCGCCAGAAAGCCGCCGCCTGGGCGACTCCCCGCTGGATACGGATTTCGAGAGCCCCGCCGTGGCGCTTGAGCAGCTGTTGCGTGATTTGCCCGGTCGTGTCGTCATCCATGGCTTCCAATCCCATTGCGGTTCCCAGCAGGGGGATCATTAACGCCGCGCATCCGAAGATTATCCTGATCATCATTTCCTCCATTGTTCGCTTTCTCGCCCAGCATGTGGATTGTATACCGGGAAGCGGCAAAAAGCATCGAATCCTCCATGCCAATCCGAAACAATCAGGCCCCCAGGCCGGCGACGATGAACAATCCGGCCAGTATCAGCCATTCCATTCGGCTGAACATCTTACGTTTCACCCGCCGGCAATAGTCCGGGTAAGCCCGGGGGAACCATGCCGACAATTGTCTCTCTTCCCGGCGGATGGATATCG
>Ga0272441_10003849_pt1 | contig 27964 bp, 23 predicted proteins | sample SSMProp6N_FD_193582 | JGI IMG/M metagenome (GOLD analysis project Ga0272441, IMG submission 193582) | Marine sediment archaeal communities from Little Sippewissett salt marsh, Falmouth, MA, United States - SSM-Prop-6N | ecosystem: Environmental > Aquatic > Marine > Wetlands > Sediment ... | reverse complement strand
TATCTTGTTTTTCCATTCTATTTAATCATTTGTAATATCATAGCAACACCACCAACTAAGGCAATGAATCTGCCAAATAACTCTGCACCACATGGTACTTTAAATCTACCTAATACTGAATCCCATACGCTTGTAGTGCCATGATAGCATATAGGTAATCTCTTCTCTACCTCTACTTCTTTACCTTCTTCATCTTCAACCTTAGTCTTTACTTTCCTCAGCTTATTATATATAACATCAAAGAGACTAATACGTAATAATGCGTAAGGAACTATGTACCAAGCTAGTTGACTAACATCTGCATTAAAAGTAAAGGGCATAGATAAGAATGTAGCTACACTCAATGCCTCTAAAATATGACCTAACGTTTTATTACCGTTATCCCTAACAGCATCACTACTAGCATCTAAAACTATAGCTGCTAAATATGAACCTAATATAATACTATTGTGCCACATCATTATATATTTTTATGTTAGCTATTCTATCTCCAGTAGCAAATTTAATAACAAAATACTTACTAGTAGTATGAGTTGTGTCTGTATCAGGATTATCTCCTACATCAGTTACTACAGTAGTCCAATTATCATTCCCAAAACTACCCCCTTTTATATAAACTGTAAACACACCTGCCTTTGTGCGAGTAATTTTAATTCTATAGAATGTATAACTATCAAAATAATCTGTTACTGTAGAAAATATCGGATGATTAGCAGTAGTATTATTTTCAACAAGATACAATACTTCAAGAGAATGTGCCACAAAATAATATCCGTTATTAGAATTTGTTGCATGACTTTTACGATCATTAATAAAAGCTACGTCTATTCTATTAGCATCAGCTCCCTTATAGAAATCAAACTCCCAAGTACCATAAGCTTGTGTTGATGGTATTGCTATTGTTCCATTAGCAGTACATTCAAGATATTTAGTGCCTGATTCAAAGTTAGGTAATGGTGACAATGCTTCTATTCTTATATTACGTATATAAAAGTATTCATCTTCATCTAATGTCCCGTTATCATATAGGTTAATACCTTCATATGGTACATGTGATAAATCATCTAAAAACATTGTAGTATCAAATAAAACCCACTGATCAAATAAAGTTATATTTTCAGAAAATATTGGACTACCAGCATCTCCTGCTACACTATCTCTTATAGTAATTCCAAAATTTGCTAGATGTCCAGTTGGACTATAATATTCAAAACTCAATCTATATATTCCACCCAATCGAGAGGCAAATATAAATGGTAAGAAAATGTGACATGTACTCGAAAGTCTAGTTACCTTATAAAAATTATCTTCTAATGATAAACTACAATCTCTAGTATCATACTCAGATGTTCTATCTACTTCACAAGTATCTACAAATCCACTCTCAATAGACCACTCCTTGACCTCGTAAGAGCCTGTACCTTTTATCCAATTACCTAATTTTCCCATATTTTTATATTGTTTGTCCTACTGGATAGTTACTAAAATCTTCAACTAAAACTGGTTTTACAAAACTGTTATGGTAGTCTTTGGCTTGTTGATCATCAAATACATAATTATAAATTCTAAGATCTAATACTTCATGCTTTCCATAATTACCTCCACTTGGATGACAACCAATTCTTCCAGTAGTTGTACTAACTCCAACAGTATAAGAATCAGTATCAACAAGTTCTCCATCAAAATACATTTTAAAAATGCCTGAATTATCAAATGGCAATATTACTGTAGCTAATACTCCTTTTCCTGAACCACTATAAGTAATATTAACTTGTGGATTACCCTTAGAACAAGTATAACCACTCGCTTCAGTCCAACGAATATATGTTCTAGTATCTCCGTTAGAATCAAATATAGTACCATCTTCATAGGGTTTAACTGTAAGAGCTACTGTTTGTGAAAATGTACCAATAGGTACTGGAATAGTAATATAACTTGATATTCTATTTGCTGTTAACATGCCTTCAAACGTAGATGAACAATTATATATAGTACCATTATACCCATTCCCACTTATATCAACCAATGTATCACCGTTAGGTATCATATTATATGCTGCTACTAAACCTGTTACTTTTTTGATTGAAAGTATACGAATCCATATAAACTCACCACCACCAAGTCCTGCATATGTATTTAAAAGAGGATTTCCTGTTCCATGTGTATAATCAAATTCAAAAACTTGAGGAGAAGTATTTGTTACAGTAGCCTTATTCTCATAAGATGAACCATTGTACATTGAAATAGGCACAGAAGAGCCAGAATTAACATATGCCTCTACAACTATTTTATATTTATTACCAGTAACCATAGAATTAAAAATAGTTTTAGAGGAGTCTGATCTAAATACTATTGATGCACCCTTAACATCATCAACATAAGTGATTTTTACATAATCACCATCTTGTTCAACTATATTATTGTCAATAGCAATCCAAGTATCAGCATCATTAGCTACAAACCCATAATCTTCATCAGGTATTAATTCTTCTCCATCCCATTCTGTAATTGAAATTGATTCTAATATAGTTCCACCACCATTATTCTTTACACCAACTCTAGGATTATCTACTATAGAAGTTACAATAAAATAATTCTTACCCACTCCATTAGGAATAATAGTATCATTAGATACTATATATGTATCACCACTGCCACGTAATTCCAAAGTGCCAACACTTGTAACTACATCATATTCTAAAATAACTGTTTTACCAGCAGTTATAGGAACATTCTCTTGATAAGTTATATCATCATCTCCAAAAACTAATTGACCGTTTACAATAGAACTATCTCCAAGTGAAGTCCAACTTGTATCGCCATCAAAATCACCATTAATAAGTAATTCTGTACCAGCATCAGCTTCAGGAATACCAATCCTACTATCCACCAAATGACTTAAATCAGTTGGCTTATATTCGTTTATGTTTAGTCTTGGATTTGTTTCATATTGTCTTGGGTAAGCATGTAGGAATTGACTGTATGCGTGTGCCCTTTCTTGTGATGTCAGTAACCCATTATATATAACAAGATCCCCAACATACATATACTGATCTATACTTAAAGCACTATCTCCTATACTTAAAGTACCATTATGATTAAATGTACCACTTTCACCACTTATATCAAAAGTAGCAGCTTGCAAAACTCCATCTATATAAGTAGTAATATCTCCATCTCTATCAAATAAAATAAGATAATGATGAAATTTATCATCTAAAACACTAATATCTGAAATAGTTTGATACTGTAAAGCAGTATCACCAATACCTATTCTTAAAAATCCATCACCATCGTGTATAAATATTCTAAACCCAATAGAATTATTATCATTATGAATGACTCTATAATTTGATCCAAGTTCTCCTTTAAATTTAGCATAAAAAGATATTGAAAAATCGGAAGTACCTAGGTTTATCAAATCAGGAGCAGTATTACCCCAATCAATACTAGCAGTATTAGAACTATTTCCCTTAAACATAAAACCTTTATCTGTTCTAACTAAAGAACTATTAGACATAGTTCCAGTCAAACCATGAACAGCATCAATTAAACTACCTTTTTGTAATTGTGTTCTAAATAATTCTTTTGCCATAATCTATTTATTATATAAGTGCTTTTCTGAGGTGTAAATTTGTGATATCTCTTCTGCTGTAAGTAAACCGTCTATAATCCTAAATGCTGATATTTTACCAGTTGTAGAATATGTATTATTATAATTTGCACCTATTTTAAGAGCATTGGTTGATGTGGATGAAACTGTATCTGATGTCCTTTCAAGACTTCCATTAGTATACATTTTACAATTATCTTTATTTACAGAATCTTTTACAAATGTTACTAATGTCCATACACCTATCATGTCATATAATGTTGTGACGGATTGGACATAGCTTCCTGCTCCACCGTATGCATAAAAATTACTAAAACTACTTAGTACACGTATTTCAAATTTATCATTTGAAAAGAAATACATCTCATCTCCTAATGTATATTTATCTATTTTTATCCAAAAAAGTGTAGTATTACTACCAGAAAAATCATCATAAAGACCAGGATTAACTCCACCATTACCAAATTGCATAACTCGAACATCACCATCCTTAACTACATCAACATTTGTTATTGTTGGCTCTGGTATTAATTCCCTTACCACCAAACTAGAAATACTATAATCGGTAGCAGTAGATGTATTTGAAAATTCTAATACAGTTGTTGAAATGGCATTAGCTGTGAACACATGTATATTACTCCCAACAACAGCTGTTTGTGCACCATCAGATGTTTTACCTGCACCAGCAAAATCATTCTTAAAATCATATGCTGGAGCTGTACCACTATTTAAAGTAAGCTGAAAACTAACCAAATATTGTCCACCTGTATATAAATCAATTTCATCAGCAGTACCAGCAGCATGTGTTCCACCACCATCAGATGTGACAGTAAAACCTGTACTACTACCTCCACTAAATGTTGTATAATTGGAGTTAGTACAACTATTAACGTTAAGTACATCTCCTGCAGGACTACCAGCCAACCTATTAACTACAGAGCCACCAAAGGCATTTACATCTAGGATTGTTTTTGTTTCTTCTGTAATAACTTCTTTTATAGATAAATAATTTACGTAGAAAGGTTCACCAATACTACCACCTGCTAAATAAATCATTCCAAAATCAGTACTTACATCTGGTGTAGTAATATAACCACTTAAGGTTATCCACCTATTTTTTCTAGAAGAAGAATCTATATAAGATATAGTTGAAGCTGCTAATGCTACACTACCTCCTGTAGTTTCTGTAGGGATATATACCTCTGCCTCATAATAATAACGACGACCTACAGTGGTAACATTTACTTGATTAGGATATATCGTAACATTATTAGTAATTGTGCATCTACATACATTATCCTTACCTTGATAACTTCCTACATCTCCTATACAATCAGTGAAAGACCAACCAGTAGTATCTCCTGTGGAAAAATCATAATTAGTCATTTCCTCATCACCCAACTGTTCTCTTTTATCTAACTTAGGCTTTAAATCAATTAACCTACTCTTATTGTAGGCATTAGCTACTTCTTCTGCTGACCATCTATAGTTGTAAATTTCTACAAATTCTGCTTCTGAACCAAATAATCCATTTCCACCACCTGCAGTATATCCAAATAAATAAAATGAATTAATATCATCTAATAATCTAAAAACTGCAACTATCTCTTTATCAGAACCAGTTGTTATTGTATTTGTATCAACACCGTTAACATATATATTGTCATTACTTACTCCATTTACCTCTAATGTATCTGGCACATTATAAATACGAATACACGGGTCTGTACTAGAACTGCCATCTGCAAATCTACGTGTAAAAAGATATCTATAAGTAGACTCAGTAAAGTACTTAAATCTAAACCTAATTGTATAGTAACCTGCTAAAAGAGGTCTGTTTGCATAAGTTATAGCACCAGAGGAAACTCCTGGATATTTTGCTAATCCATCTTCAAATGTAGTATCAGTAGGCACTCCACCGTTACGCCTAACATCAGCCTCAGAGTTAAATGTTTCCCTAAAGATTAATCCTTTATCTGCCTTATGTTTACTTTCTTTCATTTGTGCTAAATGTCCCCATTACTTAACTACTTCTGTTTTATAATATGCCCAATCACCTGTACCATCGTACTTACTATATTCAACCATACGAGTAAGTATTGCTTCTACTTGTGCAGATGTAAAACTATCTTCAAACTCATTTTGAACAGCGTTTAGCAACTGTAAAGCAGTTGAAGGTGGAGTATTGTAAACAGCCTCTTGTGTAACTTCCCCTGTCTCAGGGTCAATCACAGCAGGCGTAACAACAACCTCACCACGCATCAAAGACCTTGATAAACTCTGCATTTGATCTATCTGATCATACAACCGTATAACTACATTCTCATTTAATAGTATCCTACGTGCTAACACTATAGGCTTAATACGTTTAGTAAAACCATCAAGTATAGCACCTTTTTGACCACCTGTAAGTGATGCTATAAGCTCAGCAATTGTAGGCTGAGGTTCAACAGGTATTTCATCGAAGTATGTAAATCCTACCATCTTAGTAACCTTTCTTTATTCTAATATCAAACTCATTATTCTGAGTACCATTATCACACTCAGCAACTATTTTAATCATATATTTTAAAGCAATTTGAGAAGTGTCAATAAAATATATACCTTGAGTAACAGCCCTTGCCGCATCACCTATACCATCTGCCTCAAGTTGTGCACCACCAAATACATCTGTGCTAATATCTTTCCAGTAGATATCGTCTGTGGTATCAGCATTCTCATCATTAGTGGCATATAGCTTACAGTAGCAACTGTTATGCTCATCCTGTGAATCAAGCAGTACATCAATACTCATGTGCTTATAACTATCCATAGGTATCTCAAAACGCTTAACCTGTGGAATAGATGCTACATCGTCATCATCCCAATCATCATCCGTACCGTTAGCCAGGGCAGCGTGATCTATGTCATCTGCTGTAGGACTACCTGCACCGCCATCCCCTGCAAGTCCGCTAAGCGTGTCTGCATCAATAACTGCATCAGAACCGTCAGTTACATTGTAAATAGTATACCCTTCAGCAACATCCTCAGCAGTATAAGTTTCACTAGTGTCTGTGAACAGTGCAGCAGAGTCGCCGCCATCATGTGTACCGTCAAGACCTAAATTACTCTCATCTATAATGTGCTCCACATCGGTATAGTGTGCATAGTCGGGATTCTGAACAGACACAAGTTGATTGTCTATACCCACATCATACGCCTTATCAGGGCCTATAAGTGTTACAAGAACCTTATCACCAGTTACAAAATCGTCTGCTTCACCTAGTGTAATAACGCCACCTGCGACAGATACTTGACCATTAACAAGTTCTATCTTAGAAATATTACCACTAGCATCTATCTTTAGTATAGTACCAGCCATAACATTAATCTCTTCTAAAGTAAAAGGGAGACCTGTTATTGTTATGTTCTTTGTAGCATTTGTAATAGTAGCTACAAAATCACCACTTGCATTACTATAGGTGTTGTTTCCACCACCTACTCCACCGCCACCGCCAAAAGACGACAGCGTTTCACCATCCACATCTGCTATCTGAACTACACCTTCTACATTGACCCTGGGTTCACCAGTTTCATTATAGAATGCAGTATAGTCTTTAGCCTTATGTGTAAAGTTTTTAATTGTACTAATATCCATTTTTTATTGTTTTTGTTTTTAATTTTTTATTGTACCTAACTTACTCTCAGCAAGTTTGTGTAAATATTTAGGAGTGAAAACACCTAATAGACCTACAAAGTTAAAAAATATAAAATTGTAGTCTAATGCAAAAGTGGGAGTCTGAGCTAACATAATATCAAAACCCATTAAAAATAAAAGTAACATAAAGCTATTCAACCTTGTAGAACTTTTAACCCCTTCTGTTTCTTCAAAAAATCCTATTTTTTCCATTATATTCTTATTTAATTAATATATTATTATTTTTAATTACCATCCCAACCTGCTACTCTAGCGAGCATCCACCACATAGCTTTTGCAAGTCTGATTGCACCGTTCATTCCTATATGACCAGTATATTCGCCACCTAAATTATCAGGATGTATTTTTGGATATACATTACCATCCCACGAAGTCGTACTTAATTCATCATCATCATTATAACACAATATATCAGCATAATCAAATAATACAAGATCATTAGTTTCTACATAATCTCGTATTAATTCAAAACCAAGATGTCTATCATAACCAATTTCACCAAATGTATTTTCTCCTCCGTCTACTGTACCTGTAGTAAAAAACACCTGAGTGTTTATGTCTTCATCTTGACAATAATCAACATATTGTTTAGTAGCATTTATGTATTGTTGAAATTCTGACTGTAAATTAATCTCTGAATCCCAACACCAACCAAAACCCAATGCACCAAGTGTTAAATTATTATTATTACAATAACTTATACCTGCTTTAGTTCTTGATATTCCAAGAGCTTGTACAAACCAACTATACGTACTATAGTTGTAAATCCATCCAGTAGAATTATAGTAACTGCCCCATGTTGCTCTACTGACTCTCATATGATCATCTGTATAACTTTCCGGTGTACCACTTTCTGTTCTATTAACTTGAAATCTACTATCAACTACCTCTAACGCATCTAAACCATCTCTTATCCCTTCAGAATGTGACTGTCCTGCATAAGACAACCACATCTTCTTTACTTCATTAATGTATTCTTGCGGTATATTATTATAATCATCAACAATAGTATGATCAGCAATTATAGCTTCAGTTATTACTGGAGGATCAACGGGAGGATCAACTGTGCCAGTATAATCACTTTCATAAGCACCTACATCTGGAGCATTTCCCTTATACGGCAATCCCACGTTTATACCTGCATCTATTAGATCTGATCCTTCTGTCAATTGAAAATAATTACCAAGGTTAGGTAAACTACCATCTGCCTGACGCGAAGAAGACAACATGGCTATACCTGCTGCCATAGATGAAGGAAGAGCAACAAAATCATTACTACTAACTGTTACATTACTATCCCATGTGTTATTTGAATGCGTATAAGCGCCACCACTTTGAAGGTATATAGCACCTTTTTCGTTATCATAAGATATATTATTCCTAAACTCCCTTGCCAATTCATAACTACTATCACTATTAGTATTAAACAATACTGCACCATAACCCCAATAAGGATCACCATGATAACCATTGTGATAAAGGAGATTATTAAACACTTCATAAGTAATAGAATAAAATCCCTGATCATTAGATGTAATACCAGTACCTTTGTTATATGCAGCTATGCAATTTGTTACGACTTTTATGGCTGAATTTATTTCTGTATTAGACCTATTAAGTTTAAAACCATTACCATTACCCTCTAACACACCGTTATTAAATGACCAACACCCTATATACTCAACATGAGCTTCACTGGCTGATGTAAAACCATCATCACCACAGTTCCATGCCCTACAATTAATAAAGTATGTATCATCAGTAGAAGAACTACCGTAATGACTGAAACCATAACCATCATTACCAGCCAAAGAAGGAGATAGATGGTCAACATGGTCGTAAGAATCACAGTTTATAAACGTAAAAGCTGATACTTCCCATGTTCTAAATCCTCTACCACCACCATGTCTTACAACACATCTGTCCACTGTAGTATGACTTCCTTCCATGTGCCACATATTGATGAAATCGTTTTCATCTTGTTCAGGAAGATTTTGAAGTGTCAAACCTATAAATTTGACATAATAGGTAAAAGTGACTAAACCAAAACATTCAGTATGTGTATTTGTCGTAACATTAGAAAAGTCTAATATTGGCACTTCACCAGGATATGCCATAATAACAATTGGATCATAATATGTACCAGTTACTGTTATTTTATCAAAAACAGCTCCGTTATTAGCTCTATAGTAAGTACCTCCTCTAATATATAAAGTATCGCCATCGGATAATTGTTTAAAAGCATAAGGCCATGTTTTCCAAGGATGTTCAAATGAACCATCGTTGTTATCGTTTCCTATTGTAGATACAAAATAAGCATCAGTCACAGGTGGTTCCGGTGGTATAGTGTCTTCTATTGGTTTTATAACAGGAGCTATAGTATCATACATATTAATCAAAACATATATATTAGTAGTATAATCACCAAGTGTACCTGTTATTTCTATTTCAAAAGGATTCATGAATGATAACAATTCTCCTGGTTCAGGAGATTGTATTAAATTCACTTCTCGTTCTGTTCCAGTAATAACAACATCATTTGTATAATCTGGCAATATTACTTCACAATTTTCATCCACGTATAAGGTTTGAGAACTCAAACTCATTTCGAACTCATCATCAACTATAGTATCTACTACAGCCACATCAATTGTTATAGATGAATTGTTATTAGAACCATCGGTTGCTGTTATCACAACATCAAGATGATTTATATCAGATAAAACGGTATTTGCTGGTGGCTCTTGTGCTAAAATGTAATTACCACAATTATCATTTACTGTTACAAGTGATCTATAATCAGGAACAGTAACTTCATCATTACTATCTACATATAATGTTTGTGGAGGTACTTGTGACAACATACAATTACACGAAATTAAAAAAACAACACTTAATAAGTAAATTAATTTTTTCATATTTATTTTTTATCATTTTTTACTCTACCATTTGATAACTTTATTATCATATCTGATTAATTTACCAGAGGTAGAAATTATTAATATATCTACAGGTGCTTCTGCAACAGTTACGGTAACTGTCCACTCTTGTTCAGTTACCTCATCTTGTGCTGTTACAGTATAAACGAATGGATTGGTAAAGTTTTGTGATGTTCCTGATAAAGGATCTATAGTAGCTCCATTACTCACTGTTATAGTAGGAGTTAAACTCGTAACATTTGTTCCATATAAAACTTCAATACCTACTGTATGACTAACATCATTAATATTGGCCGCACCTGTTTGTTCCGGCAAAACAAATGTCAATATATCAGTCGCTGTATTATCTTCAACAGTAACCGTCACTGTCCATTCCTGTTCAGTAACTTCATCTTCAGCAGTAACTGTATAGACAAAAGGATTAGTAAAATTTTGTGACGTTCCAGACAACGGATCTATTGTAGCCCCATCACTAACAGTTATTGTTGGAGTAAGAACAGTTACATTTGTCCCATACTCAACCTCTATAGCCACTGTATGATTAACATCATTTATATCAGCAGAACCGGTCTGTTCTGACAAAACAAAAGTTAATATGTCAGTTGCTGTATTATCAGCTACTGTTACTGTTACAGTCCATTCTTGCTCTGTAACTTCGTCCTCAGCGGTTACGGTATAAACAAAAGGACTAGTGAAGTTTTGTGATGTTCCTGAAAGGGGATCTATTGTTGCTCCGGAGCTAACAGTTATAGTAGGCGTTAAACTTGTCACATTTGTTCCATATTCAACCTCTATAGATACCGTGTGATTAGTAGCATTGATGTTTGCTGATCCAGTTTGTTCTGACAAAACAAAAGTTAATATATCAGTTTCAGTACTAGCTCCCGACGTTCCATCCCAACCTGCTATCCTTGCTAACAACCACCACATGGCCTTAGCTAATCTTAATGCTCCTACCATACCAATATGTCCAGTGTAATCACCACCATAATTGTCATTATGTATAATTGGGTACTCATGGCCATTCCAAGTAGTTGTATTCACTTGATCCGAATTATTATAACAAAGTATATCAGCGTAATCAAACAAATATCTTGACTGTCCGTTTTCTACACTATCTCTTATTTGCTCATACCCTAGATGTTTATACCATCCCGTTTCTCCATATGTATCTTCACCACCATCAACAGTACCCGTAGTGAATAATATTGCGGTATTAATTTCTTCATCTTCAACATATTCATAATATTGCTTAGTTGCACTTATATATGATCCAAATTCAGATTCACTATCAATCTCAGAGTCCCAACACCATCCAAATCCAATAGCACCTAATGTTAAACTGTTATTGTCACAATAACTAATTCCTGCCTTGGTTCTACTTATACCTAAAGACTGTACAAACCAACTGTATGTACTGTAATTATATGTCCATCCAGTAGAACTATAGAAACTACCCCATGTGGCCCTACTTGCCCTAAGATGAGAAGTTGTGTATGCTTCTGGTGTACCTGATTCAGTTACATTGACTTGAAACCTACTGTCTAATGCTTCCAATGCATCCAATCCATCCCTTATTGCTTCTGAGTGAGACTGTCCTGCATACGATAACCACATTTTTTTTACTTCGTTAATATAATAAGTAGGAATATCCTCATAATCATCTACTATAGTATGATCTGCTATAAGATAAAAATCATCACCTCCGCCTCCAGCATATTCAGACTCAAATGGTCCCATGTCTGGAGCAGTACCTTCATATGGAAGACCAACGTTTGTTCCTGCATTAATTAAATCAGAACTTTCTGCAAGTTGAAAATAATTACCAAGATCAGGAAGACTTCCATCTCCTTGACGAGATCCTGATAATAATGCCACCAACGCAGTAGCATTAGCTGGAAGTGCGACAAAATCAGCACCAGTTACAGTTACACCACCGTCCCATGTATTATGATCATGTGTATAATATGTTGTACCAGGACCTGTCCACACTGTATGTGATTCATTCAAATATGAGATATTATTCTTAAATGTTCTATTTTCTTCATAAGATTGAGTACTCTGTGATTCAAACACAACAACCCCCGCTTCATATTCATATTTTTCACTTGGTTGATATCCATTGTAATACATAAGATTGTTATAAATATTATGAGTGGCAGCATAATAATCTTGATCATTTGTGGTAAAGCCAGCACTTTGATTATAGGCAGCAATACAATTTGTTACGGTTCTTTCATCTGTATTTATTTGTGTACCCGCTCCGTTAAGTTTAAAACCAGAACCTCCTCCTTCTAATTCACCATTATCAAATGACCAACAACCATAATAATGCGAATGACCACCACCACCTGACGTAAAACCATCATCACCACAATCCCACGCTCTACAGTTTGTAAAATATACATTATCACCAACTAAAACAGTTGCACTAAACCCATAACCATCATTTCCTGGTAAGTCTCCTGATAAACTATCTACGTGTCTATATGAATCACAATCATAAAAATAAAAATCATCTGCTTCCCATGTTCTAAATCCTCTACCACCACCGTCTCTAATAGTACAATTTCTAAATACTGTCCTATTTCCCATCATAGTCCAAAAGTTCATGAAATCATTACCATCATTTTCATAAAAATTTTGCAGTGTTAGACCTATAAATTTGACATAATTTGTAGTTGTAACCAATCCAAAACATTCAGTGTGTTCATCTGTTTCTACATACCTCAAATCCAAAATAGGAGTTTCTCCTGGGTATGCCGTAATAACAATAGTATCTGATACTGTTCCTGTAATTGTTATATTTTGCCACGCCGCTTCGTTATTAGATTTATAATATGTACCTCCTCGAATAAACAAAGTATCCCCTGGATCTAATTGCGCAAATCCATAAGTCCAAGTAGCCCATGGTTCACTTATTGTACCAGGGTCTCCATTATCTCCACCAGTTGCTACATAATATTTATCTTGACTAAATGTGCCTAGTGTTAAAACAAATGTTGCAAGTGCTAATAGTATTTTTTTCATATTATTGTACTCCTTTATCTATAGCATCCATATAAGCCTCTATAATTGTATTAATAGCAGACGCTGCAGTGGAATTAATACCTTTCATTACAAACATAAAAGCTACTTCATTTGTTGATCTATCACCAGCAGCATTACGTAATATATATATATCTTGTGAAGTTGGAGAACTAGATGCATCTGTATCTGTACCTAAAGACGAACCATTGCGAAATGCTTCTGTAGCAGTCGATCCTGTTCGTGTCATCATAAAAAGACCTTCACTGTATGAATTTGACGAAGTATGTGATCCAGTTTGATTACATCTTCCATAGAGGTTAGTATTATAACAAGGATAGAGTCTTATTGTTTCATCGAGCGTTGTAATTCCAATAAATTCATTAATGGATGAGGTTCTTGTATAATAACCAAGTGTTAAATCATTTTGACTTATATAAGAACCATCGGATGGAGAAAAAGTCAAATCATAATAATTTGTTCCATCGCTTGTAACTCCCTCATATGGATCAAAAGTTACGCCACCAGCTCCTACATCAGATAAAGTATAACTACCAGGAGATACCCAATTATATTCTGCTGCCGTATGATTTTTAGTAGCAAAACAATAAAATACCTCCATATTATTTGTCCAATAACCCCCATCTACTAAACCACTAAGCATTGTGTTTTGTAAATCAGCTGTATCAATATTTGGTCTATCTGCTTCTGTTATATAATAATAAATAGTTTTATATTGTGAACACCAACTAGCTGAATCAATACCACTACCACTTCTTGTATCATACCACACGTTGGTAACCACTTGAGCATTTATCCCCAAGCATAACATTACAAATAAAACACTAATTAGAAATTTTTTCATAATTACTCTGGTTCAATTCGATATCCAAAAATACTTACAATAAGTTGTTTCGGTTTAGCATCTGCTTGATCCACCCTTATCCATAACCAATTACCGGTAGTTATAGTATCATTACTAAACGAAGTTGTGGAATTACCAGTAGTTGTATTTGTAACAGTAAGATCTGCAGTTAACACAGTGGTTGGAGTTCCATCTCTAAAGTTTGGATCATAAAGCAATGCTATATCTATATCTGGAGTTGTGCCATATACAACTGCTCTTACTTCCGTAATAACTATATCATGTGAACCATCGATGTACTGACTCCATATCACATTATCAACTGTAAAAGCCGTTGTATCATTAGCATTACCAACACCGAGAACGGCACCATATAGTGCCAACGTATCTGTTAATATATAAGCAATAGTATCAAGATCAGCTTCTTCTTCTGCAAATACCATCTTGCCAGTACCGAGTTCATCCGATATATTACTTGCCATAGTTGCAGATGTAGTAACAGAAGTACTCCATGCACTTCCAGTTGACACCGCTATACCAGCTCCAGGATAAGTCATTGATTCCCCAGTCCCAGTGTTTCTATTTAAAGCAATCCAACTAGTATTTATACGAAGATATAAAGAATCATCCTCCGTATCATAATACAAATCGCCTTCGTCAGTAGATACCGGTGTACTACGCGGAGCTATATTTGCATTTCCAGTAAAATCTGGTGAAGAAAACATTGTAGATTTACTTTCATTTGTAACATTTTCTAAAGATAGATCTGTTTTTAATTGAGTTGCAGATCTTGTAGAAACAGTATTATCAACATTTATTCTAGGAAAAGTTACAGCTGAAGGATTTGAAAGAGTAAAAAAAGCTTGTCCAACAGTTGTACCTCCAAGACTCGTCCTACCTGTAGAAGCAGTTAATCCAGTGGAAATTCCACTCCATTTATATCTATCTGTATATGCAGTATTCCAATCAGCTGAATTATTTGTAACAGATGTTCCCCAGGCAGTTCCAGTCGATAGTGCAATGCCTGCATCTGGATAAGTCATACCTCCTTCTAAATTTCCTACAATGTTTAATGTATCCCAAGCCGACCCATTATAAAACAAAAGTAAATTATCAGGCAGATAATAATATAACATACCTTTTATTGGATTAGGTACATTATACACAGGAGTAAGTATTATATTTGAAATCGGATTAGCATAATTAACAATATTATTAATAGGAGGATTAGCAGGTTGTGCAAAACAAGGCATAACTCCAAACATTAATCCTATAGCAACCAATCCCCCTAATATTCTTTTTTTCAAATTCATAATTTTATTATTTTTATGTTACGTCTAAAAAGTAATTAGTATCACAAATTCGATTCACATGTTGCATAATATCTGTAATTTCTGTCACTGTGAAGAAATTATAATCTTCATATGTATCACCTCCGTCATCATGTTGATCAAAGTAATCCTCTAATATACGAACATAATAACCTAATAAAATAAGCTTTATACCATCACAGCATTTTGTTTTCCTACTAAGCTTGCCCTTTCTAGATATTTTTTCTGAGTATAAAGAATGGGCATATCTTACACTTGCTATGTAACTATTTATTTGAGCCTGTGTAGCAGCCATTATTTTTTACTTCTTAGTTGTTTTATTTTTATTTTCTTTTTCTTCTGGTATTGGTGCATTTTGTTCTGACATCTGCCTAATTAAATCACTTAAAATAGGCAAACATATCTTACCAGGTAATTCTTTTAAACCAGCTTCAATAACAGCAAGCTGTTCTTCAGTTAGTTCAAACTTGAACTTTTTTTCTTTCATAACTATTTTTCAAGTTGAGTATTATTATCGGGTTTACCTTCTCCTCCTTCATCTCCTTCTGGAGTAGAACCTTCTGTAGACCCAGTACTTTCTTTTTCATTACATTTAAATGTGAATGCAAGTTTTTTATATCTCCACAAAAGAAATACAACAAAACCTGAAACACCAAGACCCATTATAAAACCTGCTATAGCCATAATTTTTAATTTTAAATTAATAAATAATATTAAGATCCGGCATCAATAGATACCACCAAATCTTTAAACTTAGTCCCACAGGTTACCCTTATCATAGCATCATTGTATGAACCTGGGGCTTTGAAATTCATTGTTATTTCTAAATCATCACCGTCTCCTCCATTCGTAGTATAACTATTTATTATACTATCCGTATCTGATGTTTTGCTTGAAGTCCAAGAAGCAGATGAATATACAGTAACTTCATCTGTCATTCCTCCTGCAATAGTTATACTATATTGAGAAAGTGTGATATAATCATACATCCACTCTTGCCCATTGACATAATGCATAGTTGTGAAAGTATTTATTTTTTCTACGTCAGCTTTAGCTGATCCATTAAAAGAAGCTATTTCTCCCATATTAATCTATTTCTATTACATCTAACGATGGCGTAAATAATACAGTATCAGCATCTATTGCAATTCCCACTCTTTGTAAAGTATCGCCCGTTCCAGCCACAGGAGCTGTTGTAAGCCCTCCATCTATTACTTCACTTACATATACAGGCAGGCCAGGCGTAAATGAATAACTGGCATCACTTAATGTTCCATATATCAATATATTCTTGCCAGTCCCAGTTCCACTATCTAAAGCTAAACCAGAACATGGAAAGTCGCTTGGATTATCAGCATCACAACTTTCCCAATGGCCATTTGAAACCATCCCTAAAGCACAACCTATTCCAAAAGGATTTTCATCTACAGTTCCTTCTATTATTATTCCGGCCCCTGTTCCCTGAGCAACAGAATGCGGTATTTTAATATAAGCTCCTGAAGCTAATGCTAAATCTCCTCCTAAAGTTGGTGATAAATCATCTGACAAATCTTCCATATAACCAGCTGACGCATGATTACCCCATCCATAGGCAGTATTCCAATTTGCACTACTGTCTGTAACAATGCTTATAACTCCTGTACCAGTTGTTACTTTTACTAATCCCGTTGATAAACCAGTATCTAAATGATCTATTTCTGTCATTAAAAAGTGACGAGTAGAAGAATAGTTATCAAGTGCATTGTGGTTGATGTTGGCTTCACTTAAAGTAAACAATGCATTATCCCCATATGTTACATCATTACTACCTACGGTAATAACAAGTTTATTATTACTACTACGTAACCTAAATGTATCACCTCCACTAGCTTCAGCTGTAGTGACCCCATCTGTAATAGCATCATATGCACTAGACAATCCAGCTGCTCCATCATAATCTATTGTAACCCTTGGACCATCATCACCATCTCCTCCAAAAGAATCATAAGTAAGAGTTATACTGTCTCCCCCAACAAATTCTAAATCATCTGTTGATGTTATAGATGCTCTATATGTATTATCTGTATATATTTTCCAATGCTGATAATTATCTTTAGAGTCTAATTGATTCTGTATATCACCAGTAACTCCATCGAGATACCCCATTTCAGTTTGACTAACACCATTTCTCCAAGTATCTACTTCTGTTTCTGTGTAATATAAACTATTGTGTGAATGACTTGCCTGAGCAACTACAGTAAAATCCACTGCTAATTCATCAACACCAAGACCACCAAATTCTAAACCACCTCCAGTTTCAAGATCAACACTTATAGTACTGCCTGTAATGTTTATACCATCGCCACCAGAATACGTAGTATCAGTTGAAGAAATTGTTATATCATGATCCCCTACAGCACTTCCATAACTGATAGTGACATTGCTACCCTGTACAAAATTAACAACTTCATCTGAAGTTATTGGATATTCTGTACCAGTAACATCGTTTATTATTATATTCCAATTCAAATAAGCATCAGCATTAGATGGTATAGACTGTAGTTTTGATAATTCAGCCGATGTTAAATGATAATATTCACCGGGAGTTCCTCCTTGTTTAGAAGTAGTATCATTATGAGCTAGCGATCCTCCAATATAAACCCATCCTGAGTTGTATGTATGTTGTCCTACGTCATTTTCAGGAGTAACGAGATTGTTAGCTACGAATAAACTATTCCCAGTAGAAGGGACAGTTTCAGTCCAATCTACTCCATTCCATTCATAGATATAATCAGCAGTCATAGACTGAGTAGTTTCTGAACTATTACCAGTGGCAGAATTAATATATCTATCTCCAGTATCGGGGCTTGCCGGTTCATTAGTAGTAAAATTAATAATATCTATAACGGCTTCTAGCCAGGTAATACCTGTTGATGCCACCGTATCGACATATCCCTTATCAACTAATGATCTATTAGTAAAAGTAGCAGAATAGTCTGCGTTATATTGAAAACCCGCAGGTGATCCACTATTATCAGTAATAGTTGAAGTACCTGTAAAATCTATATTACGATCTTCAAAAGTAAGACTTTCTATAGTCACCCCTCCATCTGTTGTAGATTCAACTATAGTATCTACATATAAAACACCTGATAACTCTGCTGATCCCGATATCTCTAATTCATAACTAGATGCTTCAAGACCAATACCTACCTTAGTGTCTTTTAAAATTACTCCTTCAATAGTAACTCCCGCACTACCTGTATATTCTACAATAGTATCAACAGATAAATCATTAGTAATATCAATATTAGTTGTAGTTAACAATCCAGAACCACTAACATATGTTAAATTCGAATCCCCTTCTACCACTGATGAAGCACTAAAAACCGCCACTTGATTATCTGATCCACTACCAGTCACATACCCACTAACAACATCATAAACTGCTCCAGAAGTTGGAATGTGAGTATTATCATCAGTTAAAGTAGTTTCTATAGTATCTACCGTAGTTCCAGAACCTAATGTAAGGTCCCCATCTGAAATTAAAGATCCGCCAGTAACAGATCCAATTACATCTAAACCTCCATAAGAATTAAAAGTAGCACGCTTAGTATTATTAGTGTATATATCTAAATCAGTATTTTCATATAATATTAGTGCTCCTTTTCCACCAGTAGTTAAACTTAATCCTATTCCTTTATCTGCACCAGTACCAGTAGTTAAATTAGTAAGCCTTATATTAGCATAATCTCCAGCGGCACTTCTATGCATTCTAAAAGTATCACTGTTAGCAAAATCAGTTGTATTTATACCAACATTTCCTGTAAAAGGTTGATTACTAGCATCTAATAATGCATATTGATTATGATCATTGTTAGATAAACCAGTTAAATCCCCATGATCTATTACCCCTGGTTCTCCTCCTTCCACTCCACCAGTGCTGATAGTAACAGAAGGAAAATTAATCAAAGACGAAGAGAGTAAAACTCCCTCTTCTGGTACTAATATACTAGAGCTACTACTAACTCTATCGTTGTAACTATTGCCAAGTATAACGACTGCCATCGGTCACTAAAGTTTCTAAAGTTGATAAATTACTTAGTATTTCTTCTGTCTGTGCTACATATGCACTAGAATATATTGCATCAAGCCACGCTTTAGCTAATATACTATCTAATATGTACTTAGTCTTACAATCTTCACAATCGTAAGTATTGGGAATTGCTCGCAAATCTTCATATACTTGATTTCTAACTTGCCCTTCTATTAAAGCGGTAGATGTTTCCAAATCTTCCGCTGTTAATCCTTGATCATACATATAAGTAAATTCATATACCCCATCTGGAAATTCATCTTCATCTGTACCTAATGCAGTTCCACTAGAACTAAACATACTACAGTCCAATTCAAAAACCAAATCATTTAAATCAGAAAATGGGCCAAATTCATCGTATAAATCAATATCATCATACGTGGTGCTTGTCCCATCTGAAAGAGTAATGGTTACACTTAACTCTAAAGTATGTGTAACTCCATCTATGTCTGCAGGATCAGGATTTATTGCTGCTCCTTCTTGCCAACCACCTGTATTGCTTGGATCTGCATATTGACCAGTAGTGTCTGTTATTATTAACACCAGGTTGTCGTTTCGTTCTTCTACTGAAAAACTTAAATCTAACGCCATATTTTATAATATTAAAAAAAGGGTGAGGCTTCTTTCCTCACCCCTCTGTATCTTAAGCATTAACCTCCGGCATGAGATACTCTATAAAAATATGTATCTCTCCTGCATCGATTGCCTCATCATCACCAGTTGTAAGTATTACATTTACATCTGTTGCATTCAATATCCAAGTATCATCTTTAGCAATAGCCATATTAGCTGCTGATAAAGCATTGCCATCAAGGGCAAAATTACCAGGAAGTAGTGAAAGCAGTGTACCTGTTTCAAGACCTGAAACAGCAGTAGCTGCATACAAACTAGTTGTATCACCTGTAAGACCTACAGCTATGGTTGAATCATCACCATCGTCTGCATCCGTTACATCTGTCTGCACATAGATATAGCCCCCTACTACAATAGACCCTTTAGGAAGAGTCCCAATAGGAGTAGAAGTGTTGTTAGCAAGATTGCCATCAACTGCTTGATTCCATGTGAATCTTTGAATTCTTTTTGTTAAAAAAGCATTACCTATATTACTCATAATTTTCTATCCTCCTATTTTAAACTGCAAAAGTTAAACTTTCAAACGCTTTGGGTGTAGAGTTCATCCATGTATTAAGCTGCATTAACAAACTTGCAAGTTGTGTACCACTAGATGGAACGACACATGCAATTACTGTAGTAACAGGTGTCAACTCATAACCTTGGTTATTAGGAGCCCTATATTCTACATCGTGTTCTATAATTATCTGATGATATGTACTGTCAACGACAGTCCTCATCGTAGGTTCAAGAACTGGAAAATGTGTCCTGTTAAGAGGCCCAACATATCCAAGCATTCTTTTTTCCATATCTCTGATCTGCTCCCAATTACCATTTCCGTAAGTAGGTCCAGTATAAGTTATGGTGTCATCAGTCATGACCCAACTTTGCCAATTGCCATTAGCATCTGCATAATTGAAGAATACTTCAAATTCTACCATTGAAAATTCGTCGATATCTGTAAGAGCAGTGCAACATTCTGATATTTCCCTAGCTGTAAGTAACAAAGCGTCTGTACCTGAAGTATAAGTAGCATTGACTCTACGACCACTATGAGCATTGATTTTAGCTGCAATAGCTGCACCAAATGTATCAAGTGTGGCAGTAGTAGAAATATACCTATAAGTTTGTGTAAACTGTCCAGGATGTTCTTTTATGTCTTTGTATATTATACGTACAATGTACTCAGTACCTACAACAGGAACCATACCAGTAATATCAATAGTAGCTGTTTCTTCAGCTTTCACTGTATAAGGAACTGCACTATAAGTCCTAACATGCTGACCTTGAATAGGATCTGAAAATATCACTTTCCTATTAGTAGTCGTTGTTGTACCAGCTTCATTGGTAAAATCGAAAGTTTCACTCGTACCCTGACAAATATAAATAGTATCGGAATCCGCTATGGTTGCCCCAGCTGCCAAAACCTTTTTATATTTATCTAGAACCACAAGTTCACCATCGGCTATACTACTACTAGCTACTAGAGTTTTAATTCCAGCTCCAGCTACTACCTGAGCATCACGGCTAATATCCTTACCGATTAATATTTTATCTGTCCTGTGTATCATAATTTATTATTTAATTATTATTCAACCTCTCTCATTTCTGAAGAATGAGTTTGATATCTTGGTTGCTCAATGTTTTCTAACAAAACGTTAACAACATTGGCAACTATTTCATCATGTGTGTGAAATGGCAAATCAGTAGTTATACAAACTTCTTCAGTGCCTCCGTTCTCAGCATAAACAGTAAATCCACTCACACCAACAAATGTTTCATCTGCAGCATACGTAACTCCATTATATGTAATAGACGTACCACCATAAACCTCATATAGTACCCCCTCTTCAATAGAACCACTTGCTACATCTGCTATATCTACTTCCTGAGGTGCTTTTAAATACCTCAAGTAGCAATATATTATTCCATAATCTCCATCTGATATAAATTCAATATGATCATCATGAAATAATCTCAGAGGTCTAGCTTCCTCATAATGCAAAACATGTTCTGAATATGGATCGTCTAGTTTCTCTGAATAATTATCTGCTGTAACTTCTGTTATACCTACTCTTTTAGTAGTAGCCAAACATATAGTTCCAGATCCTGTGAAAGTAGTAACACTAGCTACAAAATACTCATCTGCACTATAACCAGTACCATCATGAGTAATTGTTCCAGTTAATACTTTATATACAGAACCAGCAACTAAATTGCCAGATGTAACAACAGTTGTGGAGTCATCTAAACCTACATAAGCTATCAATACTTCCTCACTTAAAGAAAACCAATACTCTTCTGGCAATAAAGCTATCCGAGAATTAGGTTTATCTATATTAGAAGCACCATCTGTTAAAGTTATCCTAATTTCTTTAACTAAAGTTCTTATATCATCGATGCGTTTTTGAGTTTGTTCAAATCCAGAACCTTTCAGATTATTACCTGAATATCTGGTTTTAACATACCTCTTTATAACAACATTTATCCAATGATCTAATTCTTCAGGTTCAAAATGAGGATACTCTAACGCTTCACTTTTATCAAGCCCTAATTTAATAGAATCATGTATTTCATGTAGGGTCATTAAATAGTGTCTCCTTTGTTAATTTTTTTACTTTTAGCTTTAGGTGCATCTTCTTTTTCTATAGCATCTTCTACTTCTTTTGTGACCCGTTCTTCATTGACAGTCTCTGCCATTGGTTCTGGTTCCACTGAAGTAATTACAGTTTCCTTAGATTCTATAGCTTTTAAAATAGTTATTTTAATATCCTGATTTTTAGAATCATCTAAAAATGCAACAGTTTCACCTAAATTGTGGCCAATTATCTCACTACCATATTTATAAATATTTTTATTCTTTCGTATGATATTTTTTGATATTGCCCTTTCTACTAATACCGCAGTTTCCCTATGAGGATTGTTAACCCACTTATCAAGGAACGATTGAGGATTACCTTCAACTATATCAAAGAGTTTGTTTTCAGCAACTTCGGCACTCATACTATCTGCATTATGACCATAAAGTCTAAGACATTTACGTAAATCTTCTGCAGACATTTTATCAAATTCCTTTATTGCATCTCTTCTTGCTCTATTGAAAACATTAGCTCTTTTAGCTTCTTCATCTTTATTAACAAGAACAAAGTTAGCAGTAGCTTTATTTTCCATTAAAGAATTTTTAACTCTTTTGTGATTTTTCAAAAACAAATATTTAAGTTCATCTTGAGGATCATCCAAATCTAAATAGACATCTCTCCCCATTGTTCTTATATAAAATGTTTTCCAATAATCTGAATTAGCTCGAAGATCTATCCCAAGTAATTCGCCCAATCTCTTTTCATCTTCTGTAGTGAGACCGGTATATATTCTTCCAGACCTAGTCCAATATGGACTTATGTCTTCATAACAATTTCTATATTTTACAAGTCCTGACCAGGCGTTTTTACCTATCGGTCGTAATATTACTCTCATTTTTCCTCGTGTTTTAAACGGTTAATAAAAAGGGGAGATTTGGGGCTCTCCCCAAAGCCTTAAAATTATTATTCTGCGTCGCAAATTAATTCTCCGCAGGTCGTTGGATCTGAAAGCATAATTCCTTGTTCAGATAAGAAATTAACTTGATATCCATCTTTAGCATTAGCACGCAGTGTCGTGATAGACTTAGCATGACCTGTACCAGGTGCTACTGCACCAGCTACATGCCACATTACTAATTCACGATCTTTACGTACAACTTTCCTAAGATTAGATTCACCATCTCTCATACCATAATCGATGAATGTCATACGATATGATTCAAGTGGTTTACCACTTATTGGATGAAGTTTCCTATTAAATACAGGATTGTCATAAATGGGAAAATGCTTAAGAGTAAGCTCAATTCCATTAAGACCTCTGTATGTAGTAAACTGTCCACCCAAAGTTAAATTCTGTCCTGAACCAGTGACAAATGTGTTATTATCAATCAAATTGTAACTAGTCGCTTTTAACCTAAGTACACGATCAAATTCTCTCATGCCCATCTCACCAGTCAAAGCAATGAACTTACGTTCACCTTGACCAAGTATATTATAAGATAGATCTGTCAAGAATGTATCAAGTGTATCTAAAGTAAGCGTAGTATAATATTTCCTGTTTGCAGGAGCAATTTGTTGTAACAAACCAGCCCCGATATATACGGGACGACCATTTGTACCTATAAGATTAACAGTACCATCTGCATTCGCATTATATTTTGAATACATGGTCATTCTATCTACTCTTTCATACCATTGCCTTAAAGCAATCCATTCCTGATAAGCAGACCAATAATAAGTCGACTTTTTGGTTTTAGGATCACGAAAGGCTATTACCATAACAGAAGAGTAAGCGTCTCCAGTGATATCATATGTCATCCTCATTGTTGTCAGGTGATTCCTGAGTTTAAATGGGGTCTGATAGTTAACGATATCAGCTTCATCGCTGTATTCTTCGTAAGCACTACCTGTTCTACTGACTTGTTTGCCAGCTGCAAGTAATGAAGGCGGTATGTATGAATCGACTTTGCCGTCTGCTACGACTACTGTGTAAACCCAATTAGAGCCATCCTGGTACGGTTCACCAACTACGCGAACCTGAAACTCCTTATCGTCAAATTCAAGAATAGCTCCAGGACCAAACCATTTCTCATCCAGAGTAAGCTGAATAGGCTGTTGGTTTAATCCGGGTACATCAGTAGACGCAATGGTTGTGTTATCAATAGAAGCAGAAACAATACGTACTGCTTTATCATGTTCTATCATAACATTCCATTCATACTGACGATTCTCAATTGTCATCGTTTTGCCCATACCATTGGTAATAAAGTCAACGATGTTACCCTGATCAAAACGACCAAAGATATACGAAAGTACAGTGGATACCTCATGAGGTTTGGTAAGTAGACTGTTAGCTAACATGTTCTCATCGACTAAATCGGCGAACCACTTAGTTCTATAGAGAGTCAAAGTATTTAATACATTGTTTTCTTGTGCCATAACTTACTAACCTAATTTATTAATTTATTAATTATTCATCAAGGCTTTACTCAAAGCACTCAAACCAGAATTACTTTTTTGACTTATAGATCCACTACCTGAACCCTTTTGTCTTTTTTGCTTATTTGCTTTTAATTTCTGATGTAATTGTCTATTAGCTTCAGATGAAGCCTTTTTTTGAGCACGCTCAATTAGAGCATCGCCTTTTTTTGTAAAATACGCAGATTCTATGAGATTCTTTATATCAGAAGCATAATCTTTTTGGTATTGTGTCATCCCATCAGCACCTGGTCTAAAAATATAATCCAGTAGTTCTTTCTTTTCACCACTGGATATTTTAATTCCACGGATCGAATCCATGTCATTTACAATCTCTTGTACGTTAGAAACAAATTTTTGTTGCTGTTCTAATTGTAACTGTTTTGTTTTTTTAGTATCGTCTAATAGCTTTTGTTTGTCTTTTTCCTTATAATCTTTTAACAATTCTACAGCATCTTGTGCTTCATCTTCTAAAACTCCAGCATCTTCATAACGAATCAAAGTTTTTTTAATTCTTTCTTCCGAATAACCTTTAGCTTGTAAAAGTTCTCTTACTACTTGTTTCTGATTATTCTCATTTTCTAAATCAATTGTTTCTAAATCTAATTCTGCAGGACCAATTTTTATATAATCTTCTAACTTACCTCCTTCTTCTATAAAAGAATTAAGTTTAGCCATTTCATCATTAGCAAATTTTGGTTTAGATGCTTCTTCAACAATCGTATCCAAATATTGAACTAAATCTCCTATACTTTCAATTTTTATATCATTAGAAAATTCTATTCCAATTTCTTCCTCTAAACGTTTCTGAAGAAAAGAGGTGATATCTGGCTCGAATTCCGACAAAGAATCTTCTGATTTCTCATCTTCTGATTCCTCCTCTCCTTCGCCAGTGTCATCTTCAGATCCCTCATCAGACGTTGCCTCATCATCGGATTCTTCATCATCAGATTCATTCTTAACATTGTCCTCAGACGCCTCCTTCTCAGACTCGCTGTCGTTATTATCATTATCTTCTTCTCCTTCATTTATTATTTCATTCGGGTCTACTTCCGGGATTTCATTAGGTTCCTCTGGTTTTTTACTACCAGGTTTATTTATAAACATCCCTGCTATATCATCTAAAGCTTCGAATCCCTCAAATACATTTTCCGCCATAATTATTGCGTTTTATTTGGTTTAGGTTTATTAGCTTGTTTTCTTTTTATTTGTAATTCTTCACGTTTAAGTTGTTCTGTGGTTCTGGCTTGTCTTTTTTCTTCAGCCAACTCCTTTTCTTTAAACTTAATATCTTGTTCTTGTTTCATTTTCTGAAGTTGTAACTTAGCTTGTTCTATAACTTGATTATCACCTTCTCTATTTTCATCATTTATAAGAGCTATTTGTAAACTTGTCTGAGCTTTGCGTATAGAATCTTCTTCTTTAATTCTAAGTTCTTCTTGCTTAATCTGTGCTTCAAATTCAGAAGCAGCTTGTTCAGCTTGAGCTTGTTGTTGCATTATTTGCTGTCTTTTTTCTTCTATATCAAATAATCTACGTTTAATAGTTGACATATTATCATTAGTTAATAATTCTGCAGCGTCTAATAAAGTAGCACCATTTTGCATTGCGGGTTGTAACAACTGACGCATGACTTCTATGTCTCTATCTTCTTTAGTACTATCTGTCAAAAATACATCCATGTCTGCAAATAAAAAATCATCTTCAATATCTAAAAAAACTCTTTCAGTATCGTTTAAGATATAATGTATTTTCTTATTGTCTGTATCTGCCCAAATATGTTTGGCTACATTTAATAACATAGTCAAACCATTGCGTTTGGCTTGATTGTGTAACCAAAACAAAGGTTCAGTAATATGAGAAGATTGTATTACTTCTCTTTCAACATTACCAACTAAAGCACGTTCATGAATCTGACCTTGTCTAGCTTTAGATACTCCAGAAATTTCACCGATCATTTCTTCTAATTTAACCATTAAGTTAATGTATTCTGCAATAACACTTCCCATAGTCAAATCTACAGAACCAAACTGTGTGAATTGTGATGCTTTACCACCTTCTCTGCCCGGTATATCCCAACCTTCATCATATGGATTTATTAAATTAACTCCCGCTCCAGTAAGATAATGTATCCACTCATTAACATCAATCCCCATGCTCTTAGGTATCTGAGTTATATCCATATTGATTATTTTACCTTTATCTCTAGCTAAAGCTAATTCCAACCTATACCACAACGCTATATACATATATTGTAAAGGTTTCATTATATTAACTAAAGACTTACTATCTGCATTACTATTACTATATATAACACCGCAATAAGGTAATTTTTTATTAGAAGGATTATCTACAGAAGAATGTTGATATTCAACAGGACCCATACCTATATAAACATCTTCTCCTATTCTATAACCTTCCCACACTTCTGGAATCCATTCCCATTCTATTCTTTCATCTTCATCTGGTTTATATGTTTCATCTACTAAAGTTTCCATTTCTTCACCACTTTCATCTGTGATGATTAAAAAACCAACTTTTTTATAAGATCTCCACACAGCATGCCAAACAGTTATAAGATTTGGATCATCAGTAAACAATTTATTGGATAACTTCTCTTTGTATATAATACTCCGACTATTAACTTCAGAACCAGTTTTAATAGTAGGTCTACCTTCACTATACTCTAGTAACCTATCTAAATCACTTTCATCCATTAAATCAAAATACCTATCATATATAGTAGAA
>Ga0272441_10003848_pt1 | contig 27969 bp, 15 predicted proteins | sample SSMProp6N_FD_193582 | JGI IMG/M metagenome (GOLD analysis project Ga0272441, IMG submission 193582) | Marine sediment archaeal communities from Little Sippewissett salt marsh, Falmouth, MA, United States - SSM-Prop-6N | ecosystem: Environmental > Aquatic > Marine > Wetlands > Sediment ... | reverse complement strand
TGATCGGTTCACGGCCTTGAATGATATCGATGGCCCCGATGCATGTTATGATTAATAGGAGATACAATTACGATGACTTCTGTAGCAAGAACGAAGCTTACCGGAACAACCTTTTATTCACCGTCGGAGACCCATCCTGGTTTTACGCTTTTTGCGCCGGCTTGTGGTAAAGATGTCATGTTGATAAACATGGTCGGAAAAACAATCCACAAATGGCAGATGCCTTACTGCCCCGGTTCACTTGCGGAACTGCTGGACAATGGCAATCTGCTCTACGCAGGCCGGGTAGAAAACGGCCCTTTGGCCGACTTTGAAGGGGCCGGCGGAAAGATTATTGAAGTCGATAAAGCCGGCAAGACTGTTTGGGAATATGATGAACCCTACCAGCATCATGCCTTTCGCCGCCTTGAGAACGGCAACACGCTCATTCTGAAATGGGTTAAGGTGCCGGGCGACATCGCAGCAAAGGTCAAAGGCGGAATGGCAGGCAGCGAAATGGATGGGACGATGTGGGGAGACGCTGTGCAGGAGATTACACCCGATGGTCAAGTTGCCTGGCAGTGGCTCGCTCATGAGCATCTGGACCCCGAAGCCGATAGTATATGTCCGGTATGCTCTCGCAAGGAATGGACCCATATAACCTCTATCGATGTCCTTGAGAACGGCAATATTCTACTTTGCTGTATGAGGACCAACAGTATTATTGTTGTAAACAGAAAGACAGGCAAAATAGAGTTTAGATGGGGCAAAGAGGAATTGTCTCATCCCAATGGGGCTTCGGTTCTGAAAAACGGAAATTTCCTTATACTTGACAATGGCAGGCACTGCGGGGGTGAAGGTCAGGGCTTCTCAAGGCCCCTGGAACTGGATTCAAAAGAAGAGAAACTTGTCTGGGCATACGAGGAAGACCCGCCGCATTTTTTATACACGTCATTTTTAGGTTCTTGCCAAAGACTGCCTAATGACAATACGCTCATCCTCGAGGGGACAACGGGCAGATTGATGGAAGTAAACCAAAGATGCAATATGGTCTGGGAATATGTAAGCCCTCATCGTTTCGATTCGCCGGAATGGGGCAATAACGCTTATGTTTGCAGTGCGCGCCGATACGGACTGGATTATGCGGGTGTGAGAAAATTTTATGGTCTGGAAAAAGACTGGATCATGTGGGACGATCTCGAGAGCAACAAGAAAATCGAGAAAGCCGAAGAAGCAGAGAAGAAGCCCGTACTTTCAGCGGAAGATCGCATTCGCTCTCGTCTTGAGCCGCTTGGTTACTAAATTGGCTAAATGGTTCGGGTGCAGATTCGATTTTAAGCACGTGATTTATGCTGGGCAAGCTTCTTTTAGGGACATGTAAGCATCCCAGCACTTGTTCCGCAGCCCTGTTTTTGCATAACATCGTAAATTTAAAATGCGTTGCCCTCCTTATCGGGACCAACGCATTCCGCTACGATAACAATGCTTTATAACGAGAGGGCAGGAATATAATCTTTATGATACTAAAGCAAAAACATGCAGTAATGGTAAGGAACAAATTAAGATGGATTTAAAGGTTGATTTTTTTGTTGCAACGAATGGTAATGATCAATGGTCAGGCACTTTGGCTGAACCAAACGATAAACAGAGCGACGGGCCTTTTGCCACACTGACCAAAGCTCGTGATGCCGTAAGGGTTTACAAAAAGCGGAATCCCGGCAAGAATATTCATGTACTGATTCGTGGAGGGACCTATTACATCAATGAAACAGTTCTGTTTGGTCTCGAAGACTCCGGAGATGACGGCTGTACAATAACTTACTCAGCGTATCCGAATGAAGAACCGGTTTTCAGCTCCGGTATAAAAATCGGGGGGTGGAAGAAACTTGACGTTCCGCCGCCGGCTCTTCCTGATGCGGCCAAAGATAAAATTTGGGTTACGCACGTTCCCGAAGGGGTTGATCGATTTTATACGCTGTACGATGGCAATGAAAGACTGCCTCGCGCTTGTTCAGAGGCAACGGCGCCGACAAAGGCCTATGACTTTTGGAATGAAGGTGTACCGATCAAACCGGGGTATGTATGGCCGCCTTATGATGAATTGCATTTCCCGAAAGGATTCCTGAAAAACTGGTCTAACCTCGATGATGTGGAAATAGTCATACGCCCCCATAATTTGTGGGTTGTGAATATATTAACCCTGGCCGAAGTGGATGAGGGAAAGTGTGTTGCTAAAACAAAGCTGAAAGCATCCTATCCGCAGGGGCTTTTGGTTCAGGGGACGGAAGAAGAGAAGAAAGAATCTCTTTGGGTTGAGAATGTATTTGAGGTTCTGGATACACCGGGAGAATGGGTGTTTAACTCAAAAGAAAGGAAACTATACCTTTGGTCCAAAGACGACAATGGCCCCGGTGACAATCTTTTGATTCCCGCTTTAAGCGAATATATTAAAGTAGAGGGAAAAATTGATTTTGATGGGCCTGAAGATATTCCCGTCAAAAACCTTGTGTTTAAAGGATTCACTTTCGTCCATGGAGAAAGATGTACCCTGGAGAAAGATGATATCACCGTATTCAGTGAATGGGATATTTACGATAAAGACAACGCGTTGGTAAGATTAAGAGGCGCTGAAAACTGTGTCATAGACGGATGTCATTTTTATAACAGCGGCAATAGCGCTATAAGACTCGATTTGCATTGCCGGAAAAACAAAATAACCAATAACTTGATAAAAGATATTGGTGGGACAGGGGTTTTTCTGTGCGGCTACGGTCCAGGCCATAAAGATGTAAATAAAGAGAATTTAGTCACCAACAATCTGATAACAAGATGCGGTACCATCTACTGGCATAGTCCGGCTATTAATATCTGGCAAAGCGGTGAGAACAGGATTGCCCATAATCTTATTCGTAACATACCCTACTGCGGCATTATCATCGGCGGCGTAAGAAACTTCTTCTTTGACGAGCCGTATAAAAGTAAATGGAGAGAAAATGCTCCCACGATTCGCTGGAATGAAGTTGGCGACGCTAAGGAATGGGGAGCGACGATTCCGTTCATTCATACAGCACACAACATCATTGAGTATAATGAGATATACAGCGCTTTAGAGATTTTGAGCGACGGCAACGGCATATATATTTCCTGCACCGGACCGTTCAATGTTATCCGCAGAAATTTCCTGCATTATATTGGTACGGAACGGCCTCATAAGGATCTGCCGAAGTCGGTTATCAGAACGGATGGGTGGCAGAAAGACACCCTGATTTGTGAAAACATCTGTTATGAATGCGCCTGCGGATTTCAGAAGAAGAATTATACCCATATAGAGAACAATTATCTTGTAAACATGAAAAAACCCGGCAGGTACCTGACCTGGGCAAGTTTTCCGTTTGATGAGCCCACCATCGGTTCCAGGGTAATGAGGAATATTTACTATGATTCCGGCGAAAATCCGTTGTTTTTCTGGGTCGCCAAGTACCTTGGGCATAATTTCAGAACAACGCCCGTGGATTGTCAGGTAGACTTTAATTTGCTGTTCAGTGCCGGGAACCCGGAACACTCTAAAAACTTCCTGAAAGATTGGCAGAATGGCGAGAGCATTGAAAAAATGGAACGTCTGGCGGATGTCTATCTGAAGAAAGACAAGGAAGATGTTGATAAGGGAAAAGCTGAGCCGGATCTTGAGTACGGCACATCAGATTCGCCGGAAATGCTTGAATACCTTAACACATGGAAAAAAGAAAAGAACGTGGATAAACACAGCGTCAGCGCGGATCCGTTATTTAAAGATATCAAGAACGGAGATTTCACGCTTCAACCCGGTTCCCCGGCCTTAAAACTTGGTATTAAGCAAATTGATTTCTGGAACATTGGATTGACGAAAGAGTTTCCGGAAAAATTTGCGAAAGAAATTAAAAAATAACAGTAAATGCTTGTTACAAAACAAAACGTTAGGAGTTAGATATGGATGGAATTCTGGCTGAAAGTCAACTTCAAAGTCTTCACTGGGTTGATTGGGTTGTCGTTGTTATTTTTGTGGCAATCAACCTTGGTATTGGCATCTATTTTACCAAGCGTGCCAGTAAAAACATATCTTCATTTTTTATCACAGGAAGATCATTGGGCTGGTTTGTTGCAGGCATTTCGATGATCGCTACGGCTTTCGCGAACCATACCCCTATATGGGTTACAAGCCTCATAAGAAGCCGCGGTCTGTATTACATCTGGCAGCACTGGGCTTTAGCCATCGGTGTGGCGCTGGCTGCGGTGCTCTTTGCCCGTCTATGGCGGCGAATGGCTGTAGTCACTGATATTGAGTTTCTTGAGCTCAGGTATTCCGGGAAGTGGGCAAGCACGCTGAGGGGTTGGGAGGGGTCCACCCAGGCGCTGCTGTTTTGCCCGCTGCTGATTTCCTGGACAATAAAGGCCATGGAAATCGTTTTTAGAGAAGCCATGGGGCTGCCGGAAGAATACCGCCTCTGGGTAACGATAGCGGTAGTAGGATGCGCGGTGGTTATGTGCGCAATGTCTGGATTGTTTGGCGTTGTTTATGCGGCATTGCTTCAGTTTTTTGTTGCGACAATCGGCATGACGATTCTTGCGTTTTATGCCGTGCATGAAGTTGGCGGTCTAAGCGCGATGGTAGAGCAGTTACGCGCAATGGATGGCTGGTCCGGCAGTAATTTGAACATGATGCCTAAAATAGGTTTCGGTGAAGGCCAAATGACGATTTTTAACATCATAGGTTATTTGGGGTTATTATGGATGTCATCGGCCGTTATGGGGCGACATCAGGCACAGCGGCTTCTGGCATGTAAAGACGCGCGGCAGGCATCGTTCGGGACATTGCTTTTCGGTGTAGCTTATCGTTGTCTTATATGCTGGCCATGGATTGTAGTTGCAGCATGTTCTGTTATTTTAATACCTCACCAAGGCAGTAAAGTTTTGGAGGATTCCGTTTACCCGAGAATGATAGTTCAGCTTCTGCCGATCGGGCTTCGCGGCCTCATGGTCGCTGCGATGGTGGCTGCTTTTATCTCAACGGTAGGCGCGATGTTTACCTGGGGCTCGTCTTATATAGTAAATGATGTTTATAAGCGGTTTATTAATACAAAGGCCTCCGACAAACATTACGTAGGCGCCTCCAGAATTGCGACGCTCTTTTTGGCGGTTTCAGCCGGCGCAATAGCGTTTCTTGCGGAAGATACTCTGTGGCTTGTAACTACTGCTTATGTGATCTGGTCCGGCCTTGTGATCATTGAAATAATGCGCTGGATGTGGTGGAGGCAAACCGGTGCCGGAGATCTTTTTGCGGTTATTGCCACATGGATATGCGCGCCGATGCTTGTCTCTGGATTGTTTAATAAGCCGTTCCGGATTGTTGTGGAATGGATGGGCGTGTCCATGGATCAAGACTGGGTGCTAAGCAAGGGAATTGATTTGCTGGGAGCACGCATGATGATTATGACTTTCATAGCCGCATCTGTTTCGATAATCGTTTCATTGTGCACCAAATCGGCTGACAAGGAACACCTGGAGAAATTTGTTGAACGCGCCAGACCTTTCAAGAAACTCTGGTGGCCTGTCATCAAGGGGATGGGGGACAGGTATCAAGAGGCTGAAACCATACACAGGACCCTGCTTAGCTGGATGATTGGGACCGGCTGTATGATAACCATGATTATCGGAATAGGAAAACTTCTGTTCGGCGAGCCGTTAGTTGGCTCAATTAACCTTGCTGTTTCGATTGCCCTTCTTCTCTGGATAATCGCGCGAATCAATGTGGATTTCGTAAAGAACAAAGAATAGGACATAGAAAGAGCAAGCAAGAAGCCGGCGAGATAACTTTCCATACAACCCTAAATTACCAAACGAAGACAGTCTTAATAATATCTTAACAAGTCGACTTCTCAATCAGTCCTTAAGGGGTTGAATTGCCAAAAGTGACCGCAAAATCGGGCTGCTCCAACGCCAGCCCTGTAATTATTGATGAATTAAGACATGGGATATCTGAATAACTGCCTCGCCTTGGAGAGAATCTGGCTTTATGGCACCATAGAGCCCGGTGATTTTACAAAAAAACGAGTTATTCAGAGGTTTCATATGTTGCGGAACGCTGGCGACTGGATTATAATCATTACCGGCCCCGTAACAGCCTGGATTGTAGGGTTCCGGCTGCGTTTGCGACTCAGCGACTTGAGCAAGGATCCGCTATGCTCCGCTTTCCTCAAGGCAGGGTGATTAACTGTGAAATACTCTCATAACAACTGATGCAAAAAACAGGGGCAGGCACCCGCAGGGGATAGGAATCTCTGTTTACGATCCAACTTAAGGACGCGTACCACCGCAGAAAGGAAAAAACCAATGAATAAGATGAAACAACTAATGATTATGATGTTGGTTTTGACGGCCGGGACTCTGTGTCGTGCGGCAGAGATGAAATCCGATTTCTATGTTTCCCCCAGCGGCTCCGACAATTGGTCTGGCACGCTGGCTGTGCCCAATGCACAGGGAAGCGACGGTCCTTTTGCTACGCTGGAGCGGGCACGTGATGCGGTTCGTGATTTGAAAAAGAAAAAATCGACGGACATCCTTGTGCTGGTTCGTGAAGGAACCTACCAGTTTGAGAAAACCGTGGTATTCGGGCTGGATGATTCAGGGGTTGGCGACTCGACTATTACTTACGCCGCCTACCCCGGCGAGACCCCTGTGTTCAGTTCAGGGCGGGAGATTAAAGGATGGAAAAAGGTCTCCGGTACGCTTGCCGGTTTGCCTGATGCGGCACAGGGCAAGGTGTTGGAGGCGAGTGTCTCGGGCAAATTTCTGACCCTTTATGATGACGCGGGGATGCTGCCGCGGGCACAGTCCGAGCGTTTCGTTCCGAGTGGGAGCGTAAACGAACTCAATTATCCGAAAGGACTTATGAAAAACTGGCCGAATGTGACGGATGTGGAGATTGTGGTCCGTCCCACCCGGCTTTGGACCATGAATATACTGCCGGTGGCATCGGTTGATGAAAAGGCAGGCGTTGCCCGCACAGCGATTTCCGCGACGTATGGGATGAATAAAATCGGCTGCTGGATTGAAAATGTGGTCGAGCAGCTCGACAAGCCGGGCGAATGGGCGCTCAATACGAAGGAAGGTAAGGTGTATCTCTGGCCGCGGGGCGAGACGCCGGTGATGGCGCCTCAATTGATCGAGTTTATTCGGATTGAAGGTGACGTTGACAAGAAGGGGCCTAAAGATGTCCCTGTCCGCAACCTTTGTTTCCGCGGTCTTACGTTCAAGCATGGTGAACGCTATACCCTGACAAAGGACGATGCGGGAACGCAGCATGACTGGGATATGTTCGACAAGGACAACGCTCTTGTTCGCCTGCGCGGGGCCGAGAACTGCGCGATCGAAGAGTGTCATTTTCTTTACAGCGGAAGCGGGGCGATCCGTGTGGACCTGCATGGGCAGAAAAATAAAATTATCGGCAACCACATCGAACATCTGGGCGGCGGCGGCATTTTGCTGTGCGGGTATGGCCCCGGCACAAAAGACGTGAACAAAAACAACCTTGTTTACAACAACAATATTCATCATATCGGGGAAATCTATTGGCAGTCGCCGGGGATTTTCCTTTGTCAGAGCGGGGAAAACCGCATTGCGAACAATCTGATCCATCATACGAATTATTCAGGGATGATCGTTTCCGGTATCGTGACCCGCTTTTTCGTGAAGCAGAATAAACGCGAATCGAGCCGGGCCATCCGATGGCATGAAATCGGAAAACTTCCGGCAAATCCGGAGTTGGAAGATGTCCGTCCCTATATGCATACGCGTAATAATGTCATTGAAAACAATGAGATTCACAATGTCATGCAAATCCTGGGTGATGGCAATGGGATCTACGTTCGCGGTTGCGGGCCGGGTAATGTGATCCGCGGCAATTATATCCATCATTTGGTCTCTCCAATCAATGGCCAAAGCGGAATGCGGACAGACGGCGGACAAATGGATACCCTCTTTACCGGAAACCTGCTGTACAAATGCAAGTCGCAGGGCATGACCTTGAAGTTGAACAACCGCTTTGAAAACAACATTATCGCCGACGTCATCGCGCCTCGCGGTACTTATCTGAAGATCGTCGAAGGCCCTATGGCCGGTGCGAGCAATAAGCGGAACATCTACTATTCAACGAAGGCAGACTGCACTTTTATCTCTGAACCGGGAGGCGGAAGTGGAAAAGTCGGCGAGGATCGCAGAGGTCGGGTTGCTGCACGCATGAAGGACATTGACTCCGACTATAACATCTACTATTGCAAAGCGGATAACAGCCGCAGTGACAGTGTGCTGAAAAAACTGCAAGGCGACGGTGTTGATACCAACAGCCGAGCCGTCGATCCAATGTTTGTTGATCCGGAAAACGGCGATTTCAGATTCAAGCTGGAATCACCAGCGCTGAAAATGGGTATTATCCCGATTGACATTTCACAAATAGGACTCCGAAATTAAGAAAAAGCAGCGAACAGTTTGGGATTTAATAACAGAAAGGTAGGTGCCATGAAAAATCAACGCATGTTCTTTCATGTTTTTCTATTGTTTATCAGTATTTCGTCCTTCGTCCCTGTTAATGCATTTTCCCAACAAGCAAGTCTCCATCCCTACTGGGCACCACGAACCTGGCAGCTCAGGCCGGATGATATCACCACCGTCATGGGATTCAGGGCTGAGCTTTCCGGCAATCTGAACGTTGCCGATCGTCCCACGCCCACGGTTGTCAATGATGCATTTATTCGGGGGTTTAAAAGCGCCAATGACATCATGACATGGCAAGTGAATGCACCTTATGAAGCGAGCTATACCGTTTCCCTTCTATATACGGGAAATAAAGAAATTCTTTCGCGATCCACTTTTGAGGTCACGTCAGGGTCCACAACAATCACTGAGAAGGCCAATGTGCCCAATTGGGACACTCGCCCCCTTGTGCAGAGGCACACGCTGAAACAGAACCTGCTATTGAAGAAGGGGATTAACAATATCCGTTTACGGCTGGTTGATTTCCAGGGGACACGGGAAGAACGAGATGCGCTGGACAACATCAGGAACGCTAAAGGGAAGACCACTCCGTTTGCTCTATGGTCGATTGAGCTGGTACGCCCCGAAGCACTGGTTGCCATCAAGGCCCGCGCTAAGGCAATGAAGGCAGATGTACAGTGGATGGTTGACGGGAAATATGGTTTGTTTGTGCATTTCTCATCCGGTTCGACTCCATTTAACGGAGGACCGAGGTTAGGGGATCAGTACCAGACATTGGTCGATCTATTCGATGTTGATGTCTTTGTTGATAACGTGGTGGAAACAGGTGCATCCTGGGTCTGTTTCACCTGTTGTCACGGCACACAACACTGGCCGGGTCCCAACAAGACCTTCGACCGAATCAAACCCGGGTTTTCCTGCAAACGTGATTTGATCCGGGAACTCATTGATGGCCTGGCCAAACATGACATTCGCCTGATGCTTTACTACAACGCTAACAGTGGCATGAAGCAATTGTATGGTGATCTCTATGGCGATGGTGATACTCCGGATCCCACCGGTTATTTCAACTTATTGGAATCTCTCTTTCGTGAGATGAGTCTCCGCTATGGTGAAGATCTGGCGACCACCGCCGGCTATGTCGATGACTGTGGCTGGAAAGTCTATCAGTATGATCCGCCCTGGGAGAAATTTGCCAAAGCGATTAAAGCCGGTAATCCAAATGCGCCGGTCGGTTTTAGCCAGAATCTATTTGCAAACCTAACACCCTTCAGCGATATGGTGGTTTCAGACGGAGCCGGCAGAGCACCCGAGGTTCAACCGGACTTTCTGTTCGAAGAGGGCGGTCAATTGGAGGGTCAGCACCGGGCTCACTGGTTTTACATGGACGGTTGGTCCGGTGGTGCTCGTAATGGAAAGTGGACGGGGAAACCTAAGTTTTCTGCCGAGGAATACATTGAATTCTTTAAGAAAGCGGATGAAGCCGATATGCCCATCACCATCAATCTCGCGATGAGTCCGGACGTAACAGCGGATCACCTAATTTTTAATCCGGCGTGTATCGACATTATGAAGCAGGTGCGTAAAGCAGTGAAAGGATATTAACATGAAGAAACACAACGACATCTTGTTCTTTTGGGTGCTGATTTTCCTGGCTGTGCAAATGACAATAGCACAATCAACAACAAAACTCTGGTTCGACGAATCCGCCACCTATTTCGAGGAAAGTCTTGTGCTTGGAAATGGTAAAATGGGTGCTTCGGTTTTTGGAGGCGTTGAGTCTGATAAGATTTACTTAAACGATGCGACACTTTGGTCGGGCGAACCGGTTGATCCTTATATGAATCCGGAAGCGTATAAACATATTCCAGAGATAAGAGAAGCCCTTGCAAAAGAAGATTACAAATTAGCCGATCAATTGAACCGTAAGATTCAGGGCAAATTTACCGAATCCTTTGCGCCGCTGGGAACCCTGTTTATCAATTTTGAGCATACCGGTGATGTCAAGAACTATTACCGCGAACTGGATATCAGCAAAGCCATTTCAAAAACAACGTACCAGGTGGACGGCGTAACGTTTACACGCGAATATTTGATCTCGCATCCTGACCAAATTATGGTGGTGAAACTCTCGGCAGATAAAAAGTCGGCTCTGGATTTTAGTGTGACCTTTGAGAGTCTGCTGAAATACCAAACCAAGGTCGAAAACAACATTTTAAAAGTCGATGGATACGCGCCCTACTACGTCGCTCATAACATCCAGGGCTATGTGCAGGACCCGGTGCGTTTCGATGAGAATCGTGGGACCCGCTTTTCTTCTTACTTAGGGATTGACCAGGAAGGTGGGAAGCTGACCTTTACGGATGATTCGCTGGTGGTCAAGGGCGCTAATGAGGCAACCCTTTACCTTTCCATCGCTACCAGCTTCAATGGTTTCGATAAAGACCCTGCAAAAGATGGTTTGGATAATAAAGCGATTGCTGCCGCGCAGCTTTCAAAAGCTTCTAAGAAGGATTTCGAGGAAATAAAAGCGGAGCACCTTGTTGATTATCAGCAGTTTTTTAGTCGAGTGGAATTGGATTTGGGAGAAACAACGGCGCCCGATGTGCCAACCGACGAACGCCTGAAAAGATACTTCCATGGTGCAGAGGACAAGAACCTGGAGGTACTGTATTTTCAGTATGGCCGCTTTCTGCTGATTGCCAGTTCGCGTACCAAGGGCGTTCCGGCGACCCTGCAGGGCATTTGGAATCCCTACGTCCAGCCTCCATGGTGCAGCAACTATACCATGAACATTAATGTTGAAGAAAACTACTGGATGGCGGAAACGGCCAACCTCTCCGAGCTGCATATGCCCTTAATGACCTATATCGAAAATCTATCCAAGACGGGGAAGGTCACGGCCAAAACCTTCTATGGTGTCGATAAGGGGTGGGCCGCTTGTCACACCTCAGATATTTGGGCCATGAGTAATCCGGTAGGCGACTTTGGCAGAGGCAGTCCGCAGTGGGCGAACTGGAACATGAGCGGAACCTGGTTGGTCACTCATCTCTGGGAGCATTACCAGTTTACCCAAGATAAAACCTTTCTCAAGAATGAAGCCTATCCCCTGATGAAGGGATCGGCTGAGTTTTGTTTAAACTGGATGGTGGAAGACAGTAAGGGCAAGCTGGTCACCTCTCCATCCACCTCTCCCGAGAATACTTATGTAACCAGTGAAGGTTACCGGGGATCTACATTGTATGGAGCAACGGCTGATTTGGCCATGATTCGCGAGAGCTTTTTGCAGGTGATTGAAGCCTCGAAAGTGCTGGATGTTGATGCCGGTTTCAGGGCAAAATTGCAGCAGGCACTGGAAAAAATGCATCCCTATCAAATCGGAAAAAAGGGAAATTTACAGGAATGGTATCACGATTGGGACGATGCCGATCCTCAGCATCGTCACCAGTCACATTTGTTTGGCCTGCACCCCGGAAATCATATTACGCCTGAATCGACTCCCGAATTGGCTGCTGCCTGCAGAAAGTCGCTTGAAATTAAAGGTGATGAATCAACGGGGTGGTCGAAAGGTTGGAGAATCAATCTCTGGGCACGACTGCAGGATGGTAACCACGCTTATAAAATGTACCGTGAATTGCTGCAGTTTGTGGAGCCGTCAGGATTACGTACCGACTACAGCAAGGGGGGGGGAACGTACCCCAATCTGTTTGATGCGCATCCGCCTTTTCAAATTGATGGGAACTTTGGCGGATCTGCCGGAGTCGTTGAAATGCTCTTGCAGTCGCATCAGGGAAACATCCGTTTGCTGCCTGCCTTGCCCGATGTCTGGCCGGACGGATCGGTAAAAGGATTGTGTGCCCGCGGTGGTTTCGAAGTGTCCATGGATTGGAGTAAAGGCCAACTTGAGAAAGTAAAAGTACTGGCTAAAAAAGGCGGAAAAACAACTTTAGTATGTAATGGAAAAGAAAGAGTTGTAAAGTTAGATTCCGGTGAACAAATAACATTTGATTGGTAGAAGTTTTGTAAGTTAAACAGATTAAAGCATTCGAAAGGAAGAGTCATGAAGATGAAATCATTTATGTTGTTGGGGTGTCTCGGTATGTTAATGCTGTCCGGTATCCTGACGGCTCAGACGGATGCGGTTGCGGAACAGATGCAGTGGTTCAAAGATGCGAAGTTCGGGATGTTTATCCATTTTCAAGCCCCCAGGAATGGTGAATTTGACTGGAGCAATCTTGATACCAAAGAATGGGTGCGTATTGCCAAAGCCGGTGGAATGAAGTACATCGTTCTAACCACCAAGCATAGTTCTCAAATCCCTCTCTGGGAATCTTCTTTCTCTAATCGGGACATTACGGATCGAACCTCGTTTAAGCGTGACATCGTTAAGGAATTAAAGGCTGCCTGCACGGCTGAGGGGATTCGGATGGGCAGTTATTACAATATTGCGGACTCGACTCATCCTAATCCTGATATTACAAATTATGTCGATTACCTGTACGGCATGATGAAGGAACTCTGCGAATTGCATCAACCCTGCCTCATCTGGTTTGACGCTTCGCGACCCTTCCAGCATCCTGCTGACAAGCCCTTGCTGCGTCAGCAGGAGTTCGTGGACATGCTGAATTCCTATGGAACCCTTTCCAATAGCCGGCTTGGCGATGATGATGCCATGCGGTATGTTAATTACCTCACCATGAATGATAACATGGCTCCTGCCATTAACCTGGGCATGCAATGGGAAACCGCTGTGACCATTACCGAGGATGGCTCCTGGCATTTTAGCAATGCGGAGTTGCGATCGGTGAAAGAGCTGCTGCATCGACTGATTAATGCCGCAGGCAATGGGGGGAATCTATTGCTGAATGTGGGACCGGATAAATACGGTGTCATTCCAAAGGAAATGGAGGAACGACTAAAGACAATGGGCGATTGGCTGAAAAAAAATGGTGAAGCTATTTACGCAACTGAGCCAGGACCCTACCGGTATGAAATAAGCTGGGGGTCGATCACGCAACGTAAGGGTAAAGACCGCACAAGTCTCTATCTCAACGTGGTTGACTGGCCCAAAGACGGAAAATTCACTTTGTTCGGCGTGAACAATCCCGTGCTGAAGGCATCCCTGCTGAGCACTGGGGAAGCGATCAAGAGCGAATCGAAATTTGATGTGTCTTCCGGGCAAAGCCTGATTAGCTTGGACATCCCCAAAGAAGCGCCCGATGACTATGTGTCGGTGATCAAGCTTGTGGTTGCGGGAACCGTGTCCATGGATCCGGCCTTCATGCAGATGAGCGACGGCAAGGTCGTCCTGGGAACCTACAATGCGACGATTCATGATGTGGCATACGTCCCCGGTAAACCGACCAAGGCCATCGACATGAAGATGTTCACGGTTCCGGACAGACGGCCGCTGCTGCCGGGCGACATCACCGAACCCTGGGATTACCAAATGTATAAAAAGGCGGGCGAAGGGATCATGCCGGGCAGAGGTATCACCGTTTCAGGTTTCCATACCAAGGGGCAGGCCCTGAGTTGGGATTTTAAAGTGTATAAGCCGGGAACCTATAAGGTCGTCGTGGTATGCCATGTCAACAAGGGCCAAGCCTGGGATGTTGAAGGTCGTGTGCGCGCTCATGTTGCCGGACAAACCATAGAGAATAAACTCATCGAAGACAAACGCGTTGTACCTTACACCATGAATGAGAATATTCTGGATCTACATGCTATTCTGGGGACCGTTAAGATCGATTCGGCCGGTGCGCATACCCTTACTTTGGAGATCGCTGAAGACCTCACGGCTGCGAAACCCAGGTTTCGCAGCGTCATGCTGGTACCTGTAAGCCAGGATAAATAATGCACATAGGAATTAATTTTGTTGATACTAGCACAAGATGAAGATTAAATCATTTATGCTGTTTAGATTAGAAAGAGAAAGGTTATGAAGATGAAATCATTTAGGCTGTTAGGATGTCTTGGTATTTTGATGCTCTCCGGTATCGTGGCGGCTCAGACGGATGCGGTTGCGGAACAGATGCAGTGGTTCAAAGATGCGAAGTTCGGGATGTTTATCCATTTTCAAGCTCCCAGGAATGGTGACTTTAACCCGAGCAATTTTGATGCCGCAGAATGGGTGCGTATTGCCAAGGCCGGTGGGATGAAGTATATGACTCTCACCACCTCGCAGAGCTCTCACATCCCTCTTTGGAACTCCTCTGTCTCGGATCAGGATGTCACGGACCGGACCTCATGGAAGCGTGATATCGTCAAGGAATTGGCCGCTGCCTGTAAGGCCGAAGGGATTCGGATGGGCTGCTACTATCCGATCGCCGACCCTTACAATCCGCTCTACAACGAACCGGACGTGGGTGGCGAGATTAGACCCTATGTCGAGTACCTGCACAGTGTCATCAAGGAACTCTGCGAAAACTATCAACCCTGCCTCATCTGGTTTGATGCCTCGCGACGATTCAGGGATCCTGCTGAAAAGCCCTTGCTCCGCCGGCAGGACATGGTGGATATGCTGCATTCCTATGGTACCCTTTCCAACAGCCGGCTCGGCGATGATGATGCGTTGAAGTATGTCGATTACCTCACCATGAATGACAACATGGCTCCTTCCATTAACCTGGGTGTCCATTTTGAGTCCGCGGTGACCATGGGTGGATCCTGGCACTTTAGAGCCAATGATAATTTGAAATCTCCCAAAGTCCTTCTCGAACAACTGATCAATACTGCAGGAAATGGGGGAAATTATCTTCTCAATGTAGGACCGGATAGGAATGGGGTCATTCCAAAGGAAATGGAGGAACGACTCAAGATAATGGGTCAATGGCTGAAGAAAAATGGTGAAGCCATTTACGCAACTGAGCCCGGACCTTACCGGTATGAAATAAGCTGGGGGACGATCACGCAACGTAAGGGTAAAGACAGTACTGCCCTTTATCTCAATGTGGCCGACTGGCCTAAAGACGGAAAGATGACCTTGTTTGGTGTGAATAATCCTGTGCAGAATGCATCCCTTTTGGCCACGAGGGAAGCGATTGAATACGAATCGAAATTTGATGTGTTTTCCGGGCAAAATATCATTACGCTCAACATCCCCAAAGAGGCACCCGATGAATATGTCTCGGTGATCAAACTTGTGGTTGCGGGGACCGTGTCGATGGATCCGGCACACATGCAGCTTAACGACGGCAAGGTCATCATGGATACCTACAATGCCACCATTCATGATGCGGAGTATGTGCCCGGCAAACCGACCAAAGCTATAGACATGAAGATGTTCACTGTCCCGGACAGACGGCCACTGCTCCCGGGTGAAATCACTGGCCCCTGGGATTATCAAATGTATAGGAAGTCGGGCGAAGGGGTTATGCCGGGCAGAGCCATCACCGTTTCAGGCTTCGGAACTAAGGGACAGGCCTTAAGTTGGGATTTCAAGCTATATAAGCCAGGCACTTATGAGATCGTTCTTGATGGCCGTGGCGTCGGAAGCCAAAACTGGGACCGGCAAGGCAAACTGCGTGCACATGTTGCCGGACAATCTTTGGAAAATACATTGAACTTCGACAATTCTGGTAAAGCTCGTTTTGGAACGGTACAAATAGATGTGCCGGGAACCTATACTTTCATCCTTGAAGTTGCATCTGATTTCAGAAATGCGCCCAGGTATGGAAGCGTTACGCTGGCACCTGTAACCCAGGATACTTCAAAAACGGAACATCTGGATGATCGTTCTTTGCTCATCAGTGACGGAAGCCGTTTCGTACCCAAGGACTTCTATCCCAAGTTTAGTTGGGGCACTACACCCATGTATTATATGTTTGGAGATACTCAGCGGGTCTTGCATCCGAAGGAAGTCGAGTTTATTGCGTCAAGAACGGCCTATCTGTGCATTGAGAAGTCACACGGCAGAAGGCAACTCGGTGCGGCCGAGCTGGGGGCAAAGCATGAAGCGGCTGCCTTTAAGAAGATCAAGCCTGAGATGAAGGTACTGTTCTACTTCAACGCGGCCCGCGCTTGGCCCTTTACCTCCTATAGCAAAAATTTCACGCCCGGGACCATCGACGATTATCCTGAGCTCAAAAAGCTGTTACTCATGGATCCCAAGACCGGAGAACCACAATTGCACGGCAATATCCTCTGCTTTGATGTATTGAAGCCTGAGATGCGTCAGTGGTGGACTGACACGGTCGCCAAAGGCGTGGCCGAATCCGGTTGCGACGGAGCCTTCATCGATCAAATGCACGGCTATTCCTGGTTGCGTGAAGGCAACCAGGGCGAGGTCGTTGAGAAGGCCATGGGCCTATTAATGGCCGGGCTCAAAGAGAAAATGGGACCTGACAAAATTTTGCTCGCCAACAACGCCAACCAGAAGATTGCCAAGCATGTTTTTCCGGTGATGGATGCCTGCATGTTCGAGCATTACAATGAAAAACTCTTAAGCAAAGAGAGTCTGCTCCAGGATTGGGAAGATATGCTGCGTATTGCCAAGGCGGGCAAGATGTCGATCTTTCGGATTGGTGTCGAATCCGACCCCAGCCCGAGTCCTCAGGGGTCGAGTCGCGATTATTCTCACTTGGCTAAAGAACGTATTGAATATTATCTTGCCTGCTACCTGATCGGTGCCCAGCCCTATTCCTATTTTCAGTATGGGTGGGGCTGGACCCTGTCTTCGGGCTCTTTGCACGATTATCCCGAACTGCAAAAACCTCTCGGTCCTCCCAAGGGCGCTTACCAGCGAACCACATCCGATGGCTGGGAGTTCACCCGCGAATTTGAGCATGCCAGTGTTTGGGTTAATACCGAAACCAGACAGGCCAAGATCACCTGGCGGTAACGATTAAAGAAATAAAGATATTTATAGGAGAAATGATGATGATCATGAATATTATTAAAATGGTTGTGTTGGCCTGCATATTAGCCAATCCTGTATTGGCTTCGGAGAACAAGACGCAAGACAACTCCGGCAGAAGCCAACTGGACCAACGATCTTTGCTCAACAGTGACGGAAGTCGTTTCGTACCCAAGGACTTCTATCCCAAGTTTAGCTGGGATACCACGCCGCGGTATTTCATGTTTGGCGACATGAACCGTGTACTGACTCCGGAGCAGGTTCGTTTTATTGCCGAGCAAACAGATTTCCTCTGTATTGAAAAGTCGCATGGGATGAAGCCGCTGGGGGCGGCAGAACTGGGCGCCAAGCATGAAGCGGCGGCCTTTAAAAAGATTAAACCCGGCATGAAGGTGTTGTTCTACTTCAACGCCGCCTTTGCCTGGCCCTATACCTCGTACAATGAGAACTTCACCAGCCAGCGCATCGACGCGCATCCTGAGCTTAAGAAATTTCTGATCACCAATGCTAAGACGGGTGAACTCGTCAAGCGATTTGGCATTGCTTACTGTTACGATGTGTTGAATCCTGACTTCCGCGATTGGTGGGTGAAAACAGTTGCTAAAGGGGTGAACGACGCGGGTTGCGATGGTGCCTTCATCGATCAAATGCACGGCAATATTATGTATCGTAATAAAGATAAGGGACCGGAGGTTGAAGAGGCCATGGGCCAGATGATGGCGGCGCTTAAGAAGGCGTTGGGTCCTGACAAAATTCTACTGGCGAACAATGCATACAGTAACGACGCAAAATATGTTTATCCGGTCAGTGATGCGATTATGTTCGAAAACTATGCGGCCGTAAAATCCAGCAAGGAAAGCCTGCTGAGCGAGTGGGGGCATATGCTGAAAAATGCGAAGGATGGAAAGATTTCCGTATTCCGCCTTGGCGTTGAGGGGACAAGCCGGGGAAACATGAAGCCGAATATGCCGGAATACTCCAAGGGGAAGGTGGAGTTTGCACTGGCCTGCTATCTGATTGGGGCCCAACCCTACTCGTATTTCCTGTACAGTTGGGGGTGGAAGGTGGGAACCGGCGCGCTGGTTGACTATCCCGAATTCAAAAAGCCGCTCGGACCCCCTAAAGGGGCTTACCATCGCACCACGCCCAATGGCTGGGAGTTCACCCGCGAATTTGAGCATGCCAGCGTTTGGGTGAATACGGAAACCAGAGAGGCCAGGATCACCTGGCGATAACGATGAACAATAGAAACAAACAAATACAGACTGTTCAAGGGATAAACAATGAAGAAAAAAAACAGAACGATTGTGGTTGGCTTGCTTTTGTCGATGGTGTTACTGCTGAGTGCGACGACGGTTGTTTTTGCGCAAGAGGCAGATGAGACTGAACCATCAACGACTCTGCCGCAAGTTAAGATCTTCCATCTGCGTCCGGATGCTGTAACCGCGCTTGTCGCCAAATACGGAATCCTGTCGAGCGACAAGATGACGAGAGTCGCAAACCCGGTGCGCGGTTTTCATTCGCCGCAGGACACGGTGACGTGGACGGTCATTGCCCCGAAGGAAGAGGATTACGTGGTCAGTGTTCTATTCAGTATGAAAGACTCGGTGAATATGGAAGTGAGTTCGGGGGAGTCGGTCCTGGCCGCTCCGTCTATACCATACACTTGGGAATATCGTCCCTTTTTCTGGCGCCAGGAACTGCCCGGGACATTGCATCTGAAAGCCGGCGAGAACCAGATTACCTTTCGCCTGCCGGATGCGAAACCTGCGACGGCGTCAGCACGAAATGCCAATAATCGGGCCCGCAAGTTCGGACAAGTTGTGCAAACGGATTTTCACTTGTTTTCTGTCGAATTGGGGACCGCTGCCGCTCGCAAGGGTTTACTGGAACGGGCGCAGGCGATTCGGAGCGACGCCTCGTGGATGATCGATGGAAAATACGGTCTCTTCGTTCATTGGTCGGCACAAAGCCGTGGTTTTACAATCAATGAAAAGAGGGCAGCATGGTTTCAAAAATCCGTGGAAATGTTTGATGTTCAGGTGTTCGCCGATGCGGTTGAACGTACCGGAGCCGCGTGGATAACATTTACCGCGACGCACCAGGGATTCTATTGGCCCGGCCCCAACGCTGCCTTGGACAAAATTACGCCGGGACGCACCGCCCAACGCGATTTACTGGGCGAAATCATCAATGAATTGGATCGGCGGGGCATTCGCACCCTGTTTTATCTGCATACCGGATATAACGGATACGATCCGGAGGTGTGGCGGGAAGCGGTGGGGGCCAACGATCCGGATCCGCAGCGTTTCAGCGATAACATCGAGGCAATCTTACGCGAATGCAGTCTGCGCTATGGCGAGAAGCTAATGGGCTTCGGCTATATTGACGGCGCGCTGAGTTGGGATTATCCGCTTAATCCATCCTTTGAAGGCTGGGCGCGGGCGATCAAGGCCGGCAATCCCAAAGCCCTCGTGGGATTCAGCACCAATCGAGGCCCGGCGGTCAGTCCGTTCAGTGATTTGGCCGTCACCGACGGCGGCAGCGAACTGCGCCAGCCCGATCCAATGCTCATTGGTCCCGGTCGGCAGTTGGGCGACGTAACCCCTGCATGGTGGTGCCTTATGGATACGTGGTACTTTTCAAGTCCGCTGAACGGCAGGTTCACCGGACGTCCGAGGCATTCGACGGAAGCGTATGTGGAGTTCTTTAAACAGATGGCGGCGGCAAAGATCCCCGTGACCATCAATCTGGCTATGACCGCCGATGTCACGGATGAGCACCCGATCTTCAATCTCCAATGCATGGCCGTCATGGAAGAAGTACGCAAGGCCATTCGTGGGAAATAAACCATTAACACAGCTAAATGATCTTGCTAAGGAGAGCCAGGTAATGAATAACACTAGTATCATAAAAAGACTTGCTGCGTTAATCGATGGACGACTGGCGATACATTATTAGTAAACAAAGTGAATCAAGAAAGAAGGTAATGAGCTATGAAAATTAAAAAACCATTGTTTCTTCTGTTTGCATCTGTCCCATTGGTCTTTTGTCTGGCTGCCGAACTTTATGCGGCCGGTGCAAATCCCGAAGGTTTCCAGACGTTGGATATTGGTGATAAAGCGCCTGATTTCACCTTGCCTGGAATCGATGGGCGCGACTACTCGCTGGCAGATTTCAAGGATGCCGATATCCTGATGGTTTTTTTTACCTCCAATCACTGTCCCACGTCCCATGCCGCTGAAGGGCGACTTCAGAAGATGCTCAGCGATATCAAGGCCCAAAAACGGAATTTCGGCTTCGTTGCCATCAATCCGAATAATCCCGAGGGAATGACTCCTGCCGAATTGGGATTCGGGCGTTACACCGACAGTTTCGAGGATATGGTATCCTACGCCAGGGAAAACGGTTGGACCTTCCCGTACCTCTACGACGGTGATAAGCAGATTGTAGCTCGAGCTTACGGCTGCCTTGCGACTCCTCACGTATTCATTTTTGACAAAGAACGCACTCTAAAATACAAGGGCCGTTTCGACGATTCCCGCTACCCCGATCCGGCTACCGTAAAATCGCATGATGCGATCAATGCACTCAATGCCCTCTTTGAGGGTAAGCCGGTTCCCGTTGAAATTACTAAGCCGCACGGCTGCTCCACGAAGTGGCGTGAAAAAAAGGCGAAGGTGGCTATCGCACAGAAGAAGTGGGAAAGCCTGCCGGTAGAGGTTGACATGATCGATGCAGCGGGGGCTGCCAGCCTGCGTGCCAACGGCACCAACAAATACCGTCTCATCCATCTTTGGGCTACCTGGTGCACACCCTGTATTGCCGAATTTCCGGATCTCGTGTATCTACAGCGTGTCTTAGGCATGCGTCCCTTCGAGCTGATCACGATCAGTCTTGACGATCCCAAAGATCCGAATCGTGTTCAGGCCTTCCTTGAGAAGAATCATGCTGCCACCCCACCCAAGTTGAAGAAAATTGCGAAAACGGAAGGCCGCAAAGGGAATCATTATATCTTTACCGGTACGGGTCAGGATGAGCTCTCCGCCGCGCTGGATCCGGATTGGCCGGGACCGCTGCCGCATACCATCATCGTTGATCCCAGCGGTGAGATTATCTACCGGCACAACGGAAAAATTGATCCAACGGAAGTTCGCTCGGTCCTTATCGACGTGCTGACTCCTTACTGGACGCCGCCAGGTATCAGCAGCAATGCTGTTGCTCGAACGCATCCATACGAAATCGTGGAAAAGAGCTTTACTGCTGCCAAGTCGTATGATAATCCCTACATGGATGTTGATCTTTGGGTCGATCTTACTGGACCCAATGGCCGGCAGATAAAGATTCCTGCGTTTTGGGATGGTGGGCAGACGTTTAAAGTGCGTATGATGGCCACTGCCCCCGGCACCTGGAGTTGGTCAACGGGAAACCGGACAGGCGACAGCGGATTGGACGGAAAACGCAGTTCCTTCAGTGCCGCCGCATGGACCGATCAGGAAAAGGCGGAAAATCCAAATCGACGCGGTATTATTCGTGTCGCTGGCGGCGGCCGCACGCTGGAGTACCCGGACGGAACACCTTTCTTTCTCACGGGTGACACATGCTATTCCGCGCTGACAAAGATTTACTCCTGGTCCTCGGACGCCGGGAAGGCCGGACTTTCGCTCCAGGATTATATTGCGCAGCGAAAAGCTCAGGGATTCAATAGTATCGCGATCATCTCCTGCTTCCCTTCGGATACGAAAGTGAATCTCTGGCAGGCGAGCTTGCGTGGAGAAAAGATTGCCGAAGATGGCTCTACTCCCTTTGAAATGCACAGCGACACAGTTAACCCTGCCAATTTCCTGCGTATCAATCCTGCTTACTTCAAACTTGCGGATCGAAAGATGCAGCATCTGTCGGACAACGGTTTTGTGCCCTTGCTGGAGACCGTGCGCCGCCATGAAAAGTGGTATCAGGAAGACGCTGAAGAGAAAGCGGCTTTCACGAACTTTATACGTTATTTATGGGCCCGCTGGGGCTGCTATAATATGATTTTCGACTGGCTGCACTGGGATAATGACCCGAGTGTCTATGCATCCTGGCTGCCCATGGTAAAAGCTGCCCACGAGACTCTGGGGAATATGCCATACGGAGCACCAAAAACAGCGATGAGCTATATCACCTGTTTGACAAGCTGGTACAAAGATATCCCGGATGCCATGGATATCAATAATATCAGCAACTGGCCGCGGACCGTTGAGCAGTTTGATCACCAGATCGATCTGTTTAACGTCACCCCGCCGGTGCCGACACTGAATATAGAGCCGTTTTATCCCGGATGGAGTCATCCGCCCTCAGGAGATTTGACCCATACCGAGTTTGCCATGCTCATTGCTTATGGATCTGTACTGAATGGCGGTTTGGCTGGTCATATCTGGGGAGATATTTACTGGGGCGGTGTCGCCACAAGAACCTACTCAGATGAAGATGTCCGTATTACGGCGGCGGAACCACATGCCATTGGCATGAACAAATTCAAAGCGGGCCGCATGGGTCATCTCAAATCATTTATACTGGACGCGGGCCATGATTACCGCAAACTCAAGCCGGCGACGTTTACCCACCTGGAGGACCATCAAGGCAAGACCATCGCCCTGGCCATCAACGACGCTTCCAGCGAGGCCCTTGGTTTTGTGGCGGCACGCAGACCTGAGAGCGTTATCCTTAAGAACTTCCCGGCGAATAAAGATTACACCCTGCAGTGGTGGGATATCGATAAAGGCCAGTGGCAAGGGAAGACTCTCTTGACCACCAGTGCTGCGGGGACAGCACAGCTTCCCGCGACACCCGACCCAAATCGATCATGGGCATTCAGATTGCTTCAGGGTAGTTAGAACCACAAGGATTGTAATGATATGAAAAAGAAACTAAAGCCTATTTTAATACTAGCCTTGTTCGCCGTAATAATACCAGTTGAACTCTTCGGACAAACCGATGAGGCTGTTCCAGTTGAATATTCCATCCGGACCAAGCTTCCTCGTCGTATCCTGTTGGTTGCCCCCCGCAACGAATATTATGTAGCGACAACAGGGGACGATGCGAACCCCGGAACGATGGAAAAACCATTCCGGACCATACAGAAATGCGCCGACATTATGGAGCCAGGGGATGTCTGTTTGGTCAGGGAAGGTACGTACCGTGAAACCGTGCGTCCGAAGAAGAGTGGAACAAGAAGATATCACATGCAGTTCATCGCCTATCCGGGAGAGAAAGTCACCCTCAGCGGGACCGAACCACTAAAAGGGAAATGGGAACACTACAAAGGATCTATCTATAAGACCAAGGTGGATCAAAATTTCGAACAGCTGTTCCTGAATGGGGAAATGATGATTGAAGCCCGCTGGCCGAATATGCGAATGGATGAATTGTGGGATCGGTCCAGGTGGGCCACGTCGGGTCGCGGAAGCGGATACGGAAGGATGGTTGATCCAGAGCTGGCTAAAACAGATGTAAACTGGACAGGTGCCGTGGCCACACTGAATGTCAATCCCCAGTTCTATACGTTTAGCCGGAAGGTTACTCGCCACTCTAAAGGCAGCGACTCCTTTGAATACGATCGTGACATGTTTTCTGAACCTAGTCCCCCGACCACACCGATCAAACCAAACGGAGGTTATGAAGACGATTACTATTACCTGACCGGCAAGCTCGGAGCACTGGACATGCCCTCCGAATGGTTTCTGGATACTCAAACCCAAACCCTGTATCTCTGGGCCCCGGACGGTAAGAATCCGGCCGACCACAACGTAGAGGTCAAAGTTCGCGATTATGCCTTTGAGGCTGTCAACGTGGATCAGATCCGTCTGATCGGGTTCTATTTCTTCGGAGCCACATTCCGCTTTGAGAATACAACCCACAGCGAGGTGGACGACTGCCATCTGCTTTACCCCACATTCGGAAGGGAGTTACCGGAATCACAACATAAACCAACACCTTCGCCATGTACCATAATGACCGGCTCCTATAACACGATCAGAAATTCTACCCTTGGATTTACACCCTATGCCGGTATTCAAATGATCGGGCAGTACAACGTTCTGGACAACAACCTGGTACACGATGTGTGCTGGAGCGGTTCGCTCAAATACCCGGCCATAAGCATGACTATTGGTGAAGAAAGGGACGATGCCGGTTATCCTTCACTGATCAGGGTAAACACGGTACACAATGCCGGAAGTGCTGCCATTGGGTTTCGACTACAGGCATACATCATTGAATATAATCATGTTTACGATGCAGGTCTAATGAGTCGTGATGTGGCGGCCATCTATACCGGCGGATCGAGGATCGACGGAAGCATTGTCCGCTACAACTGGGTACACGATATTCATCCTGAGCTTGAAAATGGAAAAAATATTGGACTGGGAATCCGGGGAGACGACCAGTCCAGGAACATGACGGTTAACCACAATGTGGTTTGGAATTCAGGCAAAGACAATATCGTCCTTAAAGGCGAATATAACAAGGTATACAACAATACCACCTTTCATCTGAGGCCGGAACTCAAGAAAGGGAACAACATCCGGATGGACACGGAACCCGAACCTTACAAGGCATGGAGAGTCGATTATCCTCTGCTGAGTGAGCAGAACGCCCACTCCCTTGTATTCAACAATATAACCGGTCTGATCAGGGCCTATCACGGCAACCAAACACCTTATGTCCATAGCAGTAATGTGAGCCATAACTGCCTGGACTACGCCCCGGAATTGCGTGATCCGGAGAATTATGATTTCCGGCCCAAAGAAGGTTCGAAGCTTATCGATGGAGGGAAGGTCATGCCGGGCCTGACCGATCACTTCGAAGGGGATGCCCCGGACATTGGAGCATACGAGTATGGAGGAGTCTTCTGGAAGCCGGGGTACGTGCCCAAAGAGGCACTGTTCTACAAGAATTTTGAGCGAAGAAATGACATTCCAAGGCGAGGATTTTGAATATGAGTAAGCTTATAATTATATGGGTCACAACCCTGACTTTTTCAGCACATATTCATGCGCAGAATAAAGAGGAACTTAAACCAATACACATAAAGTATGATAAAAACTTAAAGCAGCAGACTTTTGGTGTCACAAGCTTATCGGAATCACTAAAAACAATTGGCTATTCGCCGGTATTAGTAGGCCATTCGAATGCCTCTGGCAAATTTGAGATAAGTGTAACCATTTTGCCATCTGATGATTTGATTCAAAAAGAGGGTTTTTCCCTTTCGCATGGTCACTCTGGAATAGAGGTACGTGCCATTGATGAATCGGGAGCCATGTATGGCTTGATGGAACTGGCGGATATGATTACGATTCATGGGTTGGATAAGGTGCCGGCGAAAACCGTGAATCCCCGTTTTCCGTTCCGAGCCATAAAGTTTAATCTGCCGTGGTCATCCTATCGCAAGAATGAAACGTTGCAGCAGATGCATCACGATACGGTGCGGGATATTGAATTCTGGCGGAGTTATCTGGATATGATGGCTGAGAACCGCTTTAACGTGCTGACCCTTTGGTCATTGCATCCGTTCCCTTACATGATCCGGCCAGCAAATTTCCCGAAAGCCTGCCCGTTTGATGATGCCGAGCTGGCGGATTGGCAGAATTTCTGGCGCACGTTGTTCAAAGAGGCAAAGATGCGCGGGATCGAAGTTTACATAGTCAATTGGAATATTTTCGCGTCCGAAGGATACGCAGAGAACTATGATCCTGGAGTCAATTTAGATACGGGCAACCATTTTGTTGATTCCAACAACAGCCCTACCATCGAGCGATATACCAAAGAGTGTGTCACGCAGGTCATCAATGAGTATCCAAACCTGGCAGGATTGGGAATCAGTCTGGGTGAGGGTATGCATGACATGGATGCGACCGAGCGCGAGGAGTGGATTTTACGCACCTTTGCGGAGGGGATGAAAGAGGCCGACCGGAAGATTAAATTTATCCATCGGGTTCCGTTCACAGCGAAGGCGAACGATGCCGGTTCGACGGATCGCGCGACAGAGGAAATGACGCGCAAGGCGATTAACTCGCTGGATGTTGTCGGGCCGGTCTGGGTGGAGATTAAGTTTAACTGGTCCCATGCCCATTCGACGCCCAAGCTGATTCAGGTACATGGCGGATCGATCTCGGACGCATACTGGAATCCGCTGCCGGAAAACTATGCGATTACCTGGATGATGCGGAATGAGGATTTTTATATTCTGCGCTGGGGCGAGCCGGATTTCATCCGCAAGCATATTGAACTGAACGGCCAGTCCTATGTGGGTGGTTATTATGTGGGTTCGGAATGTTATTATCCCGGTGAAGAATACACGCATGTGCCGGGACATGAACACATCAACTGGGACTATGCCTGGCAGCGCCAGTGGCTGTTCTATAAACAATGGGGCCGATTGTTATACGACCCGAAAACCACCGACGATGTGTTCGCAATTGACTTTAACAGCCGTTACGGCGAGGGCGTTGGTGAAAAAATGGTCCAGGCGTTTAAACTGGCCAGCCGGATGCCGTTGCGGTTTGCGTCCTACGTCTCTAACACCTGGGATTTTACGATGTATGCCGAGGGGATGCTGGTGACGGCCCGTTACAAACAGTGCGGCTATGATGATAAACAGTCCCCATTCCTGTCATTAGAGGAGTTGATGGATTATGATGTTCTTGATCCCGCCTACCTCAGTGTTCGCGATTACGTGAAAGCCGAGCGTGACGGTACTGTGAAGGAGGAATCGATGACACCCCTGGAACTGGCCGATGAGTTGCAGCAAACGGGGAAAAAGGCCTTGGCCATTGTGGAGACGATTGACAGCGATAACAAGACGCTGGAATGCGAGATAATGGATATTCAGGCATGGAGCCATCAGTGCCTGTACTTTGCAGAAAAACTGCGGGCTGCTGTTGCGCTTGAGCGGTACCGTGTATCCGGGGACAAAAAGAAACAGGCGCAGTCTGTTGCCTACTTAAAAAGCGCGCAGAAATATTGGCAAAACCTCGTTTCGGTGACCGAGTCCCATCACCGACCCGTTCCCACGATACAGGCGGAAAAGATGATCTTTTCGTGGGCGGCCCTTTCGAATGAGGTCGCACGCGATATTACCGTTGCAGAAAACTATGACAAATCGAAGGAAAGGAACCGCTAATGATGAGAAATTTATTTAAAATCAGTCTATTGGTCTTCGTTGGGCTTGTGTCGTTGACACAGGCAAAAGACGTATTGCTGACCAGTGATCCCGCAAGTGCCAAAGCTGCATTTGCTGCCGGAGATATTAAAGAGGCACTGACAGCAGGCGGACATCGGATCACAACCGCTAAGGGTACTGAGGTACGCATCGTCTTGACAATGCTCGGCGATAAAGACCTTGCGTCCGAGTTCAAGTCAATCAATGAACCGCTGCCGACGGGATTGAAATCCGAGGGCTTTGCCATTCGCAAAACGTCAAAGGATGATATTTCGACTTTCTGGGTGATTGGCGCCGACGAAGCCGGCGTGATGTATGGCGGGCTGGAGTTGGCCGAAGTGATTTCTATCGGCGGATTGGATGCGGTCAAGGATGATGTGCAGAATCCGTACATGCCCAAGCGGGGCAC